>ERZ887851.250-NODE-250-length-55383-cov-24.768670_pt1 | contig 55383 bp, 52 predicted proteins | sample MGYA00521100_ERZ887851 | MGnify/ENA primary metagenome ERZ887851 (study PRJEB32303, sample SAMEA104408602) | aquatic metagenome | biome: Brackish water; feature: Pelagic; material: water | place: Baltic Sea | collected 2014-06-06T16:11:00 | depth 11,444 m ... | reverse complement strand
AATCTGGTGAAAGTATCAATACTACTCACCAACAAAAAAAATTAGATGTGAATGACATGTTCTACTTTAGAGATAGATTTGAAATCCCTCTTACAGATAAACAGGTAGAAAATTTAGAATTTTATAGACCAGATGAAAAATCAGATGAAATTCAATATTTACTTGAAAGAAGAAAAAAACTGGGAGGATTTATTCCTTCTAGATCTTCTAAAGCTACTCCAGTAAAAATTGATAGTTCTGTATTTGAATCTTCTTACCAGTCATCTGGTGAAAGACAAATTTCAACTACAATGGCCCTTGTAACTATTTTGACTAAAATGCTTAGGGATAAATTAACTGCATCACGACTAGTTCCTATTATACCGGATGAAGCACGAACATTTGGAATGGAAGGATTTTTCCAAAAGATTGGGATTTACGCTCATGAGGGACAAAAATATGAGCCCGTAGATTCTGAGCAAATAAGCTCTTATCGAGAAGATAAAGAGGGACAAGTTTTGGAAGAAGGTATTAATGAAGCTGGGGCAATGTCTTCATTCATTGCGGCTGGAACTTCTTATGCAAATCATGAAATCGAAATGTTACCTATCTACATTTTCTATTCTATGTTTGGCTTTCAAAGAGTCATGGATCTAATTTGGGCAGCTGGTGATTCTCAAGCCAGAGGTTTTTTGATAGGTGCTACAGCAGGAAGAACTACTTTGGCAGGTGAAGGATTGCAACATCAAGACGGACACAGTTTAATCATGGCCTCCATGGTACCAAATTGTGTGTCGTATGATCCTACTTATGCCTATGAACTAGCTATCATTTTTGAAGATGGTCTAAAAAGAATGCATGAAAAACAAGAAAATATTTTTTATTACATAACTACAATGAACGAGAATTACTTACATCCTGAATTACCCAAGCATGTAAAAAAAGAAGATATTTTGAAAGGAATGTATTTACTTAAAGAATTTGATAACGGAGGAAAAGCAAAAGTTCAGTTAATGGGATCCGGGACTATATTAAATGAAGTTCTTCAAGCTGCTGAAATTTTAAGTAATGAATACGGTATTGATTCAGATGTTTGGAGCGTCACAAGTTTTAATGAACTTCAAAAAAATGCCATGGAAGTTGAACGAAAAAATTTACTTAACCCAACCGAAAATAGAGAACAAACATATATTGAAAAATGCCTTGAAGGAAGATCAGGTCCAATCATTGCTGCCACTGATTATATGCGTATTCATTCAGACCAGATAAGACCATATGTTAAAGAAAATTATTATACTTTTGGAACAGATGGTTACGGTAGAAGCGATACGAGAAAAAAACTTAGAGAATTTTTTGAGGTGAGTAAGGAATATATTGTAGCAAATACTTTGAGTATTTTATCAAAAGAACAAAAAATTGCTTCAAAAGTTGCCCAAAAAGCTTTTGAAAAATATAATATAGATCAAACGAAACCAATCCCTACCAAGTTATAATGGCTAAAGATATTTTAGTACCAAATATTGGTGACTTTAAAAATGTTGAAATAATTGAAATTTTAATAAAAGAAGGTCAGGAAATTAAAAAAGGAGATGCTGTCATTACTCTTGAAAGTGACAAATCAAGTGTAGAAGTTCCTTCCAGTCTATCTGGGAAGGTAGAAAAAATTCATATTAAAATTGGAGATAAAGTATCAGAGGGTAGTCTTGTTGCATCATTAGAGGAATCTTCCTCTGAAAAAAGTAAAGTACAAGAAATACCCTCCAAGTCAGTAACAACCAATTCAGATAGTGAGAAGTCAGAACCGAAAGAACTAAAAAGTCTGATTATTCCTAGTATCGATTTTTCTGGAAAACTAATTGTTACGGATATTTTGGTGAAAGAAGGTGATGCAGTATCGATAGAACAGCCAATCATTACATTGGAAGATGACAATTCAAGTATAGACATTCCTTCACCTGTCGCTGGAATTATTTATAAAATTTTAGTTAAAAAAAAAGAAGAAGTGTCTACGCAACAAGAAATTTGCAAAGTTGAAATAGGTAAAAAAATTTCTGAGCAACCCATAAAACAAGTAATTTCTAAAGTGGAAGAAAATCAAAATGCAAGTTCTTTATTATCCTCAAACAATTCTGATATTTCTGGCTCAAGTCCTAAAGTTATGAAATTTGCAAGAGAACTTGGAGTTTCAATAAATGAAGTAGAAGGATCGGGAAGAAAAGGAAGAGTCTTAGAAGAGGATATAAAAAAGTATGTAAATCAAAATTTAAACAAAAATAAAGCAACGATACAAATTCAAAATTCAGAGCCCAAAACTACCACATCTGAACCATTACCATATGAGCATAGTGAATTTGGTGAAATCGATATTCAAAATATACCAAGAATTAAAAGATTATCAGGACCACATTTGGTGAAAGCTTGGACATCTATTCCACATGTAACCCAGCACGATGAATTGGATGTAACTGAGATGGAAAGTTTTAGAAAAAACCTCGTGGATTTAAATACCAGAGAAATAATTTCAATAACACCGTTGGCGTTTATGATTAAGGCATTAGTTAACGGTATGAAAAAATTTCCTAATTTTAATAGCTCTATTGATAATGATAAAATAATTTTTAAAAAATATTTTCATATAGGAATTGCAGTTGATACCCCTCATGGACTAATGGTACCCAAAATTAGAAATGTAGATAAAAAAAATTTATCAGAATTAAGTTTGGAAATAAGAAAAATAAGCAAACTATGTAAAGAGCTAAAAATTGACAAAAAAGAATTTTTTGGTGGATCCATGACAATATCAAGTCTTGGTGGAATTGGCGGTAGCTTTTTTACTCCAATTATAAATGCTCCTGAAGTGGCAATAATAGGAATTGGAAAATCTGAAATGAAACAAATATTTATTGAAGGAAAGTTCGAGCCAAGGCTTATGATGCCTATTTCTTTATCTTATGATCATAGAATTATTGATGGTGCAGAAGCTGCGAAGTTTTGCCAAGATTTAAAAATAAGTCTAGGTAGAAATTTTGCTATGAAACTAGCAGTCTAAATGCTTGTTAAAGGCTATTGTAAGGAAGAATTTTTAGCTATTAAAGAAATTTTTGAGGATTTTTTTAAAACTAATAAAGAAACTGGTGCTGCATTTTCCATAATTCAAAATAAACAAAAAATTATAAGTTTATACGGAGGCACTAAAAACTCGCGAAAAGATCCTTGGGACGAAAACACAATAGTTAACACCTTTTCAGCAAGCAAAGGATTGTATGAAACGTGTATAGCAAAGCTTATTAATGATGATTTATTAGATTTAGAAAAACCAGTTTCCTATTATTGGCCAGCATTCAAGGTAACCGACAAATCCTCTATTTTAGTTAAACATATTTTATCACATCAATCTGGTATGTATCGGTTTAAAACAAAATTAGCGAATGAGGATTTATTAGATTGGAATAAAATTATTACAATTTTAGAAAATCAAGAGCCTGACCATAAAGCTGGGGAAGCAACTTATTACCATGCTAAAACTCACGGGTATTTAATTGGAAATCTAATTCAAATAATTACAAATTTAACAACTGGTCAATTTTTAAAAAAAACTATTACAAAGAAAAATAATTTAAATTTTTATTTTGGTTTAGATCAATCACTAATTCCTAACGTTGCTAATTTATCTGTTGGAGTGTTTGAAAATGAACAGAATAAAAAAATTGATGATAATTTTAATGCTTTTAATAACCCAAGGCACGATATTGAGTTTTATAACACAACAGAATGGAGAAAATCTGAAGTTCCATCTATGGGGGGGCATGGAAATTCCGATGCTATTGCATCAATTTACGATTATTTGGCAAACGATTTAAAAGATAATAGCAATAATATTGTTCAACAAAATATTTTACAAAAAGGACTAGAAGAAACTAAGTCCTCAATTGATTTAAGTTTAAATTTTCCCATTAGATGGACTAATCTTGGGTTTATTTTAAGAGGTGGCTGGATGTTTGGAAAACACAGAGATTCTTTTGGACATAATGGTTGGGGTGGTTCATTAGGTTTTGCCGATCCTATTAATGGACTTGGCATATCTTACGTAACAAAAGAAATAAACCCTACTATGGGCATTGATCAAAGAGCTTTGCTCTTAATTAAAAAATTTTATGATTTATTAATTTGATCTGCCAATCCTGTCGCACTACGCCACGCACTTTCAGCTGTTGACCCACACATCCAATCTCCACAAATACCTAAATTTATTTCTTGGTCCCAGAAAAAATCATTTTCAAATTTTTCTAATTTATAAGCATATAGCCAACCATGAATATCTTTATGAACAATATTAATATTTTTAATATTAAAAATATTCATAAATTCATCAATCATTAAATCCATAATCTGTTCTTTTTTTAGTCTGTATTCTTGAATATTTTTTTGGGCAAAAATTAAACTGCTTTGCAAAGTCCACAATTCTAAATTAGGATTATTTACCTCTCTTAACTTTGAGCTTTCATTAGCAACCCACCCCAAAATAGAATTATTATTGAATTTAAAACCACTGCCTGAAATTTTTAAATTTTTATCAAAAGCTACCATTGTTGTTAAATTTGGCTCCATTACGCCCTCAAACTTTAAATCTAATTGCTCAGTTTCTGTGAGTTTTTTGCACTGTTCCAAAGGAATAGTTAAGACTAATTTTTCGCATTCATTTTTAGTTCCGTCTTTAAAATCAAGAAGCCAAAAATCTTTTATTTTTTTTATGCTAATTAATTCTTTTTGATAATAAACTTTCGTATTAATTAAATTTTTTACAAAATCATTATTACCAGATTTTCCAATGTATTTTTTTCCTTCTATTTTTCTACTTTCTTCAAAGCAAATGTGATCACCATCCCATTGCTTTATAAAAGAATTTAAATAATTATTTAAAAATAATTCAAATTTTTTTTCTTTTGGACTAATAAATTGGAGCCCATGATCAAAAGCTCCTATATTTTCTGCTCTTCGTGTAGAAGATCTTCCTCCAGGACCTCTGCTTTTATCAAAAATTATAATGTCTTTGTCATTAATGCTTCTGCTAAAAACTCCTGCCGAAAAGCCAGATCCTATAATTGTTAACTTATTCATAAATCATATTTGTATGTGGCGGAGAGAGAGGGATTCGAACCCTCGGTACCTTTGACAGTACACACACTTTCCAAGCGTGCTGATTAAACCGCTCTCACATCTCTCCGTTTTTGACTAAGCATCTTTATTTATTTTTAGCACTCCTATAAAAGCTTCTTGAGGAATCTCAACACTTCCAAATTGTTTCATTCTTGATTTTCCTCTTTTTTGCTTATCAAGTAATTTTCTTTTTCTATCTCTAGCACCACCACCATGAATTTTAGTTAAAACATCCTTTTTAAAACCCTGAATAGTTTCCCTCGCTATAATTTTTCCTCCCATTGCTGCTTGGATTGGTATCTGAAACTGATGTCTTGGAATTAATTCTTTTAATTTCTCGCAAATCAACCTTCCCTGCCTAACAGCAAATTCTCTATGAATAATTGTGGACAGAGCGTCCACAGGTTCTGCATTAACTAATACTGAAAGCTTAATTAGTTCTCCCTCTTTATATTCGCTTATTTCATAATCAAAACTAGCATAGCCGCTAGAAATAGATTTTAGTCTGTCATAAAAATCAAATACGACCTCGTTTAGAGGTAATTCATATTTTAAGATAGCTCTGTTTCCAGAATATGACAGGTTTTTTTGAGAGCCTCTTTTTTCTTCACAAAGTTTAATAATAGATCCTAAATATTCATCAGGAGTAATTAGGGTTGCATTAATCCATGGTTCCTTAATTGTTTTGATATAATTTGGTTCGGGCATGTTACTAGGGTTTTGCAAGTCAGAAGTGGTTCCATCTGTTTTTTCTAACTTATAGATAACGCCTGGTGTTGTAGTTATTAAGTTAAGGTCATATTCACGGTCTAATCTTTCAACCACAATTTCAAGATGGAGCAAACCCAAAAAACCACATCTAAATCCAAGACCGAGAGCTGTTGAAGATTCTGGTTCGTATATCAAACTTGAATCATTTAAAGCAAGTTTTCCCAAACTATCTCTTAGAAGTCCATAATCAGAACTATCAACTGGAAATAATCCACAAAAAACAACTGGCTTGCTTGGCTTAAAACCAGGTAATGCTTTTGCAACTGGATTTTTGGTTAATGTAATTGTATCTCCAACTTTTGTCTCAGAAACACTTTTAATTCCAGTTACAATAAATCCCATTTCGCCAGGTCCTAAATTATCTCTATCGATTGGCTTTGGGGTAAAAACTCCGACTTTATCAATTTTATATTTAGCATTATTCGACATCATTAAAATTTCATCATCTTTTTTGATAAAACCATCAATAACTCTAACTAATATAACAACTCCTAAATAACTATCGTACCAACTATCCACCAAGAGAGCTTTTAGTTGATCATCACTTTCACTTTTTGGTGCTGGTAATCTTTCTACAATTGCCTTTAAAATTTCCTCAATTCCCAAGCCTGTTTTTCCTGAAGCCAAGATTGCGTTAGAGGTATCAATACCAATTACATCTTCAATCTCTTGTTTAACTTTTTCAGGTTCTGATGCTGGTAAATCTGCTTTATTAAGTACAACTACAATTTCATGATTATTATCCATAGCTTGATAAACGTTTGCTAGGGTTTGAGCCTCCACTCCTTGTGAGCTATCTACAACTAACAATGAACCTTCGCATGCTGCTAGAGATCTGCTTACCTCATAACTAAAGTCCACATGTCCTGGTGTGTCCATGATATTTAAAATATAATTTTTTCCATCTGTATGCTTATAATTAAGCCTGACTGTTTGAGCTTTGATAGTGATTCCTCTTTCTCTTTCAATATCCATTGAGTCTAGAACTTGCTCTTTCATTTCTCTTTCCTCTAAACCGCCGCAAGTTTGAATAAGCCTATCAGCAAGTGTTGATTTGCCATGATCTATATGTGCTACAATTGAAAAATTTCTAATTAAATCTGTAGAACTCATGAACTTCTTAAAGTGCCACCAGTTGAAGATTGCACAGAAGATATAATTTTTTGACTAACGTCCTCAATAGTTTTTTCATCTAAAGTTTTTTCCATTGATTGCATTTTAACATTAAAAGCAATTGATTTTTTTCCTTGTTCAATATTGCTGCCTTCGTATACATCAAAGATATCAATGCTTATAATCAATTGCGGTTCACAACTTTTAATTAAAGAAATTAACTGACTGGCTTTAATGTCTTTGCTTACAATAAATGCAAAATCTCTTTCAACTACTTGAAATTTAGAAACCACATAAGCTGATCTTGCATCTTTGTACTTTTTTTTAGGTTCGGTAATATTATCTAAATAAAGTTCAAAACCACATATTGAATAATTTTCTAACCCTAATTGATTAAGAATAATTGGGTTTAATTCTCCGAAACAACCAAGCAAAGGTCCTTTAGCAGATCCTAAATGTACTGCCCCAGATCTACCTGGGTGAAACGATTGATTTGTTTTACTTTCAATAACTAATTTTTTTTCATCAAAACCTAGATCCATTAGAATATGTAAAATATCACTTTTGACATCAAAAGCGCTCGTTTTTATTGTTTTTTCTGTCCAGGTCTTTTCAATTTTATTTCCCAATCTTATGCCGGCAGCAATCGTATTTTGCTGTCCAGATTGATTACCATAAAATACAGGGCCAATTTCAAATAACATGAAGTTTTTACAATCTCTATCAACGTTATTTTTTGAATGAATTAATAAATTTGAAAAAATAGAAGTTCTCAAAGTATCAAGTTCTGATGAAATTGGGTTTGCAAGTCTCAATTTTTTTTCTGAAAAAAAATCATCGATTTTTGAATTAGAAAACGACCAAGTAATGGTCTCTAAATAACCAATAGAAGCTATTGATCTTTGAGTATAATGAAAAATTTTTTGCTGGTAATTTAAAGCTGGTTTTAAAACTGCTCTATTAGGTTCGGATAGCGGAATATTATTATAGCCCTTAATTCTTATTAGTTCTTCAATGATATCTACTTCCTGATTAATATCAGGTCTAAAACTTGGCACTATTAATTCTAAGCTTGTTTTTTTGTCTTTTACTTTAAATCCTAATTTTTCTAAAATTTTTATAGAGTCTGCTTTAGAAATTTCAAAACCTATAAGTTTTTTAAAATTAGATAAAATAAAATTAATTTTTCTTTGCTTATATGTTGATGATCCAGCGATATTAATTTTTCCTATTTTACCCCCACAAATCTCTTGTATTAATTTTGCTGATTTTATTAATCCTTCTTCTAAAGAATTTGGGTCTACGCCTCTCTCAAATCGGTATTTAGCATCAGTTATAATACCAAGTTCTTTTGAAGATTTTGTAATTGAAGTTGGATCAAAACTAGCTGCTTCTATAACAACATTAGTAGTATTCATTTCCGTTCCACTTAATTCACCTCCTAAAATTCCTCCAAGTCCAAGAATTTTTGAGTCATCTGCAATAACACAACTATTATTTGATAATGTATATTTTTTACCATCTAAGGCCTGAAATGTTTCTCCCTTTTTGGATTTTCTTACAATAATTTTATTAGAAATTTTGTCTGCGTCATAGGCATGTAACGGTCTATTCATATCTAGCATTACGTAGTTTGTAATATCAACAATTGCAGATATTGATTTTTGACCTACAGACTCTAGGTGTCTTTTTAACCAGTCTGGACTTTCTTTGTTAACAACTCCTTCTATAAAGCAACTACCAAACTGAAAACAGCCAGATTCTTTTTCTATTTCAACTTTAATTATTTTCTTTGAATTAATTTTTATTTTTTCTAATTTCTCCTCAACAAAAGTACCTTCGCCACAAGCTGCAAGATCTCTGGCTATTCCTCTAACACCTAAACAATCTGACCTATTAGGAGTGATAGAAATATCAATCATGGGGTCTAAGCTTTCTTTAAAAAAATTATCTCCTATATTCTGTTTGTTTTTTAATTCAATAATACCATCGCTTTCTTCTGTAAGATTTAGTTCGGATTCTGAACAGAGCATACCAAAAGACTCTACTCCCCTTATTTTAGCAACAGAAAGCTTCATTCCGTTTTTTGGAATTACTGTTCCTGGTGAAGCATATACAGTGGTTAATCCATCTCTTGCATTAGAGGCTCCACAAACCACTTTGGTAATTTTTCCATCTCCAATATCCACGTCACAAATTTTTAACTTATCTGCCTCGGGGTGTTTAATAGCTTTGATTATTTTGCAAACTTTAAAATTAGACAAATTACTCTTAGCAGAGCTAATGCTTTCCACCTCCAAACCTATTGATGTTAATTTTTCAGCAATTTGTTCTGTGGTTGATTTTGTTCTTAAATATTTTTTTAACCAGGCTAATGTTATATTCATCTTGCCAAACCTCTATAATTACTTGGCACATCGTTAGCATTAAATCCAAAATGTTCTAACCAACGAACATCGCTTTCAAAGAAAGATCTTAAATCGTTAATTCCATATTTTAACATTGCTAAACGGTCTATTCCCACGCCAAAAGCATAACCCTGGTATTTACTAGAATCGACTTTAGCATTTTTTAACACATTAGGATGAACCATTCCGCAACCTAAAATTTCTAGCCACTTATCGCCTTGTCCTATTGTAATTTTTCCATCTTTAATTTCGTAACCAATGTCCACTTCAGCGGAGGGCTCTGTAAATGGAAAGTGACTTGGGCGAAATCTCATTTTAATCTGATCAACTTCAAAAAATTTTTTTAAAAAATAATCAAGACAGCCTCTTAGGTCCGCCATAGTAACGTTTTTATCTACATATAAACCTTCAAGTTGATGAAACATTGGTGTATGTGTTTGATCGCTATCACAGCGATACGTTCTTCCTGGTGCGATAATTTTAAATGGTGGTTTGTCATTCAACATAGTTCTGATTTGAACTGGTGATGTGTGGGTTCTTAGTAAAGTCTGTTTGTTTTCATCTAGGTAAAAAGTATCATGCATATCTCTCGCTGGATGATTTGGTGGTGTATTTAAAGCTGTAAAATTATTATATTCGTTTTCAATATCTGGTCCTTCTGCAACTGAAAAACCAAGTTCTGCAAAAATGCACGTTAGTTCATCAATAACTTGGGATACGGGATGAATTTTTCCTTGAGGTTTTTTTGGTGTTGGTAGAGTTACATCGATAGTTTCACTATGTAATTTTTTTTTTAATTCATCTTGTCCAAATTTTGATGAATATTTATTAAATTCTTCGAGAATTTTTGATTTTAATATATTGAGTTGAGAAGCAAATTCTTTTTTTTTGTCTTTATCTATGGTTGCAAGATCTTGAAATAGTTTAGATACACTTCCCTTTTTTCCAAGTACTTCAATTCTTAAATTCTCTAAATCTTCTTTGTTTTTTAGTTGAGAAAATTTATTAAATATTTGCTGTTGTAATGTAGCTAGATCATTCATCTAAAAATTAAAAAGTGTAATTTAATTTAGATGAGATTGTACCTTTTTTACAATAGATTTAAAGGTTTCAGGATTGTGGTATGCAATATCTGCTAATACTTTACGATCAATTTTAATTTTAGATTTAATAAGCCCGTTAATAAACTTAGAATACGTTAAACCTTCCGCTCTTACTCCGGCGTTAATTCTTTGAATCCACAATGATCTAAAAATTCTTTTATTTCTTCTTCTATCTCTGTAAGCATATTGCAATGACTTTTCTACTGCTTGCTTTGCAACTCTAATAGTATTTTTTCTTCTTCCTCTAAATCCCTTTGCTTGCTTAAAAACTTTTTTATGTTTTTTATGACTAGCTACACCTCTTTTGACTCTAGACATATTATTAACCTCTTACACTATAGGGCATATACGACTTAATGATTTTAGAGTCTTGTTTAGACAAAATCGTCATACCTCTTAATGTTCTGATCTGTTTGTTGGTTCGCTTGATCATTCCATGTCTTTTACCAGCCTGTGGTGCTTTAACTTTTCCAGTAGCTGTAAATCTGAAACGCTTTTTTGCTGAGCTTTTAGTTTTTAGTTTTCCCATAAAAATGTATCGGGGTTATACAAAGATTGCGATTTGAAAACAATAGAAATCGATTGCTTATAAGGCTTGAATTATTAGGGTCATTTGTCGACCTTCCATCTTTGCAGACTGCTCCACCTTACCTAATTCTTTCGTGTCTTCAATAATTCTTCTAACAAGATCGTGTGCTGCTTTCATATATTCCATCTCTCTGCCTTTGAATTTAATTGTAAATTTAACTTTATCTCCCGAAGATAAAAACTTTAGAGCATTTTTAATTTTAAAATCATAATCGTGAACATCGGTGACTGGTCTTAACTTAATTTCTTTTAAATTAATTATTTTTTGTTTTTTTCTAGCCTGACTAGCTTTTTTTTGTAATTCATATTTAAACTTACCGCTGTCCATAATTTTACAAACAGGTGGTTTCGTATTAGGGGCAATCTCTATAAGATCCAAACCCACTTCTTGCGCTCTATTGATTGCTTCTCCAAGAGGAACAATACCAATGTTTTCACCTTCATGACCGATCAGCTGAACTTCTGTTGCTCTAATATTATTATTAGTACGTGGGCCTCTATCTCTAGGCTTGCGGTTATTTTGAAAATTTTTATTAATAAGGATACCTCTAGATTTTCGGAGTTTGTGACTCTTGAGACAAACTAGAAATTATCTCATCTAATTTTGCTGTTTGCTGTTCTTCTTGGCCCAATCTTCGCAAAGTAATAGTTTTGTCTTGCATTTCTTTAGTTCCGCAAATCATTAAGACGGGAATTTTTTCAAGGGAGTGTTCTCTGATTTTGTAGTTAATTTTTTCATTCTTTAAATCAATAATAGTTCTTATTCCTTTTTTTTCAAGCTGATTTAATATTTCTTTTGCATAATGATGATGCTCTTCACTAATAGGAAGTATTGCTACCTGCACAGGTGATAACCAAAAAGGAAGTTTTCCTGCGTAGTGCTCTATTAAAATTCCTGTAAATCTTTCCAAAGATCCAAAAAGTGCTCGGTGGAGCATAACAGGTATTTTTTTCTTACCGTCTTTATCTATGTAGGTTGCGCCTAATCTACCTGGTAAATTTAAATCTACTTGCAACGTTCCGCACTGCCAGTCTCTTCCGATGGCATCTCTTAATACAAATTCAATTTTTGGACCATAAAATGCACCTTCACCTTTATTAATTGTATATTCGACTTTAGATGCTTTTATTGCTTCTAATAAAGCTTGTTCTGATTTATCCCAAACAGAATCTTCGCCCACTCTTTTTGCTGGACGATCAGCATATTTAAGACTGATATTTTCAAAACCAAATGCTTTGTAAATGTCTAAAATTAATTTAGTAACTTTGACTGATTCTTCAGTAATTTGCTCTTCTGTACAAAAAATATGCGCATCATCTTGTGTGAAAGAGCGAACTCGCATTAAACCATGCAAAGAACCTGATGGTTCATATCTATGAACTTTTCCAAATTCTGATAATTTTAAAGGAAGATCTTTGTAACTTTTTAATCCCTGATTATAAATCTGACAGTGGCCAGGACAATTCATTGGCTTAATTGCAAACGTTCTTTCGTCAGGTGTAATTGTTGTATACATATATTCATGAAATTTTTCCCAGTGACCTGATTTTTCCCACAATGCTCTATCAATAATTTCGGGAGTATTTACTTCTTTATAGCCGGCTTCTAATTGTTTTTTTCTCATAAACTCTACGAGAGTTTGAAATAATGCCCATCCTTTTTGATGCCAAAAAACTGCTCCTGGACTTTCTTCTTGGAAATGAAATAGATCCATAGTTTTTCCAAGTTTTCTATGATCTCTTTTTTCTGCTTCTTCTAAATTGTGTAAATATTCATCTAGGTCTTTTTTAGTTTTCCAGCATGTTCCATAAATTCTCTGCAACATGACGTTGTTAGAATCTCCTCTCCAATACGCCCCTGCAACTTTCATTAATTTAAATGCTTTACCAATTTTTCCTATGCTGGGTAAATGAGGTCCTCGACACAAATCATGCCACTTACCATGAAAATAAATTGATATTTCTTCCTTACCAGGAATAGAGTCTATTATTTCTGCTTTGTAGTGTTCACCAATACTTTTAAAATGTTCAACCGCTTTTTTTCTTTCCCAAACTTCTCTTGTAGTTTTGTCATCACGATCTACAATTTCCATCATTCTTTTTTCAATTTTTGCTAAATCGTCTTCTGTAAATGGCTCTTTTCTTGCAAAGTCATAATAAAAACCATTGTCAATGACCGGACCAATTGTAACTTGCGTTCCTGGAAAAAGTTCTTGAACTGCCATTGCGCAAACATGGGCGCTATCATGTCTTAGTAATTCTAATGCATAATCATCTTCTAATGTGATTATTTTTACTGAAGAATCTTTGCTAATAGTAGTATCTAAATCTTTATATTCTCCGTCAACCTGCAGTGCTAAAGCTTTTTTAGATAATGAGATGCTAATATCTTTTGCTATATCAAATCCTGTTACAGCGTTTTCGTAAGTTACTTTTTTACCATCAGGCAGTTGAATTATTGGCATATACGCTGGTCAGATATCATTGAAGATTTAATAAACTAGTGAATGATAAATTTCTAGTGTTTTTAAACACATTGTATCTTTAGTATAGTTTTTAATGACATTATTTCTTCCTTCATTACCAATTGTCTTAAGCGCTGATTTTTCCATTTTTGAAATGTTGTAAATATGATTGGCAAGATCCTCGGTATTATTTGATTTAAATAACCAACCTGTTTTTTTATCTAAAACTGTTTCTACAGATCCGCCAATAGCACTAGCTAATATAGGCTTTTTCATAGCTTGCGCTTCAATACTAACTCTTCCAAATGCCTCTGGCTCTATCGATGCAGAAACAACTAAATTAACAAAGGCATATGCTAATGGCATGCTTTTTAAAGGATGTACAAGTCTAACTTTATCAACCATTTTATAAGAATATATTAATTTTTTTAATTGATCTTCATAATCATGCCTGCCCTGAGAATCTCCCAAAATAATAAAAAATATATTTGAGATTTTATCTTTGGTTTTTAAATAATTAGCAGCTTCTATAAATAACATCTGTCCTTTCCAAGATGTTAATCTGCCTGGTAACAAAACTAAAAAATTATCATTTGAAAATCCCATTTCTTTTCTTAAAGTTTCCTGATCATGATCGGAGACATTTAATGGATCAAAATAATTCTGATCAATTCCTCGTTTGATAACGCTAATATTATTTATTGTTTTGTAATTTGTTTTTATGTGATTCAAAATAAAATTAGAACTGGCAATCACATGATCAGATTTTAGCATGATTGAATTGTAATATTTTTTTATAGATGATTTGAAGTTATAGGTCCCGTGAAAGGTGGTAACCATTTTAGCACCAGAAAACTTACAAGCTAAATAACAAGACCAGGCAGGGCCTCTACTACGGACGTGTACGATGTTGATGTTATTTTTTTTTATAAGAAAAAAAATATAAAATATATTTAACAACATCATGACTATATTTTTAGAAATAGGCCACTTAAATACTTTTACTTTATTATTGATCAGATCAAGCTGAGAACCGCCAGAAGTTAAAATACTTGAAAATTCAGCATGTTCTGAAACATAATCGGCTACATGCCTACATCCTGTTTCTGCACCACCAATACCCATATTTGGTATTACTTGAAGTAATCTTATTTTTTTAAACATAAAATTTGTGTTAAAAAATTAATATTCATAATGAATAATAAACAAGTTAAATTTTTCCAGACTAAAAAGAAAGAGTTAATTAGATATAAATTAGTTCGAGGAAGAAAACCTATTGCTATCATTTTTTTTCATGGGTTTATGTCTGATTTAACAGGGAAAAAAATAAAACTACTAAGCAAATTTTGTTCCAAACAAAATGTTCCTTTTTTAACCTTTGAATATTCAGGGCATGGAAAATCATCGGGAACTATAACTAATTATGGAATTAAAGATTGGATAGAACAATCTAAAGAAATAATAGAATCAACAATTAAAACAAAAAATGTAATTTTAATAGGTTCATCCATGGGTGCATGGATAGCTGCATCACTCATACAAAAAATAAGAAAAAACATAAAGGGATTTATTGGAATTGCCTCAGCTCCAGATTTTACTAAAAAAATAATGTGGGAACGATTTTCTGCAAAAACAAAATCAATGATTAATAAAGGTATAATTTATAATTTGCCAAGCTCTTATGGTAATTTTTATCCCATATCTAAGAAGTTAATTTTTAGTGGAAATAATAGTCTAATTCTTCACAAAAAAATTAAATGCAATTTTCCTATAAGGTTATTTCACGGTCTCAATGATAAAAGTGTGGGGAAAGAATTTTCAATTCAATTATTAAAAACCTTTTTATCAAAAGATAAAATTATTTTTTTACAAAAAAATGGAGATCACAGTCTTAGTAGTAAGGAGGATTTTAAAAAAATAACTGGAGAATTAATTAAACTGATTAAATATGCTATCTAAACCTTCTTTATAAGTTGGATATTTTAGTTGAAGACCCATTAATTTAGCTTTTTGATTACTTACTTTTTTACTATCAAGATAAAAATTTTTCATACTTCCTTCAGGGAGATCTTTGAAAGAAACCTCTTTTGGCTTTTCTAACCCTAAAAGTTTTGAAGCATATTCCACAACCTCCTTGTATGAGCAAGGCATATCATCACTAACATTGAATATATCTTTTACTTTTGACTTTTGAAAAGAGTTCCATAAAGTTTGAGCAATATCCTCTACGTGTATTCTTGAAAAAATTTGATTTTTCATTTGGACAACTCTTATCTCTTGATGTTTTAATCTATCTAGGACATTTCTTTCTTTAGAATAAATTCCAGATAATCTAAAAATTCTAACAGGTAAATTAGTTTGTAGGAATTTTTTTTCTGCATGCAATCTATTTATCCCAGCATCTGAAGTTGGATTTGTATTAGAGTTTTCTGTAACCCATTCTCCGTCATGATTTCCATAAACACTTGTTGAAGATAAGTACCCGAGCCATATTAATTTTTTATTAGATGACAAAATGTCATAAAAATTTTTAATAATAACATCTTCTATTTTTGGGGGTGTTGATACCAATACATGAGTTACATCTTTTAGGTATTCGGTAATTTTTAAGTCAAATTTCTCTTCTTCTAAATAAAAACTTTTCACTTCTTTTTCTTTAAATTTAATTTTAGATCTAGAGGTGCCTGCAACTGAAAAATTTTCTTTTTTATCTATTAATAGCTTAACTAAATATTGGGCAGACAACCCAAAACCGAAACAGAATAATTTAATATTACTAGACAGCTTTTTTTTCAGGTTCCTTTAAAGAAATCGGGTGGTCCAATTTTCCTATCATTTCTTTTGGACAAATTTGATAAAAATCTTTTTTACTTAACTCCCAATCAAATAATATCTTTTTAGCGTATTCTGATGCTGTCTCTTCAATGTGCTTTTCTAAAATTGTATAAAGGAAATCCAGCCAATATTTGGTTTCTACTTTTTGCCAAATGACAGAGTTTGGATTTATTACGTTTTCTAAATTATCTTTTGGATCGTAAACAAACGCCATTCCGCCGGTCATACCTGCTGCAAAGTTATCTCCTACTTCTCCAAGAATTACCGAACATCCACCGGTCATATACTCGCAAGCATTGGTTCCGGCACCCTCTACTACTGCGGTTGCTCCTGAATTTCGAACTGAAAATCTTTCCCCAGCTTGTCCTGCAGCAAAAAGATATCCTGAAGTTGCTCCATACAAGACGGTATTACCAACGATAGTATTCTCATTAGAAATTAGATCGCTAGCTACCGGCGGTCGTACACTTATAGTAGCTCCTGAAAGACCCTTTCCTACATAATCATTACAATCGCCTATGACTTCAAATTTTAAACCTTTAACACCAAATGCTCCCAGTGATTGTCCTGCAGATCCTCTCAATTTAATTTTAATATGATTTTCTGGAAAACTTTTATTTTTAAAATTTGTAACAAGACGAGAAGATAGTCTTGAACCGACAGTTCTGTCCGTATTTTTAATTGTATAACTTAATTCTACTTTTTGACCGCTCTCAATTAATGGCAATGCATCAATCAGTATTTGCTTATCCAAAGTATCTGGGACTTCATTTCTTATCTTATCTTTACAAAATCTTGGATGATCACCAGGATCTGCCTGAACTAATAATGGATTAAAATCTAAATCATCTAAGTTTGCAGCTCCTCTTGAAACTTGTTTTAACAAATCTGTTCTTCCAATAACTTCGTTTAAAGTTTTAAATCCGAGCTCTGCTAAAATTTCTCTTACTTCTTCTGCTATAAAGGTAAATAAGTTAACAACTTTTTCTGGTGTTCCTGTAAATTTTTTTCTCAATTCTTCATTTTGAGTACAAATTCCTACAGGACATGTGTCTGAGTGGCATTGACGTACCATAATACATCCCATAGCAACTAAACTAGTTGTTGCTATTCCAAATTCATCCGCTCCCATCATGGCTGCCATTACAACATCTCTTCCTGTTTTGATTCCACCGTCAGTTCTAAGTACAACTTTGTGACGTAGGCTATTTAACGTTAGAATTTGATTAGTTTCTGTAAGACCCATTTCCCACGGTAGACCTACATACTTAACACTTGTTTGAGGAGTTGCTCCTGTTCCCCCATTGTGACCTGAAATTAAAATAATATCAGCTTTTGCTTTTGCAACTCCGGCAGCGATAGTTCCTATTCCACCCGAAGCAACTAACTTTACCCCAACTCTCGCTATCGGATTAATTTGTTTTAAATCGTAAATTAGTTGAGCCAAATCCTCAATGGAGTAAATATCATGATGAGGCGGTGGAGAAACCAATGTAACTCCTGGTGTTGAATGTCTCAATCTAGCAATTTCTTTAGTAACTTTAAATCCAGGTAATTGGCCACCTTCTCCTGGTTTTGCACCTTGGGCCATCTTAATTTCTATTTCATTACAATTATTAAGGTAAGTAGCAGTTACTCCAAATCTTGCTGAAGCTATTTGTTTAACTCTAGAGTTGGCATTGTCACCATTTTCTCTAGGCACAGACCTGCTTTCATCTTCTCCACCTTCACCACTACAAGATGCTCCTCCAATTCTATTCATTGCAATTGCTAAGGTTTCATGAGCTTCTTTTGACAATGCTCCTAAAGACATACTTCCTGATCCAAATCTTTTTCGAATATGAGTAACCGATTCAACTTCATCTAGTGGAATTGGTTTATTTTTAAATCTAAAATCTAATAGATCTCTAAGATGAATTGGCGGCATCTCACTCATTAATTTTGAATATTTTTTAAACATGTCATACGAGTCACTTCCAACTGCTGTCTGCAAAAGATGAATTGTTTTTGCTTGGTACGCGTGTGTTTCCCCGCCATGTCTATATTTATAAATTCCTCCAATTGGCAGAGTGATAATATTTTCCTCATATGTTGCAGCATGTTGTTTTCTAATCATGTCTTCAATTCCGGAAAGTCCTATTCCAGAAATTTTAGACTCTAACCCAGGAAAGTAATCAGCAACTAATCCTCGGCTAAGACCTAGCGATTGAAAATTTAAACCCCCTCGATAAGAACTTATGACTGATATTCCCATTTTAGACATAATTTTTAAAAGACCATCATTAACTGCTTTAATGTAACGGTGCACACACTCATCAAAGGAAAATTTGCCGAATAATTTTTTTTCAAATCTTTGATAAATTGAATCAATGGCTAAATATGCATTGACTGTAGTAGCGCCGGCTCCTATTAAAACTGCATAATAATGTGTATCTAAACATTCTGAGGATCTTACATTTAAAGAGGTAAATTTTCTCAAACCTTTTTTGACCAAATGGGATTGAATTGCTCCAACTGCAAGAATAATTGGAATACTTATTCTATCTTTAGAAATATTTTCATCGGTTATAATTAGGTGTTTTTTTCCTGATCGAATATAAAACTCAGATTCTTTTCTAATTCTTTCAATCTCTGATTTAAGATTTAATTCTTTATTATCTTTTTCAAACGTACAGTCTATTTTTTGAACTGATTCATCTCCAAATATTTCAAATAACTTTTTGAATTGAGTGTTAGATAAAACTGGGCTATCTAAAACGTAGCTCTTTTGCTCCGTAAGTCTATCATCTAAAATGTTCTCTAAATTTCCAAATCTTGTATTAAGCGACATTACTCTATTCTCTCTTAAAGAATCGATAGGAGGATTGGTGACTTGACTAAAATTTTGTCTAAAAAAGTTGGAAAGAGGCCTGAATTTACTAGATAAAACGGCGATTGGAGTGTCATCTCCCATAGACCCAACTGCTTCTTTTTGATCTTCAATCATTGGGTGGAGTATGCTTTCCATATCCTCGATTGTATAACCAGCCATAAACTGTCTTTGTCTAAGTTCCACTCCCTCAAATTTATTTTTTTCCTTAACTGCATTTAAGGTTTGACTTAGTTCAATGTGGTTCGATGCAAATTTTTTATAGACTGGATTAGATGATAGGTAATCTTTGGTTTTGCTGTCATTATAATATTTTCCTTTATCCAAATCCAAAGAAATCATCTGTCCGGGTCCTACTCTTCCTTTAAATAAAATATTATCTTCTGAAACTGGGATCATTCCTGTTTCAGATCCTGCAAAAAATAATTTGTCTTTCGTGATAGTAAATCGCAATGGTCTTAGACCATTTCTATCGGATGCAGCAATGACCCATTTTCCGTCACAAGCTGCAATTGCTGCTGGTCCGTCCCATGGCTCTATTAATGAATTTAAATAATTATACATTTCCCTATGAGCTTTTGGGATAATCTTGCTTTTTTTGGACCAAGCTTCAGGTATCAACATCATTTTAGCTACTGGTAACGATCTTCCCGTTCTAACTAACAATTCAAATACCGCATCCAATGAAGCTGTATCTGAATTTCCTGATTTTATAATAGGTTTTAGATCCTCAATATTTTCTATTAGATTACTTTCCATCCCAGCTTCATGTGTTTTCATCCAATTTACATTTCCTTTAAGCGTATTAATCTCTCCGTTGTGAGCTATGATTCTAAAAGGCTGAGCAAGCTCCCAAGAAGGAAAAGTATTTGTTGAAAATCTTTGATGGAATATTGCAAAACGAGAAATAAATCTTTCGTCAGCAAAATCTGGGTAAAAGTCACTTAAGTTCTGAGCTAAAAACATACCTTTGTAAATGATAGTTTTAGAACTTAATGAACAAATATAAAATTCTCTTAATTGTTCTTCGGTAGCTCTCTTTTCTATTTTTTTTCTTACAGCAAATAATAATCTTTCAAGGTCTTCATCTTCTAAGTTTTTATTTGTTGTAAATAACAATTGCTCAATTTCAGGTCTTGTATCGTTTGCTTTCTGCCCTAAAACTTTTGGATTTACTGGAACTTGTCTCCATCCAAATATATAAAAATCATTTTTTAAAAGTTCTTGTTCAATAAGAGTTCGACAACGCTCTTGTTCGCTAAAATTGTTTCTCGGTAAAAAAATCATACCTACGCAAAGTTTTTGATTTTGTTTTAAAGTATGACCTGTTGAATTAATTACATCCTCAAAAAAATTCTGGCTAAATTCAAAATGAATTCCTGCACCATCGCCTGTTTTTCCATCAGCATCTACCGCGCCTCTATGCCAAACGGCCTTTAATGCATTAATTCCATTAATAACTACTTCTCTTCTAGGTTTTCCATTCATTGAAGCCACAAATCCAACTCCGCAAGCATCATGCTCCTCAGTATTCACATGATTTTTATTAAGCAGTTTTAAATTTTGTAAGTACAAATCTTTCATTATGCAGCCCTTATTGCAGATTGCTCTTTTTTAATTTTTAGATATTTGTCAATTTGCTGCGCAGCATCTCGTCCATCTCGAATCGCCCATACAACAAGAGAAGCTCCGCGAACTATATCTCCGGCTGCAAATACACCCCTAATATTTGTTCTCATAGTTTTCAAATCTGTTTTAATAGTTCCCCACTTAGAAACTTCCAATTTAGGTTCAGAAAATAAAGTTGGTATTTCTTCTGGATCAAAACCTAGAGCTTTAATTACTAGATCCGCATCCAATTCTTCATGGGCTCCCTCGATAATCTTAGGAGATTGACGTCCAGAAGAATCTGGTTCACCTAATCTTATTTTGTCATAAATAACTTTTTCAACTTTTTGACTTCCTTTAAATTCTTTTGGACTGGATAGCCAAATAAACTTAACTCCTTCTTCCTCTGCATTTTGAACTTCTCTTGCAGAACCTGGCATATTTTTTTTATCTCTTCTATACAAGCATGATACTGATTTAGCCTTTTGTCTAATTGCAGTCCTAACACAATCCATTGCGGTATCCCCTCCTCCAATCACAACAACATTTTTTCCTTCGGCGTTTAATGTTCCGTCATCAAATTCTGGCACTGCATCTCCAAGACCTTTTTTATTAGATGCTGTTAAAAATTTCATTGCTGGAAAAATATTCTGTAATTCTTTTCCTGGCACATCTATTTCTCTGGACTTATAAACACCAGTTGCAATCAAAACTGCATCATGCTTTTCTTTTAACTCTTCTAATGTCGAGTCTTTTCCTACCTCAAAATTTTGAACAAACGTAATTCCGCTATCTTGATAAAGTTTTGTTCTTCTTTGAACTGAAGATTTTTCTAATTTAAAATTAGGGATTCCATAAATTAGCAATCCACCTGCTCGATCATAGCGATCATAAATAGTAATTTGATAACCCTTTTGTCTCAATTGTTCAGCAGCAGCTAAACCTGCAGGTCCAGCTCCTATAATTCCTATGGTCTCTTTTAATTCTTTTGTTGGCTTTATAGTTTCTACCCATCCATTTTCCCAAGCGGTGTTGGTAATATATTTTTCTATAGCACCGATAGTTACTGTTCCGTGTCCTGATTGTTCAATAACACAATTGCCTTCACACAAACGATCTTGCGGACAAATAGATCCGCATACTTCTGGCATGGAATTAGTAGAAGATGATAGTTTATATGCTTCTTCCAATCTCCCCTCAGCTGTTAATTTGAGCCAGTCTGGAATATTGTTGTGAAGTGGACAATGAACCTGACAAAATGGTGTTCCACATTGTGAACATCTGCTTGCTTGTTCTGCAGCCTTGGTTTCTATGAACTCTTTATAAATTTCATGAAAATTTGATGTTCTCTCTGTAGATTCTAATTTCGCAGGAGTTTGCTTTTTAATACCTACAAACTTTAGCATTTTCTCTGTCATATTTTTAAACTTTAATTTTTGCTAATTTTATCTCAACTTTTTAAAAAAAATCAATAATAAAATGATTTTTTAGTTACCATGATCTTACCTATTTTATCTATATTATGTGAATATTTTTATATTTGTAAATTTTTATCAATAAATAGTCCCATAAATTTACTAGTTTTAAGTGTGTTTAAATAGCCTAGATATCATTGTAAAGAATTTGAATAAATTGATGAGCGAACTTTATTTTATCAAAATTTTATTATTATCCATTGTCCAAGGAATATCTGAATTTATTCCGGTATCGAGCTCTGGTCTTTTAGTTATATTTGAAAATATATTTGAAATACAAAATAACAATCTTTTAATTAACGTAACTATGCATGGCGGAAGTTTAGCTGCCGTAGTGTTATTTTTTTATAAAGATTTAGTTAACCTTTGGAAAAACCCTAAGCTGCTTCTTAACTTAATTATTGCAACTATACCTGTGGTAATTGTTGGAGGATTTTTACAATACTATGGAATTGTAGATCAATTAATGAATATAGTCGTCATAGGTTACTCAACTATTTTTTTTGGAATTTTATTGTTTTTTAGCGACAGAAATAGTGAAGATAAAAAATTTAATCATTCCATTTCTAACAAAGATTCTTTTATTATAGGATTATATCAAGTATTGGCATTGATACCTGGAACTTCTCGAAGCGGGATTACTTTAACTGGGGCAAGATTTTTAAAATTTAACAGAGTTGATGCTGCAAGATTTTCTTTTTTACTTTCTATACCAACGTTGTCTGCCGCATTTATTTTAAGTACTTACAAAATATACAAACTTGATGAAACCGAATTTAATACTCTTTTGCTTTTAGCATTTGTTTTTAGTTTTGTATTTTCTTTACTGACTATCAAGTATTTTTTAATTTTTCTAAAAAACTTTAGTCTTAATGTGTTTGTAGTTTTTAGGATTATTATGGGCTTAGGTTTGCTAACTTTTTATTATACTACTCGCTAAATTGACCTTTGGGTCTGTAAATTTTTAAATAGGATGAAATTGCACTTTCTATACTTTGCGGAAGTATATTTAAATCTTTCAAAGTTTTAAAATTCCCAGAAACAATATTATTTCCCTCCTCTAAAATGGTTACTTGATCAACAGTAAGAATAGGTTTTGGCATTAATTGAAATATAAATGCTTGTATTTTCCCGACAGAAAACGGAATGGGAATAATTAGTCTTTTCTTTCTTATTTCCTTCAGAAGTAATTCTATCAATTCTTTAAATGTAAATATTTTATTTCCTGCGATTTCAAAAGTTTCGTTTTTAATATTATTTTGAATAATATAATGAACCGCTTCGGCAACATCCCCAACATATACCGGTTGAAATTTTGTTTCAGCGCCAACTAAGGGAATTACCGGAAGTAAATTGATTAACTTAGCAAACATATTAAAAAAATTATCTTTAGGCCCAACAATGATGCTTGGCTTCATAATGACACTATTAACAAAATTAGTTTTCACTTCTTGTTCTCCTAAATATTTGCTCACTATGTATTGGGATTGGGAATGCTCTTTAACTCCAAGAGCTGAAAAATGAATTAACATTCCGTCTTTTGATATTTTAGAAAATGCAGTTGCTAGTTGCTTAGGAAAATCTGTGTGCAAAGCTTTAAATTTTTGCGTTCTCTTTTCAAAAAGAATTCCGATTAAATTAATGCAGATGTCACAGTCTTGTATAAAAGACTCAATAGAAAGAGTTGATGCAATATCAATTTTTACAAGCTCTATCTGTCCAATATCTCCGTACACTTTAAGATGCTGAGAGAGATAAGGCTTTCTAGTTGCTATTTTTAACTTAAGGTTAGTTTTTGCCAATCTTTCAATAATAGCTTCTCCAACAAAACCTGATCCGCCAAATATACCCACAGTTCTAGTATAATTTTTTTGATTCATGCTATATACAATCTGCAATTGAACATTTAAATTTCATAAAGAATAATGAAAATTACACTATATCAAAACGATTTACCTGAAAATCACAAACTAACCAAAGCACAAAGTGTAGCGATTGACGCTGAGTCGTTGGGTTTAAATTACAAAGGTAGAGATAAATTGTGTTTATTACAACTTTGCGGAGGAGACGATGAGGTGTCTATAATTCAGTTTGATAGAAGCAATTACCAAAGCCCCAATCTTTGTAAGCTACTTGAAAATAAGAATGTTTTAAAAATTGCGCACTACGCAAGATTTGAGGTAGGAATTCTTAAACACTATTTAAATCTTGAGTTAAAAAATATTTACTGCACAAAAATAGCATCAAAATTGTGCCGGACCTATACAGATAAACATGGTCTTTATGATATAACAAAAGAACTTCTAAATATTACTCTTAATAAGGTTCAGCAATCATCAGACTGGGGATTAAAAGAATTAAGTGAAGAGCAAAAACAATATGCAGCGATGGATGTTTTTTATCTTCACAAACTTAAGGAAAAATTGGACTTAATGCTAAAAAGAGAAAATAGAACTGAACTTGCTAAGAAATGTTTTGATTTTCTAAGTACTAGAGTTGACCTTGATCTTAATGGTTGGGAAGAGGATATATTCAGTCATTAATTATGAATAATAAAAAAATAATTTATACAGCAAAACAAGTAATCAACTCTGAAATCACAGCATTAAAAAAATTATCAAGTTCTCTTGATGCATCCTTTTGTCAGGCAATACAATTACTATCTAAAATTAAAGGTAGAGTTATTTGTTGTGGGGTAGGAAAATCAGCAAAAATTTTAGAAAAAATTTCAAGCACACTATCGTCTATAGGTGTATCTAGTTTTACTCTAGACCCAACTGATGCTGGTCATGGTTCGTTAGGGGCAATACAAAAAAATGACGTACTTGTAATTGCATCATTTAGCGGTAACAGCACTGAGCTGAATAACATCTTAAAATACGCTAAAAAACTATCCATTAAAATTATTGGTATTAGCTCAAACGCACAATCTCATTTAATCAAGTCATCTAATGTCAAAATTATAATGCCAAAAGTTGCCGAGGCCGGAAATAAAAATTTAGATATAATCCCAACTAGCAGTTCTACTAACCTACTAGCACTAGGTGATTGTCTAGCAATAAGTTTGGCAACTAGAAATAACTTTAATAAAAAGAAATTTGGTGCACTTCATCCAAGTGGTTCTTTGGGGAAGAATTTATCAGAAATATCAGAAGTTATGATTACTGGAAAAAAAATTCCAGTTGTAAAGGATCAATCATCTGTTCAAACTATTGTTATTAAGATTTCATCTGGCAGACTTGGTTGTGTAGTAGTTGAGGATAAAGCAAAGAAAATATGTGGATTTATATCTGATGGAGACATGAATAGAGCAATCAATAAATATAAAAATATATTTGGCAAAAAAGCTAAAGATATAATGTCTAGAAAGCCAAAATCTATTCCTAGCGACTATTTAATCGTGGATGCCCTGAAGTTAATGAATAAAGAAAAAATAACTGCACTTTTGGTAACAAAAAACAATAAGTTACAAGGACTAGTGCACATGCATAGTATTTTGTCTTTTCTAAACTCATAAATTGATGTCGCGTAGTAAAAAAATTCAAATAGCACTCCTTACGCTAAGTGGATTGATATTATTTTATAGCTACTATTATTTACCATCACAAAATAAAGGCTCTATAAAAGTGGATCAAACATCAAGTCCAGCAACTACTGTCATACCAGAGGAAGCAAAAAATACTTTTACAAACACTGAATATAAAAACCAAGATAGCAAAGGTCAGATTTTCACCACAAGGGCAGCAGAGTCATACATTTATCAAAATAAGCCAGATCTAATTTATTTGATCAGTCCATACTCATTTACAAAATTAGAGAAAGATCAGTCTTTAATAGAGATTAGATCTAAAACTGGACTTTTTGATAAGGCTAATAAAATAACTTCTTATAATGATGATGTAAGTATTAAAAATAAAAATTATATTGTCACTGCAAATTCTGCCAAGCATTTTGGAGAGAAAAATTTAATTGTGATAAATGGCAATGTAGTTATGAAAGATTTAACAATGGGATTATCTCATATTGCTTACGCTGATACTGTCGAAATCAATACCATAACCAATGATGCGGTTGCATTTATGAACTCGACTAATGATAAAGTTAAGGCTAAAAAATTTAAATGAAAAAGCAAAAAATTACAGTTTCAGCAACCGTAGTATCTGAACACGAACAGGTTAAAACAAAAGAGGAAAATCAAAATATTTTAATTCTTAAAAAAGAATTTGCTATAGTTCCTGATACAAAAGAAATGCTGAATGATCACAAGCAATCACAAGTGTTAAATTCCGAACCAAAAGTAGATTTAATTCAAGAACAAGGTCCTTTTATTTTAAAAAAAGAATTTGAAGTTATCGAAAACAAATTAAGCAAAGAAAGTAATATTTTCAATTTAAAAAAGGGCACGAGCAAACTACTTGAAGTTAGAAAAGTTTCTAAATCATTAGGTGAGAAACCTATTTTAAAAAATATATCATTAACATTGCAGCCAGGAAAAATTGTGGGCTTATTAGGTCCAAATGGATCTGGAAAAACAACATTATTTAATCTGATTATTGGAAAAATTTTTCCTGATCAGGGAAGTATTCTTTTTAACAATGAACCAATAAACAATTTGCCGATTCATCTTCGAAGTTTAAAAGGAATAAGTCTTCTTGAACAACACAAAGGCCTTTTTGGAAATATGACTGCTGAGGACAATCTTTACGCTATTCTTGAGCTTCATATTAAAGATAAGGAAAAGATTTATGAGAGAATTGATGCTCTTTTAGCTTATTTTGATTTAGCTTATTTAAAAAATACGAAAGCAAATCTTTTATCAGGTGGAGAATATAAAAAAATTTCAATTCTACAGAGAATTTGCAACCCGAATATATCAACTCTACTCTTGGATGAGCCTTGTGCTGCTCTTGATCCTTTATCTATTAATTCTCTTAAAGAATTTATTTTAGAATTAAAAAAAATTGGTCTCTCCATTTTAATTACAGATCACAATTATTGGGCTATTGAAAATATTTTAGATAAGGCCTACTTAATAAAAGATGGACAAATTTTAGTAGAGGGAACAACAGATAAAATTTCCAACGACAAGAATGCTATTAAATATTATTTGGGTGGAAACTTTAGGCTTTAGTCTGGCTTAAATTCTTCGTTAGAATCTTCAATCTCTTTTTGATCATCTAAGCTGATAATATCATCTTCAGTGCTATCATCCGCAACATCATCAATATTTTCAATGTCGTCTTTCTTTTTAGGTTCTGGTTTTGGTGCAACAACTGGAGTTGTTCTTAGATTTAAATCTTCTGGAATATATTCAGCGGAACATACTGGGCAAGTAATTTTATCTTTTTTGTTCATGGAGTAATATTTTGCTCCACACTCACAATAAATTTTTATTCCCCAATTTTTATCTGCCATACATTATTAATTTGTAATATCAAAGGTGCGTTTATATAATTCGACCATAAATGGCAAACAAAAAGTGGTTTTTACCCTCAAATAATATTTCTATAAACGGAGAAATCAATCTTCCAGGTGATAAATCAATTGGAATTAGATCAATTATTATTCTTTCCCAAAGTTATGGAATTTCAGATGTGCACAATGTCTCTGATGGTGAAGATGTACAAACAGCTATTCAAGCAATTAAAAAATTAAAAGTCCCCATTAAAAAAATAGGCGCAAATAGCTATCGTATTTTTGGTCTTGGAATAGGTTTTAAAAAATTTAAAGGAACAATCAATTTTAATAATAGTGGCACTACATTAAGATTGTTAACAGGTCTTCTAGCGACTTCGCCAGTGGATGCAAAATTAATTGGTGATCACTCTCTATCAAAAAGACCTATTCGCATTATTCCATTAATGGAACAATTTTTTGCAAGTTTTTACCCAAAAAATAAAAATTTCTTACCCATACGCGTCACTGGCTTTGGAGAATCTGCACAAACAGAAATTAAGATCGATAAACCTTCAGCCCAGATAGTATCTGCCTGTATTTTAGCCGGCATGAACAGTCATGGACTAACAACAATTGAAGCGCCTAACGCGCAACGAGATCATACAGAATTAATGCTAAAGCATTTAAAATACCCGATTACTGTAAAAAATTTTAAATCAAAAAAAATAATTAAAATTATGGGAAAACGACTCCTTAATGCAGAAAAAAAATATGTTGTTCCTGGTGATCCCTCTTCAGCTGCTTTTTTAGTTGTTCTCGCGCTACTGGCTAAAAATAGCAAATTAGAACTGAATAACGTTTTGTTAAATCCAAAAAGAATTGGCTTCTTAACTGTTTTAAAAAAAATGGGAGCATCAATAAATATTAAAAATAAAAAAATAAGATATGGTGAAGTTACGGGAACGATTCAAGTTCAATCTTCCTCTCTTCAAGGAATTAAAATTGATAAATCTATTATACCAAATATTATAGATGAAGTTCCAATTTTAATGGTGGCTGCGTCTTTTGCTAAGGGAGAAACTTTTTTTCCCAATCTTGATGAATTACGAATTAAAGAATCAGACAGATTGGCTGTGATGGAAAGTAGCCTTACACAGGTAGGTGTTTTGGTTAAACGAAAAAATAATGACCTGACTGTTCTTGGACTTGGAGAGCAATTTTATTCTAGCAAATTAATTACAATTGATAGCTTTAAAGATCACAGAATTGCTTTAAGTTTTGCAGTTATGGCAATGGCTTCACAAAAGAAAATTTTAATCAAAGATTTTGATTCTGCAAATGTAAGTTACCCTACATTCTTAAGTGACATAAAAAAAATTATAAACAAACAATCTAAGCAAATTATTGTAGGAATGGATGGCCCAGTGGGATCGGGGAAAACTTCTGTAGCGAAATATGCAGTTTCTAAAATCAAAAATAGTTTATTCTTAGACTCTGGCTTGCTGTATCGATTTTTAGCAAAAAAACATCTCGCAACAAAAAATAAAAAAATAAATGAAAAATATTTAATTAAAATTGCAAAAACGATTACTTTAAAAGATATACAATCATCGGACCTGCATACTCAAAAAATAAATGCCTTGGTCTCAATCATTGCAAAAATACAAAGTATTAGATCGGCATTGCTGCCTGTCCAAAGAAACATCATTTTTAATAATCCATATCAATATGTGTTTGCCAGTGGCAGAGATATTAATTCTAAAGTGGCTCAAAACGCAGACTTAAAAATTTATATCGATGCGCCTATCAAAGTTAGAGCTCATAGAAGATTTTTAGAACTTAAGAAAAAAAACCAAAATATTTCCTATCAAGAAGTTCTTAAAAGCGTTGCTAATAGAGATTATCTGGACAAAACAAGGTCAAATAGCCCTTTAATCAAAACGAAAGACTCTGTCTTGATTAATAATACGGGACGCAATATAAGATCCACCTTTGTAAAAATACAAAATTTAATAAGAAAGGTTCAGAGTAAACAATATTGATACAACAACCGTTGAAAGTTTATAACGAAAGCAATGCAGAGTTCGAAGCATTGTTAAATGAGGACCTTTCCAAGAGATCAGTTCAAGAAAACACTATCGTAACAGGTAGAGTTGAAAAAATCGAAGACAAATTTATTACGATTGATGTTAAAGGCAAATCATCTGGAATGATTGACAAGACAGAATTGTCCCGTGAAGAATTGGAGAATTTAAAAGTAGGTGGCCAACTAGAAGTGTATGTTGAACGAGTTGAAAATAAAGTTGGAGATATTGTTTTAAGCGTCGAAAAAGCAAGAAGAGCAAAATCTTGGAAAAAAATTGAAGACGCATTTACTAATAAAGAAAAAGTTTCTGGTCTAGTGAAGAACTCTGTTAAAGGAGGGTTTATAGTAGAAATTTTTGGAATATTTACATTCTGTCCTTCCTCTCAATTAAGCGACAGACCAATCAAAAGTCCAAACGAGTTTTTCAATAAACCATTAGAGTTTTATATTATCAAAATTGATAATGTTCGAATGAACGTGATCAGTTCAAGAAGAGCGATATTAGAAGAGGTTAAAAATCAAAATAAAGATGAAGTTATTTCTAAATACAAAATTAATGACATCGTCGAGGGCAAAGTTAAAGCAATAACTTCCTACGGTCTATTTGTAAGCATTGAAAATTTAGATTGTTTGCTTCATTCTAGTGAAATCAGTCACCTCAAAATTTCAAATTTAAATGAAATGTTTAGCGTTGGTGACTCTGTAAAAGTTCAAATTATTGAAATTGATAATGAAGCTAAACGAATTAGCTTATCTATCAAAGCGATGCTACCAGATCCATTCAAAACTATCGGTGACAAGTATGAAGTTGGAAAAGACTATGATGTAAAAATTACTAAACTATCTGACTTTGGCGCATTTGCAGAAATAGATGAGGGAGTCATCGGATTAATTCATTCGAGCGAGATGAAGCATATGCAAAAAAATGTAAATCCAAAATCTATATTTAAAATTGGAGACGTGGTTAAAGTTAGATTAAAAGAAGTTGATACAGAGAAAAGAAAAATCAGTTTTAGTTACAAAGACACTCAACCAAATCCAATGAGTGATTTCCTTGAAAAATATCCGGTTGGAAGTATTGTGGACACAAAAGTTGTCAACAAACAGGACTTTGGTTTATTTTTAAATACTGGAAAAAGCGATATTGATATTTTTGTTCATTACAAACAAATTTCATTTGCTGAAACTTCAAAAGATTTAGATGATTATAAAAAAGATGATGCAGTAAAAGTTAAAATCATTGATATCAAAGATGATAAAGTAAATGGATCTATTCGAGCCTTGAAAAAAGATCCTTTTAATTTCTTTGATGACAAAAAAGTAAAAGACATTCTTTCTGTTCGTGTTGCCGAAGTTTTAGATAATGCAATTAAAGTTAATGTAGGTGAAGACAGATTCCAAACTATTATTAAAAAAGCAGATATTGCATTAGAAAAAGCAGATCAAAGGCCTAATCGATTTGCACCGGGTGACACTTTGGATGCGATGATCATCGAATTAAATACTACTGAAAGAAAAGTACGACTTTCTATTAAAGAGCTTGAAAAACGACAGCAAGAAGAAGCAATTGCAAAATACGGAAGTGCATCTTCTGGATCAAGCCTGTCAGATATTCTTGGTACAGCTCTTAAGAAAAAAGAAGATAAGTAAATTTCCTTACCCAATCCTACTTTTTGTTATTTATTCTTTATAATCAATAAGCTATTCTACATTGAATGGAAAAAAAGACCTTTGTTAAAAAAGACCTTATTGTAAAATTACAATCTCAATATCCCAAAGTTTTAAATACAGACATTGAGAAAATGGTCGATGTTATTTTTAAATATTTATCTAATCAATTAGCTTTGGGCCATAATGTTGAGATCAGAGGATTTGGAATGCTCAAAGTTAAAACAACAAAGCCAAGAATTGCCCGCAACCCAAAAACAGGGGACAAAGTAGAAGTTCCTTCCAAAAGAAAAATCAGCTGGAAAAGTTCTAAACTTTTAAATATTGCAATTAATCAAGGGGACAAAAAGATTGAGCAAGAACAAATATAATATTTTTATAGCCTGCGACACCACTAGTTTATCTGAAGCAAAAAAAATAATTAAACAAACAAAGAATAAGCAACTAAACATTGGTTATAAATTTGGTCTTGAATTTTTTAATTCTAAAAACGGTAGAAATTTTATTTCTAAATTACCTTTAACAACTACAGTTTGGCTAGATCTAAAACTAATGGACATCCCAAATACAGTTGCTTCAGCAATTAAATCATTACAAGATTTAAAAAATATAAGGTACCTAACTATTCACGCATCAGGTGGATATGAAATGATGAAAGCAGCAAAGCAAGCGGCTAGAGAAACAAATAAACGATTAAAAGTATTGGCCGTAACTGTACTAACATCTTTTTCTGAACAATCTCTTAAGCGAACTGGTCATACAAAAAAAATAAAACAAATTGTTATGAAGCAAGCAACTCTTGCTAAACAAGCAGGTATTGATGGAATTGTATGCTCTGGTCATGAGGCAACTTTGGTAAAAAAGATTTGCAAAGGGATGCAAATTATCACTCCAGGTATAAGATTAGATGGTGACTCTAAACAAGATCAAAAAAGAGTAATGACTCCAATTCAAGCCTTTCATAATGGAGCAACAGGTATTGTTATCGGCAGAAGTATTACCAAAGGCAATATTCAAAATAATATAAAAAAATTAATTTCAGCACTTCACTAGATGTCAGCCACCATTAAAATTTGTGGATTGAGAGATAAAGATGCAATCAATACAGCTATAAATTTTGGAGCAAAATATTTGGGATTTGTTTGTAATTATCCTAAAAGCCCTAGAAATGTATCTCCCTATCAGCTCATAGAAATAACGAATAATTTACCTGATAGCGCTGCTTATAAGGTGGCAGTGCTCGTAGATCCAGATGATGGGCTTATAGATATCATTAAAAATAGTGTAGATTTTTTACAATTACACGGGTCAGAAACTAATGAACGTATTCTCGATATTAAAAGAAAATTTAATCTCAATATTATTAAAGCTATTAAAATTAAAACAGAAGAGGATTTAAAACAAATCGATACTTACACGAATGCGGATGATCTTTTACTAGACACGCCGGCTATGGAGAAGTCAGAATTATTTAATTTTAATTTATTAGATAATAGAAACATATCTTCTTATTTTCTAGCAGGAGGAATAAATATTGATAATGTTGTTCAAGCTATGCAATTTACTTCTAAATTAGATATTTCAAGTGGATTGGAGTCTGAACCTGGAGTTAAAGATTTAGAAAAAATTAAAGATTTTATGAAAGAAGTTGAAAGACATGCTTAAGTTAAAAAAAGGAGTCCTATTAATAGATCAGCATGACAAAAACTATATGTACGGTGGAAAGTTTGGTGGAAACTTCATACCTGAAACATTAAAAAAACCAATTGAAGATCTAACAAATTTATTCGGAAGACTTCGATATGACAAAAATTTTATCAAGGAAAGAGATTATTATTTTAAAAACTATGTTGGTGCTCCGACCCCTTTTATAAAATTAGAAAATTTAACAAAACATTTGGGCGGCGCTCAGGTATATGCAAAAGTTGTATCTGAAGCTAACGGCGGAGCACATAAAATTTATAATGCTGTAGTACATGCCTTAATCTGCAAACGTGCTGGTAAAAAATATATTGTTGGAGATACTGGTGCTGGATATGCAGGAAAAATGCTTAGTATGGCTGCTAAAAAATTTGGTCTTAAATGCAAAATTTTTATGGGTGCAAAAGATATTAAAAGACAAAAGCCTAACTGTGATGCTATGCGAAAAAATGGTGCGGAAATTGTTCCTGTGTATTCAGGAAGTCAGACTTTAGTAGATGCAGTAAGCGAATGCATGAGATACTGGGTATCTAATTGCGACACTACTCATATGGCGGTTGGTAGCACTGTCGGTCCTAATATTTTTATTAAAATTTGTGCTTGGAGCACAGCGCAGATTTCCAGGGAACTAATAGTTCAATTAAAAGAGGAGTTTGGCGGAGTACCAAAAAAATTAAAATTAATTAATTGCGTTGGCGGAGGTAGCTCTGCTGCTGGATTTTGGAATGAGTTTATAGATTATAACAAATCGCAAGTTGAATTGGTTGGAGTTGAGGCTGGTGGACCAAAAAATAGCAAACTACATGCTGCACCTCTTACCTTTGGATCTAAAATTGGAATCCTGCATGGTGCTGCTCAATATGTTATTCAAGATAAAGATGGTCAAATAGGAGAAACATCATCTATCAGTGCTGGCTTAGATTACCCTGGTATCTCACCTCTTCATTGTTTTTTAAAAGATGCAAAACGAGCAAGATATACTTCCGCTTCTGATGAGGAGGCGCTTCAAGCATATAAATTAGTTTCTAAATTAGAAGATTTATCTCCCTCTTTAGAACCATCACATGCATTTGCAGAAGCAATTAAAATTGCTCCGAAATTAAGCAAAGATACAATTATTTGTGTAAATAGTTGCGGCGATGCCAAGAAAGATAGAGCTATTATTACAAAAAGACTCGGTTTTTTTAGATGATATCAAAAATTAATTTAGCTTTTTCTCAGTGCAAAAAAGAAAATAGACCTGCTTTACTCACCTATACTGTTGCAGGCGACAACACTAAAAAAAAATCACTGGAAATTCTAAATGCAATTGCTCCTCATGTAGATATTCTTGAAATTGGAATTCCTCATAATACGCCGGTTGCAGATGGGGGGCAAATTCAAACTAGTGCTTATCGGGCCATTAAGAATGGGATTAAAGTAAAAGATATTTTTGAAATCGCAAAACAATTTAAAAAAAATAATTTAAATAAACCTGTTATTTTAATGGGTTACTATAATAATATTTTTCAACTAGGAGAGAGATCGTTCTTAAAACATTGCAAACAATCAGGTGTAGATGGATTAATTGTGGTAGACTTGCCGTGGCCAGAAAATAAAAATTTTGCCAACAAATGCAAAAAGCAATCTATTAATTTTATACAGCTTCTCTCCCCTACTACTTCAGATATACGAATGAAGAACATTATTAAAGACTCTCATGATATGGTTTATTACATCAGTATGCTATCCACTACTGGTGGTACGCTCAAAGTTTCTGCAAAAGAGATTTTAAAAAATTATAATAAAATCAAAAAAATTAACCCAAAACAAAATGTAGTCATTGGTTTTGGTATTACTGAAAAAACAATTTCCTCTTTAACTAAGGCTGATGGCCTAGTTGTGGGATCGGCTCTTTGCAAGGCTATTAGCGGCGCTTTGAGTAGAGGTACAAATCCTGTTCGAATGGCCGAGAATATGGTAAAAAAACTTAGATCTAAAATTATATGAGCTGGATAGAAAAAATTTCTAAAAAATTAAAACCAAAGTTAGATAATTTATTTAGAAGAAAATCTAGTATTCCAGACAATCTTTGGACTAATTGCGCTGCATGTTCCGACATAATTTATAAAGAAGATATTGAAAATAACTTATACTGCTGCACCAAGTGTCAAGAACCTCAACAAATTTTACCTAGACAAAGATTTGAAATTCTTTTTGATGAAGGAACATTTGAAGAATTAGAAACTCCGCGGTTAAGCTCTGATCCATTACACTGGAAAGATATCACGCCTTATAAAGATAAAGTTAAGGCAGCTAGACAAAAATTTAATCAAAGACATGCTGCTTTAGTTGCAACCGGAAATATTAAAAACATAAAAACAGTTGTGTATTGCATGAATCAAAAATTTCTTGGTGGCTCTGTAGGGATCGAAGAAGGAGAGGCGTTTGTTTTCGCTTGTAAATACGCAGTTGAGCAAAACATTCCTTTTATTGCTTTTCCACAAACTGGCGGCCAAAAGATGCAACACTCTGCGTATGCTTTAATGCAAATGCCAAAATCAATTATTGGCTTACAGATGTTAGAAGAAAAAGGAATTCCTGCAATTATCATGGCAACTAGTCCTGTTGCTGGAGGAGTTACTGCAAGTTGGTTTTATGGTCCATCTGTATTTGTGTTTGCAGAATCGGAGCATACAAAAATTATGTTTGCAGGTCCTAACGTTATTAAAAGAACTATTGGTGAAGATTTGCCAGATGGATTCCAAACGGCTGGATATTTATTAAAAAAAGGTTTTGTAGATAGAATTATTCATAGAAAAAATCATAGAGAAGAGCTTAGTAATTTGTTATCGATACTACTTAATTTAAAAAATACACAGGCAACAAGCTCCCTAGATGCAACCGACGAAAATCCAATTTCTTCTCAACAGACTTTATCAGCTTAATCCTCCAACTAGGATCGAACTCACTTTAGACAGAATTAAAAGATTACTCAAAGATCTTAATAATCCAGAACAAAAACTATCAAACGTTATTACTGTTACTGGAACCAATGGCAAAGGGAGTACATGTGAATATTTAAAAAATATTTTAAAAGAACATGGCTATTCTGTACATGTCTACACAAGTCCGCATATTGTAAAATTTAATGAAAGAATTTTTCTAAACGATCGTTTTATAACAGATGATGAGTTCGAAACATTGGTTTACGAAGTAGATAATGCGAATAATAATCAAGACATAACTTTTTTTGAATTTATAACTGCTGTAGCTTTTCTGGCATTTTCAAAACAACAAGCAGATTATCATATTATTGAAACTGGGCTTGGAGGAATTGGTGACAGTACTAATGTATTTAATAAACCCGTGGCGCAGATTTTAACATCTATCTCAAATGATCATTTAGAATATTTAGGTCCAACCCTAAAAGATATTGTTCGAAATAAATGCGGAATTATTAAAGATAACACTACTATTATTATTTCAAAGCAAACTTTTGAAGTTATGGGCTACATCGATAATGAATTAAAAAAAAATGCTTCAAAAAAATTAATTCTTTCTGAAGATTATCAAGTAAGTCAGGAAGGTAATAATATGATCTATCAAGATGACTTTGGCCTGATGGATCTAAAGATGCCAAAAATGAAAGGCAAGTTTCAATTAGAGAATGCAGCAACAGCTATTCAGGCATTACGAGCGATCGGTCTTACTCTTGATATTTCAAAAACCTCGCAAGCTTTAAGCAAAACAGAACTTCCGGCAAGAATTCAGGAAATTACTAAAGGAAATTTAAGAAATCATGTTCATGATGAAAACAGATTAATTATTGACGGGTCCCACAACAAAGATGGTGGTAAAGAATTGGCTGAATATTTGTCAACCATACAAGAAAAGAAAAGAATTTATTTCGTACTTGGTATGCTCACCTCTAAAGATTTAAAGGGTTACCTAGAAAACTTCTCAAGTTTAGTAACTGAAATTAAGGCGGTAAAGTTAAGAGAAAATTTCTATGAAACGGATGAAATAATAAAAGTTGCAAAAGAACTTGGCATTCATGCAAATCCAACCAAAAATGTAGCAAGCGGCCTTGCACAGCTGGCGCTGCAAGATCCTGAAAGTATAATTGTTGTTTGCGGAAGTTTGTATCTATCGGGAGCTGCATTAGAATTAAATATATGAAAAAACTATTTACTTTTATTTTTTTACTTCTTATTCCGCACATCTCTTATGCAAATGAAGATGGCTGGAAACTGTTACAAGATGGAAGTAAAATTGTTTGGATACGACATGCAATCACAACACCCTCATGTTGCGGAGACCCAGATAATTTAAAAATTGATGATAGATCTACTCAAAGAAACCTTGGCGCTGAGGGAATAAAGCAAAGCAAAAAAATTGGCGAATTATTTAAAAAAAATAATATTCAAATCGATCAGGTTTTAACTTCACAATTTGAAAGATGTCGTGACACAGCAAAATATGCATTTGGAGATTATAAAGATTTTTCTGCCCTTAATTCATTCTTTAGAGAAGGAATTGGATCAAATGCACAAAGACAATTAAGAGAAATAAAAGAGTTTGTGCAAAACTGGAATAGTAAGAAGAACTTGGTTTTTGTTACTCACCAGGTTGTAATCAGTAATTCAATAAATGAAACCGTCTCTTCCGGTGAGATGGTGATAACTGATAAAAATATGAAAGTATTAGCAAGAATACCCACGTTGTAATTATCTTACCTTACTATCTAACCACTCTTTAATATTTGCTTTAGAAGCAGCGCCCACTTTGGTATCAATTAATTGCCCTCCACTAAAAAGAAGCATCGTTGGTATTCCACGCACTCCATATTTAGTCGGTGTATTCGGGGCATCATCAATATTATGTTTGGCAATGACAAGTTTATCCGCCATCTCATCCGACAATTCTTCTAGTACTGGACCAACCATTTTACAAGGACCACACCATTCAGCCCAAAAATCAACAAGCACAGGCTTATCGGATTTTAATACTTGGTTTTCAAAATTGTCGTCATTTACTTGTTTTGTTGCCATAAAGAATCTCCTAAATTTATATGAGCAAGTTAAGCATCTATCTCAAATTGTCAACTAGGCGTCTTGATATTTGTTTTCAATCTCTTCTAGAAATTTATTAAGATCATTCATCATTCCAAGTCTCTCTTGATCATCTGCCTCTTCGTATTTAACTCTTAAGTTATCAAGTTCATTATAAGCCTTAGGAATTGTATTCCACTTTTCATCATTAGTACTCAAAATTTGCTTAGCAATAGCTCTATGAATTTCATTATACATATCTTTAGGTAATATAGATGGATTTTCCTCATAAATTAATCGTTTAGCAAAATAATTGAAACGAGCATCCTTAAATTTATCTGCAACAAATAACTTATCTTTCCATTCTGACTGATGAAATTCTTTCATATTTGATTTATCTTGCTCGGATGCAAAACCACCTGAGTAAATAGATTCTTCAGCTTCAACATCTAACTGCGAATCTAAATCATCTTTTTCTTGAGCTTCCTCTTCCAAAACTCTAGAAACTTTCTTTTTAAATTCCTCATTGCTTTGTAAAATTTCAGCTCTCTCCATCAACTTCTTAATTCCTAACTGTTTGTATCCATCAAAATTTTCTCCAAATTTTGGATTCATGATTACGGGATGCTTATTATTTTTAACAGATCTTATAATTTTTGGACTTTTTTTCATTGCCTCTTTTAAATCTTGCATACTCATATTAAGATAAGTATTAGGATCTTCTTTTAAATCAAAACATTGAGGCCAATTATACTTTGGATGGAAACATAAAAAAGTAACAACATATGGTCTTGCTTTTCCATAAAAATATTCATTGAAACAAAATAGCTTTTCATTTTGAACAATAGTATTTACTTCCGATTTGCTGGTTGTCATTAGACTAGATTTCCACACGGCTGGTGCTTTGTTTGCAATAATTTTGGCAATTCCAATTGTTGCAATAACGTCACCTATTGCATCATGTGCATTTCCATGTTCAATTCCATTCAATGGCGCAAGTTGGTCTAACTTAAATACAGCATTACCTTTATCGCTTGTTGGGGTTTTAATGCAGTCTGGATAATAAAGATGAGCAGTTCTGATTAAGCCCAAAATATCTCCACGTTTATTTCCATCAAACTGAGTGAGATAAGGGTCGTTCAGAGTTTTAAATAATGTTTTTCTCAGAAATTCTTCATCAAAACCTATTGAATTATATCCAATAAAAATTGAAGGTGTCCATTTTTTGAAAGTTTGTAACATCTGATTTACCAAACCGTAATGAGATAAATTAGTTTTTCTAAGCATGTCAGGTGTTGTTTTGTTAACCAAAAGTGCTCCTGGCTCAGGAACTAATCCTGGTCTTAAACTACATTTTGCTTCAAATCTGTCCAATTCCTGGAATTCTGCATTTACTAATACAGCACCAACCTGAATAATCTGATCCCAAGTTCCCGACCTACCCGTGGTTTCGAAATCATAAAATGCGTAGTTCATTCTTTATCCTTTTCAATTCTCTCAATATTAATACCTTCGATCTCTTCTATTTTTTCAGCTCTACGCTGAATTTTTTCTGCTGAAACTTTTATATTTCTGAATTGATCTGCTACTAAATTAAATTTCTTTTCAACATCTTCTGTTCTTTCTACTAGTCTTCCAATATCTTTTCCTATCAAGCCTATCTCTTTAATAATTAATTGAGCCTTTTTTGTCATTTCCGAGTCTTTTAAAAATACACGCAAAGTATTTAACAACCCCCAAAGATAAGATGGGGATACAATTAGAACATTTTTTTCTCTAGCTTTTTGCATCAAATCAATTTCACTATCAATTATAGATCGATAAACAGATTCGGATCTTATAAACATAATTGCGTGGGGAGCCGTCTCTCCTGAAATAATATAATCTTCAGATATTTTTTTAACATTCTTCATTACATCTTCTTCAAATAATTTTTTAAATTTCTTAATTTCTTCATCATTTTCTGCTGCAACGTAATTTTTAAAATTTTCGAGAACGAATTTAGAGTCAATGCAAATTCTAGAATTTGCATCCCCAAAATCTATCAAGCAATCTACTCTTTTATTATTACTTAGTGTTTCTTGAAACTTTAAGTATTGTTTAGGAAGTCTATCTTTAAGTAATTTTTCTAATTCAACTTCCGAAAAAGCTCCACGCTCTTGTCTGTCATTTAACATCCCTTGAAAATTTTTAAATGTACTATCTATGGAAGACTGCATTGTATTCATATTTTTTGCCGCCTCTTCTAATTTTACAAAACGCTCCATTAAGTTTGATAGTTGTGTACTCAAAACTTCGTTGCCTGATGAGTTGTTTTTTTTACTAGTAGCTAACAAATAACCGATAAAAGCTATTACAATTACACATGTAGTAATAAGAAGTATTTCATTCATAGTTTTTTATTTGTATGAGAAAAATATAAGAGATTAATCAATCACTAACAATTAGCTTCCCAATACAATGTTTGCCAATTTAGGTCGTTTTAGACTAACATGATTCTTTTACCCTTGTAAAACAATGATAATTTGGGTTCGTTTTTCTCGGTACTAGAATTTTCACTTATTATCTTTAAGAATTTTTTGCAAATTTTTAAGCCTTTTTTTTCCTCTGGCTTTTCTTTGTTTGTGAATTTTATCTAATTCTTGTCGCTTAAGAATTAGTTTTTTCATATCTAATTTCATTTAAACTGGATCTACGTGGGACATCACATTAAGCACCGCTGGCATACTTGTCATAACCGCAAGTCTTGCTGCAACAGCTATATCATGACCCTCCCGAACGCTTATGTTGGCGTCTACTTCAATATGCACATCTACTAAAATCATATCTCCCATTTTTCTTGTTTTAAGATCATGAATACCTTTTACTCCCTTAGTCTCTAAAATAATATTTGTTATTTTTTTATCTTCTTCAAGCGACACCGAGCGATCCATTAAATCGTGAAGTGCGTCCCAAGAAAAATCCCAGCCCATTTTAACAATCATTAATCCTACAACTAAAGCAGCAATGATATCAAAAACACCATAGCCAAATAATGCTCCAACAATACCAATGGCCACTACAAAAGATGAGGCGGCATCTGATCTTGCATGCCAAGAGTTTGCAATCAGCATCGCTGATTTTACTTGTTCGCCTACATGCAGCATATATCTAAATAGCAATTCCTTAATAACCAAGGCGCCTAAAGCAACCCACAGTGCAATTATTTTAATTTCAACAATTTCATCTGAGTATGCAATTTTATAACCTGCGTGCCAGATCATTAAAATTCCAACTCCAATTAAAGATAGTCCTATAAAAGCAGTTGCTGCCGTTTCGTATCTATAGTGACCGTAGTGATGATCTTCATCTGGATCTTTGCTGCTATGCTTATTTGCAATTAAAACCACAATGTCTGAAACTAAATCAGAAAAAGAATGTATTCCGTCAGCAATTAAACCTTGAGATCCTGAAAAAAAACCAGTTACAATTTGAAACGTTCCAAGGCACAAATTAACAAAAACGCTAACTAAAGTACTTTTCTTAGCAGCCGTGTGTTTCTCAATCATATGGTTATATTATATTTACTTAATGAATATTAATTGCATTTTTCATAAGACGATGCAATTTTTGTCCTTGTTTACAAACTTTAACTAAATCGGAAAGAGTAGATGTATTTCTTTTCTTCGCTTCTTCCACTAAAAATAAAAATAATCTACCCGTAATAATACTGTCTCCTAATGCAGAATGTCTCGCTTGATCATTACTTTGAATATTAAAATGATTACAAAGAGAAGTTAATTCATAACTCTGTAAATCTGGATAAAGTCCCGCAGATAGCAGGATAGTATCAATGGTAACTACATTTTTAACAAAAATTACAAGATTAGATTTTGGAACATTCGTCTTAATAAAATTAATATCAAAATCAATATTATGTCCTACTAAAATTGTCTCTTGAAGATAAGAAGAAACAATTGGCTCAATTTCTTCCAAGTTTTTTTTTCCCTGCACTTGTTCGTTTGTAATGTGGTGTATTTGAGTTGAAGCAGCGGATATCTCTATTCCAGGATTAACTAATTCATTAAGAACTTCCTGTTCCTGAATTTGTAAATTTTTAATTTTAATTGCTGCAATAGAAATAATTTTGTCTTTTTTAAAATCAAGACCTGTTGTTTCCGTATCTAAAACAGAATAGGTAGCATCCGCTAAATTTATTTTAGCAAAGGCTAATCTAGTTTTTAAATATAGTTTAACTCTATTAAAAATACTCTTCACCAAAATCTCCTCTTGCGCTTTTTTTTAAGTCTCTAATTTTTCTCAAATACATTTTTAGAACTTGCTTTTCCCTGGTCAGTAACGTTTTTGGGTCAATAAAGTTTAGGATTTCTTTTCCTCGTTTTGCTCGCTCAACTTGGTTTTTAAGAAGAATATCAGACAAAAATCTAAAAGCATTTTTAAAAAAATCAAAATCATGATTATTAAAAACTCCTTTAGCCCGCAGACCTTCTAGTCTTTCCATGGTTGAAACTTTATCAATCTGATGTTTGATTGAGTACAATCGTATTGATTCTACTAATGGCAAAGATGCAGTGTGTTTTAGATCTAGCATACCAAGATTATTTTCATCATTTTTTTCCAAAACAAATCCTCCAAAAAAATTAAGGCCAGATGTTGCTGCTTCTTCACTTTTATAAAGAAATTTAAGCACATTTTTGTTTTGTAGCTTTTTTAAAATATAAACTCTTAGCTCATCAGCCAGTTCTGGCTTACCAAACACGGACTTAAAATCATAAAGCATATCGATATACCGAAGGTTTTGTTCAGCCATATCCGATGTCCATAAATCAATTTGCTTTTTCCAGCCTGAAATACTTTTTCTCCATAAAATATTACTCGCCATTAAATCTCCTTTACATAAAGGAATGCCAACTGCATCAAGCGTTTTGGTAAATATTTTTGCTAATTCTAAAAAATATAAATCAACTTTTTTTGGGTCTTGATCATTATCTTCATAAATAATTCCATTATCTTGATCAGGATGTAAAAAGCTTTCCATTCTTCCGCCTGATCCCATGGTTAAAACACAGTAAGCGGGAATAGTTGTTAATATATTTTTTGCTTGTACTTTTTCTTCAGCATCTCTAATGGCTCTTCTGTAAATAACATTATTCAAAAAACTAAGAATATAACTAATGTCACCTGTTGGAACATTTTGCTCTATCAAGGTTTCAGCTAAGAGTACTTGCTGCTCTTTAATTTGTTTTAATCCCTCAAGATCTTTTTCATCGTATGCAAGCCTATCTATTTGATCAACAATAGTTCCTAACTCTGCGGTTAAAGCGGTATGCATATCAATTATACCAACTGGAAAAGAATTCATGTCAATCACTGGTAGATGTCTAAATTTATTTTTTCTCATCTTTCCAACTGCATGAAATAGCAAATCTTCTTCGTAGACCATGATGACAGGACTGTTCATAAGTTCTGAAACTTTTGCATCAGCCTTTACGTTAAAAGTTATTTTACGAACAATGTCTTGTTCGGTTAGAATTCCGCACAACTTATTATCTTTAATAACAAGAATACTTGATTTTTTTTTTGATTGAATTTCTTTAATAGCATTTTCAATTGTTTGCGTATAATCCACAATGACGTAATCATTGTTCATGTAATTTTTTATTTGGTGAGTAAATATATCGACACTATTTGATCGTGGTAACATGATCAGATAATAAAGAATAAAGTGGATTTAAAAAAGGGGAAGTTTGCTTCCCCTTTTTATAAAATGCGATTATTGAAATCTATTTGGTGCTAAATGAGCTTTTACTGAGCCCTTTCCAGAACCATTTTTAATTACATAACCTGTTGTGCCGTTGGCATAAGTGTCAACCGATTTAATTTTATTAGAAATCATTCGGTTTTTTTCTTCAACAGATTTTTGCTTACTGAATTTGATCAAAAGATCGTTTATTCTATGTAGCAACATCATTGTACCTCTTGTTAAAAGTTAACCTACTTTTAACTCATGTAGATGAGTCACTTGTAAGCCATGTGAATGGCGCATGTTACCTATTCGTAAAATGCATATCTAATATAATGGGAAACCTTACATTGTCAACACAATCGAAGATTTTTTAAAAGGGTTGTAAGAGCTTGTTTCTTAATGGTTATGATATTTTAGGTTCCGCAAAATGTCTTATATGTTTTGTCTTTTTTAGGATCTGGTTCCAAATAAGATACGTACTGTTCATGCTCCTTATATGGATCTTCTAATACGGTAAGCAAAGTTTGTAGTGGTTCAAGGTTATTTGTATGGGCAGCTTTCAAAGCTTCCTCTACTATGTGATTTCTTGGAATAAATACTGGATTAAACTGTCTCATTTTCAAGACATTTGGTTTTCTTACCTCAAATTTTTTATACCAAACTTCAAATTCTTCTGTTTGATACTGAGTATTAAATTCTTTGTTCATTAATGCACGAAAAGTATTAGTGTAATCTGCTTGATTATTGTTCATCCAAAGCAATAATTCTTCGATTAGTAAATTATCTTCCTCGTTGTCTCCTTCTATTCCAAGTTTTCCTCTCATCATTTCTAAACTTTTTTGCTGATAAATTTTGCTAAATGTTTCTATTTCTGCCTCTAAAATCTCAACAGCTTTATCGGTATCCACATCAATCATTGGAATTAAAGTTTCTGCAAATCTTGCCATATTCCACTTTGCAATATTTGCTTGGTTTCCATAGGCGTATCTGCCTTGATGATCTATGGAGCTAAATTTAGTTTTAGGATCATAACTATCCATAAAAGCACATGGACCATAATCAATGCTTTCACCAGATATCGCCACATTATCAGTGTTAAGAACACCGTGAATAAAGCCAATACGCATATAATGGACTATTAAATCTATGTGCCTGTTCATTACTTTTCGAAACAGTTGAAGAGCTGGAATTTTTTCTCCTTTTAATTCTGGATAATGACGATCGATACAGTACATGATCAATTCTTGGAGAAGATTTATATTTTTTTGAGCTGCTACAAATTCAAAAGTACCAACCCGAATGTGACTTGCAGCAACTCTTGTTAAAATAGCTCCTGGTAATAAAGTTTCTCTCATTACATTTTCTCCAGTTGAAACTACAGCTAAACTTCTTGTGGTTGGAATATGCAAATGATGAATGGCCTCGCTAATAATATATTCTCGAAGCATTGGTCCTAATGCTGCCCTGCCATCTCCATTTCTTGAGTAAGGAGTAATTCCGGAACCTTTAAATTGAATATCAAATCTTTTTTTACTTGGAGTAATGTGCTCTCCCAATACAACGGCCCTGCCATCTCCAAGCATTACAAAATGACCAAATTGGTGACCTGCATATGCTTCTGCCCATGGAGTTGTGGTGGATGGGATTATATTTCCCGAAAACATTAACGCCAAATCTTCTTTATTTAGAGAGCTTACATCCAATCCAAGTTCTTTTGCTAATGCTTGATTATATAAAATAATTTTTGGATCTTTAACCGGAACTGGTGACAGCTTAGAAGCCATCATCTTAGATAAAGTTAAATAACTATTATCAAAGTTCCATCCAATATTAGAGCCACTCATGAACAATTATTATCCCAATAAATCTAATGCTTCGCTAATTAATTTTTGGCAATCTTCCTTGTTTCCTTCTTTGTAGGCTTCTTTAGCCTGTTCTTTTAAGCTTTTAATTTCTTTAGCTTCTTCTCTGGTAAGTTGTTTAGTTTCGGCAATTGCATCATCAAGCTGTTTCATTGCATCAAGGCATGAATTTGCCATTCCATGAGAAGAACTTAATAAATATAAAATTGTTACTAAAAATAGTTTTTTCATCTTTTATACAATTATAATAAAATATTTGCTTATTACTCTGAATAATAATTTTAATTATATTTAACAACCATTTAATCAAAAAGATTGTAAGCCCACCAAATAACTAGTCCCACAGACAAACTCCATAAAAAAATGTCTTTTGCTTTGTGAATTTTTTTTTGAGAAATAAATGTACGAAAATAGTTAAGCATCATGCTGATAACTAAAAATATACATTACTGAACTTGTTTTGGAAACAGCTACGCTATGAATGAGCTTGTCTCTTAGCATTTCTATAAGTTTTGGGCTTATAAATTTTTTAATTTGATCTTCACTAATATTTTGAATTCTGGAATTTTTAGAAGTTTCTACTTCAATTCGAAACATAATTTATTGTTTTTCATTTGGACTCAGACACCAGATCAAAAAAACCATGAATAAAAAGGTTGCGGGCATGCCAAGGCAAAACAGCCATACTCCCGTTTGTGCATCCACTGCTTTTCCTTGGTTAAAATAGTTTTTTGAAAATTTAAGCTTTGTTTAGAAAGTCTAACTCTTCTTGATTGTAGGGTATCATATTTAAACTCTAATTATACATCTCAATAGTTTGTGTTTTATTCATTCCGCTTTCACACCAAAATTAGGTGATTAAGTGATTAAATTCCTGTTCTTGTTACTAGGTACGCAATTAATGGTAGGCATAAAAATGTAGCCAAAACCATCATCGTCACTAACACCGACGCTGTCGTTTTGAGAATATTTGTCAGTTTGTCTGAGAAAAAACTTAGTCGTACTGTTTCTGTTTGTGCAATTGTATTCATGCGGTTCATATAGATATCAAGTGTGTTTTAATTGTGATTATAAAGTTAATTGTTTGTGACACCTAGAATGTCGCAGAATACTCTGTCACAAAAGTTTCACACAAATCAAATTGAAAAAAATCAACTTCAGTTTAAATAAAGCGCATCGCTCTATTCAGATATTATTTAGCTCCCCTGTTAGATTGGTTCTAATAGAGCGAACCAAATCTCTTCATGCACCATCATCACTACTGGAATGCGACAATAACAATACTAACCAAAAATAATTGATCTAAATATAAGATGCTCATTAACTTACTTGGTCTTACCAGTTAAGCTCATTTTCTCCCCCGAAAGTTATAATTAGCTGGTAAAACCAAATAAGTTACAAATTCTCTCCACTTATTCTTATTCTTGAAATTTTATTCTGTAGCTAGATAGAACAACTCATATCTTGACCGCAGCACATAGGAGATTTAATTTTTCCCTCACACTTTGGACATCTTGATATTTGCACTTGTTTTCCGCCTACATCTAAATTGTCATTAATTAACGGCTCGTCATTACAATTGGCACAAGTAGCGTTAACAGCCATATTGCATTTTGGGCATCGGTAAGTTGCTGTCATAATTTCTCCTATTGATTTGCCACTACTTTAACATTTCTAAAAATTCTTAGCAAAATTTCATTTGAGTAATAAGTGAATATAGTTAATGTATCTTCATATGAAAAAAGAAGCGCTAAAAAAAGAATGTCCGTATTCTAGCGCAATTCCTCAAATATTTAAGTGCATGGGTTATGTGCTAAAATCTTATGCAGGAGTTGGTATTGCGCTTGCTTTATTTATGTTGGTAGGTTTGCAAATTGAACAGCAGTATCGTGGGCAACGATATATGGGAAAATGTATTAACCACCTAAGCAATCCAGATCTAAAAATAAGCGAACAAGAGAGAAATTTTGCTTGTGCAAATATTTACAGAGAAAGCCCTTCTTTATTTGAGTATTACAAAGGCAATATCTTGAAGTTTATGCCTGAAAATTCTTTTAAATAATTCTAGTTAGTATTGTTATTATTTCTTTAATTTTAGACATTAGATCTATAGTTTGGTAATTTATTACAAATTAAGAGGTTACTTTGTTCAATTTCATTTCGAATATATTTAAGTCTAGAAACAAGAAAATAGAAGAAAAGGCTTTTAAATACCTTAAAGAAGTAAGTTCTATTTCAAGACAAATTGCTGGAGAAAAAAATGAGATTAAGCTTAGAGGTTTGGCTTTTTCTTTAAAGAAAAATTACGATCTTGCAATCAATCTCTTAAAAGAAATTAATTATGATATGAGCAAAATTGAAAAAGCTTATTTTGATCCTAAAAAAACTTTATCTTCAGATAATTACAAAAAAGTAGAAACCATTCTTAAAGGCTTAGAAAAGTCTGAATGAATTGGTTTTTCATCTCCATGATCGTAACTACTATTATATTTGCGCTCATAATCTTACCTCTTATTATTTCTAAAAAAGCTGAAAAGAATAATAAACACTAATTTTGATACCATGCCTAAGAAGAAAAAAACTTATCAATCCAAAATAAAAAAATCAAAGCAGCGCAAAAACACCAAAGGTTTATTAAAAATTTTACGGCAATCTACTTAAAATAGGTAAGCGCAAATAAAATTGTAAAAGGAATAGTAAAAATAGAAATGGTGGTTGAAACTGCAATAACACTAGCGATATTATCAGTTTGTTCCTTAGCCGAATACATTTTTGCCAACAAGTAAGTAAGCACTGCTGCAGGCATTGAGCATTGTATAAACAACACCCCAGCTTGATAACCTGTAAGACCAAAAAATTTAATCACTGCAAAAGCTATCAGTGGTCCTCCTAATAATCTTGCAAAAGAAATAATAAGCGTTCTTTTTATATCGACTGTTTTTAACGTACTTAAAGCAATGCCAAGTGAAGTTAATACAAGCACAAGTCCGGTGTAACCAACCAACATGGTAGTGTTAACAATAAATTTAGGAACAGGAGTTTTAAAATATAAAAATGTAGCTGCAACCAGCATTGCATATAATGGTACTGATTTTAATACTGGCTCTATTGTAAATTTTCCTTTTGCTAAGAAAATGTTCAACGTAAAATGTAAAATCATAATCATAGAGGCAATAGCACTTGCAATTGAAAATCCTTCTGGTCCATAAGCAAATAAACAAAAGGCTAAACCCATATTTCCCATATTGGGTAAAATAATAGGAGAAAGCTCTGTTAACACATTTCTTTTTAGAAGAAGCAAAACTACAACACCCATGATAGCAAAAAGAGCAATGCACAACAGGGTAATTCCTGCAAATTTTATGAAAAGATAAAAATCTAAATTGGTTAAAGTTAAAGAATAAAAAAGAAGACTGGGAACACCAACGGTTCCAGCAAAACCTGTAATGACATTAGTATCAAAATTTGGATTTTTTTTTCCAAACATATAACCTATGCCAATAATAAAAAAGACGGGAAATATAACTTCAAGCAGCTTTGTAAAAATTTCCAGCTGCATAAAATTTAAAAAATATATTTATCTGCTAAATAAAAAGCAAAACCAATAGCAAGACCAAGCAGGATCCAGTGATAATTGTCTTTGAGCATAATTGGTTTGTATAGATTATTTTGTAATTTTAAAGAAAAAGGACGTCAACTTATAACAGCCAACGTCCTTTTTTTTTAAACAATTAATACTGCTTCTTAGATTTACTTACTTTTGGAGCTGTACTTTTTGGTTTTTTAGTTTCTTTTTTTACGTCTTTGCTTTTTCCCATAATATCCTACCGGTTAAAGTTAATTCCTTTATTACTCTTTTTTTTGACATAGTAAATATCATAGATGCTTTGAAATAGTAGTCTTGTAAAATGTGAATTAATAATTACCTAAGGGTTATAATCAGCAAGGAATAAATCATGAAACTTTTATCAGAATTGAAATTGGGTCCTATCACTTTAAAAAACAGAATCATTATGGCTCCCTTAACCAGAATGCGTTCGGCTCAGCCTGGCAATATACCTCAAGAATTAAATGAAATTTATTATGCGCAGAGAGCAAGTGCTGGTTTAATTATTACAGAAGCAACTCAAGTTTCTCAGCAAGGACAAGGCTATCCTGGAACGCCCGGCATTCATAATAAAGAACAAGTTGCAGGTTGGAAAAAAGTGACCAAAGCCGTTCATGATAAGGGTGGAAAAATTTTTTTACAATTATGGCATGTTGGACGAATTTCACACAGCTCACATCAACCTGATGGTAAGTTACCTGTGGCTCCCTCTGCCATAGCTGCTAAAAATAGCGGAACCTATACTGCAGAATGGAAACCTACAGAAATTCTTACTCCACGTGCTCTGGAAGTTTCTGAAATTAAAGAAATAGTTAAAGATTTTAAACAAGCATCTATTTATGCGAAAGAGGCTGACTTTGATGGTGTAGAGGTTCATATGGCGAATGGTTATCTATTAGATCAGTTTTTACAAAGTGGAAGTAATCAAAGAACAGATGCATATGGTGGATCTATAGCGGACCGGGTTAAATTTCCTTTAGAAGTTTTAGATGCGGTACTATCGGTTTGGGGCAAAGATAGAGTTGGGGTTCGACTATCTCCTTATGGAACATTTAACGATATGAGTGATTCTGACCCTGTAGCTTTATTTGGACACTTAATTGAGGAATTAAATAAAAGAGAAATTGTGTTCGTAGATATGATTGAGCCAAGAGCAACTACAGCAGGCGGAGATGATAAAGTAAATGAAAAAGCGCCAAGTACTTCTGATTTATTTAAAAATAAATTTAAAGGAGTGTTTATTTCAGCAGGTGGATATAATCCTGACATGGCTGAAGAAGCATTACAAAATAATAAAGCTGACGCAATTATGTTTGGCAGATGGTTTATTTCTAATCCAGATTTGCCAGAGCGAATTGCCAAAAAAGCAGAGCTAACCAAATACGATAGAGCTACTTTTTATGGTGGGCAAGAAAAGGGCTACACGGATTACCCTTTTTTAGCTAACTAGTATTTTTTTTATTACGCGAAGTAATGAATAGCTAAAGATAATGTAGCTATAAATGCTAGGCTAAATAAATTAATTTTAATTGTTTTTGACATACTCAACTATTACCAATTTTTAAGTATTTGCAGGAATGCTATTTGGTTATAGCTAATACCTAAAAAACGAATGACGCAAAGCTATAATTGATCTACTATTTACGTATGACAGAAGAAACTCCTAAGAAAATTGATTGGAAAGAAATAATTGCAACCAGTAAAATTAGTATTTTATGGTACATCGTTATTTCGTTTATTTGGTGGATTATGGGAATCTATCCCCACATTTTGTTTTCTCTTGGCGGTCAACTGGTAATTGCTGGATTAGCTAGTCTAATGTCTTTTCTTCACACTAAAAAATAATACAATTAAAAATTGTTTTTATTTTTCACGCCTTAAAAAGACGCGACAATTAATCTTAATGTTGTGTCATATTTTATTCATAATGTTTTGCTAATCTAACGAAGGTCTCGGTGCTCGTCCTTATTTAGCCATCTTAATCTTTTTACGGAGTTGTGCTGAGACCACTCAAGGTTATTGTTTATTCAATAAGCTAATTGCTAGTTTTAACTTATTAATAATCTTAATTAATTCCAAATCAATTTGAAAGCTTTCCATCTGAGGACTTTTTAATTTTTTCCTGATTCTCTCTAGTCTGGTAGAAATGCTGTTAAGATCTCTTATAGAAAATTTTGTTTTACGAATCATAATAAATTAATATTACTTTGGTCTTACCTTTTAAATAGGGTATTTATAAAATAAATTATGTTAAATAAAATTATAATTTTAATAGCCATACTTGCCCCTTTTATTATTTTTTATATATCAAAAAAATTAGTAAAAAAAAGTGAAGGCAAATGGCCCGTCATTAAACTTTCTCTGATTAGTTTACTTTTTTTGATTTGCGCACTCCTTTATTTTAGGTTCACAAATGACGCACCAGCTGGAAAACAATATATTCCACCAAAATTAGAAAATGGGAAAGTAATAAGTCCAAAAGTTCAATAGATTATCTTCATTAGTATTAGTATAAATTGAAAAAAAATTATGAAATTTAATTATAATTCTATTTTTGAAAACGCTCTTAATCAGCTTCGAAGTGAAGGCAGATATAGAGTCTTTAATAATATAACTCGTAAAAGTGGTGAGTTTCCCAAAGCAGTATTTAATAATGAATTAGGAATAAAATCAGATGTTACTATCTGGTGTAGCAATGATTATCTTGGAATGGGGCAACATCCAGAAGTGATTGATGCATTTGTTAATGCAGCAAAAGCTGTAGGTGCGGGTGCGGGTGGTACCAGAAATATTTCAGGAACTTCCAGTTATCATGTGGAACTAGAACGAGAACTTTGTAAATTTCATCATAAAGAATCTGCTTTAATTTTTACTTCCGGATATATTGCAAACGAATGTGCCTTAAGTACTCTTTCTAGATTTTTACCAAATTGCATTGTTTATTCTGATGCAAATAATCATGCTTCCATGATCGAGGGTATTAAAAATGGCAAATCAGATAAACATATTTGGAAACATAATGATGTAGAGCATTTAGAATATTTACTAAAACAGTCTCCAGCAGATGCACCTAAAATTGTAGCATTTGAGTCGGTGTATTCGATGGATGGAGATTTGTGTCCTATCAAAGATATTATTCGAGTATCAAAAAAATATAATGCTCTTACCTACTTAGATGAAGTTCATGGTGTTGGACTATATGGAGATCATGGCGGCGGCCTATCAGAATTAATGGGAGTGACGGACGAACTGGATATTATTGAGGGAACTCTTGCCAAAGGTTTTGGAATTATGGGCGGCTACATTGCTGCAAATAAAAATATTGCAGATGTAATTAGATCATTTGCACCAGGATTTATTTTTACAACCTCTATGCCTCCAAGCATCGCAGCAGCAGCTATTGCTAGTATTCGTGTGGTTAAAAATAATAATTCTTTACGATTAGAGCTGCACGAGAGAGCAGGTAAACTAAAAAAATTAATGTTAGATAGAAATTTACCTATTATAAAAAATGATAGTCATATCGTTCCTTTATTGGTGAAAGACTCCGCAAGATGTAAGGAAATTTCAGATATTTTATTAAATGAGTTTTCTATTTATGTTCAGCCGATTAATTACCCTACTGTTCCTAAAGGAACAGAACGTTTGCGTTTCACTCCTACTCCGTACCATGATGATAAAAAAATGGAGTACTTAGTTGATTGTCTTGATCAAATTTGGAGTGAATTAAAATTATCTAGAGCTGCTTAATCTGCTCACAAAGTGGATAACTACAACACTCTGTAGTTTCAATTTGAGTCTTAAATAGAATCAAAACAAGAACATCGTTCTTAAATGAATAAATTATCAACAGTGGCTGTGTAAAACTTGATGGAGTAAAAAGCTTAACTTTTAGAAGCACGTTTTCGTTCGTGTTCTAATAAAAATTTCTTTCTTAGTCTTAAGTGACGTGGGGTAACTTCTAACAATTCATCTTCATTAATATAAGACATTAATTCCTCTAAATTCATTACAACTGGAGGAACTAAAGCGACAGCTTCATCGCTTCCGGAAGCTCGCATGTTGGTTAATTGTTTTCCCTTCATAACGTTAATAACTAGATCGTTTTCTCTAGAGTGTTCTCCAACGATCATGCCCTGATAAACATCTGTATTATGTGAAACAAACATTCGGCCTCGATCTTGCAATTTCCAAATTGCAAAGGCTACTGCTTGACCTGTATCAATTGAAATTAAAGCTCCATTTCTTCTTCCAACAATCTCGCCTTTAAATGGACCGTACGAATGAAAAATTCTATTTAATACTCCTGTACCTTTTGTGTCAGTTAAAAATCTGCTTTGATATCCAATTAAACCTCGAGATGGTGCTTTAAAAATAATACGTTTTTTGCCAGCCCCAGTGTCTTTCATATCTGTCATTTCAGCTTTTCGCTGGTTCATATTGTCGATAACACTGCTTGAATATTCTTCATCTACATCGATTGTAACTTCTTCCATTGGTTCTAATTTTTGACCATTTTCAGTTTTATATAAAACTCGTGGTCTAGATACGGTTAATTCAAAACCTTCTCTTCTCATAGTTTCAATCAACACTCCTATTTGTAATTCACCCCGTCCTCCGATTTCAAAAGAATCTTTGCCTTCATTTTCTTTAAAGGTAATAGCCACGTTGCTCTCTGCTTCTTTCATTAATCGCTCACGAATAACTGTTGATGTAACTTTTTTTCCGTCTTTTCCTGCAAAAGGGGAATCGTTAACTGTAATAGTAACCGACATTGTCGGTGGATCAATAGGTGTAGATTTTAAGGGTTCATTAACCGACATGTCGCAAATGGTATCTGCAACGGAAGCATCCGATAAACCTGCAATACAAACAATATCTCCTGCAGTAACTTTTTCTGCAATAATTCTTTCTGTTCCAGCAAAAGTAAAAAGTTTTGTTAATCTTCCTGTGTCTACTTGCTCTCCTTTTAAATTAATTGCTTTTACTGTGTCATTTATTTTTGCAGATCCATGAATAACTCTTCCAACTAAACATCTTCCTAAATAAGAATCTGAACTTAACAACGTAACTAACATAGCAAAAGGCCTATTTTGGTCTACTTTTGGTTCTGATACATGACTTAAAATCAAATCTAATAATGGGTGCAAATTTTCTCTCGGCTCTTCTAATTCTTTAACGCACCATCCAGCTCTTCCTGATGCATACAAAATAGGAAAGTCTAACTGAGCATCGCTTGCATCAAGCGAAACAAATAAATCAAATACTTCATCAATAACTTCTTTCGGCCTTGCATCTGAACGATCAATTTTATTAATAATAACAATTGGTCTTAAACCTTGTTTTAATGCTTTTCCTAAAACGAATTTTGTCTGAGGCATAGGGCCTTCTGCTGCATCCACGAGTAAAATAACTCCGTCGGTCATTCCAAGTACACGCTCAACTTCTCCACCAAAATCAGCGTGGCCTGGAGTATCTATGATATTCATCCGAACATCTTTCCATTTCACTGAAGTTGGTTTTGCAAGAATAGTAATTCCTCTTTCTTTTTCTAAATCTCCAGAATCCATTAATCGCTCTGCTACCAATTCATTTTCTCTAAACATTCCACTTTGCTTCATGATATTATCTAGCAAAGTTGTTTTCCCATGGTCGACATGGGCAATGATTGCGATGTTTCTTAACTTTAATTCCATAATGCGCCACTTAATACATGCTGTATTTTTAAAAGCTAGTGAATTTTATATGGTTTTTTTCAGCAGTGTAGAGCACTACAGAAATAAACAATAGCTTATTTCAGTTAAAATTTTCGTATATGAGAAAGTTTTAAATGAAATTTTATATTTCAAAAGAAGTAAAAAAAAACGACTAATTATCTGGGTTTGTTAAGTCGTCTAGAGTGATGGTTTTTT
>ERZ887851.248-NODE-248-length-55699-cov-8.715351_pt1 | contig 55699 bp, 55 predicted proteins | sample MGYA00521100_ERZ887851 | MGnify/ENA primary metagenome ERZ887851 (study PRJEB32303, sample SAMEA104408602) | aquatic metagenome | biome: Brackish water; feature: Pelagic; material: water | place: Baltic Sea | collected 2014-06-06T16:11:00 | depth 11,444 m ... | reverse complement strand
AGGTAACGGTGATGGCACCGAGAAGGGCACCGTATTTCAGAATATATGGTTGAACGGGGATAGATTGTTGATTCATGAAATTTAAGTTTAAATTCATCTGCAATATAAAAAAAATGTAAGATGTATTTTAGTTTCAAAAAAAAAATTAAATTTGCACTCCATAAAATACGATTATGAAAACAGAAATTCATCCCGATAACTACCGATTAGTTGCTTTTAAAGACATGTCCAATGAAGATGTGTTCATTACCAAGTCCACGGTAAACGCAAAAGAAACCCTCGAAGTAGAAGGTGTTGAGTACCCTTTGGTAAAACTTGAAATTTCAAGAACCTCTCATCCCTTCTACACCGGAAAATCCAAATTGGTAGATACAGCAGGACGTATTGACAAGTTTAAAAACAAATACTCCAAGTTCAAAAAATAATTTATTTGAACCTCTTATATCAAGACCGCCTTTTGGGCGGTTTTTTTATTTCCTTACATTTTTTAGCACCAAAGTGTTGATGGGGTTGATTTCCATTCCTTTGATGTCTTTTTGTAAAAATCGAATCACTTGGTCGTAATACAAAGGCACGATGGGAAATTGGGTGAGCGCAAGACTGTCCATGGATTGATAAATTTTAGTGCGATGCTCTAAATCCACGGTTTCCAACGCTTGATTGTACCAACGGTCAAATAAACGATCCGAAAAATGAGTGTAATTGGGTCCTTCGGGCGAATGATTGCGACTGTAGAATAGGGAAAGATAATTTTCTGCATCGGGGTAGTCAGCGATCCAACTCGCACGAAACATTTCCAGTTTTCCAGAAGATTTGGCCTGCCGTAAGTTGGCGGTTGGCATAACGTCTATATTGATTTTAATTCCAATTTTTTGAAGCTCCCCTTGAATAAATTCACAAATGTCCAAATAGTTTGCATCTGTAGCAATGTTTAATTCCGGCATTTTAGAGTGTTCTTTTATATAGGTTTGCACCAACTGACGCGCCCGATTGGGATCGTATAGAAAAGCTCGGTCGCTGGTGCCCAAGAGTCCTTTGGGAATAAAACCTTTTTTAGCGGGATAGCCAATGTTATTTCGTAAATAGGCAACCATTTTATTGCGATCAAAGCCAATATTGATGGCTTCTCTGATGGCTACGGATTGGAGTGCAGGATTGTCATTATCCAAATAAAAACCCAAATATTCGGTATTGAGATAAGGACCCTTTTGCATTTGAATCCGGTTTTTGTATTTGGGCTGAAGGGCACCACTGGGGGTGAGTAATTCGTCTTTGTAGGAGCTGTCCAAAGAGTTGATAAAATCCAGTTTTCCCTGAAGAAATAACATAAACTCACTCTGAATATCGGGGATAAATTGTATGGCAATGGCCTCCAAATAAGGAAGTTGATTTCCTAAATTGTCTTTTTCAAAATAGGCAGTATTTTTTCGCAAAACCAATTTGACATTTTCTTCCCATCTTTTAAAATAAAAAGGACCGGTTCCAATGGGTTGATTTCGAAATCCATCTCCAAGGGCTTCTACAACTTCTTTGGGAACCACGGCACAATAGCGCATGCTGAGTAGACTCAAAAAAGCAGGAAAGGGTTTTCTCAAAGTGATGTTCAAGGTACTGTCATTGACCGCTTCGTAATGTTCTACTTGATTCAACACCCAGCTTCCGGGTGAGGCCAATTGAGGGTCTTTCAAGCGGTCGAAACTATAGACAAAGTCGTGCGCAGTAACGGGACGTGATTGTTTATCGCCAAAGTGGACAGAAGGATGAAAAAAGACATCGTTTCTTAAATAAAAAGTATAATGAACCCCCGATTTGTCAATCACCCAACTTTTGGCAATTTCAGCTTGTATCCCCAATTGGTTGTCTAATTGAACCAAGCCGTTAAACAATTGATTGATGGGCCAAATGTTTTGAGGATTACGAGCAAAAGCGGGATCGAGGGAAGTGATATTGCGGAATTCATTGTAACGAAAAACAGCACCCTGCACCTCAGAATGGGAAGTGCTGCAGGACAACAAAAAGAATCCCAAAGGGAAGACGAGGTATTTTAGTAGTCGAAACGAGTAACTTTTCGGCATCAATATAATGTTGGTATATTTGCACAAAATTAAGGGAATATTAGCAGCATGTCGCAAAGCTTAACAAATAATGATCCGAAGCCTCGAGTGGCCTTTCATACCCTGGGGTGTAAGCTCAATTTTTCGGAGACCTCCACGATAGCTCGTGATTTTGAAGCGCATGCCTTTCAGCGGGTTCCTTTTGAAAGTCCTGCAGAGGTTTATGTGATCAATACGTGTTCTGTTACAGAAAATGCAGACAAGCGACTGAAAGGATTGGTTCAAAAGGCATTAAAGCAAAACCCCAAAGGTTTTATTGCTGCCATTGGATGCTATGCCCAATTGCAACCGGAGGCCATTGCCCAATTGGATGGGGTGGATTTGGTGTTGGGTGCTTCTGAAAAATTTAAGTTGATGGAATACATCAGCGACTTCTCAAAAAAAGAGATCGGTGAGGTACATGCCTGTGAAATAGAGGCCGCCGACTTTTATGAAAGCAGCTATTCCATTAGCGATCGCACGCGAGCCTTTCTCAAAGTACAAGACGGTTGCGATTATAAATGCACCTATTGCACCATCCCGCAAGCCCGAGGGATTTCTCGGAGTGATACGTTGGAAAATATTATTTTAAATGCCCAAAAAATAGCTGCTCGTGGAATACGAGAGATCGTATTGACAGGGGTGAACATTGGAGACTATGGAAAAGGGGAATTCGGCAACAAAAAGCATCAACACACCTTTTTGGAATTAATTCAAGCTTTGGATCGAGAAGTTCCGGTGGATCGAATGCGGATTTCCTCCATTGAGCCGAATTTATTGAGTGATGCAATGATTGCATTTGTGGCACAAAGCCAACGTTTTGTCCCTCATTTTCATATCCCGTTGCAGAGTGGGAGTGATGTGCTCTTAAAGCGCATGAAACGAAGATATCTCAGTAGTGTTTACACGCAAAGAGTAGCAAAAATCAAAGCCTTGATGCCACATGCCTGTATTGGAGTAGATGTAATTGTCGGCTTTCCGGGAGAAACCGACGAAGAATTTTTAAAGACCTATCATTATCTGAGTGCGTTAGAGGTTTCCTATTTACATGTGTTTACCTATTCCGAGCGCCCCAATACCGAAGCCGAATTGATGGATGGGGTCGTGCCCATGGCAGTGCGAAACAAACGGAGTAAAATGCTTCGCAGTTTGTCCGTCAAAAAAAGGAGAGCCTTTTATGAAAGTCAACTGGAGAGTACGCAAAAAGTACTTTTTGAGGGAGAAAACAAAAAAGGGTATATGAGTGGGTTTACAGAAAACTATGTGAAAGTGCTTTTGCCATGGAATCCGGCAAAAGTCAATACAATCGCTTCTTTAAAATTAAAAAATATAGACGAAGCAGGCTATGTGCGGATTGAGGCGCCTGTTACAGCTTGATGCCGACAGGAAGGAGTTCTTTGTACCGTCGGTTTCTACGAACAAAACCAGCGATTTTTGGAGAAGTGGGAACCACTCTGAGATTTTTTTCAGCAATGAATTCTAATACTTTTTTGATGAAATTTTCTTCAAATTCAACGCTTTGAATTGCCTCGGGAATGGAGATTTTGGTTAGAAAAATTTTGCGTTCTTGTTCTGCATATTCGATTCGAGCAAGCGAGTCATCGACTTTGATTTCGAATTGACGCAAAAACTCATTATTAACGAGGTTTAAATTTTCCATTTTACTTTGAATTAGAATGAATTAATAAATTCTTCTGTACCTTTACGTGATAAAAAAAGGGGATTACAAATTTACGACTTTTTAAGGTTTGATTCATACTATTTAGGCGAAAAAAATGGAAAGTATACCGATTTACTTTATGCCCGGCATGGCTGCCAGTCCAAAAATATTTGAGTTTATTTCCCTCCCTGAACCTTTTGAATGTCATTTATTGAGTTGGATACCCCCTCAAAAAAATGAACCCCTTTCGGACTATGCCAAACGCATGGCGGAACGCGTAAAACAACCGAATCCCATACTTGTAGGGGTTTCCTTTGGCGGCGTACTGGTGCAAGAAATGGCACATCATCTTAATGTGCGTGCACTTGTTTTGGTCTCTAGCATCAAATCTCACAATGAATTGCCCAGAGCCATGAAAATGGCCGATCGCACCAATATTCATAAATTGTTACCGACGCAATGGATTGAAAGTTTGGATGCCTTAGCCTTGTTTGCTTTTGGGAATGGCATCAAAAAACGCTTGGAGCTCTATCAGAAATATCTTTCAGAGCGTGATCCCGAATACCTGAATTGGGCGATAGATACTCTCGTACATTGGAAGCAGGAGCGTTTGGAGATCCCTTTTTTGCATATACATGGGGGCAAAGACAATGTTTTCCCTGCAAAACACCTACAATCTCCTGTCGAGTTTATTGACGGAGGGCATGCCATTATTCTCACCCAATCGCAATGGTTCAATGCCAACTTAGCTTTGTTATTAAAGGATTTTTGAGATAAATTTCTTTAATTTGTAAGTGTACAGCTAGAACTTATGAATAATAAAATTACATTTTTAATGTTGGTTTTTGTGCTTATCCTTGTTGTGATAAGTAGCACCGTAACACAGCCGGAACTCGCTTCAGCGTTCAACAGCTATGGCAATGAGGATATTAATAAAGTCTACCCCATAGAGATTCCTGCAAATCTTTCCTTCTCTGAGGAAGTGGTTCCCTTGACGCAACCAGATATCAAAGAACGTTTGGATAAGGAATTGTTGGTCAATACCTATTGGCAGTCCAATATGTTGATGATGATTAAGCGCGCCAACCGCTATTTTCCTCAAATCGAAAAGATCCTTGCCGAGGAGGGGATTCCCGATGATTTCAAGTATTTGGCAGTTATTGAAAGTGGTTTGGAGAATGTACGCTCTCCCAAAGGAGCCAAAGGATTTTGGCAAATCATGCCCACAACGGGCAAGGAATACGGACTTGAAATCAACAGTAATGTTGATGAGCGTTACAACTTGGAATTGTCAACCCGAGTGGCTTGCAAGTACTTGAAAAAGGCAAAAGAGCGTCTCGGCTCTTGGACACTTGCGGCGGCTTCCTACAATCGAGGTATGTCAGGAACTCGGCGACTCTTGGAGCAACAGAAAGTGGAAAGTTATTATGACTTATTATTAGGAACTGAAACCAGTCGCTATGTTTTTCGAATATTGGCAGTAAAAGACATCATTTCAAATCCTGCCAAATACGGATTTATTTTTGAGCCAAAAGATTTGTACACGCCTGTGCCTGTAAAAAAATTAGAGTTGGATACAGCCATTAGCGACTTAGCGCAATTTTCCAAAGACTTAGGAATAAATTACAAGCTTCTGAAAATCCACAATCCGTGGCTGATTCAAAATCATTTGAATAATAAATCTCGAAAACAATATGAGATTTTAATTCCAGAAGCGGACTACTACTAGATTTTTTTCATTTGCTGCTGCATCATCTTCATCTGACCAGTCAGCATGCCGTGTTTGTCCAATTTTTTGGCTTCGGCCAGTAGGATTTGCGCTTCTCGCTTTCTTCTTTTTTGCATCAATATGCCGGCAAGGCTCATTTTGGCCATGGCTAAATCATGATTGAAGGAAAGCCCCAACTGTAAGGCTTTTTTAAAGTGTTTTTCGGCTTGACTCAAATTCTTTTGAGATTGCAAAATTCCATGGAGGTAGCTAAAATAGCCTTGTTGTTTACGCACCAAATTGACTTCCGGATTTTTGATTTTATTGAGCCATTTTTCGGTCCCTTCAAAATCTTGTTTGCGCAAACGCAAGAAAGCAAGGAAAATAATCTCGTTTTTAAAATATAATAAGACAAACATACTGGTGAGCAATAGCATCATAATACCATTGCCAATATAATCGTCCATAAACAAATAAACAGCATAGCCTAAGGAAAGGAGTGCGAGTATCAATTTTATGATTTTGGGAAACATCTTTTTTTTTCAAAGGTAAAAAAAAACACTCGAGAAATGTTGTAAATGAAATTTGGTATAGCAAAAAGTTGTTGTATATTTGCGCGACCTTAAAAAAACAGGAACACTTCCTCAGCAACTGAGTTAATTTATACTATGAAACGAACATTTCAACCGTCGAGAAGAAAAAGAAGAAACAAACATGGCTTTCGTGAGCGTATGGCAACTGCTAATGGTCGAAAAGTGTTAGCCGCTAGAAGAGCTAAAGGAAGAAAAAAAATATCTGTATCCTCTGAGCCACGTCACAAAAAATAATGTCAGTAAACAAAACGTATATACAGGGTGCTATTTTTTCTAAAGTAGCGCCCTTTTTTTATATTCTCATTCTAAATTTATCTTATGCCTAAATCCAATTCAATCAAAAGTATTCTTGTGATAGGATCTGGCCCCATTGTAATCGGACAAGCTTGTGAATTTGATTATTCCGGAACACAAGCCCTTCGCTCTCTGCGAGAGGATGGAATCAAAACCATTTTGATCAATTCCAATCCAGCGACCATCATGACCGACCCAACGATGGCGGATCATGTTTATTTGAAGCCTTTAACCACTAAATCTATCGTAGAGATTTTAAAAGAGCACCCTGTTGATGCTGTGCTTCCTACCATGGGTGGGCAAACAGCATTGAATTTGTGTATTGAAGCGGGAGATAAAGGAATTTGGGAGGATTTTGGTGTTAAAATTATCGGAGTTGATATCGATGCAATTCACATCACCGAAGATCGTGAAAAGTTTAAACAGTTGTTGAAGCGTATTGGAATTCCTGCCGCACCGGCTCAAATTGCGAATTCCTTTTTGAAAGGAAAAGAAATTGCGCAAAAATTTGGTTTTCCGTTAGTCATTCGCCCTTCTTTTACGCTCGGGGGTTCCGGAGCTTCTTTTGTACACACGGAAGCTGATTTTGATGCGTTATTGACCCGAGGGTTAGAAGCTTCTCCCATCCATGAGGTATTGATTGACAAAGCCTTGGTGGGTTGGAAAGAATACGAATTGGAATTATTGCGAGACAAAAATGACAATGTGGTCATTATTTGTACCATAGAGAATATGGATCCGATGGGTATCCATACGGGAGATTCGGTAACCGTCGCCCCTGCAATGACCTTGTCCGACAGAACTTTTCAGCGAATGCGCGATATGGCCATCAAAATGATGCGTAGTATTGGCGACTTTGCCGGAGGATGTAATGTTCAGTTTGCGGTCAGTCCCGATGAAAAAGAAGATATTATTGCCATAGAAATCAACCCGAGAGTATCTCGATCTTCTGCTTTGGCTTCCAAAGCAACGGGCTATCCCATTGCCAAAATTGCTGCAAAATTAGCCATCGGCTATACCTTGGACGAGTTGGACAATCAGATCACCAAGGTAACCTCTGCGCTTTTTGAACCCACTTTGGATTATGTGATCGTAAAAATTCCACGCTGGAATTTTGATAAGTTTGAAGGATCTGATCGCACCTTAGGTTTGCAAATGAAATCGGTGGGAGAGGTAATGGGAATTGGACGTTCTTTTCAAGAAGCCCTACACAAAGCCACCCAATCGCTCGAAGTCAAAAGGAACGGACTCGGAGCAGATGGAAAAGGAATTAAAGATTACGATCAAATCATAGAAAAACTCACCTACGCCAGTTGGGATCGGGTGTTTGTGATTTACGACGCCATCCAAATCGGGATTCCCCTGAAAACCATCCACGAGATTACAAAAATTGACATGTGGTTTTTGCGCCAGTACGAAGAGCTGAATTTATTGGAACAAGAAATTTCTAAATACACCATAGATACGATTGAGAAACCCTTGATTTTAGAAGCCAAACAAAAAGGCTTTGCCGACCGTCAAGTGGCGCATATGCTCAAATGTATGGAAAGTGAAGTGTACAATAAACGGAATGAAATGGGAGTGCAACGGGTATATAAGCTCGTGGATACTTGTGCTGCTGAATTTGCCGCGCAAACTCCTTATTATTATTCCACTTTTGAAGATCAAATACAACTAAAAGGGCAAGCCCCTTTTGTTCAAAACGACAGCATTATTACCGATCGAAAAAAGATCGTTGTTTTGGGTTCAGGACCCAACCGTATCGGTCAAGGGATTGAATTTGATTATTGCTGTGTTCACGGGGTATTGGCTGCCAGTGAATGCGATTATGAAACCATCATGATCAACTGTAATCCCGAAACTGTTTCTACGGATTTTGACATTGCGGATAAACTTTATTTTGAGCCTGTTTTTTGGGAGCATATCTACGACATCATCCGAATGGAAAATCCGGCGGGCGTCATTGTTCAGTTGGGAGGTCAAACCGCATTGAAATTGGCTGAAAAGTTGGATCGCTATGGCATCAAGATTATTGGAACCAGTTATGAATCTCTTGATCTCGCCGAAGATCGTGGGAGTTTCTCCAACCTCCTAAAAGACAACAATATTCCCTATCCTGACTTTGGCGTTGCCCAAACGGCTGATGAGGCAATTGATTTAGCTGACGAATTGGATTTCCCCATTTTGGTACGACCCTCTTATGTTTTGGGAGGACAAGGAATGAAGATTGTCATCAATAAAGAAGAGTTGGAATCCCATGTAGTGGAATTGCTTCAAAAAATTCCAAACAACAAACTTTTGTTGGATCATTATCTCGACGGAGCCATAGAGGCAGAAGCAGATGCCATTTGTGATGGTGAAAATGTTTATATCATCGGAATTATGGAGCATATTGAGCCCTGTGGAATTCATTCCGGAGATTCCAATGCGACCTTACCCGTGTTTAATATCGGTGAATTTGTATTGCAACAAATTAAAGATCACACCAAAAAAATTGCTTTGGCCTTGAATACTGTAGGACTCATCAACATTCAGTATGCTGTCAAAGACGACATGGTGTATGTCATTGAGGCCAATCCAAGAGCATCGCGAACGGTTCCCTTTATTGCCAAAGCCTATAATGAACCCTATGTGAATTATGCCACCAAGGTAATGTTGGGAGAAAAAAAGGTTACGGATTTTGATTTCAATCCCCAACTCAAAGGGTATGCGATCAAACAACCCGTTTTCTCTTTTAATAAGTTCCCCAACGTCAATAAACAATTGGGTCCCGAGATGAAAAGTACGGGCGAAAGTATTTTGTTTATCGACAGTTTAAAAGAAGATGAATTTTACGATCTTTACGCTCGAAGAAAAATGTATTTGACCAAATAGTAAAAATTATATACTTTTGGATATGACAATAATGAAGATGGGAAAAGAAAGTAATTTTAACGGAAGTGTCATTTTGGGATTGATTGTACTGGCCTTGTTGAGCCGATTAATCCCCCATCCACCCAATTTTGCACCCATTACAAGCATTGCCCTATTTGCAGGCTTTCACAGTTCCAAAAAGATTTGGGCGTTGCTGCTTCCCATAGGATGTATGTTTATCACGGATTTATTTTTGGGCTTACACAGCCTTATACCTGTAGTTTACGGTTCTTTTTTCCTAATTTCTTACATTGGAATTCGCGCTAAATCCCTTTCATTGGGTACGGTGCTTTTGGCATCCACCAGCTTTTTTGTGTTTTCCAATCTAGGCGTTTGGTATTACTACTACCCACTCACATGGGAGGGATTCATGAGTTGTTTTGTGTTGGCACTGCCGTTTTATGCCAATGCCTTGGCAGGCGACCTTTTCTACACCAGTGTTCTTAATTTTTCTTTTTCAAAAATCAAAGGACTCGGTTTTTCTAATATCTAAGAGTTTCATTTATCTTTGCGGCGAAGGTGCCCGTAAGGGGTGAAAAGGGAATTTGGTTAGAATCCAAAACTGTGCCCGCAACTGTATGCTACTTTCATTTCAATGGAAGGAAGTCGCTTCTTCGCCACTGTCCCAAGAGGGGATGGGAAGGTAGACGCCAAGCAAGTCAGGAGACCTGCCTTCAGCATTAATCGTCAAAAACTTCGGGAACAAAGTTTTAGAGACACATTTTTTAGGCTATGCTCACGCTAAGACCCTTTATCCTACTGTCGTTGACATGCAGTTTTTTGTATGCGCAATCCTCAAAAAGCATTGACTCTTTGACACAAAATTCAATCCCAAATTTTTTAGAAGAAGTGGTGGTGAGTGATTCCAAATTTGAACTTAAGAAGTCAAGCTCTGGTAAATCCATTATCTTAATCCAACAAGAAACTATTGAAAATTATCAAGGACAAGGTTTGGGTGCCTTATTGAGACGTTATGCCGGTATTGAAATCTTAGGAAGTAGAACTTATGCTGGACAAAATAAAACCTTTTCCATCAGAGGAGGTAGAAATCGTCAAGTGCTTGTCTTGGTGGACGGTGTTCGGGTTTCTGATCCTTCTCGAATCGACAATGATTTTGATTTAAATTTTTTGAGTTTAGACGGGATCGAATCCATTGAAATTTTAAAAGGAGCTTCGAGTACCCTTTATGGAAGTGCCGCCGCTGCGGGAGTGATCTCTATAAAAACTAAAAAGATTCATCAAAAATTTCAGACGAGTGTTCAAAATACAGTTGGAACTGCGGTAGCTCAAGACGGTGATCATTCCCGATTGAGTCGGTATGAAAATGCGGTTCAGTTGAGTCAAACCCTCGGAAAGTTAGGCATTCGAATGACGGCCGGACAAACCTATACCGATGGCATGAGTGCGGTGGTTGGGACAGAGAAAGATCCTTTTGGCCGATTGAATTTTGGGTCGGATGTAGTTTTTAACCAAGGGAAAAAATTGGAGATAAAAACGGGCTTTCAGCAAACTCAAATTGATTCTAAATACGACAATACCTTTCCTTTATCAGATGCCAATTTTGCATTAAAAACACAATTACAGCAGTGGTATTTTAGTCCAGATTGGACGCATGAAAAAGGGGGGCTTTCTTTGCGTTTGGGGTATCAAAAAACAAAACGGGATTTTCAAAGCGATTATCCCTTTCAAACCAAAAGTGAAAACACTACTGTGGATCTTTTTTACAAACACATTTTTAATAAACAACTGTACTGGGTTTTTGGCACCCAGCTGCAATCCAATAATGCTGATTATGAGGGAGTTTCATCCACTTTTCAACACGATTTTTATTCCAATTTTGTTTGGCTGATCAGTCAAAATTTTAGAATTAATGGAGGAGGTCGTTGGAATCATCACAGTACATACGGCAGTCATTTCACCTATAGTTTGAATCCCTCGGCCACGCTCTTTGGGGAGGACGAACAAACAATTAAATTATTTACGAGCTTGAGTTCTTCTTTTATTGCTCCCAGCTTGTATCAGCTCTATGACGTCTATTCCGGAAACATTGACTTAGCTCCTGAGCGGAATCGATCATTTGAATTGGGGGCAGACTATCACACTTCTAAAATAGATGTAACGCTGGCCTATTTTAATCGATTTGAAAACCCCTCTTTAATTTATGATTTAGCGACCTATCGCTATGGCAACGCCAATCAAGAAGCACGATATACCGGTGCGGAAGTGCAATTGAATTTTAGAATTAGTGATCGGCTGCAATGGGATCATCAGCTGACCTATATACAAACCAAAAACGGAGATTTAAGATATCTCCCCAAATTCTCAACGCATACAGCCTTGCACGTTCAACTTTCGAAGGCATTCCAATGGACGACGTACCTGGAAACCATTGGAAAACGTTTTGGTTTGGACAATACTACCGTTTTAGCCGCCTATGCTTTGTGGGATATGCGGATCAACTATCGTTTTCCGAAGCGAGCTGCAAATTTGTTTCTAACAGCGACCAACCTTTTCAACACTCGTTTTGTTGAAATTGAGGGTTATGCTACTTTGGGGCGTAATTGGGTGATGGGAATTAATTATCGTTTCCCATAAAATCTCTTAAATTAAAGGGAGTATCAATGTACATGCGTTCACCTCTAAGCATTTCTGGGTCTTTGATCAAGAGTTCACGATGGGACATTTCTACGGCTTTTGGAACGTACTTTGCAGTTCCGGTGATTTGATTTACAGTGGCTTGCAATAAAGGTTCCGTGATTTCTCCAAGCGTTCCTAAATTCCGTAAACTTTCATCCAATTCAACATTTGGTGTAAGCCCATTGGCATAATCAGCAAAACCCTCACTATTGGCAATTTTAAAGGTGATGGGTTGCATGGCGTATTTGTGATCTGGATTTTTAGTTCCTAAATTATCTACATAATCATATACGGTGATGGATCCTACATTTTTACCTACCGTGAGTTCACCAATTTGAATCACCTCAATATGAGGAGCCAAACCGTTGATAAGCAATTCACTGGCAGAGGCACTTTCAGAAGTGGTTATTACATAAAGACGTGTAAGGTTGAGTGAGTTGAGGGGAGTGTTTGCTTCAGATAATTCATTGGTAAAATAATCTGTGAGTCGCTCCGGATCTCGCTCTTGCCAATAGGCGTTTAATTTAGTATTCCACACTTGTTGGGAAAAAATTTCTTCATTGAATTGCCCCGTAATCATACTTGCCAACTCTATGCAATTTTGGACTGAACCCCCCCCGTTATAACGCAGGTCTAGAATCAAATCTGTAATCCCTTGACTTTTAAAATCACCAAAAACGGCGTTCAAAGCAGCCCCTTTGGCATAGAGAAATTGGTTATACATTAAATAACCCACCGGATTGCCTCCAATATTTAGTGTTTTTGCAATTTGTATGGGATCGGATTCAAAATTTTCTTCTTTGGTTAAAGCTACAGAGATTCCATTGGGGGTAAATGTATTATCTTGATAAGTAGTAAAATCTAAAGTGTAACTCATACTATCTCCATAAAGTAGTTCATAATAGTTGTTAACGGTAAGGGTGGTACCATTCACGGCATAAAAAATATCTCCTCTTTTAATGTTTTTCCCATCGGCATCTGAGTTTTTGAGGATGTATTTTACTACACCTACAACTTCATTACAATCTTCACAAGCTCTTATAAGAAAAAACTTTAAACCATTGCTGGCAAAAACTCCCTGTAAATTGTTTTCAAGTACCTCATAATCATCTTCTATCCAACTAAAACGATCTTCTTCATGGCGTAGATTATAGAAAAAATCCTCTGGATCAGCATTTTCATTAATGTATTGGGCATAAGCTCTACTGTCTAGGATTTTGGTATCGGCCAGTTCAGGAACTCTTTCTTGCCAATAATAAAAATAATTCAATCCTTGCCAAATAAAATCACTAATCTGTAAATCCCCTTCCAAGCTAATGGTAGCGTCATCGGTGTCGGTACTGGCCGTTTCGACCGTAGTGAGGGGGTCTTCGTCTATTTCTTTTGAACAACTCAATATACTACTTGCAGCAAAAATGAGTGTAAGGAGCAGGAACTCAAATTTTTTCATCGTCTTTTTCATTCGTTGATTGGAGTTATAATCATTCAAATATACAGTATTCAAAAATTGCTTGCTAAAAGGAGAAACATAAAATTTTGTAAAATATTTTTGAGGGTTTGTAACAAATAGCACTTAAATTCGTCTTCATTACAAAAAGCAACGACCTTGCCATTGGCCATTGAAAATAATTTTGTAGATCAGATTGAAGCACTTCGGGATAAAATATTTCGAGTCACCAAACGGTTGTTAATTTCCTCCGATGAAGCTGCAGATGCCACACAAGAAGTCATCATCAAGCTTTGGCAGTTGGATCAAAACGACAGAAAAATAGAAAATGTGGAGGCCTATTCCATGACCATAGCAAAAAACTATTGTTTGGATCGTTTGAAATCAAAGCAAGCGAATCAATTGTCGTTGGTTGAAAATCAGGTGACCAAACGGCAAACGGGTCTAGAAAGGACATTAGAATATAAAAATCAGTGGGAATGGGTGAACAAATTGATCAACGATTTACCCGAAAAAGAGCGCATGGTGATTCAATTGAGAGATATCGAACAATATGAATTTGATAAAATTGCAGCGATATTAGATGTACCCCAAGGTACCGTGCGGGTTTATTTAACCCGAGCAAGAAAAAAAATAAGAACACAATTTCTAAAAATACAGCAACATGGATTGGGATAAAACACACCTTTTAATGGATCGCTATTTTGAAGGGGAAACTACTTTGGAAGAAGAAGCAAGCCTGCGCAGACTTTTCAATTCGGCAGCCGAAATTCCGGAAGATTTAAAAAAGTACCAGCCGCTATTCACCTATTTTGAACAGTCGCAGCACACGGTTTTTCCAACTACTAAAAAACCCTTTTCTAAGCAATTTTTACCCTGGATTGCCGTTGCGGCCTCGGTATTAATCATTTTTGCCATACCATTTAAAAGTCAACAGCAAACCCCCGACGAACAACAATTACAACAAGCCTATGAGGAGCTACGCTCCAATATGAATGTAATGTCCACCTATCTGAACAAAGGAAAAAAACAACTTGCCTATTTAGAGGTTTGGAATCAAACGACTCAAAAATTTATAAAATAAAAAATCATGAAAAAATTACTCAGTACACTATTGTTGGCCATGTTCGTTTTCAATGTCCACGCTCAATCTTTCTTTGATGAATACGAAAACAGAGACGATGTTTCTTTCTTTTCCATCAGTCCAAAAATGTTTCAAATGCTTGGAAAAATGAGCATTAATGTTGAAGACCCCGAAGCCTCCGAATTTTTGAAAATGGTCATGAGCATCAATAATTTTAAGGTGCTGATTTCCGGAAGTGACCAAGTCAGCACGGATATGTTGCAATGGGTGGACAAGCAGGTGGTGGCCAATAATTTGGAAACTTTGATCACCATAAAAGATCCCGAAGCGGATGTCGTTTTTTATGTAAAGGAGGGTAAATCGGCGGATCGGGTGGAAAAACTACTGATGTATTCCAAAGATCGAAGCAAAATTGATCCCTCCAAAAACTTATCCGTTGGAGGACGCGACATAGAATCTGTTTTGATGCTTTTAGAGGGAGATATCGACTTAAATCAAATATCAAAACTTACCGAAAAAATGGATCTTCCCGGAGGACGTCAACTACAAAAAGCAGGAAAAAAGAAACAACTTTAGACCATGATTAAACGTTTTAAACCAATCATTTTTTTAGGCTCCTTAATTTTATTCATCAATTGCAACACTAAGACCAGTCTTCAGAAATATTTTGTGCAGAAGTCGGAGGATCCGGCTTTTTTAATCATGAATATTCCCATTGCTTTGGATAGTATTTTCAGTAATGATATAGCCGAAAACGAACGTGAAGCATTGCAAGGAATTCGAAAGTTGAATTTGCTTTTTTATAAAAGGAAAGCACAAGCTTCTGACCAATGGTCGGCTGAAGTGAACGAAATTAGAACCGTTTTAAAGCAACCCAGCTACCAACATCTGATGGATTTCAAGGGTTTTGAAAAAGCAAAATTCAGCCTGATGTACGAAGGAGAAATTGAAAAGGTCAAGGAAGGAATTGTATTTTTTGAAATGGAACAATTTGGTTTTGGGGTACTGCGTATTCTCGGAAGTTCTATTGAACCTTCCACCTTACTCAGTATGCTGCATAAGGTAGATTTAAAACGCCTAGAAACACAATCCAAAATTCAACTGGGGGATTTAGGCAAATTGTTCAAAGAGTTTCAAAATCAACCCCAACCCCAACAAAAAGAAGTGCTGTAAATTTATATTCCAGTATAATTAAAAGGAGTAATACGCAGCAATTCCGTTTTGAGTTCTGGACGAATATCCAAGCCTTCGATAAATTGATGAATCGCTGCTTTGTCAATTTTTGCATTGGTTCGCGTCAACTCTTTTAGGGCTTCGTAAGGATTGGGAAATTCTTCTCTTCTCAAAATGGTTTGCAGTGCCTCGGCCACAACTGCCCAGTTGTCGTCCAAATCTTGGCGTATTTTTGCCTCGTTGACCAATAATTTTTTAAGCCCTTTTAGTGTGGATTGAAACCCGATGAGCGCATGGCCAAAGGGCATGCCCACATTCCGCAAAACGGTGCTGTCGGTGAGGTCGCGTTGCAAACGAGAGATTGGAAGTTTGGCAGACATAAAAGCCAAAAGTGCATTGGCGATGCCCAAATTCCCTTCAGAATTTTCAAAATCTATCGGATTGACTTTATGCGGCATGGCCGATGAACCTACTTCTCCCGCTTTGATTTGCTGCTTAAAATAATCCATGGCAATGTATTGCCAGATGTCCCGATTTAGATCAATCAAAATGGTGTTGATCCGTTTTAGGTTGTCGCACAGAGCGGCAAAAAAATCGTAATGCTCAATCTGAGTGGTTGGGAAGGAATAATGGAGTCCGAGTTTTTCTTCGACAAATTGTTTTCCAAAATTTTTCCAATCAACGCTGGGATAGGCCACATGATGGGCGTTGAAATTCCCCGTTGCTCCGGCAAATTTTGCTCCGTGCTTGGTTTTCTCCAACATTTGTTTTTGCAATTTTAATCGTTCCAAAAAAACACGAAACTCTTTTCCCAAACGGGTAGGGGAGGCCGGTTGTCCATGGGTTCTAGCCAACATGGGAAGGGCGTCGTATTCCACCGCTTTGGCGTCTAATTCTTCAATCACCTCATTGAGTTGCGGGATGTAAATGTCCTCCAATGCATTTTTAATGGAAAGCGGAATCGCTGTATTGTTGATGTCTTGAGAAGTCAAGCCAAAATGGATAAACTCTTTATAGTTTTGGAGTTCAAGTTTGTCAAATTCTTTTTTAATAAAGTATTCCACCGCTTTAACATCATGATTGGTGGTTGCTTCTATGGCTTTAATTTCCAAGGCATCGTTGGAAGTAAAATGCTGATAAATACTGCGCAGTTCGTCAAACAAAGAGGTGTTGAAACTCGCAAGCTGAGGGAGTGGGAGTTCGCACAAAGCGATAAAATACTCGATTTCCACTTGCAGACGATAGCGAATTAACGCTTCTTCTGAAAAATAATTGGCGAGGCATTTGGTTTTGGACCGGTAGCGACCATCAATGGGAGAGATGGCATTCAAAGCGGTGAGCAACATGATGTTATTATTAGTTCCGCAAAGATACGTTGAATTTAAGAGGGGATAAAATTAAATCCTATAAACGAGAGATCTATTGATCGATCATAATTCATCAACTACTTTTTTCTTGTATTCTGTTTGTAGAATGATAATTTTTCCATCAATAGATAAGTCATTCTATTACTGTCATTCGATGTGGTAAAAACAGCAGACTGAAAAATATTTTCTGTGTGATATTGTTCCATTTTAATCGCCTCCCAAAGTTCTTTTTTAAGCGATTCTTTTTTAGAGGCATCTCTCAAAAAATTATAGGTGAGATTTCTTGAGATGGTATAAACAAATGCATCGAAAGATTCAGACATTTCAATGCTTGCTCTGATGGACCAGAGTTTGATAAAAACTTCTTGAATAATTTCTTGAGTACTGTAATCAGATTTGGTGATTTTATAAACAAAGCCATACAATTTTTTATAGAAAAAATTAAAAACAAACCGAAAGGCTTCCTGATCTCCTTTTATAAAAGACGTTATAATTGCCGGATGCTGTTGATCGAATTTTTTCAAGAAATGGGGTTTTTTGAAATGAGTTCTTACTCAAAGATACACAAAATTAAGGAACTGTAATCTTGCCCATAAAGGGGTGAAAAATCATTTTCAATAAAATGGAATAACGAAAGAATCTTTTCTCTAGTCTCTAAGCTCAGGGGTTTTATAACGGCTCTAGCAATGCTATATGAAGTGTGTTAATGATTTTTTAATTAACAAGTTGTTGTGCTTTTATTGTTTTTTAAATTTCTATCATTGCCGTCTAATTCGATAAACCCCAATGAAAAGTATTTTATTTCTTGTCAGTTTTATCTTGATCAACTGTTCTACTCAAAAGTCTGTTAATGAGGACTTTACTTTCAGTCGTTCTGTGTGTTTTGGGAAATGTCCCGCCTATATCTTACGTCTAGAAAATAAAGCATTTGTTTTTGAGATTATTGAAAATAAAGAAAAAAATCAGATTCCATTGACAAAGGAGCAGCAAGACAAAATTCGCCTATTGGCACTTAACATCAACACTCAAGATATGGACAGCTTATATGGCAACCCAAAAATCTATGACCTTCCCAAATATCAAATCCAAGAAGGAACTAAAATAATTCGGGTCGTCGATAGCCGACAAGCTCCGAATTCCATTAAAACCCTTATTAATTACTTGAATAATTTTCTTTAAAAAACCACAAAATTAAATCCAAAATCTATTATCATGAATTACAAACCGTTTTTAAAAATCAATTATTTTTTGTTATGTATCTTAATAACAATCACTTCATGCAAGAAAGAAGAACCGTTCTTTAACCTTACCTCAGTAATCAGTTCCGAAAACAAGGGACAAACCGTTGTTGAGGGAGACAAAATCATCATTAACCTAAATCTGAGTGAAGAATTATCTGAAGACCTTCCGCTGTTGTTGGACATTGTTGGTGATGTGGCCAATTTTATTAATCATGAGGACTATGAAAGTACAATTCAGTTTAAGGGAAATTTGGACAGCGAATGACGCACAGCTTCAGGGAATACCTTTTATTTTCCCAAACGCAACACTTCACTTAAAATAAGATTTGCCACTCTTGATGATGCGCTTATGGAAACCAAGGAAGCATTTCATGCTGTAATCAAGCTCGATACTTCCAAAACAGACAACGATTTTATGGTGATGGGAATCAATGAAATAGAACCTCCTCTGATAAGCGTTGTAGACAATGACGGTGACCCAGATACAATAGGGGAGGGAACCGTAGATTTTATTGTAGATGATGATTTTAATTTTTCTTTAGCCTCAGTATCACAAGAGCGTCCTTTCAATCGCTTTGAAAAATATTTTATAGATTACATTTCAAAGGACGGACTTCCTCAACATATCTATGAAGACTTAAAAAGAGTTTTAAAGTCCGGCGTTGAATCCCTATTAGAAGAGTTGCCATGCTCTATGACCCCTCCCTTCAATTGGGAGGCTTTGTATATTTTGATCTGGATGTTGAGGGTTGGATTGTCGCCTTAAACATTGCTTATGCCTTCCCTGATATTTTTTCCATGGGAAGTTTTGTGTCGGATCCTCAAACCTCGGAAGAATTTGATCAGTTGCTTCAAAACGATTATAATAAAGAGGGTATTTTTGGCTATTTTTTGGTGCATGAATATGGGCATTTAGCCACCTTAAACTATGAAACTCAGATTGATTATGTAGATTATTTTGAGGAGAACGTCACGGATTGTTCAACCTATTCTAATTTTGAGGGCTGTACCAAACCCGAATCAGTAATCAACGGATTTTATGACAAATTTTATAAAGATTCCCCTGAGCTCAATTCACCTTCCTTTGTAACAGAATACGCCAGTTCAATATTGGAAGAGGATCTTGCGGAATGTTTTGCCTTTTCCATTGTTCAAAACGAGATTCCCGATAGTGATGAATTCAGTAGCGGTGCGTTACAAAAAATCAATTTTGTGGGGAAACACGAGCAGCTTTCTTCTTTTAATTTTAGAAGTTTTCGCGAGGATATCAATTTGGGTTTATTTATAGAATATTTTAAAGAGGGAGGAGAAGGACCCATCTTGAATTATTCCAAACATGGAAAACCTTTGCTATGTACAGATCATAAAAAAATCATTGAATCCCTAGCGGAAAGACGAAAAGCATACTTAGAAAATAATTGAAATAATTATTTATTTTACAGAAACATCAAAAAACCGGGATTTATAATTTCGGTTTTTTTTTAATCACGAGTTACTCAGAAACACACTTCAAAAAAAGAAATGTTTTAAATAGCGTTTTTCTTGAAATTGAAAAACAAAAACAACCAAGACTGCATCTGATCGCCCAGTTTTTCCTCCAAGATTTTAAAGGCTTTGGTAATATGCCCTTCCACAGTTTTTATTGAAATATTTAAATATTCAGAAATTTCGATATGCGTCAGTCCTTCTTTTTTGTTTTAAGAGAAAGATATGTTTGCATTTTTTGGGCAATTTTTCAATTTCTGCATTGAGACATCGAATCAATTCCTCCAAATTTTCATGTTCAGTTTCATTCACCAAATCAATGGCTTCCATGTATTTTTTTTCTAAAAGGAGTACGGGTTTATTTTTTCGGTAGTTATCAATAAAACCGTTATATACCGCTTTATACAAAAAGCTCTGAATGGATAAATGGGGGTTTATCATTTTTCTTTGAATCCAAATTTTCACAAATACGTTTTGAACAATGTCTTCTGCATTTGCTCGATCTAGGGTGAGGCTTTGGGCATAGGCACAAAGTTTTTTATAAAAGGAATTCATCAAGAAATCATATGCCTTGGCATCTCCTTTTTGCAACTGCTGCGCTAAAAAATAATTTTTGCTGTAATCCATAGATTTTGGGGCTTCTATTTCAGTTCAATAAAATGGAGGCTTATCAAAACTATAAAAAAAAGAAAAGGGCTAATTTCATTGCCTAATCATTTTTTGAAATAAATTCTTACACAACACAAAGGAAAAATTTCTTTAGCATAGAATTTTGTATTTTAGAGGGAACTAACCCCCAAGTCTATGGTTTACGCTATACTGATGGAGTCTTTTGTGGGAAAATAGATTCGGATTTTTTTTAATAATGAAGAAGCTCATTTTTGTGTTGGTACTAATGTTCTTTAAAACCTCATTGGGTCAAGAACCTTACAATCATCGTTTTAAGGGGATAGTTTTAGACGCTCATTCAAAAACAGCAATTCCTTTTGTTCATTTCACCTATTCCAATTCAAAAGGATTTACGTCGAATGAAAAAGGCGTTTTTCATTTTGTAGACACTTTGGAACGGATTCATGTAAAAATGAGCTATGGACTCGTATTGAAATTCGAACTATAAAAACGTTGGATTACTGTTGTTGCATTACCCTCCGAATGCTGGGGAAAACTCCTTTTGGGAAGGTTCTTTGGGAATTGAGAATAAGGTCTTCCAAATGTTTCCGAACAAAGGAAAATTCGTTTTGCAAACATCCTAGAATTCGTATGCAAAAACTTATGGGGGCGGTTTTGCTTTCGGTCATCAACCAGTCCAAAGCAAGCGTAATGATTTTTTCTTTTTGGGAGTTATTTAAAGCGTCGTAATTCGTTTTTTCTTTTAAAAAAGACCATAATATTTTGCTGTGCACGCGTCGCATTCCGGAGTGCTGTAGAGGAACAAGTCTTTCCAAAGAAATATTCAACTGCTCCTTATAATTCGAAAGATTTTTAAGACAGTAAAATTCCCAAACCCAAGCCGCATAAATCGCCGAACGATCAGCAGAGGCATCGTGTGCTAAATCAAAAAATTCGTCTTTCCATTCGGGCTTCGCTTCAACACAACTCAAGGCGTATAAACGGTCTTTGCGCAACGCAGTTAGGGATTCAAAACAGCGGCGTAGCGCAGTCATTCAATTACAATTGAAGTACGCGATATTCTTCATAGCATTTGCTGATGGCTTCGAGTATTTGAAGATCATTCGCTTCTTTGATAAAGGTACCCGAATAATTGCAGTTGCGAAGTATCTCATCGATGTCCAAACGTTCAATTTGAAGCAGTTGCATCAAAACCTGGCGGTCAAACTTAGAGGCCAATAAATTTTTAATTTCATCATCTTCGCGCATTTTTTTAAGCTTGCGCAATTGCTGAGGATTGGCGCCAAAGATACTATACAGAAAATCTGCCGGGTTAAAGGCGGCACCCAGTGCTTTGGAAAGGGTGGAGACATTACGCGACCCTCCCTCATAACCGCTGTTGAGTCCGGAGATGCTGTATCTTCGAACAGTATTGACCGGGGCATTGCGAACATCGATATCCAAATAACCGGTCAATTCGTAGGGTTTTACTACGATTTCTTCCAAAGCAAAGGCCAATTCAGTCATTTGAAATTTGGCGTTACCAAAGCGGATCATATCGTTGGTAACGGCAATTTTTAAGGGTTTATAACCCAAATACGAAAAATATAAGGTGTCGTTGGCTTGGGCTCTGATTTCAAAAACTCCATTTCCGTCTGTGATCGTTCCAATCACTTGGGTGAGGTTCAAAACATGCACACTTTGCATGGGGAGACCGGTATTTTCATTTTCCACCAATGCACTGAAATTGTCTTGTCCCCAACCCAATTGTGCCAATAATAAAATGAAAGCAATGCCAATCTTCCTCATGGGATAAATTTAACTAAAAATCACCGAAAGATTTAGGACTTAAAAAATAATCTTTTGTTAAGACTTCAAATGAGCCAAGGCTTTCAAAAAAGCTTGAGTTGCCAATGCCCGATGGCTGATCTTATTTTTAATGGCATCACCCAACTCGGCAAAAGTCTGCGTATATCCCGCAGGGATAAAAATAGGGTCGTATCCAAAACCTCCCGAACCGCGTTTTTCAAAGATTAAATGTCCTTTCACCAAACCTTCAAAAAGCGAGTCGCTCGCTCCAATGGAAGAGGCAATGACCGTCCGAAATTGTGCCACCGGATGCGGTAGTCCCTCCAATTCCCGCCATATTTTTTGAATGTTGTCGGCATTGTTTTTGGAGTCTCCGGCATATCTTGCCGAAAAGACACCGGGGGCTCCTCCAAGGGCTTCAATTTCCAAACCAGAATCATCGGCAAAGCAGTCCAAACCATATTTATATTTGACAAAATCCGCTTTGATTTTTGCGTTTTCTTCCAAAGTAGCACCCGTTTCTTCAATTTCTTCCCGACAGTTGATGTCTTCCAAACTCAAAAGTTGAATGCCTTGGGGAACTATTTTTTTTAATTCCTCTACTTTGTGTTGATTGTGTGTGGCAAAAATTAGTTTCATTAGTTGTTGTGATAAGGATGATTATGAAGGATTGTAAACGCACGATACAGTTGCTCGCAAAAAAATAAGCGTACCATTTGATGGGAAAAGGTCATGGAAGAAAGGCACATCCGCTTAGGAAATTTGTCATAGAGCAGCTCTGAAAATCCAAACGCTCCACCAACAATAAAGATCAACCTTCGGGTACTACTCACCATATACTGTTCAATCTCCTTAGAAAAAGCAACAGAGCTGAAGGATTTTCCTTTTTCGTCCAAAAGGATCACCACATCATTGGGCTTAATTTTTTGGAGTAGGCGAGTGGCTTCATCATTTTTCAATTGTTGGGGTAGACTTTTCTTGGCAGCTTTTGCCTCGGGCAGAAAATGGATGGAAAATTTGATATAATGTTGGATGCGTTTCGAATATTCCTCCACAGCAGGACTCCAAAAAGAACGATCGGTTTTTCCTACACACCACAATTGTATCTCCATGGGGCAAAGGTACAAAGCCTAGGGATTTTTTTAGGAATTCGGCATCGATATGATTTTGGTGCTTATCTTTGTATGAGATAAAGTTACACCACATGCCAAAATTCTTGGAACTTCCTGTAATTAAGCCTGTTGTGGTTTTTTTAAAAGCAATCAAGCCCCCAGGGTTCTTCGGTTTCTCGGTGTACGACCTTTTGGAAATGTATACCATTGGAATTGTTAAAGGCACACTAACGTCTCGGGCGGGGAGTATTTCCTTTAGTTTTTTTATGGCCTTATTCCCTTTTCTCCTCTTTATTCTTAATTTGATTCCCTTTGTGGACATGATCCCCTTTATCAAAATCGAAAATTTTGATCAAACTTTTTTGAACTATATCGAGTTGTTTATCCCCACAGAAACCCAATCCTTTTTCACCTCTATTTTTGAAGACATTCGAAGCAAACCCCGTGGGGGACTTTTGTCGTCTGTTTTTTTGTTGTCCATTTTTTTATCGGCCAATGGTGTCTCTGCCATTTTTAGTAGTTTTGAAGTGTCCTATCACGTCGCTTTTTCGAGAAATATTTTTAGACAATACCTCTTCTCCTTGGGGGTCAGTGTACTGTTAGCACTCCTTTCTTTGGTGGCGGTTGTCGTCTTTTTTTACTTTGAATTTTATATTCTCAACAATTTGGAATCGTTAATTCCCTCCGAAATTCGTTGGACGCGGATGGGACAATTTGCCTTTTTTGGATTTTTTACTTATCTCACCATCAGTATTCTTTATTTTTTTGGAACGATAGAAGGACGTAAAATCCGATTTTTCTCTCCCGGTGCACTCATGACTACGCTCTTGTTTTTCTTGACCACCTATGGCTTTGGAATTTATGTCGAAAAATTTTCAACCTACAACCAACTCTATGGTTCCATCGGTGCCTTATTGATTTTTTTGCTTTATATCTGGATAAATTCCAATATCCTACTGCTCGGTTTTGAATTGAATGCCACCCTCACTCGATTTAAAAGAGAACCCAAGAAAGCTTTTACTAATGAGTGAAGAAGAAATCCCATCGTCTGATTTTATAGACGTCATTCTTCCTTTGGCACTTCCCAAACCCTACACCTACAGTATAACTGCCTCAGAAGCAGCCGTATTAAAACCGGGTTTTCGAGTTGCCGTTCCCTTTGGGAAACAAAAAATTTACACAGCCATAGTGACCAAGGTTCATCGTGTTGCTCCGCAAACCTACACGCCCAAGCCTATTGCGTTGATTTTGGACGAAAGGCCAACGATCACTTTGGTTCAACTAGAGTTTTGGAAATGGATGGCGACCTATTATATGTGTCCCATGGGGGCTATTCTCAACGCGGCCCTGCCCGGCCCTTTGTTACTGGAAAGCGAGACCATTTTGATTAAAAAAGAGGTTGCAGCAGTGGAGCTTTTGGAGCAACTCACCGATGACCAATACCTGATTTATGAGGCACTTTCCCAAAAATCTTTGAGCGTCAACGAAATCATGCAAATCACCGATCGAAAAACGGTGATGCCGCTTTTGCAGCAAATGTTGCAATTGGGACTGCTGGAAATGCACCAATACCTCAATGAAAAATATACCCCCAAATGGGTGCGTTATGTGCGTCTTGCTCCTGCCTTTCATCCCGAGGGGGCAGAACAACAAGTTTTTGATCAGCTTCAGCGTTCGCCCAAACAAACTCAAATTATTCTTGCACTTTTTCAGGAATCCTTAAATAAAGAAACGTGGCATAAATTGTCGCGGATAAAAGCATTGGCGCAGGCCACTTCCGGACAAATTAAAATCTTGATTGACAAAGCAATACTAGAAGAAACCAAACTGCAAGAAGATCGGGTGTTGATCGCTCATCCCAAGGAAGAAGAAGCCGCGAAAACGCTGTCTGAAGCACAAACCCAAGCTTTTGATGGCATCAAAGCAGCCTTCGAAAATAAAGCAACAGTGCTGTTTGAGGGAGTTACGGCTTCGGGCAAAACTGAGGTGTATATCCAGCTCATCAATGCGTATTTGGAAGCGGGAAAACAAGTATTATACTTGCTTCCCGAAATTTCCCTCACCTCTCAAATTGTTAGCCGTTTGACGGCGCGTTTTAAAAATAGAATTGGAGTATATCATTCTAAATTTACTCCTAATGAACGCACCGAGGTTTGGGATCAAGTGCTTCAGGAAAAAGAGCAAAGTCAATTGATCATTGGTGCGCGTTCTGCGGTTTTACTTCCCTTTCAAAATTTGGGTTTGATCATCGTCGATGAAGAACACGAAACCTCATACAAGCAATTTGATCCGGCACCGCGCTATCACGCCCGCGATAGTGCCATTTATTTGGCGCATCAAATGCAGGCCAAAGTGCTGTTGGGATCTGCCACTCCTGCTGTAGAAACTGCCGAAAATGTCCGCAGTGGAAAATTTGGCTGGGTGCAGTTGCAAGAACGTTTTGGGGGAATTGCTTTGCCTAAAATCACCCTATTGGATTTAAAAGAAGCGCATCGCAAAAAACAGATGAAAGGTGTTTTTTCCGAACCACTATTGAACGCGATGAAAGCTGCTTTGGCGGCCGAAAAACAAATTATTATTTTTCAAAACCGCCGTGGCTATGCTCCCATTGCAGAATGTTTTAGCTGTGGCTACACCCCCCAATGCACCCAATGTGATGTGAGTTTGACCTATCACCAAACCAACAACCAATTGCGTTGTCACTATTGTGGCTATCACATTGCCATGCCCCAGCAGTGCCATAGTTGTGGCATGCCCACCATGGACACCAAAGGGGTTGGTACCCAACAAATACAAGAGCAGATTGAGAACCTATTTCCCGAGGTTGCGGTGGGAAGAATGGATTGGGACAGTACGCGTGGAAAATGGGATTTTGATAAAATCATTGCCGCTTTTAGCCAACAAGAAATTCAAATTTTGGTGGGTACTCAGATGGTCGTCAAGGGATTGGATTTTAAAAATGTGGTTTTGGTAGGAGTCATCAATGCGGATCATTTGTTGAATTTCCCGGATTTTAGAGCCCACGAGCGCAGTTTTCAGATGCTCTGTCAAGTAGCGGGCAGGGCAGGCAGGTTTGGCAAACAAGGCAATGTCATCATTCAGACCTACCAACCCGAGAGCCCTGTTTTACGACAAGTTGTCCATCACAATTACGAAACCTTTTTTAAGGAGCAAATGAAAGAACGGTTTGAATATCAGTATCCGCCCTATAACCGTTTGATTCAAATTACTTTTAAAAACAAAAATATGGACGCGCTAAACAAAGGCGCAGATTGGTTTTCTAATGTGCTAAAGCAGTCCTATAGTGGAACCATTCTTGGCCCCGTTTTTCCGGCGGTGGCACGCGTCCGAAATCTATACATCAAACAGCTATTGATAAAATCCAATGACAGCATACAAGTGTCGCAACTCAAACAATTGATTGAGCGAATCCATATGAGTTTTAGTGCCGTAGGTAGTTTTAGAAGTATTCGTGTAAATATCGATGTCGATCCCTATTAATTTTCAGAATAGGACTTCTGAAAATACTTTTTTTGAGTCCGACTGAGAGGAAGCAGATTGCCCGCAACATCTACTTTGGAATTGGTATAGTTGACCACTTTGGAGAGGTTGATGATATAGGATTTATGAATGCGAATGAATTGATCTTCGGGCAGGCGACTCAAAAAGGATTTCATGGTGGAGTAGACCACATATTTTTTCTTTTCTGTAACCACCCGAATGTAATCTCCCATGGCTTCAATCCATTGAATATTTTTTAAAATTATTTTCTCACTTTTCAAATTACTCTTGATTTCAATGTAGGAAATTTCTTCTTTTTCCAAATTGGCAATCATTTTTCGTTGTTTGAGTCGGGCTACAGATATCTCAAACCGCTCTGCCGAATAGGGGGGTGCCACACAGTCCATCAAATTAAGTTGAAACGCCTTGAGCGCATCTTTTGGATTGTCGGTTAACAAAACAACTTCGGTAGGGTCTTTTAGTTTCTCCATAAACTCAAAGCCCGAAAAAACAGGGAGTTTGGCTGCCAAAAAAATTAAATCAACCGTATTATAATCCAAAAAATTATAAGCTTCCACCGAATTAGAAAATTCACCAACCCATTCCAAATTATCAATTTTTCGCAAAATATGATTCAACTGAAGTCGATTTAAAGGGTTTCCGTCAACGATGATAAAACGAAGGCACATAGAAATAGTAAGTATATATCAACAAATTTATAAAAAATAATTTGGATTAAATAAGTCATTAATTTTGGTTAACTCTGAGGATTCATCTATTTTTGCCAACCAAAATTATATAATATGAACCATTACGAAACTGTTTTCATTCTGAATCCCGTTCTATCTGAAACCCAGATAGAGGAAGCAGTTCAAAAATTTGAAGCCTTGATTACTTCTAATGAAGGAAGTATCACAAGTCGCGAAAATTGGGGGCTAAAAAAATTAGCTTATCCTATTCAAAACAAAAAAAGTGGCTTTTATCACCTTTTTGAATTTACTGCACCCAACACAACCATCCAAAATTTAGAAGTTGAATTTCGTCGAGACGAACGTGTGATGCGTTACCTCACTGTGAAACTTGACAAAGATGCCTTAGCATGGGCAGAAAAACGCAGAAAAAAACTTAAAGCAAAAGCATAAGCCATGTCCAAAATTGAAGAACAATCCTCTGGAAAGAAAGAAGGTGAAATCAGATATTTAACCCCTTTAAATATCGACACCAATGTTGTAAAAAAATACTGTCGTTTCAAACGTTCCGGTATTAAGTACATCGATTATAAAGACGCTGACTTTTTATTAAAGTTTGTCAACGAGCAAGGAAAGATTTTACCGCGTCGTTTAACGGGAACTTCGTTAAAATACCAACGTAAAGTTTCTGTTGCTGTTAAAAGAGCACGTCATTTGGCGTTGATGCCTTATGTGGCTGATATGTTAAAATAACTAAAGACACGATCATGGAATTAATATTAAAAGAAGATGTCCAAAATGTGGGCTTTAAAGATGAAATTGTGAGCGTGAAAAATGGTTATGGACGTAACTATTTAATCCCTCAAGGAAAAGCCGTTATTGCAACAGTTTCTGCCAAAAAAGTTTTAGCAGAAAACATCAAGCAACGCGCTTTTAAAGAAAAACATGTCATTGCAGAGGCAAATGCCCAAGCTGACAAAATCAAAGCGTTGAATGTTCAATTGGCTTCCAAAGTAGGTTCCGGCGATAAATTGTTTGGATCGATTTCCAATGCAGACTTGGCCGAAGCAATTACTGCTCAAGGAGAAGCTATTGACAAAAAATTCGTTTCAATTCCTGGGCGTACCATCAAACGTCTTGGTAAATACGAAGCCATCATCCGATTGCATCGTGAAGTGAGTTTTTCATTTCCTTTTGAAGTGATCCCCGAAAAGGGAGCTTAATTTAAAATTTTCACAAGCCCACTTCGAGTGGGCTTTTTTTATGTCCAAAAATGAAATACCACCGTTTGTTGCCGGAGCAATTTGAAACTTTACACAAAGAGTTTGCTACTTTTTTGGCGGCCAATGGAATCGACAAGTCAAAATGGGACGTCATCAAACAAGAAGAGGATGTTTTGATGAACTCCTATTTGGATGCCTTTAGCGATGTAGTTTGGGAAAAAATTTTAGAGCAATGCGATTATTTGGAATTTTCGGATGCCCGTCACTTTTTCTTATTTCATTGTCAAAAAGAGCAAATGCAAACCTTTGTGATCAAGGTCGCTCAGGCCTGTCCCGATTTGAATACCGAAGCCGGAGGACAATGGTTAGACCGCCACTGGCAAACAGATGCGGTTGAAATTTTGGAAGGACAAAAAGCCTATTCCAAAGAACGCGCTGCCGTACTTTACGATTTTCTTCGAAAAGGAGCGGTCATCACCAAGGGGGTTCGTTACAAAGCCTTTAAAAGTTATTTTTCCAATTCAGCAAAATAGAAGATATTTGCGGTAAGATTATCCTATGGCAATAAAACCCGCAACTACCAAAGGCACTCGAGATTTTTCCTCAAAGGAAATTGCGCGTCGAAACTTCATTAAAAATTGTTTACAAAACGTTTTTGAAAATTTTGGTTTTCAACCTATTGAAACACCCACTTTTGAACGTTTGGAAACCCTCACAGGAGTTTATGGTGAAGAAGGAGACCGCTTGGTTTTTAAGGTACTGAATTCTGGGGAAAAGGTTAAAAAAGCAGATTTGGCTGCCCTTGCCGCAGGGGATTATCAAAAATTTTCTCGCTCCTTGTCCGAAAAGGCTTTGCGCTACGACCTTACCGTCCCCTTTGCCCGTTATGTTGCGCAACATCAAAATGAGCTTTCCTTTCCTTTCCGACGTTACCAAATTCAACCGGTATGGCGTGCAGACCGACCGCAACACGGGCGTTTTCAAGAGTTTTATCAATGTGATGTAGATATTTTGGGCGATCGTTCCCTTTGGCAAGAAGTGGAAATGCTGACACTCTACGATCAAGCTTTTTCCGATTTGGGAATTAAAGGGGTCACGCTTAAAATTAATCATCGAAAAATTCTTGCCGCCATGGCGACTTTACTTCAAGCGGGCGACCGTTTAAGTGCATTTACCGTTGCCATGGATAAGATGGATAAAATTGGTCGCGAAGGGGTTTTGGAAGAATTAAAAAACAATGATTTTTCCGAGGAGGCTTTACATACTTTAGAAACAGTACTCAATATTAGGGGCAGTGCTCAGGAAAAGTTACAACAACTCGAACCGCTGCTCCAAAACCAACCGGAAGGACGGGAGGGTTTGAACGAAATGAAATTTATTTTAGATAGTTTCAAAATGCAACCCCTTCAAAACGTTCATTTGGAATTTGATCTAACCCTTGCCCGAGGTCTGCACTATTATACGGGGATGATTGTTGAAGTGGCAGCTCCCGCCGAAGTAAAAATGGGATCCATTGGAGGTGGCGGTCGTTATGACGATTTAACAGCGACTTTTGGGCTGAAAGACATGAGCGGCATTGGAATTTCTTTTGGTTTTGAGCGTATTTACTTGGTCATGGAAGCCCTTGAGCTTTTTCCTCCGGATATTGAAAAATCTACTCAGTTGCTGTTTCTCAATTTTGATGAAGCAGCAGTACAAAGGGTTTTTCCTAAGCTTTTGGAATTAAGAAATAGGGGTATTTCCACAGAATTATATCCCACCGCTGCCAAACTTAAAAAGCAATTGAATTATGCGGATCAGAAAAAAATTCCTTGGGTGGTACTCATCGGGTCGACCGAATTGGAAAAAGAGGAATTCGTATTGAAAAACATGAACTCCGGAGAACAAACACCTTACCCGTTGTCCGATTTAGTCGCTGTGTTAAAGGATAAAATAATCGCTTAAGACTCTATTGAAGTCGGCTTGCGATACTTTTGAAAAGGCTGTTTCAACAACTGATCGATTTTTCCGTTTGCATTTTCATCGAAAAACACATCCACCCCGTAAACCACTTTTTCACGATCCATTCTACTAAAAGTGCCGAACAAGCGATCCCAAATGGAAAAAATGTTTCCGTAATTGGTGTCGGTGTAGGGAAGTTTATAATGATGATGGATTTTGTGCATATCCGGAGAGACCAATACATAACTCAGCCATAAATCCACTTTTTTGGGTAAAGAAATATTGGCATGGGTGAATTGGGTGGCCACCAAAGACAAGGACTGATACAACATCACAATTCCAATGCCCGTTCCAATTACAAAAACGCCAAACAGTGTAAAAATAAAACGAATCACACTCTCCAAAGGATGGTGTCGATTCGCTGTGGTAGTGTCCACATAATGGTCGCTGTGATGCACCAAATGAATCATCCAAAGCGGTTGGATACGGTGTTCTGTCCAATGGGGAAAATAGGCACCCACCAAATCCAGGAGCAACAAGCCCAGCAGGACATGAAGCCAAAGCGGAAGTTCCGGTAACCATTGTAAAACCCCAAAGTTTTCAGTAACCACCCAATCCGATGTTTGAATCAGCAAAAAAGCCAAAATAAAATTGATGATTACAGTAGTTAAAGTAAAAAACAGATTGGGAACGGCGTGTTTCCATTTTTTATAAGGGGTCAATTTTAGGGGTAATTGATTTTCCAACAACCAAAACAGGGTTAATCCACCCACCAGAATAAGGCTGCGATGCAAAGATGGGATTTCCTCAAAATACGCGATAAGCTGCTCCATAAATCCAAATTTTGTTCAAATTACAAATATTTTTGAAAGCAATATGTATGGATTTATGATTGACATTTATTTCTCAAATTTTAAGAATCCCCTATTTTTTTTGTAGGTTTAAATAATAATGTAAAAATATGAAACGAAAAGACTTTATAAAACAGACTGCAGCCTTTGCCGGGGGGAGTTTTTTTCTTCCCACAGTGGATGGATTTGCAAAAAGCATGGGCGTTTTGGGTGCGAATGATCGCGTTCGAGTAGGGGCCATAGGAATTAATGGAATGGGCTGGTCAGACACCAAATCGCTGATGAAGATCGCCGGCGTGGAGATCGTTGCCATTTGTGATGTCGATCAAAATGTCATTGACAAACGCCAAGCCGAATTAGCGGCGAAAGACATCAAGGTGAAAACCTATACGGACTATCGAAAATTATTGGATCAAAAAGACATAGATGTGGTGGTGATTGGAAGCCCCGATCATTGGCATGCCTTAATGATGGTTCATGCTTCCGAAGCCGGAAAACATGTCTATGTAGAAAAACCCATCGGGAATTCGATCGGTGAATGCCGCGCCATGGTGGCTGCTCAAGAGCGATACAACAATGTGGTTCAAGTGGGGCAATGGCAACGGAGTCAACAGCATTTTCAAAACGCAGTAGATTTTATAGCAACAGGTCAATTGGGACCTATCCGGACTGTAAAAGTTTGGTGCTATCAGGGATGGATGCGACCACAGCCCGTGGTAGCCGACAGTGCCCCTCCGACGGGCGTGGATTTCAAAAGCTGGTTGGGACCCGCACCCATGCGCAGCTTTAACGCAAGCCGATTTCATTTTCACTTTCGCTGGTTTTGGGACTATGCAGGAGGGCTAATGACCGATTGGGGCGTGCATTTATTGGATTATGCACTTTTAGGAATGAAGGCGGAAGCCCCCAAATCCATAGTGGGTCTAGGAGGGAAATTTGCCTATCCCGAATTGGCCGAAGAGACTCCCGATACGCTCACCACCCTCTACGAATTTGATAAATTCAATATGGTTTGGGACTCCGCAATGGGAATTGACAACGGATCCTATGGAAGAGATCACGGAATCGCTTTTATTGGAAATCACGGTACCTTGATCCTCAACCGTGGTGGTTGGGAAGTCATTGAAGAGAAAAACAGTGAAAGTAAAATAGTAAAACCCTTGGAAAGCAGACTGGACAATGGTTTGGATAAACATACTGAAAACTTTATACAAGCGGTGCGAAACAATACGCCCGCTTCGGTGAATTGCTCCATCCAGCAAGGGGCGCATGTAGCCACTGTGGCGCAAATGGGAAATATTTCGTTCCGTACTGGAGATAAATTAATTTGGGACAAAGAAAAAGAAGCGTTTACTGACGCAAGTGTCAACGCCTCCTATCTCACCAAAGAATATCATAATGGCTATACCTTACCCAACCTTTAAAATTTAAACACAACATGAAACATTTTTTAACTCTTTTTTTTATTGGCTCAATTTTATTTGCTCAAGACCGACCCAAACCGGAAGAAACCGAAGTTTGGGAGCCGGAACCCAGGGTTGTAGCTCCGGGAATTTATAACGGTCCCCCCAGTGATGCTGTGGTTTTGTTCGACGGCACCGACCTGTCCAAATGGAGAAATGCCGCCAATCACGAAGCCGCGGAATGGACAATCAACAAGGATGGCTCGATGACCGTAAAACCAAGATCAGGCAGTATAGAAACCACCGAAGACCACGGCTCCATGCAGTTGCATGTGGAATGGAAATCCCCAACCGTCATTAAAGGAGAAGGTCAGGGCAGAGGCAACAGTGGAATTATTTTTCAAAGACGCTATGAAGTCCAAGTGTTGGACAGTTATAACAATAGAACCTATTCCAACGGACAAGCGACTTCGATCTACAAACAGCACATTCCTTTGGTGAATGCCATGCGTCCCACGGGAGAATGGCAGACCTATGATATCGTGTTTACCGAACCCAAATTTGACGCCGATGGAAATAAAATCACCTCTGGTAGATTTACTGTTTTTCACAACGGAATCATCGTACAAAACAGTGTGGAGATTTTAGGGACTACAGAACACATCGGTGCCCCCAAAAATAAAAGAGACGATATGCCGGGCTATGAAGATCAGAAACACAATCATCGCACCTTGATGTTACAAGACCACGGAGATTTGGTCAGCTACCGAAATATTTGGATGCGTAAACTTTAAGCCTTCCAATGGAAAATGGGTCGCATCAAGACCCATTTTTCGTTAGGTTTTGCCGTGGGAAGTGCCACCTGGTATTCCCACATTAGCGATTCCCACTTTTGTACAAATGGATTTTGAGCGTCATGAAAGGCTTTTTCTTCCAAGGAAAAATGATCTTCGGTATCCATAATCATAAACAATCGCTCTTCTATGCGATAGATTTCCATAGCAGAAATTCCAGCTTGTTCAAAAGTTTGAAGAATTTCTGGCCAAACAGCTTCATGATGCTTTTCATAGGCTCGGATGCTTTCCGGGTCGGGTTGTAGATCCAAAGCAAAACAATATCTTTTCACAGTAATAGGAATTAAGAAGGATTGATTTTATTTTTTGGCGTTCGCCACCAACAGCGAACTATAATAGAAAATATAGATAAAACTCAACAGAGGCAAAGCAAAGGAAAGATTGATTTCCGAAATCCCCATCCACTGAAGATCGGCCACCCCATCGCCTCCGAGGTCGATAATATTTCCTTGAAATTTAGGCATCAATGCACCCCCAACAATTGCCATAACCAATGCTGCAGCTCCGATTTTTGTGTCCGAAACATTCAGTCCGCTCAGCGTTTCTCCATAAATGGTGGGGAACATAATGGACATAAAAAAACTAATGCACACCAAGGCGAACATTCCAAAAGTTCCGGTACTGCCAATCGTCAACAAGGTGCAGACACCTGCCAAAACGGCAAAGCCCCGTAGCAATTGAGCAGCGTTGATATATTGCAATAAATAGGTACCGATCATTCTTCCCAAAAGGAACAGCACAAAAGCACCAAATTGATAGGTGGCGGCATCGGTATTGGAGATTCCTCTAGCTTCCGCATATTGGTAGATATAGGTCCAACACATGATTTGTGCTCCCACATAAAAGGCCTGCGCAAAAACGCCCATACGATACATTTTCTTTTCAAATAAAGCCAGCAATGTTTTTCCAAGCGGGGGGACCGCTCCCTCCTCTTTGGCCAAGGGCATTTTCACCAAACTGATCAGTATCAAAAACCCCAAAACAAATAATCCCAAAATCACATAGGGATCACGAATGACCATCAGGTCGGAAGTGCGAATCAGGATTTTTTTAGCCTCGTCCAAGGCAGCAAAAGATTCAATATCATCGGACTGTAGGCGTTTTAAAACGAACTGTTGCGCAACCAAAAGCCCCATCAACAAGCCCAAGGGATTGAAGGCTTGTGCCAAATTTAGGCGTCGTGTTCCTGTTGCGGGACTGCCCATGGAAATGATATAGGGATTGGCGGTAGTTTCCAAAAATGCCAACCCAAAAGTGAGGATGTATAAACCCAAACAGAAAAACCAAAATTGTTCCGTAATCGCCGCTGGATAGAATAATAAAGCTCCCCCAGCATAAAGCGAAAGACCAATAATAATTCCGATTTTATAATTGTATTTGCGAACAAAATAAGCCGCCGGTAATGCCATACAAAAATAGCCGCCATAGAAAGCCATTTGAACCCAAGCCGCCTGGGCATTGCTCAATTCCAATACTTTTTTAAAGGCCTGCACCATAGGATCGGTAACGGCATTGGCAAAACCCCAAAGAGCAAACAAAGAACTGACAATCAGAAAAGGAAGGATCATTTTCTTTTCTAGGGTAGGGGGATTGTGGGTGGATTTTTTTTCGGTCATAAAGTTGATTTATAGAGCTCTGTCCAGATGTGTATAGCCACCATCTACGTAACAGAGCTGTCCAGTAGTGTGACTTGATTTGTCGGAAATTAAGAAAGCTACCGTGTGGGCAATTTCTGCAGCTGTGGTCATGCGTTGTTCCAAAGGAATTTTTGCTTCAATGCTTTTCAGCTTTTCTTCAGAATTAGGAAGGCTGGCAATCCACTTTTCATATAACGGAGTAAAACATTCCGCCACGATCACAGCGTTTACACGAATGGAATATTTAAGTAATTCAACCGCCCATTCACGAGTCAGTGCATTGCGGCCGCCATTGGCAGCGGCATAGCCCGAGGTATTGCCTTGGCCGGTTTCAGCTACTTTGGAGCCAATATTTACAATACTGCCTTTGCTCTTTTTTAGATAGGGCAAGCAAGCCTGCGCCATCAGGTAATAATGGGTTAAATTTCTTTGAATGGAACGCATAAAATCCTGGTGATTGCCCTTTTCAAGACCCACCCCATCATTGATTCCAGCATTATTGACCAAACCGTCAATGCGACCGTAGTGATCGAAAGTGTGATTTACAGCGGCTATACAAGCCTCTGCATCGGTCAATTCAGCGTGGACATACGAGGCTTTTATTCCCCTTGCTATAAGTGCGTTTACGACCGTTTCCATGCTTTTCTGATCCCGACTCACGATGACCGGAAGTGCCCCTTCGTCGGCTAAGCAATTCACAATACCCAAACCAATACCTTTGGATCCTCCCGTTACGATGATGACTTTATCTTTTAGTCCTAAATCCATTTTTAAATTTTATATAAACGTTCTGTATTTCCACTAAAAATTGCGGTTTTTTCAGGGTCTGTAAAGCTCGAAAAATAAGACTTTACCACATCGAGTACCGCCGTATATCCCCCTGCGACTTGACAAACCGGCCAATCCGAACCAAACATCAGGCGTTGTGTACCAAAAGCCTCAACTACGGCATCCAAATAGGGCATAAAATCTTTTTTTCCCCACGATGACCAATCTGCTTCGGTCACCAAACCAGAAATTTTACAACTGACATGGGGGCGTTCTCCCAAAGCCAAAAGCTGCTTTTTCCAAGGTTCAAGGATTCCTTTTTTGATATACGGTTTGGCACAGTGATCCAGAATAAAAGACTGCTGCGGAAAAGCATCAACCAGTGCCAAGGCTTCCTCCAATTGATGCGGAAAAATCAATAGATCATAACTCCAATCAAGAGCGGATAAAAGCCCAATACCCCTTCTGAAATCATTTCGATTCATATAACCCAAAGGTTCTTTTTGGACGATATGGCGCAATCCTTTTAGTTTTTTATGGGGTCGATAGACCGCTAAACGATCCGAAAGTGTGGGGGAACATAAATCCAACCAACCCACCACGCCTTTAATAAAGTTGTGTTCTTCTGCCAAGGCTAAAAGGAAATCAGTTTCTGCTTCCGAAGTATCGGCCTGAACGGCAATACTCCCCTCAACGCCATTGTTTTCATAAATGGGCAGTACATCAACGGGAAGAAAATCACGTTGTAAAACAGCCATACTGGCATCAATCCATGCATCTCTGACGGGATCGAATTTCCAAAAATGTTGATGGCTGTCGAGAATTTTCATTTAGAAAAGGGAATGGTTTTTTGTTTGGAAACACCCAGGCCATCGATTCCCAATTCCATCACGTCTCCGGCTTTCAAGTAGCGGGGCGGATCAAAACCTAAACCAACACCCGCAGGGGTTCCGGTGGAAATAATATCACCGGGTAATAAGGTCATAAACTGACTGATATAGCTCACCACTGTAGGAATGTCAAAGACAAAATCAGAGGTGTTGCTGTCTTGAAGGAGTTCATCGTTTAATTTTAACCACAAATTCAAATCGTGGGGGTTTGCAATTTCATCTTTGGTGGCGATAAAAGGACCCAAAGGAGCAAAAGTATCACAACTTTTTCCCTTTACCCATTGTCCGGAACGTTCCAACTGAAAACCCCGTTCACTGATGTCGTTGTGTAAAGTATATCCCGCTACATAATCCAGAGCATCCTCTTTTTCGACATAGGAGGCTTTTTTGCCAATAACCACTGCCAATTCTACTTCCCAGTCGGTTTTATCCCCACCTCTGGGGAGCATAACGTCATCGTTGGGACCGCAAAGGGCTGTAGTTGCTTTAAAAAACAATACGGGTTCTTTGGGAATCTCCATGCCACTTTCTTTGGCGTGTTTGCTGTAGTTAAGCCCCACACAAATGATTTTTGACGGATCAGCGATGGGCGCACCCAACCGGGATCCTGGGGGAATCAAAGGGCAGTTGGCTTGGTTGTCCTGCCACCAAGCGGCTAACTTTTCTAATCCTCCTTCAGCCAAAAAAGCACTGTCGTAGTCCGCTGTAAATGCACTAAGATCGTACTGTTTTCCTTCCCATTCCAATCCTGCTTTTTCTTTGCCGGCAGCTCCAAATCGAATTAACTTCATGTCTTATCTATAAATTTTAACTGTTTAATCGTATAAAACCTCCATCAATGGGGAGGTCGGTTCCGGTGATAAAAGTAGCTTCATCGGAACAAAGAAAAAGCACCAAATCAGCAACCTCCTGTGGAGTTCCCATCCGACCAATGGGTTGCGTTTTAGAAAGTTTTTCAAACATTTCATCTTCTTTTCCGGGATAGTTTTTTTTGATAAATCCGTCCACAAAGGGCGTGTGTATCCGTGCCGGAGAGATACTATTGCAACGAATGCCATCATTGATAAAATCTTTAGCGATGGAATAGGTCATGGATAAAACGGCTCCTTTGGTCATCGAATAGGCAAACCGATCTGCAATTCCCAAACTTCCAGCAATGGAGGCAATATTGACGATATTTCCCGATTTTTGTTGTTTCATTTTGGGGAGGACGGCTTTGGCGGCGTGAAATACGCCTTTGATATTGACCGCATACAAACGATCCAAATCTTCTGGACTAGTGTTTTCGAGACTGCCCACATGTGCAATTCCTGCATTGTTAATCAATGCATCAATGCGTTCAAATTGGGCGACACAGGCAGTGACTTCAGAAAAGTTGGAAACATCACAGGCAAGGGGTAGTGCCTTGCCTCCTGCAGCATGAATTTTTTGACAGGTTTCTTCAGCAGCTTCTGGGTGGACATCCAAAACGCCAAGCGTTGCATTTTGCAAGGCCAAGGTTTGGGCAATTGCTGCTCCAATACCGCTTCCACCTCCGGTAACAAGTATGGTTTTTGCGCTCAGGTCAAATTTCATTTGCCTTTTCTGATTTGATTAATATTTGGAAATTTCCAATGAAATCAAATATAACGAAAAGGTGTATAAAAAATAAGCCTCCTTTTTATAAAAGAAAAATTAAATGCCTATCGCTTGAATTTTTTCTTTTTGTGTTTGGATTGAAGCGGAAAGGTTTTTCCTTTTTTGGTCAATTCTACATTGACTTTTCGATCGTCAATAATCAAATTATCAAAAGCTTTGAGCACCAGGTCGCGGTTGTCTTTGTGAGTAGAAAAGAAAGAAAAGTTTTTCATGACTTCCACTTGAAAAACATCGTCTTGCCCCAAATTTAATAGGGAGCGTATAAAGTCTTTCAGGGTAGTCCACTCATATTGATCACGGGCACCGATATTGATAAAGAAGCGGTCTTTGTCCGCCGGAGCATTGATTTTTTTGTCGGAACGGCGCTCTGAACGGATATTGGAGTCCCCCTCAGCGCGATCACGACTAAATTCCATCGCTTTGGGATGCAGATCAAAATTCCTAAACTCTTTTGACAAGAACAGCTCTATTAATGTTTCTTTTGGAGTCGTCTCAAACGCCTCAATCACTTTGGGAAGATAACTGTGGAGGTCACTTTTTATGGGAGTATTTTTTACTTGCTCCACCCAATGGTTGATTTTTGAATGAAAAACTTCCTCTGGGGAAGGCATTTCCATCTCTGTGAGTTTGGTTTGTAATTTGTTTTCAATCGATTTGATTTTTCTTCGATCGGATTTTGTAATAAAAATCACCGATGTTCCTTCTTTTCCCGCACGTCCAGTTCGACCACTGCGGTGGGTATAGGTTTCAATTTCATCGGGCAATTGATAATTGATCACGTGGGTAATGTCATCCACGTCGATTCCTCGTGCGGCAACATCTGTAGCAATCAACAATTGAATTTTTTTCTTGCGGAAAGACTGCATCACGATATCCCGTTGATTTTGGCTTAAATCTCCGTGAAGGGCAGCGGCTTTATAGCCATCCTGAATAAGTTTTTCGGCAACCTTTTGGGTTTCAATTTTGGTACGGCAAAATACACAAGCAAAAATTTCCGGATTCATACTCACCACGGATCTCAACGCTGTGTAGCGTTCGCGACCGGGAACAATAAAGTACTGATGGGCAATGTTTTTTGCTCCAGAGTTTTTGGTACCCACCGTAATTTCAATGGGCTTGTGCATGAATTTTTTGGCAATGGTATGAACTTCTGGGGGCATGGTAGCAGAAAACAACCAAGAGCTTTTTCCTTTGGGGGTGTGCGTCAATATGGATTGAATATCTTCAAAAAAGCCCATATTCAGCATCTCATCGGCTTCGTCCAGCACACAGTATTCAATAGCACTGATGTCCACCAATTTTCTGCGAATCATGTCTTTCAGTCTTCCGGGAGTGGCCACAACAATCTGTGCGCCCCGGCGAATTTTATTCGCTTGTTCTGTAATGTTTGCGCCTCCGTAGATGGCGACAATATTCACATTTTTTAGGGCTTCACCATAAATCCCCATTTCATTGGTGATTTGCATACACAATTCTCGAGTGGGTGAGAGGATCAATCCCTGAGTGGCCCTGACCGTTGGATCGATTTTTTGGAGCATGGGAAAACCAAAAGCGGCCGTTTTTCCGGTTCCTGTTTGCGCAAGGGCAACCAAATCTGTTTTTTGTTCTAAAAGTATGGGGATTACTTTTTCTTGAACCTCGGAGGGAGTTTCGAAACCTAGTTTCTCAACGGCTTGAAGAAGTTCTGCGTTGAGTCCTAGGGACTTAAAAGTTGTCATAAATAGTATTATGGCGCAAAAGTAGTCTAAATAAAACGGTTGAAGTGGCTTTTAGTACTAATTTTTATAAACTCATTATTAAACAAAAAAAATCCTGCCGTTTTAAGCAGGACTTCTTTCTATTGCAATAATTTTAAATTATACTTTAAAACCATCTCTGTAAGTACGCGTCACATATTGATTGGCTGCCTCAAGATTGGTAATTCTCATATTTTCACCATCCCATAGGAGTTTTTTGCGTGCGTAATAATCCATGCGACCTTCGGCATTTTCTTTGCGCAACATAAAACTACGAATGGCTAAATTCCCCATCAAAACGGTTTCCGTCATGGGGCCAGCATAGTCAAAGGAGGAGGTCAATGCCAAATGCTCTGGGCTGTTGAATCCAGCTTTACAAGCATCTACCCATTTGCGTTGATGTCCGTATTCGGGTTCGGTCATTTTCTCCACCTCAGGTCCAAAATTTGTAGTACCATCATTCAGATAGAGTTTTGGCATTAAAGGGGAACTGTCGTTGATGTTGGTGGAAATAATCCCTTTTTCCCCGATGATTAAAACACCGTTGGCACTGTCTTTTCCACCAATATCACTGTTGGGTGGAATAATGTCGGGATGTGCAGGTCGGATACCGCCATCCATCCAGGACATTTTTATCGCCGATTTTGTTTTTTCTGTAGCATCAAAATCCAGTGTGATGAGGGAAGAAGCAGGACAGCCTTCGGGATTGTAGTCGGGCGTCCACATCTGACTGTAAACACTACCCACGCTACATTCCGCTCCGGTGGGATATTTCAATCCCAAAGTGCGGAAGGGAATATCGATCAAATGACAACCCACATCTCCCAAGGCTCCGGTGCCGTAGTCCCACCAACCTCTCCAACTGAAGGGATGCATATTGGGGGTATAGGGTTTTTCGGGAGCGGGGCCGAGCCATAAATCCCAATTCAAGGCCGTCGGTTTGGAGCTTGGATCGGAAGCCGGCATGGGGACACCTTGCGGCCATACCGGTCGATTGGTCCATACTTGGACTTCAGAAATGGCACCAATAGTTCCTTTATCAACCCAATCTTGCACCATGTTCAGCAATGGATTTGAGCCTCCTTGATTTCCCATTTGGGTAACCACTTTTTGAGTTCGTGCCATTTCTGTTAGAATACGTGCTTCTCTAATGTTATGGGTCATGGGTTTTTGCACATAAACGTGGATGCCTCGTTGCATGGCAAAAACGGCCGCCGGACCGTGGACATGATCGGGCGTTGAAATGGTCACCGCATCAATGTCTTTTTCTTTGTCAAGCATTTCTCTGTAGTCTGCATAAACTTTTGCTTTGGGAAAAGCCTCTACAGATTTTTTGGCACTGCCTGAGAAATCCACATCACAGAGTGCTACAACGCGTTCTCTTCCTTTCACAGAGGCATTATTGATGTCACTGGCACCTTTTCCACCGGCACCAATAGCGGCCAAATTGAGTTGATCGCTAGGAGCTATAAATCCAGGACCGCCCAACACATTTCTGGGAACAATCATGATGGAAGCTGCTGCGACTCCGTTTTTAATAAAAGATCGCCGTGAGTTTAAATTTTTTTTTGATTTCATCCGAACTGTATTTTGGTTAAAGAATTTTAAAGATAACGAAATAGTTGTGGTTTACAAGGGTTTAGTTGTTGTCGAGGGCATGAACAATTTTTTGGTTGATAGCCCGCAACCGGTCTTCTTCTAGTTTGATGACTTTTCTGTCATAGGTCATCAAACCATTCACTTCCACTTCCACATCCGTGGTTTGGGTATAGATGGCAGCGGAAAAACCGGAAGCAATCATTTTATATAACTCCTCGGCATAGGCAACATATTGATCGGTGACGGCTTTGGAATCTTTAAATTGCACATAGCCCCAGTTGCGATCGGGTTGCCACAAATGTCCTTCCAAAGCAAGACCAATACCCCCATATTCCCCCAATACATTGGCACGTTGCCCATCAAACAAATACATTTCGGGATGCGGATAGTTGTGTAAATCCAACATATCGCCCACTGGAAAATGATTTCCACCACTTGCCGGATTGACCAAGCGTGTGGGGTCGTATGTTTTCGTCCACTGGACAATTTCTTCGGTTTTAAACTGTCCCCAACCTTCATTAAACGGCACCCAACATACGATAGAAGGATGGGAGCGTAAGGCATCCATGATGTTTTTCCATTCCTTTCTAAAATTGGCTTCCGATTCGGGACTGCGTTTTAGTTCAGAAGCATCGAAATAGGTTTTGTTCTGCCACAGCGGTGTCCGGTCTCCATTGGGCATATCTTGCCAAACCAACATTCCCAATTGGTCGCAATGATAATACCAACGTGCAGGTTCTACTTTGACGTGTTTGCGAATCATGTTAAACCCAAAATCTTTTGTTTTTTGAATGTCATAGCGCAAGGCTTCATCTGAGGGTGCGGTGTACAAACCGTCGGGCCACCAACCTTGATCCAAGGGGCCAAATTGAAAATAATTTTTATTGTTAAGTTGCAGCCGAACGATGCCTTGGGCATCTCTTTGCATGCTGATTTTGCGCATGGCAAAATAGCTCCCTACGGCATCCAAAACTTTATCTTTTCGAAGAAGGCGTACTTCTAGGTCATACAGAAAAGGATCATCGGGATTCCAAAGATGCGGGTTGGGGACGGAAACAGCCACCTTGGAATGCGCTACGCCTTTTCCCCGGCTGATGATTTTCCCTTGATCTCGGACGATGACTTCGAGATAATCGCCCGATTCACTATGGGCAAGATCGGCACTGACAACAATGCTTTGTCGATCCAAATCGGGATGGTGTTCCAATTTTTGAATATGTGTTTTGGGAACCGCTTCCAACCAAACCGTTTGCCAAATTCCCGTCACCGGAGTATACCAAATTCCCCGGGGTTCGCTGGTTTGTTTGCCGCGAGGTTGATACCCTTTGTCGGAGGGATCCCACACTTTAACCACAATTTTTTGTTTGGCAGTATTGTTTAAAAAAGGGGTAATGTCAAAGCTAAAAGGGTCATAACCTCCTTGATGATCGCCTATTTTGATGTCGTTGATCCACACTTCCGTTTTCCAGTCAACGGCGCCAAAATGGATAAGGATATTTTTCCCTTTCCAATTTTTATTAATTGAAAATTCATGTTGATACCACAACAGTTGATTTTCATCAAGCCTTTTTTGAACCCCTGATAAACTGGATTCTACAGCAAAAGGGACTAAGATCTTTCCATCAAAATGATGTGGAGTGGATTCATTCTCGGGGCGAATGGCATAGTCCCAAAGGCCGTTGAGATTTTCCCATTGCGGGCGTGTCATCATGGGACGTGGATAGGCTTGTAAAACCTGATCGGGTTGAAGCGTTGCGGCCCATTGTGTTTTGATCCGTTCGCCCTGCGGCAGCCATTGGGCGTTCAAAGAGGAGTAACAAAGAACTAGGGCGAAGAGGAAATAGGGGAGTCCATAAAAATTTCTCATTAAAAAAAATATTAAAAGTTTAAATTAATTAAAAATCCACAGATATTTGCACTTTCCTTTTTATTAAATGCAGACACTATTAAAACAGCGAATTGCCCTAAGTGTTTTTTTCTTTTTGTCGGGTTGTTGTTTTTCAACCTGGGCATCTCGGATCCCTACCATTAAAAACATCTATCAACTCAATGAGGCAGAGTTGGGAAGTTTGTTGTTTATCCTTCCGATAACCTCCCTCATCGGACTCCCTTTTTCGGGCTGGTTGGTAGCTAAATACAACACCCGCTATCCTCTAGGGCTTGGGTTTATTCTTTTTATTTTTGGCTTATTGGGAATTGCATTTGCCAATGAAATGTGGCTCTTGATTGTTGCTTTGAGTGTCTTTGCTTTTGCCATGCGGATTATCAATATCGCCATGAATACCCAATCTCTGGTATTACAAAAACTATACGGAAAAACGATCAACGGTTCCTTTCACGGGATATGGAGTTTAGGTGGTTTGGTGGGAATTTTATTTTCCACGCTTACAGTTCGTTTGGAAATACCTTTACTGTGGCATCTGAGTTTTGTAAGTGGATTTGGCTTGCTGATGGCATTTTTGGCTTTTCCTCATTTATTGAAAAAAGATCGTCAGGCCGAAGGCAATAAATTTATTTTTGGAAAACCCGATAAATTCATCCTCTATATGGGTTTGATGGTTTTTTGTGCCGCGGTTTGCGAAGGGGGCATCTATGATTGGAGTGGGGTCTATTTTAGAGAGGTCGTAAAAGAAGATTTATTCACGCTGAGTTATTTGGTCTTTATGATTGCAATGACCATTTCACGCTTCTTTTCCGATGTGATTATTCAACGGATTGGAATGTCAAAAATGTTTGTTTTGAGTGCTGCGGTTTCAATTTTCGGGCTACTATTGCTGATATTGGTGCCTCAGGTTTATCCTGCGTTGATTGGTTTTTGTATTGCCGGTTTGGGGATAGCAGCCATTTTTCCCATGTGCTTTTCATTGTCTTCAAAATCCAAAAAATATGCTCCGGGCATGGCCATTTCTTTGATTGGAACCTATGCTACGGTAGGGATGCTCATTGGACCTCCCATTATCGGTTATTTGGCGCATCTGTTTAATTTGAATTTAGCCTTTATCTTTTTTATTCTTTTCTCTGCCTTGTTGATTCCCCTTTCTCGACAAGTTTTTTATCAAATGGACAAGCAATAGAGAGACTTTCCATTTGTCCTTATAATTTATATCTTTGAGAGTATTGGTTTAAATTAAAACGGGACTGACTATGAGACTTTTGTTTTGCGTAACGATTGGGATTTTGCTTTTTTCTTGTGAACCCTCCAAAAAAGGATTTTCTTTTCAAAAAGCTCCTTTTGAAGGGTTGGATACTATAGCCACCAACGATTGGTGGAATCGTAAGCCCAACCCCATCATTGATGTGAATGTTCCTCGTGAGGAAGTGGTGGCGTTTGGAATTTACACGGTTTCCAACCAAATTTTAAAGATCACCGCACAGCTTTTTCCGTTATTGCCCGATGTAACAAGAAGCGTACGTTTAGAAATAGAAACTGAAAAAGGATGGATTGAAATTGCCCAACAAGAGGTTAATGAAATCGGTTGGAACACCACTTTTCGCATCCCAGATTGGGACGATACCAAAGATATTGCCTACCGATTGTTACATGGCGAGGATTCGGTATTTGAGGGCATGATTCGGAAAAACCCAAAGGACAAAGAAACACTCATTCTTGCGGCCTTATCCTGCAACAGCAACCAAGATCGAGCGGGGCGTCCTCACTATGTCAAAAACCTTTCGCATTGGGATCCTGATGTACTTTTTTTCGCCGGCGACCAGTCCTATGACCACAAAGAACACACTGCGGCATGGTTAAAGTTTGGGATGCAGTTTCGGGAATTGTTTCGCAATCGTCCTTGTATAACCATACCCGATGATCACGATATTGGACAAGGAAATTTATGGGGAGAAAATGGAAAAATAGCAAAATACGTGGAGGGAAATGATGGTGGATATTTCTATTCACATGAATACATCAAAATGGTACATCGCACGCAAACGGCTCACTTGCCCGACCCTTTTGATCCCACCCCCATTGAGCAAGGTATTCCTGTCTATTACACCCACCTGAATTGGGGAAATGTCGATTTTGCAATTCTTGAGGATCGGAAGTTTAAATCAGGTCCCAACGGAAAAATTCCACAGCAGGGTCCTCGCCCGGATCATATCCGAAATCCAGAATACGATCCGGCCTCTATTGATGTTGAAGGTTTGGTGCTTTTGGGAGAACGACAATTGCAGTTTTTGGAAACCTGGGCAGCAAAACAACAAGAAGGAGTACAAAAAGTAGTCCTTTCCCAAACCGGATTTTGTGGAGGTGCACATATTCATGGACAGCTGGACAATCGCCTTCATGCAGATTTAGATTCTAATGGATGGCCTCAAACGGGAAGGAATAAAGCCCTGCGTTTAATCCAAAAAGCCAATGCCATACATGTGGCTGGGGATCAGCATATCGCCACACTGATACAACACGGCATTGACCGTTTTCAAGATGGTCCTTGGGCTTTTGTGGTGCCTGCCATCGTAAACGATTATTACAGTCGGTGGTGGTGGCCGGAAGATGAGCAGCCGGGAGCAAACAACAATTCTCTTTTGCCATGGACAGGCAACTATTTGGATGGTTTTAATAACAAAATCACCATGCATGCTTATGCCAACCCCGACGCTTCCTCCAATGGTGCTGGTTATGGTTTGGTCAAAATAGGTTCCACTGCAATCACGTTTGAGTGTTGGCCACGGTTTGAAGATGTGACACACCCCGGAGCGCAACAATTTAAAGGCTGGCCTTATACCCTTAAAACACGGTAGTTTTTCTATTATTCTAAATTTTTTAAAGACTGCTTTTCAAGTGTTTTTTTCAAAGGGTTTTTTCTAACCGTTCTGAAAATCATAGGCTTACTATATTTTTTCCAAAAAAATTTTTATATTTGAGGTTCATGAAACGCAATATTTTACTTTACGAATTACCAGAAGGGATGCAAAGCATCTTTATCAATGGGAAAAGTTATACCCGTGAAGCGTTTCTGAAAGCACAAGAACGCCTCCGAAATAAAGGTGAAAAACAAAAAATCAACGTAAGTTGAAACTGCTTTTTTAAGCCGACAAAAAGAAATCTTCAATTCTTGGAAACCGCGACAAAGTTTATTCTTCCTCCTTAATTTTTGTTTAATCTTTTTTTATATTGCATGACTTTCAAAACAAATTTCATGAACAATAGACGCGATTTTATTAAAACAGCTACAGCTGCAACCGTTGGCACAGCAGTGATGCCAACAAACCTATTCGATAATTTTGGAGGAAATTCAATAAGAGCCTTTGGGGTTCAACTCTTCACTTTTATGTTTCAAATGGGAAAAGACCCCAAGGGTACTTTGAAACGCGTTGCCGAGTTAGGCTATACAGAAATTGAATCAGCGTTTAGTGGTAATGAAGGATTTTACGGGATGGCCACCAAAGATTTTAAAGCCTATATCGCCGACCTCGGGATTCAGTGGCGTTCACATCATGTTTTGGGAGCTCCGTTTAAACTGCCTGAAGGAATGGAAATGCCCAAAAATGCAGACGGAAGTGATTTAGTAATTCCCAAGACCCTGAATCTTAAAGAAAACATGCAGCAATTGGTAGATCAAGTTGCAGAATCAGGGGTTTCTTATGCCGTTTGTTCCAGTATTCCTGTAGATACCATAGAAGAAACCAAACATGCAATTGAAATTTTAAACCGTTCGCATGAGGCTTTTAAAAAGGTGGGCGTTGAACTTGGATTTCACAATCACAAATGGGAATTTGTAGACAATAATGGACAAAAACCGTACGATTTATTATTATCGGAAACGGAACTTGTTATGGAGTTGGATGTTGCCTGGTCCATTCAAGGAGGGGCGGATCCCATAGCTTTGATTGATGCCAATCCAGGACGTTTTCCGCTTTGGCACGTTAAAGATTTTGCCGAGGATGGAGAAACAGTAGTTTCGGTTGGTACCGGGAAAATTGACTATGAAGAGATTTTTAAACATGCTGAAAAAGCTGGATTAAAACAATTTTATGTCGAGCACGATATGCCCAAAGATGGTTTTGAAAGCATCGCCACCAGTCATGCCCATTTGAGCAAGTTCATTTAAAATTATCCAAAAAATAATCCCCTACACCTCTTTGTTTTGAGGTATAGGGGATTTTTCTATTCCATTGTTTATTCTTCAAGCAAGGCAAAGAGTTCTTTGTCCCTCTGGGGTAGCACCTGACATTCATTATCAAAATGCATGGTAGCCGTGTTTTTAGAATTGTAGGCGGGCCAGTTCGGTAGGCCTTGGTGATTGGGATTTCCTTGCCGTGCAAATTGAATCCAAGCCGCACTCATTTTCGAAGCTAATGCATAGGCTTCCGGAGTTCCTCCAGTCATTTCGGCACAACGCTCGATATTGTCGAAAACAAAAGGGAGTTCAAAACAATGCATGGCTTTATATTTTCCATCAAAAACTGGAGACTGCCAAGTAAATAGATACATATACACCGGGGCTCCTCCAACAATACTGGATTTATCGTTTGCCTGAAGGACAGAACCCGGACGGAAGCGCGTATCTACATCAATCCAATTGGAGGGGTTTTTATCATTTGGGTAAGCTTTTTTTACGGCATTCAAATAGGCTGCTGCTTTAGTTCCGTATTGTTTGTTGATATATTCCATCACGGAGGCTTCTGAAGCAAAACTAAGGCCGGTTCCAAGGGAAGCCATAAACTCGTTTTTTACAGTGCCTATCATTAAAGGGATGTCTTTGTAGATGGCGCGGGCTTCATCGCTGTAAAATTGATAGGGAAGGTTTTTCCCATCTTGACTGGGTCCCCAGTTGAGTCCCCAGCCGGAAACTGGCGTACCTTCTTCTTTCAGTTCGTCGGCAACTTTTTTCAAGGCTTGTGCACCGGCAGCACTCAGTTGCGCATAAGGAATGTCTTTGATGCTTTGAATCGAACTTTGATTCAACCCGAGGTTTTCAACGACCGCTTTTCCCACCCGTTTACTGATTGCAGCGGTGGGCATGGAGGCTCTGACGGCTCCACTTTGATTGATGGCTTTGTGAAACAAACCTTGTGCAGCGGGCATCGCCATCAGGGTATTGACCTTGGCACCTCCACCGGATTGACCAAAAATGGTCACATTGTTGGGATCACCGCCAAAGCTTTCAATGTTTTCGTTGACCCATTTTAAAGCAGCGACCAAATCGAGCATACTGAGATTGGCACTGTCTTCAAATTCAGTTCCAAAATCAGATAAATCCAAAAAGCCAAGCACGTTGAGGCGATGGTTGATAGAAACCACCACAACATCTCCTTTTTTACTCAACCGTTCTCCGTGGTAGGACGGCAATTCCTGACTGGATCCGGCGGTGTATCCTCCCCCGTGAATCCAAAACATGACCGGTCTTTTTTTGTTGTCATTAATCCCGGGTGTCCAAACATTGATGCGTAAACAATCTTCACTGGTATAGCCCCAATCGTGATTAAAAACTGTTTCCGATTCATCGCGTACTTGAGTGGTGGGATTCAATAGCGGTGCAACTGGACCCCAAGTGGTGTGACTTTTCACCCCTTCCCACGGAGCGATTGGTTGGGGGGCTTCAAATCGTTCGGCGGTGGCGTAGGGAATTCCTTTATAAGTAAAAATATCATTGATGACCACCCCTCTGATTTTACCGGAAGGTGTTGCTGCGACAGCTACGTTCTCACCACTTTGAAAAGAGCGTTGCGCAAAAAGCGTTCCTAGGGTCAAAAAAGACGTAAAAAATAAAATAGTTCTAAAATTCATGTTTTAGAAGTTTAAATAATAAAGAAAGATACTCATAAAATTTATGTTTTTAATTATTTAATAAACCCTTGAAATTGATTTATATTTATCACTAAACTATTTTAAAATAACACTTCCATTATGCGTTACCAATATTTTTTAGCCTTCATTTTTGTTCAATTCACGTTCTCTGGATTTTCACAAGTTTTGGAAAACATCCGATCCACCATGGAGATCTATACCCTAGCCACTGGTGAACGCACTGTTTTGTGGGCTGAGGAAGATCATTTTGAAGCACCCAACTGGTCGCGGGATGGACAATCGTTGCTTTTCAATAGCCGGGGACTGCTGCACCAATGGGACTTGGCATCAAAAACCAAAACCTTGGTTCCCACGGGAAATCTAAAAAACCTAAATAACGATCATGGAATTGCACCCGACGGGTCACAACTTTTGTTAAGTAACAACGAGCAAAGAGTGAAAGATACTGATTACCCCAATGGAAGTTCTAGAATATATGTAATGAATCGCGCGGGTGGGGTGCCCAAACTGCTCACGGAAAAAGCCCCTTCCTATTGGCATGGTTGGACTCCAGACGGGAAAGAGTTTGCCTATGTGGCACTTCGAAATGGGGATTATGATATTTATAAAATGGATATCAACGGTGGGAAGGAAATTCGATTGACCACTTCTGAAGGATTGGACGACGGCCCCGACTATTCTCCGGATGGAACTATTATTTATTACAACAGCATGGCGTCTGGGCGTATGGAGTTGTGGCAGATGAATGCCGATGGGAGCGAAGCCGTTCAATTGACCAATGACCCCTATTCCAATTGGTTTCCCCATCCTTCACCCGATGGCAATTACTTGGTTTACATCTCCTATTACGAGGATCAAGGAAGTAACCATCCGGCCATGAAAAAAGTGGCTTTAAAATTATACGATTTACGAACGAAAGAAATCAAAACACTTTGCAGCTTTACTGGAGGACAGGGTACAATTAACGTTCCCTCTTGGTCGCCCGATAGTACTCAATTTGCTTTTGTAAGCTATGTGCCATTGAATCAATAATCATACAACAGGGTAGGTTTAAAACTTCTTTTATAAATACTTTATAACCTCCTTTTGGAGGTTTTTTTTAAGTCCTTGTTGCTATTTCCTATTAAAAAACCCTCCATAAGGGAGGGTTTTTTTATTTAGTTTACACTGCCTTGAAATTGCAGTAATTCTAGCAAAACGCGATGACGAAAACCATCGGGATCGTACTCTGCCATTTTGGATTTAGACAAAATAGAAGTATCGTAATCCATAGGGGATAGGGCTTGTAAAGCACTCGCCATATCGGTATAGTGATCATAAGAAACAATGGAGGATTCATTCATTCCTTGTGGATATACTTTGGCAAGGATTCCCCAACCCGCAAAACCATTTTTACCTAGGTTTTTTTGGAAATGAGGTTTCCAAAGCTTGAGGTTTTCATTCACAAACCCCGTCAAATCTTTCGGTTTGGAATAATTCCATACAGCATATTTAAACTCTTGTAAGGGCAATAACTCATCGATCAGTTTGAATCGATCAACCATCAACACCTTTGAGATGTCATTGGTGGAAATCAAACTGGGATCCATTCCCAATACAGCTTCGGCATTTGCCCAAATTTGCATGCCATTTTCAAGTTGTTTAAAGTCCTTGTACACGAGTACAAAGGCGTGGGTTGGACGACTTTCATCATTTATCATGCCGGCATCAGCGACACGGAAAAAGGCGGTAGCCAAAAGTTTTCCGTTGTCTATGGCATTTTGCTTGACTTTGGACCAATGATTCATTTCTTTGGATTCAAATTCAGCAATATTTTCTGAAGCTACATGACGATAGTGAATTTCAATAATGTTCTGACCCATCATAGAAAGAGACATAAAGAAAAAGGAAACATAAAAAAGTGTTTTCATTTAAATTGATTTATGATTAGAACTTCTAATTTAAAAAAAAAATTGGGATTTAATAAATTCTAGGATTTTTTTTGGAGCAACTTTTTGTTGAGCTTGGCGATAAATCATTACCTAGATTGGTCGTGATCGAATCTCGGAATTTATATCGCATAAAAAAAGCCACTAAGTTGAGTGGCTTTTCAATTTTATTGGGTTAGTTGTTCACTAACGGACAGCCATCACAAGACTAAGCACTTCAACTTTTGTCATTTTTCTAAGTTTTAAAATATTACTGTAATTGGCTTTTTCTTGTTTTGAAAGTTGGGTCGCGACTCCTGAGTTTTTATACATATCGTTCATAGACTCAAAAAAATTGGCCACCAGGTAATCATCTTCATCTTCGGCATGAGGAGTGTCAATGGAATGAAGTGCCCATCCTCTTAAAAGTGGGTTTTTTTTATGTGCAGGCATAAAATTGTTTAATTCCATCTGCTCATATTCGAAAAAATTTAAAAGATCAACATCCATATAGCCTAATTGAACAACGTTTACAGGTTGTTCTTTTATGGGAGCAAATCCTCCTTTGAATGAAGTCATGATGACTTTGGAGCCAACAACTAGTGAAGATAGCTGTTCTCTTACTCGAGCTAATTCGGATTCTGAAAAAAGTGTTGTAGGGTTGTTGCCCATATCCATAGTTTCCAAAGAAGGTTCTAGGTGTATATAGAGAAATGTGGTGTGTGCTATATCTTCTTGATTTTCAAGACGCCACATGTCCCAGCCTATTTTTTTGCCTGCGTCAATGTTCTGTTTGTGAATTTTAGAAAAATACGCTTTCTCCAAAGAAATCAATTTTTCAGCATCACTACTTTTGACCGTTATATAATGCATAACCACAGGCATGTTTTGTTGAGCGAGTGCTAATGAAACGGTAAATAGAAATAATAATAAAATGGTTTTTTTCATTTTGATTGGTTTATGATTAATAATTCATCCAAGTTAAAAATTTTATTTAGCATTCGTAGTCTTTGGACACAAAATTGAATTACCCCCTCATGATTTAAAACCATTTTTGTGTTTCAACCCCCGGTTTTAAAAAACTAGTCGGCAGTATAGCCCGACGCACCTTGATCGTTATCCTGAAACATGGTTCTCAAAGTTTCTTTACTCGGTTTAGAAATAACGGGTTCGAAATACTTTTTAAATAAGGCATATCCTAAAGGATTATTTGCAAGGATACCCTCAGGTGTTCGGGCATTGTCATTCCACTCGGGAGCAAGACTTCCACCTTCCCAAAATTCACTAAACTCCCACATCCCAAAGGTGAGTAAGTACTGGTATTCTTTAAGCATCACTGGCCAAGCATCTTGGTTGTTCATATTCCCCCCGTAGCCTTCAATGTCAAAAACCCCATTTTCATAGGCTTCCATCATTGCTGAGAAAAGTTCAGTATTGCTGATGTCCCCCAATTCAATCTCGATATCTAATGCTTCTTGGGATCCTTCAACGCCTCCTTTCACTCCAAAACGATGAATGGTATGCAATAGATGTTCTAAAATTTCAGCGATGTCATCATCCCCCGTAAAACGACTATCAATATTTTTATACCAGACCATATCATCTAAAAACATTTGGTCTTCAAATGCTTCCAGACCTGGATAGGATTGCCCTCTGTTATCATCAAGGAAATTGGGGTTATATTCCCCTCCTCCGCCATAGGCAATGCGTTGGCCTGTGGGATACCCCTTGTGCCATCCCTCTTCACCCAGTAGTGTTTTAATCATGGTTAGTTGAGCATCGGGGTCAATACCCTCGGCCTCTTTATTTATAAGTAATTTGATAGCTTGAGCCGCTTTATAAGCCCAAGCATCGGGGACGGCTTCCTGACCACCTATTGCTCCTGCAATAATTATTTTAATACCGTGAACCGTCAATGATCGATCGTAAAAGATGATGGGGTCAATCGTAACAAGTTCACCACTGGCATAATATGAAGTAGTGTTAACGATGATTTCTTGGAAAATGGGAGTCAAAGTAATATTTGCATTTATAGAAAGGGTTAATTCAGATTCCGTTTCATCACGATCTACCCAACCTACAAATTCATACCCTTCATTTGGAGTTGCTGAAAGGGTCACTTCGGTGCCTTCATCATAGGTTCCTCCTTCGGAGGATACTGAACCGCCCTCCGCTGCCGAAACTGTTAGTGTATATTGTGTGGGTGTAGCCTCTGTTTCGGTTTGAGTTTCGGTTTCAGTGGTAGATGTTGTTGGTGTTTGAACTGAAGCGGGTGTAGTTGTATCTACTTCTTCAGTAGAACAGCTATTCAAAAAGTTGAAGCACCAAAAAACAGTTGAAAATAGAAATAAAAATCTCATTGGATTGGTTTATAATTGAATTTCTAAGATACAAATTATATTCTTGAATCTAAAATGTTGATAATTAATACTTTGAAAACCATCTCATCAATAATTTATCAAGTATCAACAGGGGTAGGAGAAACAGACTCGGAATCGACAATGGTAGGGGCAATTATTGAGGGCTAGGAGCTAGGGGCAGGGAACTTTAGCCATAAATTAAAAAGATCCACTATTTCTAGTGGCTCCTTTCAATTGTATTTGGACCATTACCAGCCTGGGCCTAATGTACCCGCTATGATTCTGATAAAGTCAATCAGCACCCAAAATCCGAGACCACCGAAGGTTAGTAATTGAACGACACCTTGCCAAATGTCACCTAAATAAAAACGGTGAACTCCAATAGCTCCGAAAAAAAAGCAAAGCACTAGTGCTACGATTTGATTGTCACCGGCCACGGCTGTTGATGCAGAAGAATTCATTACGGTTGCATCAATGGACATTTCACTATTGTTTTTGACAACATTCCTTTTTACGGGAAAGGATGCAAATACATTTGTAGTGAATGTAAAAAGAAAAAGGTAAAGTAAAATCTGTTTCATTTTATTTAAAATTTAGTTGATTAAAGCTTTAAATATATCTAATAATTTAATAGAATAATAGCTTTTTCTCCAGTTTTAAAATCCAGTTTAATTTTATGTAGTACTTTTTTTGAAGCATTTTCAATGATAATCGCAGCTGTTATAGGAGGGATTTCTCCTTCATCAATACCCTTTATTTCAAGGGTGTTTTTCTTTTTGTCAACATCTATTTCAAAGTAAGTTTCACTTTCAAGAATTTTAATATTCTCACCTTCCTTGTCATTACTTTTGACATGGATAATGTCTCCATCAAAGAGTTTGTAGTCTCTGATGTAAACCTTGTAGGGTTCCTCCAAATTGAAATTTAACACATTATCTTTGGTCAGACTTATTTCATCATTGGGGGCGATGAATTGATTTTTCAAAGCGTTTATTTTTTCCTTAATGATTTCTAAGGAGTCTCCCAATTTTTTATTGACAAGATTGGAATTGTCCATCATTTTTTCTGTTTTGGCAAACCTTTTTTCAATGAAATCTTTTGAAACCAATTGGATGGTACCGTTGATACAAGAAGCTCCATCGGTAAAAACACCCAGGAAATCAATATTAAGATTTTTGGCAGTAAAGAGTTCTTTTTCGTTTAGGTTAAAGGTTACCAAACAAAAATCATCAAAAGTGCTGTAGTCTGCTTTTGTATAGACCACCTCTTGTTCTTTGAAATAGATACGATCCCTAATGGTTTTGACTTCAAATGTAGTTTTGGTTTCAGAAGTGCCCCCTTTATCCGAAATGGAGTAGCCATTAATGACATTACCCAATCTTGTAATATTTATTTCATAGGGAAAGGTGACCGAGTCGTTGGTTTGTATAAACCCGCTGAAACCAACAGATTCAAATTGCCCATAGGTCCATGTGGATAGGAGCAGCAATACTAAAACATATTTTTTCAAAATAATATAGTCTGCGAGCAATAGTACTATTACTCAATTTTAAATGAAAACGGGTGTACCCTTTTGAATTTAATCTCAAAGCATTGAAATTAAAAAAAATAATACGGATGTGGTTAATTGCACCTACTTTTTTTAAAATGTAAATAAGCTTTTTATCAAACAACTCCCCTAAAACCACTACATAGGAATCTTAGATTAAGGCAATGAAATC
>ERZ887851.246-NODE-246-length-55837-cov-27.105482_pt1 | contig 55837 bp, 65 predicted proteins | sample MGYA00521100_ERZ887851 | MGnify/ENA primary metagenome ERZ887851 (study PRJEB32303, sample SAMEA104408602) | aquatic metagenome | biome: Brackish water; feature: Pelagic; material: water | place: Baltic Sea | collected 2014-06-06T16:11:00 | depth 11,444 m ... | reverse complement strand
ACCTGTAGGGCAACACCGTTAGGTACAAGTTTTTCGTCAATTAACTTGCGGGCAAAATCGAACTCCGTTTGAGCCGCTGATGGAAACCCGATTTCGATCTGCTCAAATCCGACTTGGCAAAGGAGCTTAAAGAGCTCGAGTTTCTCCTTAACGCCCATGGGGATGGGCAGGGCTTGATTTCCGTCCCTTAAATCAACACTACACCACTGCGGTGCACGTTCAATTACACGATTTGGCCATCGCCGATCTGGTAGATCGATGACTCCCCATGGCTTGTATTTGGTGATCGGGCTTTTTTGCATAGCGAATCTCTCAACCTTATTGATTTTGATGCCCTTTGGAAAGTGTTAATCCAAAGTGATAGATCGTGGTTGTATGAAATCGACATTTCTTTAGGTTGAAGCGTTAGATATGATGGATGAGTTTACAGGAATTAAATGTTTATCCGGAAAGGTGATTGTGCTGGGCGTATCCGGATCAATTGCTGCTTACAAGGCTGCAGATTTAACCAGTGAATTACGTAAGGCTGGTGCGGAAATCTTTATTGCCATGACTGAGTCGGCCACTCGCTTTATCACGCCCTTGACACTTGGTACCCTTTCACGGAATCCGGTTGCATCTTCGTTGTGGAATGAAGACGCAAGCTGGCAGCCTGGACACATTGAGCTTGCGGACCAGGCGGATCTTTTTTTGGTGGCACCTGCCACTGCAAACCAATTAGCCAATTATGCTCACGGGCAGTGCCCAGATTTGCTTGCCTCCATTTACCTAGCCACTAGGGCACCCGTGTTAATTGCTCCAGCCATGAATGGAAAAATGTACGAGCATTCTGCGACTATGCAAAACCACAAGGTGTTATCTGATCGTGGTGTGACCTTTATTGAACCAGTGACGGGTGAATTGGCATGTGGGTATGAGGGAGTGGGGAAATTGGCCGCCATCTCAGATATTCTTTCTGCGGTGTCTAAGCTACTTACATAATTTTAGGCATAAAAAAAGCCCTCCCGGTAAAGGAGGGCTCAATAAAGATTAAAGATTTCAGGCCGCCGGTTATGCAGCGTTTGGTAATTCCTGTAAGCTAGATTGTTTTCGTTTCACTTTTTTCAACCTCGATCTTCGCCTTAAGCCACGGTCCAACTTTTCGACAAGATCGTCGATTGATTTGAAAATGTTATCTGAGGCTGAAGAAATAGTAATGGTTGTTCCTTTGAGTTCCAAATGACCTTTGGCTACAAACTCATTCTCATGAGATGAAGATTTGGAGGATCTTTCCAATTCGATGCGCGCCCTGATGATTTTCTCTTCGTGTTTGAAGATTTTGTCCATTTTAGTAGAAACCACTTCCTTGTGGGCGCCAGTAAGGGAGAGATGAAGTCCGGATAGGATCAGATTGTTCTTCATATATGCGTTTATATTTTTTGGTTATAATCTTGCGCAGAATTGCACAGGTCTAAACTCTACAAAACCACAAGATATTCAATATCTCCAATTTTATTTCACTTTTTTTCCGTCGCTTACTTTCCAACCTCATGAATGAAACCATTTCCCAAGATGCTCCCATGGCCTGTATGGATGATTTTTCCTCATGGATCCTGTATGAAGATGAAAATATTCTTGTTTTGGATAAACCGGGATGGCTTGTTTGTCACCCCTCGAAGAATGGCCCCTGGTCAAGCCTCGTGGGAGCAGCTAAGGAATACCTGCAGTTGGATACAGTTCATCTTGCCAGCCGACTTGATCGTGAGACAAGCGGAGTCGTATTATTGGCAAAGCACAAAAAGGCGGCCAGTTATTGGCAGAAAGGAATTGAATTTAAAAAGGTCCGAAGGAATTACTTGGCAATCTTAGAGGGCGAATTACCTGCAGGAAATACCGTATCCACTTTTTTGGGCAAAGATCCCGATAGTGAAATCTATGTGAAGCAGCGGGTGACTGGTAATAGTCGGAAGGCAAAGTCTGCTGAGACAATATTTACTCCCATATGTAGTAAAAATGGATATACCTTTTGTTCAGTTGCTACCCTTACTGGTCGAAAGCACCAAATCCGAATCCATGCACAATGGATCGATCATTGTTTGGTCGGAGAAAAATTATACGGAAGGGATGAAAGAATCTATTTGGAGTTTTGCAAAAGTGGCTGGCAACAAGAGTGGGCAAATATTTTAGGTATGTCACGGCAGGCTTTACATGGGAGGCATTTGAGGGATATGGAAACGGGTGTGTGTTTTTCTGCACCTTTGCCCGAAGACTTCCTCCTCTTTTTAGAATCAGAAATGAAACTTTCAATTCAGGAGATTGAGGAATGTGTATCCGTGTCAGATGAATTAAACTTTAAAGATAATGGGTAGATTTAAGTTGTCCTTATTTGTACAGGTTTGCAAAATTAACCACCTATGCCTGAAACCCCAACCCCTGCATCACCCCTAGAAGCTCTTAAGGCTGGTTTTCGTCGTGCATGTGTTCGTCGCTTAGTTGGTGATGAGAGCGGGGCAATTGAAGTACTCAGGGATGATATTCCTAGTTTGGTGGTAAACTGGGCGAAGAGCACTTCCTTAGAGCCATCAGAGAAGAAGGCAAAATTAAAGGAAATGTTTGATGACGAATCTGGGCGGGCTGATGAATTGGCGGTCGCTTTTGATCTATTCGCTGGTCGTTTCGAGTCCAGAGTTGCAGGTTTAGTCAGGAATGAAGTGGGTTCATTAAGAGATCAACTTTCAGTAGCAGTTCAAAAGCTCAGTGATGCCCTCGGTCGGGTAGAGCAACTTTCAAGTAAATTAAGTAATTCAACTCGACTGGATTGTGCAGATTCCTTTGGTCTCGATACGCCAAAGCCTCTTATCGAGAACCCAGTAGACATTCCAGGTCAAGAATCTCACTTAGTCGAGGAACTGTTACCGGAAAAGAGTGACATTGATATCGAGAGTGATGATATTCCCGAAGAAGTAAGCCCTGCTGACGATGCCAAAGTTATTCCAATTACAGGCGGACAACCCTCCTTACCAAATGATGTATTTGTTGAGGATGAAACTCCACAGAGTTTGGATCCTCCTTCTGGGACGGGTTTGAGGTTTGACGAAATCGAAGAAATGATTGATGAGATTCTATCGTATGAATCAAAATAATCTTTGAAAATTTTCTTTTGCGAATGAGTGATTCTGAAACAATGGAGAGTACATCGGGGGCAGGGCCCACTGATGATACAGGGGCTAGGAGTAAAAAGAGGTTACCGCTCGGATTGGACCTTGGCACCTTAGAGTCTTGTATTCTGAGTAAACTTAGTAAGCCTGGCTCGGAGGCACATCATGGTGTATTTGTCCCCACGGTAGTTGGTTACCCCGAAGAGGGAATTTTAGCCGGAATATTACCCGGGAACTCGACCATGCTTCACGGCAATGATGCTTTGTCCAACCAACTTCACTTGCGCTTGGTTCATCCACTTAGTGATGGAGTGATTCAAGACCTCGAGGCAAGCAAATCGTTCCTTGGTTATTTACGGGATCAGGTTGATCCGGAGCGGACATCTGAAGCACTTTGTGTTATCGGAATACCTGCAGTTGCTGATGAAGAAGCAAAGAGTAATTTAGAGGTAGCAGCAAAATCCGCTTTTGATGGGGCATTACTCATTCCCGAGCCTTTTCTTGCGGCTTTAGGGATGCGTGATGAAGCACGCCTCCAGGATTCGGACTACAGGGACCCTGTAAGTAACTCTCTCTTTATTGATATTGGGGCAGGCACAACCGACTTTTGTATCATTCAGGGTTATTTCCCCAAACCTCAGGACCTATTAAGTATTCCATTCGGCGGAAATGAGGTGGATGTCATTCTGGATCAATTAGTTCGCGAAGCCTATCCCGAAGTAAACCTGCCGATTTCCATGATTCGTGGTTTCAAGGAAGAATTTTCTTACTCAGGAGAACTCGAGTCTGGTGCAAGAGTAAAAGTGCCTGTTGAGGGAAAACCTAGAAAAATTGAAATCGGAAAACAGGTGGGTGAGGCATGCAACCGTTTGGTTAATGAAATTGCGGAGTCCTTGAAACAGGTAATCTCATCCGCTTCGCCTCAATCTGTTTTTTCCCTCCTGCAAAACATTATCCTTACTGGTGGAGGTAGCCGAATTAGAAATATCGACCAGGAGCTCCAACAAAGATTGGTGGACGATGGTTATGAGAACCCTGAGGTTCGTCTGTCTGATAAGGATTATTCACCTTTGGTTTCAATTGGTGCACTGAAAGTGGCCAAGGCGGCAAGAGAGGATCAGTGGATTCGCTGATCAGTTTAAAAGAACCAATTAAAAGATACCGTTGAGGCTTTGGTTTAAACGCCCTGAAGCTTCGTTTATTGACGTGATCAGTTCATCTGGGTCGTCATGACCTTCTGTTAACATTTCCCAACCCTCAAGTTTTTGGTATGACCCGCTTTCTGGTTTCTTACATTTATTTAGTCCAGTGAATCCAAGTTCAGAAACAATTGCCTGAGACACTTGGATGGCTGCTGCTAACTTCGGACTTTCCTTCGATTGCTTGGGTTGATCGTGCCAATGAATGGCGTCTACAATCTCGTCTGAAATATGATGATTCCATAGATAGTAGGCACCAATCTTGGCGTGTCCCCATCCAATCTTGGCGTTTTCCTCATCAATTATTTCATCTGTGGAATCATATTTCTTCAGGTAAATCTTTTTAAATAATTCAGGGAAGGTGATCGCCAATATAAGTATCCCTAAGTTATGGAGCAACCCCGCAACATAATCGGCTTCCTCTTCATAGCTTATATCAAGAACGGACAGGAGTTCGCGAGTTAGGATGGCCGTACCAATGCTATGCTTCCAAAATTCTTCCCATGGAAAGGAAGGAGCGTTTTTACCAAGTTCCAAAATTTCTTCAATAACTGGAGTGGCGAACAGTAATTCACGGATACGATTAAGGCCAAGAAAAATAGATGCCTCCTCGACCCCACTAATTCTCTTGTTGTCCTTGCTGCCAAAAAAAATCGAGTTAACCAAGTCCAGTACTCTTGTGGTAAGGGATGGATCCAGTCGGATGACTTCAGCAATTTGGGCAAGAAAACTATCTTCTGACTCAAGTAAAGATCGAAGCGTATCGTTGATGCTCCTAAGTGATGCAAGCTTGGGGCATTGATTGATCCTCTCAATCAGCAGAAAGTCAGATGGAGGATGCATTGAGATTTGCTTTTCGGGCTAAATTGATGCCCAGCTAAAATTAGCCAATGAGCATGACCGAGTTTTCACGGCCAGGGTTAATATTTTGACCTGAAGAGATTGAGTTAGCCAGAAACTGGTTAGCGTTAGCGCAAGTGGCGGATTCAGGACGCAGGGTCATGAAGTCGCCCGTGGAGGACAGTACCCTGACTGAACCATCGGAAAGTTTGTCCAGCGATATTTTATTACCCGAATTTCGGGACAAGAAATCTTGGAGTTCTGGAGAATTCGTTACTTCGACTCGAAGAGTGTCTAAACTTTTGGGAGAAAGCGAACTACCTTGGAGATCCTTGAGATTTGACTCAAAAGAGGAAGACTTTGAATTTTCTACACTTGGAGGGTTAGAGGGAAGTATTTTCTGCAAAATATTACCACCAATGTTAACTAAGCCGGTTGCAATTATTGGATCCATGCATGAACTGTAGCAAATCCCTTGCCAAGTTTGGCTAGATGATTTTCCTCAAGCAGTTCCTAAGAATCATTTCTTCTGCGATTTGGATGGCATTTAGAGCAGCACCTTTCCATAGCTGGTCTCCGGTAACCCATAAGGCTAATCCATTATCAGCTGCATGATCAACCCGCAGTCGGCCGACATGACAGTTTTCCTTTTCAGAAGAATAGATGGGCATCGGGTAGAGCATATCTTCAGGATTATCAACAAACTCAAGTCCATTGAAGTTACTAAGAGCCTGCTTGGCATCCGGGAGGTTTACACTGTCACTAAATTCTGCATTTATTGATATCGAGTGGGCACGGTATACGGGCACCCGAACACAGGTGCAGGAAACTCTTAGGCTTGGAAGGGAAAGAATCTTCCTTGATTCATTTCGCATTTTGAGTTCCTCCTTGGTGTAACCATCCTCCCTGAACTGATCAACATGGGGAATTAAATTAAATGCTATAGGATGTGGAAAGGCAGATGGTTGGGCATTGGGTGGTGGTGCTCCAGTAACCATTTCTGTAACTTCCTGATCCAGGGAGATCGGGCCCATGGCACCGGCTCCAGATACTGCTTGGTAGGTAGATGCATAGAACTTTTTGAGACCAAATCTTTTGTGTAAGGGATAGATTGCCATCAAGGTAATTGCACTTGAACAATTGGGGTTAGCTACAATGCCTTGGTGAGTATCCAGATCCTGGGGGTTGATTTCGGGCACAACAAGAGGAACAGATGGATCCATTCGAAAGGCCGAGCTATTATCAATCGCCACGCAACCCCGCTTCACTGCTTCATGTGCAAACTTTACAGAATTTTCCGAGCCGGCACTAAAGATCGCAATGTCTAAATCCTTAAATGAGTCCGGTGTAGTCTCTTGGATTTTATGTGTCTGCCCAAGTGCCTCTAATTCGTTTCCCGCAGATCGGGATGAAGCAAGCAATCTTAATTCGCTTGCAGGGAACTCTCTTTTCTCAAGAAGCTTGATAATTTCTTGGCCAACCGCTCCGGTTGCACCTACGATACCAATACGATATTTTTTCAATGAATGTAATTTTAAAGGATGAGTACTTGAAGGTTGTTGAACAACTGAAGATTGAGGAAACGCAAGACTTGCTAATCGTTTCTGTTAAACAGCAAAGGTTGTATCATCAAAAAGAAGGTAAGTCTGTCAAAACATATGTGGCTTCAACTTCTTTAAAAGCTCCAAGTTGCAAAGAGGATTCTCTTGGAACCCCTTGGGGTTTGCATGAGGTATGTGAAGTGATTGGGGTGGGGCAACCACTTGGTATGGTCTTCCAGGGGCGAAAGCCCATCGGGTTACATTATTGGGATTGCGAAGAAGACATGCAGCAAAAAAACTTGATTACCTCCCGCATCTTGAGACTGACAGGATTGCAGGAAGGGCTTAACCGTGGCGGAGAGCAGGACACTTTTAAAAGATTTGTTTACCTCCATGGAACCAATCATGAAGACCGCTTAGGTAGACCGGCCAGCTCGGGCTGCATTCAACTTGGCAATCAAGAAGTTATTGATTTGGCTAATCAAGTTAGCTCAGGCAGCCATCTTTTCATATCCCTAAATTAAAGCTTTTTAAGAGCTGATATTTTTGTCAGCTTGATTTTATCTTTTTAATAGCGGCTTTGAGGTAATTTTCTGGCTCAGCTTTAATTTGTTGTAAAACTCTTAGTTGTATCAGTTCTTTTGTAAATTTATACTCAGGCGTACACGACAGCCTGGAGTCATTTTCATTTAATCTTTCCTTAACAAGCATCTGCGTCGAGTATTCAACTGTTGAATCCACGGTCACAGATTCTTGGATGCGGGTAATTGCATTGTGGATTAAATCGATTAAGTCATTATCGGTAGTATCATCATGTACGATCACCTCGAAGGGTTTAGAGGTACGGGCAGACAAAAGGTCTTCTAAGTGGGCGGTTGAACATTCCGCACGCTCTCCTGGAATAACTAAAACGCAAGCTGCCTTGTGATGACCTTGCCTGAGGAAGTCGTGGAAAGATTTACACCTAAGTACAGGATTATCGAAGCTTCTATCAATATTTGGTAAAAATTTCGGGTCTACAGATAAAAAAACGATCGATATTTCTGTTTTTGGATTGGAGATTGAGGCATGATCTAACAAATTAGGTAGATCAAGCTCACCAACTCTTTGTGATAGGGTAGGGAACTCCTTTGTAGAAGCATTCATGATGGTAGGGGTTAGGGTTATTTACCTCTTACCCAAGTAAGTAAGTACGGTCAACCTTCCCTTTTTCGTTTTCATTACCATCATTCACTCTTATTTAACAGATGTCGAACTAGTGATTCAAAGTCTGAATGAACCGACTGTGGCTGAAGGATGGATAATTCATTTAATGAATGAGTTCCTGTAGCGACCAGGTGGCAGTCCAGGTCGGCATTTTGAGCAGTATTAAAGTCGTACGGAGAATCTCCGACATAAATAGTTTCTTGAGAGCCATAGCCAATTCTATCCAACGCCAAGCGAGTAAGTTCTGGGTTTGGCTTTTTCCACTTTGTGTCATTTGCGCCAATGGTAAATCTTAAGAATTTGGAAATCCCTAAGTAATCGCATACAGCACGCGCATGCGGGCCATATTTATTAGTTAAGACGGCGGATTGAATGCCGGATTGAGTTAGTAGCTTTAATCCATCTTTAACATAGGGTAGTAAAACAAGTCCTTCGAACATTTCCTTTTCAAAAATTGGCCGCAATATGGAAACGGCCTCTTCCGCACGCTCAGTCCCGATTAGTTTCGCCATAGTTGTATCAGATGCACCTCCAACGGCTCTTTTTACTTCATCGAAAGAGGGCGGAGGAAAACCCATCTTTACCAAGGTTTTTGAGAAGGCTTTATGAATGGCCAAGAATTGATCAATTAAAGTACCATCGAGGTCAAAGAGGATTGCCCGTATCTTCATTTTAGCTAGCGTTGTGAGTATGCATAGTAGGTCAGCGTTAGATTTATATGGTTTTCTTTGGCTAAAAATTGCAAATAAATGAGCCTGAAACCAAAAGACATACGCTTTACCGATGAAGGTAATTATGTCCACTGCAATCTATTGGGGGATTGGTTGTTAGTTGTTGGGTCAGGGGAAGCCTACACAGTCTGGGGGAACTTCTGGGAGATTTCAGCACAATCCATTTCCTTATGTAAGTTTACCCTGTCCCCGTCCTCAAGTTGGGATTCTTCCTTATTATTGTTCTTACTTAGAGTAAAAACTGAACTGCTAAAGAAAGGCGTAGATGCAGATTTTTCAGCTTTGCCTGAAAAGGTAAAAAAGTTACTAAGCTTTGCAGAAGATCGGATAGCCATCGCAGCCCCTCTCACACCCGAGGTTATTAATGGCCCTAATTTATGGGCGGATCAACTAGTTCAATCTTTTATTCAAGTATCAACTTTTTGGGGAAAATGGTTACTTGCCGTTGGTAAATTATTTCTGGGAAGATCTTTTATGAGGTTTGGTGATTTAATCCACACCTGCAGGGATTGCGGAGCCTCAGCACTTCCAATTGTCACCCTGATCGCTTTTTTAACCGGGTTAACCATGGCTTTCGTTGGTAGCGTGCAATTAGAGAAATTTAATGCCACCATATATGTTGCTGACCTTGTTTCCTTGGCCATGGTGAGGGAGATGGGTGCTTTAATGGTTGCGATCGTTATGGCGGGTAGGACGGGAGCCGCCTTTGCGGCAGAACTTGGTTCGATGAAAATAAGAGAAGAGATTGACTCTCTACGAACTTTCGGGATTCCTGCGATCGAATTTTTAGTTCTGCCGAGAACACTCGCGCTTCTTTTGATGACCCCACTGCTTACCTTGTATGCTGATATTGTAGGTATCCTGGGTGGACTTACGGTTGGTTCGCAGGTGATGGATTTTTCTGCCCTTCATTACTTTGAGCAGACCCAATCCGCGTTAACCAACATGTGGGAAATTTACTCTGGTTTATTTAAAAGTGTAGCTTTTGGTTTAATCATTGGGTTAGTAGGATGCTACAAGGGGTTATTTACCGGTAATAATTCGGCATCTCTTGGTAAATCAGTCACCTCTTCGGTTGTAGTATCAATTACATTAATTGTGGTTTGTGATGCTATCTTCGAAATTTGTTTTAGTTTACTCGGATATCGATGAAGCCCGATGCTACTAAACAACCCGTGATTGAGGTTAGGGACTTAGGTCTTAGTTATGGAAACCGCACTGTCTTGGAAGGAGTGTCTTTTGATGTCACGAAAGGTAGTTGTTTAACAGTTATGGGGGCTAGCGGTTGCGGTAAGAGTACCTTACTCAAAGGGATGACTGGATTACTGAAGCCAGTCAATGGGCAGGTAATGTTTGATGGGGTTTCAATGTGGGGTCATGGGCAACTTCCTCATGATACGGTCTTGAGTAAATTTGGAGTTTTATTTCAAGGTGGTGCTCTGTGGAGTTCAATGAATCTTCTCGAAAATATCTCCTTACCATTGGAGACTTTTTCGCGGCTGAATAAGCAGGAAATTGAAAGTATGGCCTCTTATAAGCTTAGCCTTGTTGGTCTCTCTGGATGCGAGTTCTTATACCCTTCCGAGTTAAGTGGTGGCATGCAAAAAAGAGCAGGCCTTGCTCGTGCATTAGCGATGGACCCAGAGATACTCTTTCTCGATGAACCCTCTGCAGGGTTAGATCCGATTAACTCCAGTCAGTTGGACGAATTAATACTTGAGCTCAAGGATTCTTTGGGGATTACCTTTGTGGTAGTCACCCATGAGTTGGATAGTATATTTTCGATTTCAGATCACTCTATTTTCTTGAGTAATCAATCAAAAACCATACTCGATCAAGGCAAGCCGGTCGGATTACTTGAGGGAAGTAGGCTTGAGGAGGTTCGTAATTTCTTAGGCCGTAGTTCAAGAAGGAAGAGTAAACAAAGTGGTTGAGTCTTGGATTGCGGTTTAATGATTCTTCAAGATAGAATAATATAGTTTTATGAAAATTGCCGCAAATAGCACCCTGGTTGGCGCCTTTACCCTTGGTGGTATAATGATTTTTGCAGGCTTCCTTTTTTTCACTGGAGGTTTATCAAGTTGGAGGGGTAATAATGAGCGTTTTGTTGTCGTTTTTAACGAGAACGTTTTCGGTTTAAACGAGGGCGGAAAAGTTACCTTTAATGGTGTGAAAATAGGCAGGGTTGAGCGGTTTTTCATCGGGGATGCTTTAAAAGATGGACCAGTCCCAGTAATGATTGAAGTTAATCGTAAACTTGTAGATCGGCACAGGGTAAGCCTGGGGAATGAGGTTTTTGACGAGGATGGTTCTTTCAAACCTGATATACTACCCTTATTGGTTGGCCAATTGGTACAGGAAAGTTTTGTTACCGGAATTTTATACATCAACTTAACCACTGACTTCCACCATGTTGATACTAATGGTAGTTTAAGCACCATGTACGGTCATCCTTTGATTCGTAGTAAGGGTTCGATTTTTGCTGAACTTAGTGAAAGCATAAACCTTGAGAAATTAAGCAAGCAAGTAAGCGAGTTTTTAGAAGCAGGAACCGCTCAATTGCAAAATTTAAAAGCAGGGGAATTGAGGAAGTCATTTCTATCTCTCGTTGAAAATTCCAATCTTTTTCTTGATGATTTCTCTAAGAAGGTACTACCGCTTGGTAAGAATTTGGGAGATACTTCGGAGCAGGTTAGGGAGAGTTTTAAGAAATTAGATATCGTGAACCAACGAATGCAAGAAGTCATGGCACCTGATTCTGATTTGCGCTTTGGTGCAGTGAATGCCCTTCATGATCTATCAGAAATGTCCAAATCATTAAAAAGCTTGGCAGATTTGCTTGAGCGTAACCCGCAAGCCCTCATACGTGGTAAGGTTGTTACAGAGGATTAACATGAAGACACCTTATATACTTATAATTCTGACTGTTCTTGCTCTCGCAAGTTGCATCATGCCGGAGTCGAACCATGTGGAGCCTGACTTCTATCTTTTATCCAATACAGTCCTAGACCAAAACCAGTCGAAGATTAATGAAGATCATTCTTTTTACCTTAGGGAAATAGAGTTGCCTGAATATTTAAAAGATTCTCGCTTGGTGGTTCGTCCGACTTCACACACAATTAAATTCAGGGAGGTTGATAGATGGGGCGAACCCCTGGAAGATGGGATTGCTAGAGTTTTAGCGATGAACCTACAGGACCAATTTAATGAATCAAGGTACTCAGTTTTTCCCAATCGAAGGAAAGATGGTTTGCGTTGGGATTTAGCTGTCTCATTTTCATCTTTTGAGAGGATCGCAAACAATCGTGTCTCCGTAGCAGCCAAGTGGTCGGCTAGGGCTGGTAGTGGTGCGACTGTTTCAGATGTTTTTTTCTTTGAATTTGCTCTTCCTTTACCGGGAAACGAGTCTGACGAATTAAAAGCCTATAATTTAGCATTGTACAGTTTGTCGAAAAATATCCTTGAAGAACTTTCGACAAATTGAGTCACTTTCAAATGTGGTCCCTTATCTTTAGTGTAGTAATCATCATCCTTTCCTTCTTACTTTTAAGTAGAGTGAAAGCCTTCGTTAAACTAAAACGTATGCAACGACTGGAGCTTGAGATTGAGAATGATTTAATCCAGGAATTCCCCGAAGCGTTTGATCTCGCTAAAGAAGAATCTGGTGAATTCGTCGATTGGCTTGAAGAATTGCAATCCGAAGATGTCATCACCAAAACAAAAAAGGTATAAATAATTTTAGTTTTTCCATTAGTGTGCGTGTAATTAAACAATTATGATCTCAACGAAATTTTTTCTACCGATAATTCACAGCTTACTGTTCGTATCGTCTTCATTTGCAAATTGGCCAAATTGGAGAGGACCGAACTTTGACGGTTCTGCCACAGGGGATTTTAAGTACCCTACGGTTTTCTCACCTGAGTTAGCTGTTCGCTGGTCTCATGATTTGGAGGGCCCCTCCGCATCGACACCTGTGGTAATGAATGATCGGGTATTTCTGTCTGGTACTCGCCTTGCAATTGAAGGTGCGAGTGCTCCAGATTTACTCGCTATGTGTATTGACCGTAAATCCGGTAATGCATTATGGATAAAATCAGCTGGTAGTGGTTACCAACCCGGGAATAAGGATGGAAATCTCTTGCAACTTGACTCACGATCCAATTATTCGAGCCCATCTCCAGTAGCTTCATCAACTGAGGTTGTTTTTTTCTATGGCAATGGTGATTTGGTTTGCTTTAGCCATGATGGCGACCTTAGGTGGCGGCGTAATTTACAGGCTGACCTAGGAGACTTTTGTTTCCAATGGACATTTTCTGCAAGTCCCACCCTTTATAACGATCGCATCTTTATTCCGGTTCTTCAGCGTGATGAACAAGTCCACGGGCGTGGTAATGAAAATGCGGAATCGTTCATCTTATGCCTAAGTTTAAATACTGGTAAAACAATCTGGCGGCATGTTCGGTCAACTCCGGCAAAGAAAGAATCCCGGGAGGCTTTTTCTACAATCATACCTTACAATGATAGCCTCTTGGTAGCTGGAGGAGATTTCCTAACATCTCATAACCCCCAAAATGGAAGTGAACTTTGGCGCTGGGGAACCTGGAATAATGGACATAAGCAAGAATGGTGGCGCCTTGTACCATCGCCGGTTGCGGGTGATGGCAGGGTATTGATATGTGCCCCTAAGAAAGCTCCAGTTTATGCTGTAAGTGTTCCTGGTGAAAAGAGTAAAGTAAGGTTACTGTGGGATTCCACCAGCAGTAAAGAAGTGACATCTGATGTTCCTACTCCTCTATTTTTTAAAGGTTTCTTTTATGTTCTTAGTGATTTGCGTCAAAATATTTCAAAATTAGATCCTGAAAATGGAAAAGTTATATGGACCCTCAAATTGCCAGGTAAATACAAGTGGCGTGCATCTCCAACCGCTGCTGATGGAAAGATTTACTTGATGAATCACAATGCAGAGGCACTTGTCATTTCTTCTGAAAGCGGACAGATTTTACATGCCGTAAAAATGGGCGACGAATACGATGATCAAACACGTTCTTCAATCGCACTCTCGCAAGGGCAATTGTTCATTAGAACGAATAAAAAATTGTATTGCATCGAATAATGAAAGTCTGCAATGTTAATAACTCTATTTCCCATCCACCACACCCGCGCCGGGCGGTTCCCGCCAATCTACCGCCCGGCGCTTTTTTTACTTTGATGGGTTCGCTTTATAAACAAGCTTTTTTATTATCGGCTTTATTATTGGCGAATTTTATCCAAGCAAGTGAATATGCTTCGCTTTCCCTTACGGATAAAATTGTTGAACTACGTTTAAAATCGAATGCACATGGAAAGTATGTAAACGAGTTGCTTGCTAAGGGGATCACTTTTACGTCTTTTGATGCGATTAATAAACCATCACTTATTAACACTGAGACCTCAGTTGGCACTGAAGACTCTTTTATACCTCCAGAAACTCATTTACCGATTATCGATATACCCGAACAAATCCTAGGGAACCCATCAGGTAATCTTTCCGAGGAGAGTGTATCTCCTTTCCCTATTGAAGAAGTCGTTGAAGAAGAGCAGGGCTTGGATAAAGAAGTGTTAGTGAATCCGGGCTTTGACACTGGGGAAAACAAAGAAGTTAATTCCGAGAAACCACCTACATACAATGAATTGTATTCGTCGAAAGTTCCTCTGCGCCGATTGGGGTATTATTTCGGACCATTTCTCTCAGCTGTGTTTCCAGATGACAGTTCAATTAAAAGCCCAAGCAGAATTCCTTACCATTCAAAAGGTGGAGTAGCAACTGGGCTTCGCGTGGGGAATGACTTTGGTAATACCCGTATTGAGGGAGAGTATGCTTATTTGACTCACAAAATAGATGGCTTGAGTGGAGCTTCTGGAAAAGTCAATCTTCACAATTTTCAAAGCAGGTTAATTCTTGAAAAAAGCTTGGGTACACGTGCCGACCTACGAGTTGGTATTGGTTTGGGCATTGCTTTTGTAAATAAAGAGCTCGGAGGTCATAAATATGATGGAGTTGGTTTTTCCTATGATTTTTTACTTGGTTGGTCATACCGAGTTATGGAAAACTGGTCGATAAGCCTCGATTATAAACATTACCTAACCTCGGCGCATGAAAACTATGACCGATTACAGGGCCATATGATTGAACTTTCCGCGGGTTTTGACCTTTAGTCAACGGCCTTCAGTTAGGCTTTATTCTTCAGTGAAGCAATCTTGCAAATGCTCTGGGCATTGCAGACTCAGCTTCCCATTGTATGGACTTTCCATTTACTTTGATGGAAAAAGAGATTTTTGATGCATGCAGGCAAATTCTTTGCACCTTGGTAGCTTTGGAAATCTTACGATTCAATTCAAAGTTTCCGTAGGTTCTATCACCAATAATTGGTAGTTTTCGATTAGCACATTGAACGCGCAACTGGTGAGTTCGTCCAGTTTTTGGCTTAAGTTCAAGGAGTGCAAGGTTCCCAAACCTAGTAGGTGTCTTTCTCTGCATTGAAACTGAAGTTATTGCTGAGTCACCTGTTTTACCTGAAGTTACTCTAATTTTACCCTTAGAGGGGTTTTTTTGAAGGAAATCCTTCCAGATTGGCCTAACAGGTCTTCCATTATAGGCGACTATGGCAAAATAGGTTTTTTTAACATCTCGGTTTAAAAACGCCGCCTTTAATTTTTCCGCTACATTGAAGCTAGATACACCAAGAATTAGACCAGAAGTGGCAGAGTCCAATCGGTGTACAAGATAAAATTCTCTTTCATTTCCTTTTGCGTCAACCCAGTGGTATTTCTCTAGATCAAAATCATAGGAACTATGCAACAAAACCCTTTTGTTTTCACCATTGCGATTAGGGTGAGACAATATACCGCATGCCTTTTCAATTGCCCAAATACCGCTGGGGTGAAAATCAATAACATTACACTCCCTGTCTAAAGGAAGCTCAAAGGGCATATCATTTTCAGCTATCTTCATTTATAGTTAAAAGTAATTGAAATTTCATCTGAATACCCAAACTCCTCAATCATTTTTTCAGTCCAAATGCCAAAGGGCGATCTGGATGCAATTGCTTGCCTGCACAGTTCTGTCGATAATTGCTCAGTGAGATTAAATCCTATTTGGTTGAGGTTTTTGATTTGTCCGTTGCTCAGTAGGGTGAATCGAAACATAGCTTTTTCAGGGAATTGTTCTCGTTGCAAATACCTGTACGAATCAAGTATCAGTTCACTCCATTGCCTTTCTATTGATTTGAGCATTGCTTGCATGTAAACGCCGTAAGGATTTAGGCGACACTCCACTGCTAGTTTGCCAACCCTCGGAGCACTTGTGGTTTTTTGCAACAATGGGCCGTTAAGCAAGTCCAAAGATAGTCTAGGTCTAGTTTTTTGAATGACAGGAGGATTGTCTTCTTGTGGAGTAGTTCTATTTGATTTGTCCAAAGGAAGTTGATTCGAAAGGTTAATGATTTTTCTGTCCTTGTCTTTCTTGCGTGGTCCTTCTGACCATCCATCATTGATCTCTTGGGGCATACCTGAGGAGTTCTTTGGGGGGAGAATGGAGGAGGGTAGTTTTTGGGGGACTGTTATTGTAGATTCTTTTGGTTCGGGCAGATCCGTTGAAGGCTTCATCTCTAGTCTGGGTACGATCTTTAAGTTTTGCGAAGTACCTGTACTTTCGGGCAGAGTTTCATTTCTGTTCAGCTTGTCAACTGGTGATGGTTGAGCAGCTTGTTGATTTTGAGTGGATATCAAATTTGTTTCGTCGGGTTGGTTATCCATTACACTAGGGTTGGCTTCAGTATAAATTTTTAATGGAGAGGGGGCAGAGTCAGGTTCATAGCTCTGCTGCCAAGTAAGTTTCATATCATAACTATATGCTTTGTTTTGTTTAATAAAAGCCAATGGATTAAACCATAATATAGAGTTCATTAAAAGTAAGGTTAAGCAGGCTGCACTCAAACCCTCCTTGAATTTTCCAGTAGTTGGAGTGACTCTATTCATCGAGGTTTTAGGCAGTTTTTATGCAATTACTTTTTTATTCGTTAATGAAACTCACTATCTCTTCGACTGCCTGAGTTGCACCATTAATTTTTGGGGAATGTTCCATGGTAGTAATTGGCAGATCTTCGAATAACTCAAACCATGAACCATCAATGAAAGCTAAATGGCTGATTTCATTAAAGGTTAAAGCTTTTTGACAAAATTCCCTCAAGACTTGTGATTCTGGGAAATCTTCCCGGAAGACTCCAGTAAAAGGAATATTCATGCCCCAACACTCGGACACTGTGCTGTACCCAGCTTTCCCGATTACATGACTGGATGACTGAACCAGGTCAATAAAGGCTATATCACAATTCATGGGAATGTATGTGACTTTATCTTGCCGATTAATGGAATTGTAGTCGCCAGGGATAATAACATGAAATCCATGAGTATCTTGTAGGATTTCATGCTTCATTGGAATACCCCCAGTCGTCAGAATCACATATTTGTCACTTGAGTTCAAACCTAGTCTTGAAAGCACGATATCTCTGTCTGTTTGAGGGAATCGAAAGATTGGGTTTACAGAGGGGCAGTTTTTGACCTCATTGCAAAAAGGTCGGCACTGGATGCGCAGGTCTGTTTTATCATATATTTTTTTGAGTTTCTCGACCAAATGCTGGAAACCAGGGTACTGTCCGGTATAACTTTGATAGATCCAATCCCAAGTGAAGTTTTCTAGCAAAACTGTTGGTATCTGCAATCGATTGCCCAATTCTATACCTAGTGGTGAAATGTCGCATAAAACCAAGTGTGGATTTGAAGATCTAAGCAAGGCGGTGCATCGTTTGGTTCGTGAATCACTGAAGGATAAAAATTCCTCGACTCGAAAAAAACTGTCTTCAAGGGAGTGATGAAAAGGACCCTTCTGCACCAGTCCAACATCTGTTACTTCGTTAATTATTTGTATGTTACAATTCCGAGGTAGGTTAGCGGGCCAAAACCATGAGGGTACTTGGCTAAAGATCATGATTTCAGCCCGGTTGTCTTTTCGGCAAATCTGGTTAATAATTCCTGACATTCGTGTTGCATGGCCAAAGCCGTGAGAGGACACAAAGCAGGCGACCCGAAGGGGTGAAGCAGTCATTTTACTCAAGAAAAATTAGCTCGAGGTATGTTTCAAGTTGATTCGATGGTCTCAATTTTCCTTTATCCTTTACGATAAGTTTCCTGCAGAAGTCGGAATCGACTTGCTCGTTATAACTTAAGACCTGAATTTTTTCTGTAGTACTTAATCCTGACGGTTCAAGTCGAAGGGGGACACCAAAAGGCCCGAATGAACAAATCCATGACTTGATTGAAAGACCCTTAATATTACCCGTAGTAAGGGAGGGGTTTTGACGGGCGAAAAAGGGTAGGTTAGGTGCACTAACCCTAATTTTCGTAACTACTGGTAGGCTATTTAGGTATTCCTTCGGTGAAGAAAACTTCATTTTTTGAAAACTTGAATAAAAATGAATTGGGTCGAATCCGACTAAGTTGTAACCGTTAAAATTACCGTGTTTATTTTTAGTCTTAAAGCTTTGACGGTCATACCATTTGCTAAATTGATCGCTTAGGCGCAATCCCACTTCAAAATGCAAGTGAGAACGGCTTAAAGGGATGTGGAACGATGCAGAATTCCCCATTTTGCCGAGAACTTGTGTAATTTTCACCTTCGAGCCAACTTTTAATCCATCGGAAATTTTAGCAAGGTGTGCATAGAGGGAATACAATACGGGGTTAAAACCTTTATGTTCCACTACAATATATTTCCCGTAAGCACTCGCGGTAGCCGAATAACTAACATGGGAAACAGTTCCATCCATTACAGCAAATACACTATCTTCTGCGTGGCCTTGCTTGCTACTCCTTAGAGGGAAAAGGTCCAGGCCTTCGTGGAATTTATAGCCATTATTTCTCACGCAACCAAATGCACCTGATGAAAACTCTTTCCCAGGACCAGTTTTTTGAAGAAATGTATGGTATCCAAGCCCTTTTGCAAAAGATGGGTTGGGTGTTGGCCAAGCGAGGGTTAAAAAATTGGCAGATAAGTTATGGCAAAATAAAAATGCTATTGTGATAGCACTCAATCGGATAATCATTTTACCAAGACCGAGCACTTTTAATTTCTCTGATTTTGCAACTCAAGGTTGATATGCCTAACAGAAAGTTCGAGTTTGCTGTAAAATGCATAAATTTCTTCTTCGGTTTTGCGATGGGCAAACATGAATGGAATGAATCCATTAGTTATCGTAGATTCGATTGGGTGTATGCCAACAACAGTTCCGTTTACGACAAGGCTTAAACTTCTCCCAATCCGGTTGGCGGTTTCTTTCTGCAGGGTCATTGCGGCTCTCCGGTCTAGCCCGATCCAGATACCATAAATACGGCCTTCTTTGTTTGGGCTGAATATATCAGAAAAGCTTCCTAGCTTTGTTCCTGATATGTCATACTCATCGATAATTGGAATAGGTGCACCGCCCTCTACAAAAATTCGGGGACGGTGAGTTATTTTAGTTGAATCGTAACCATTCTTTGAGCATCCAAGCTGACTAAACAGGAACAATAGGATGCAAATAAGTGAATACTTGTAATGAGATCGTAAAAGATGTTTTATCATAAGCATGCTTGTTCTTGAGAGTAAGGGAAATTCAGGGTATTGATAAACCTTAAAAGATGGTGCTAAGTAAAAAACCTATGATGCAAGAACGATCCAGTCTAATTGTATTTATGGATATGCAATTACGCTTACTTAATTCCATTGAAAATGCAGACGAACTAATTGAATCCTGTTCGATTCTCGCTGCCTGTTCGAAATTGGTCCAGGTCCCTTCTGTTCTTACAGAACAAGTTCCTGAGAAACTGGGGAGTACAGATCAGCAAATAGTTTCCCAGCTAGATAATCCCCAAAAAATAATTAAGGATACTTTTTCTGCATTTGGATCTTCGGGTTTTTGCGATTTCCTTACCCAATCCACCACAAAAAGAATCATACTGGCCGGAATAGAAACTCCAATTTGCATCTTCCTGACCGCACTCGATGCCTTAAAGGCAGGTTTTTCCGTCACCTTGCTGTCTGATTGCATTAGTTGCCGAGTTCCAGAAGATGGCGAACGCTGCCTTTCCCAACTGGTTCAGTCAGGAGTGGAAGTTATTCCATTAGAAAGTTTTATTTTTCGCGAACTTCAATCCTCTGCTCATCCTAATTTTCGGGAGATTTCAAACCTGATTAAGAATAGGGCACTAAATATATGAAATATTTAACCTAAATGCTTTCCTCTACAAATTCTGCTACCTTGCTTGGCGTGTCAGCTTTGCCTGTAGCAGTTGAGGCTAATAGTGGAGAGCGGGGTGACCCCCGAGTTGTACTAGTTGGCCTTCCTGATGCAACCGTTAAGGAATCACTCGACCGTGTACACTCCAGCCTTTCCAATGGGGGATTCTCGCTTCCTCGTACTCGTATCACAGTCAATTTAGCTCCAGCGGATTTAAGAAAAGAGGGTAGTGCTTTTGATTTACCTGTAGCCTTGTGTTTACTCGCTTCAACGAAACAGTTAGGTCATGACCTCCTTAAAGAGTTCCTTATTGCCGGAGAACTTGGCCTTTCCGGTGAATTACGCTACGTTCGGGGAGGGCTTTCCATGGCGGTATTAGCAAAGCAACAAAAAAGGCGAGGTGTTATCCTGCCAGTTGCATCTGCTAAAGAAGCTTCCTTGGTTGATGGTATTGAAGTCTATGGCGTTGATAATCTTTCTCAGGTTGTAGATTTCCTTAACCAAAAAGTTTCCTTGGATGCGATTCGACCATCAATTAACTCAAGCAATATTGATAAAGATCCTTTATACGATTTTAATGAAGTCAAGGGTCAGCCTAAGCTGCGCAGGGCTGTTGAAGTTGCAGTTTGCGGTGGGCACAATCTGTTAATTATTGGACCGCCAGGATCGGGGAAGTCTATGGTATCAAAGAGAATACCTACAATTTTACCCTCTCCTTCAATGGATGAATATATTGAGATTATTAAAATATACTCGTCAACTGGGGATGCCTCTTACATGGCAAACGGCTTGAACTCTCGTCCCTTTCGTGCGCCACATCACACCATTAGTGATGTGGGTCTGATCGGAGGCGGTACAATACCTGGTGCTGGTGAAATATCGCTCGCACACAATGGGGTTTTATTTCTCGACGAGTTGCCCGAGTTTAAAAGGTCTGTCCTGGAAGTCCTTCGGCAACCCCTTGAAGACGGAGAAGTGACTATATCCAGAAGTGCCGGAAAAGTTACCTTGCCTAGTAGGTTCATGTTTGTGGCTTCAATGAACCCTTGTCCCTGCGGTTACTTGGGTGATCCTAAGAATTCGTGCAGATGCTCGATTCCGCAAATCCAAAAATACAGATCTAAAATTAGTGGGCCTTTATTAGATCGTATTGACTTACATGTTGAGGCGCCTGCTCTTGCTGTTACCGAATTACAAAATTTCAAAAAATCCGAAAGTTCAGAAGTAATTAGAAGACGCGTTGAAGTTTGTAGGAAAATTCAACGAGAAAGATTTTCTAAATTAAAGATAAAAACTAATGCATTTATGCCAGATTCCTGGATTGAAAAGGCTTGTTTTTTAAGTGATGAAAACAAACAGGTTTTAGTCCATGCAATGAACCAGCTTTCTCTATCTGCTCGTGCATACACACGCATATTAAAAGTTTCAAGAACCATAGCCGATATGTGTAATAGTGTTAATATTGAAAGAAACCATTTACTCGAAGCTATTCAGTACCGAAATTTAGATAGAAAAATTATATGATTATTCTTTACATAACTCTTTAATTTAAAATAAACACATAAATAACAAATAAAATTATGAACTTAGACCAAATTGAAGACCTTAAAGAACTTAAAGCTTTGAAAGCCAAAATTGAGAAGAAGATTAAATCTCAAAACGCCAAACCTACAAAGCCAAAACTTTCTGTTCATTACCCAATTATTAAGGATGACCATAAACGCCACATTAGAAGCGATGGTCGAAAGATTTTTCGCTCTGTGGTCGATTACTTGGAATGTTATGTAAAAGGTATGCCCCCGATTTCCCGTGCAGAATTTTACAAACGATTTGGTATTGAATCACGCCGAGGGAAAGTAACTCCTGAGACTGTTTTACAGGTAAAAAGCTTACTTTCTTCTGGCAAAACATTGTCAGAAGCTTCAACCGAAGTGGGTATTTCGATTGCTTCTTGCCAAAAAATTAAATCCGGCAAGTACGACCAATAACTTAACTGCTTACCTTTAAATAGAAACCGTGTTTACCACGGTTTTTTTTATATAAAGTGGTCAAGAAGATTTCAGGAGTTTTTTACTTGGATCGTGAAGAAACGGTTGAGTATGTACTAAAGGCCTATGACATAAAGTGGTGCATCACTAGATGGCAAAGTGGAAAAGTAAATATAAGTTTTGAGACAAAGTCTGCATCACGTGCAAACTCCAACTTAATTCCTTATAAAATCAAAAACTTTAAAACAATCTTGCTTTCTAAGACTGAAATAGATTTAGCAATACTTAAAGTAACCCAATTGTGATATTTAAAAACTATCTTCTTCTGGGATATCCAACCTGTGCATAGTTGTTTCATCTCCCTTTGAATCTGTGGTTATGACTTTTATGATCTTACAGTCCTTGCCCTTCGCTTGAAAACGCTTGGGGGCACCATCAGTCCCTACGACCTGAAGGAGTCCAGGCTTCTTCTCAATTTCTACACACTCGAGAAGATCTTTACCATTGTAGCCATCTTCATGAGAAGTTGAATAAAGACCATCCGGGTGAACGAAGCATACAATTCTACCATACCTGAAACTTCCACCTCGTTTACTTTGGATCACATCGCCTTTTTCAAATGTTTTCTTTGAGAATAATTGTTTTCGGGGAGTGTAGGGTTTTAATTTCGACCTTTTAGCTTTAAACATTTGAACACCATCAGAACCTTTTTCCAAGGGAGTAAGGTCATCAGGGTCTACCTCGAGGAGTTCACAAGTTGGATCCCCTGGGTCATCTTGTAAGATCATTAATACTTCCCCGCATCGTTTCTTGTTTCCCTTCGAGCTAACAATTTCTTTTACATGAACACCAATCTCGATGGTTTTTTTCTTTTTTTGCATAATTACTTACGGTTAAGGTTCTATCCCAAATCCACTTTTCAAGCTACCTGTTTTAGCAAGTCGTTTCTCTCGACACTCTTTGCATATACAAAATCTACCGTGGCCAAAATCTAATGGGTCCGGAATGACATCTTGTTCGGTTTTATTTGGTGTAGTCTTTCTAACATTGATGACAGAGTTAGATTTCTTAAGGGAGACGTCTTTAGCCAACTCTAATCTTTTCTTTTTATTAAGTTCAAAACGATAGGCGAGTAGTTGTTTAAAGTCGGTTTTATCAATGTTAACCTCTCCTCGAAGTTTTGAGTTTTGCAAATGAGCTACAATCAAGGTTGATCCTTTAATCCCCAACACTTGAACCTCAGAATTGGGTGGGACCTCCGAGTTGGCGATGACCTGCCCAGTTGAGGTTTTAGCCGAAAGGCTAACTGGTAATTGGCAAGTTACTGGTTTTGCGGGAAACACACTCTTAGGAATGCGGGTCCAATTCTTAACTGCGTTAAGTAAATCTCTAGAAAACGATGGTTGCTCTGGTTTTGTGTCCTCAGCAATCTTTGCGATCGGTTTTTGCTTAAGGGGTATTTTATAAACCCGTTCGACTTCGGGTTGGTCTAATTCTGGTGTTTCTTTGTGCTCAGGCTTTTGTTGGTCAGGAGTCGGGTTTTGAAGGCGATGAGTGCTTTGGTTTTCATCCTTAACAGGAATTTGAATACCTTCGGGTAAAGTAATATTCTCACATGATGATAGCATTGAGAATAATATTAGAAAGCATGAATGGTTTTTAATAAATTTCACTAACCATAATTAGGCATTGTCCCAAATTAGTTCAATTGTTTTTCATGTGATTGCTATTTTCGCATCGATGAATTTTAAATGGATCATGCTTTTTTCTAGTAAAATCTTTCTGCCCCTAGCCAATACTTTAGTTTTCATGGGAATATCAATAGCTTCGTTAATGGAATATTCCTTTTGGGTTGTAAGTGGATGTTTAATTGGTGCAGTTTTAAATGCTTTCACTTTGGTAAGGTCAAGGTGTAGAGCCTCAAGTGACATAAACCATTCGTCGATCGGTGGACTTGGTTCGATATCTTCAGAGAAAAATAAAGTCTTGGATGACTTGGACCGTGAAGTTGCCCGCCGGAGAGAAGCTGAGCAATTTAATCGTAACTAAAGTATTGTGTACCGCAAAACTCCATTAGAACTAAAAGGTATGCCTCCGGGTATTCCCTTTATTGTTGGGAATGAATTGGCTGAGCGCTTTTCCTTTTATGGGATGCGCTCGATTCTTTTGGTTTATATGACAACCTACCTTTGCCAGTCAGACGGTACATTAGATGTATTTGGTAACAAGGAGGCAGAGGCTTGGGTTCATTTATTTGTAGGTTCGGCTTACTTATTTCCTATTCTTGGAGGTATTGTAGCAGACGCACTTTGGGGGAAATATAAAACAATTCTTTTGCTCTCTTTAGTCTACTGCTTAGGACATGCATGCTTGGCTTGCATGGGGTGGGGCGGTGACACCCGCGTCCTCCTCCTGATCGGACTTGGGCTAATAGCGGTTGGTTCTGGCGGCATTAAACCCTGTGTTTCTGCGCATGTAGGAGATCAATTTGGTAGATCTAATTCAGGATTACTACCGAAAGTATTTGGTTGGTTTTATTTATCAATCAATATGGGTGCATTTTTGTCAGGACTGTTAACCCCCTTTTTACTCGAAGCCAAAAGAGAATCTGGAACTTTAGGTGAAGCCATTTATCCATTTTTTATCTGGATTGTTGGAGAAAAGCAGCCAGGCGAAACAATTTTCGGTCATCATTTTGCTTTCGGTCTGCCCGGCATATTAATGGCAGTTGCAACCTTACTTTTCTGGATGGGGCGCAGAGAATTTACTCATATTCAGCCAGTCGGTAGGGCTTATTTTAGCCAGTTGGTAAACCAAGATAATCTTCGCAGCCTTGCTAAACTATGGCTAATCTTTTCATTTGTTATCTTGTTTTGGGCTTTATTTGACCAGATCGGTACGCTGTGGCAGCTACAATGCCGCCAATTGGACTGCGTTCTTCCAGGTTGGGTACCGATGTTTGGTGGGTACGAATTGTTACCAGCTCAAGTCTCTGCTGTATTTAACCCGCTTTTCATTCTTTTATTAGTACCTTTATTCAGCCGTTTTATTTATCCCCTGATAGAACATTTCTTCAGACTCAACTCACTTCGCAAGATGGGGATTGGACTTTGGTTGATGGTCCTTGCTTTTGTTGTAGTCTCTGTGATTCAAGAGCTTGTAGAAACTGGACTGGTTGTGCATGTCGGGTGGCAAGTTCTTGCCTGTTTTATCTTAACCGCATCCGAAGTCATGGTTTCCATTACTTGCTTAGAATTCGCTTACACCCAAGCCCCTAAAGCAATGAAGTCTTTGGTTATGGCGTTGTTTTTGCTTACCGTATCCCTTGGTAATTACCTGACATCAGGGGTGAAGTTTTTACTAGCCGATGAACAGGGTGCTTCGAAGTTAGAGGTGTCGAGTGAGTTTTGGTTTTGGACCTTATTGATGACCGTCGGGGCAACTTTATACATTTTCATTTCCCGCAAATACACGGTCAGTCAGCTCCTTCAGGATAGAAATACAACTAGAACAGAAGACGATTAGAGGATTCGCAATTGGGCAACTTTCTGGCATTTTTTAAATTTATTAATCTGCTTTAATACTTCAGGTTTCTTAAAGCTTAATTCCTGCTTAATCGTGCTACTAGAAGCACGAATTTGCAAAGTCTTGCCATCTTTTGATAAATTAACCGGAGCACATTTAGCTGATAGGTATTTCCCGACTATCTTTTGCCAATTCCCGGAAATAACTCCTTCGGCGGTCTCATCTTCTCCGATCCCCCAATCTTCCCAGACCTTCTCCACTAAAGTTTCCATAGATATGGGGTGGCGAGGTTTACCCTGAGCTAACTCTGCAGGTAAGTTCATAAAACTTGAAACCAAATCCTGATCCTTAGGTTTGCGTCGTCTATATTTTTTCGATCGATGGGATTTCAAGTGATTGAGCTTTCTTCGGTTTAATTATCTTGCTAGTAACATGAAGCATACAATCTTATTACTCAAAGAATTTAATTGTTTATTTGCTATGATTATTAAACCAAGAATCAAGGGGTTCGTCTGTATCACATCGCATCCGACAGGTTGCCTCGAAAATGTCCGCACTCAGGCGGAGTTAGCTTCTAAGGTCAACTTAGCCAAGAACAAGGGGCCTCGCCGTGTTCTGGTAATAGGTGCATCAACAGGCTACGGACTTGCCAGTCGAATCTCGGCGGCCTTCGCTAATAATGCTGATACCCTCGGTGTCTCATTTGAAAGAGATCCTAAAGAGGGAAAGCCTGGCAGTCCTGGGCATTATAATATTTCTGCCTTTCGTAAATTAGCTGCGGAAAACAATCTTATTGCTGAGGATATTAATGGGGATGCTTTTTCCGATGCATGTAAAGATGAAGTCGTGAGGAAAGCAAAGGAGATGGGTGGGGATTTTGATCTTGTAATATACAGCCTTGCCTCACCACGCAGAACGGATCCGACTAGCGGTGAAAACTATCGTGCGTGTTTAAAGCCAGTAGGCATGATTTATAAAAATAAAACATTAAATACTGATCGTAAAGAGGTCAAAGATGTGACCATTGATCCAGCAAATGATGATGAGCTTTTTCAGACCGAACGAGTCATGGGTGGAGATGACTGGAAGCTTTGGACTGACCGACTTTTAGAAGAGGGTTTACTTGCAAAGGGTTGTGTTAATTTAGCTTATTCCTACGTCGGGCCAGAAGTGACCTGGCCAATCTATCGTAATGGAACTATTGGGAGAGCAAAAGCTCACTTAGAGAAAACCGCACTTTCTTTAAATCAACAAATGCTTAGTTCATGTGAAGGAAGTGCCTATGTGTCGGTCAATAAAGCAGTAGTGACTCAGGCAAGCTCGGCGATTCCAGTTGTTCCTTTATATGTGTCTATTCTTTTTAAGGTTATGCGAGAGCAAGGTACACATGAGGGTTGTATTGAGCAAACTAATCGATTGTTTCGTGATCGCCTGTATGGAGAAAATGCTTCCCTTGAACTCGACGACGCCAAACGAATTAGGTTGGATGACTGGGAGATGGCTGAAGAGACTCAAATTAAAATCAAAGAACTTTGGCCACTTATTAATACCAACACACTTTTGGAGATGACCAATTTCGAAGAATACCAGCAAGAATTTCTACGTCTTTTTGGTTTTGGGATCGACGGAGTGGATTATGATTTAGATGTCGATCCGGTTAACCCATATTAACTCTTTCTAATTACGATTAAAACTGGCGAAACCGGATCATTGCTACCCTGGAATTTTTCAAAACTCCAATTTTGTAAACTACATAATTTCCCTACTTCGTCTGATTCTTTAGCACCGCCATCATGTCCGCGGTAGCACAATACTGAAAGTAGGCCGCCTGGTTTCAACAGTTCATATGTTTTGAGTAGGGAATTGATCGTGCTTTCATGAGTAGTCTTTATCGAGTGATCTCCACCAGGCAGATAACCTAGGTTATACATGGCAATGGCAATTTCACCATGGTATTGGACGGGAATTCTTTCCATAATGTTAGTATGGCAGTCATGAATAATGGTTACACATTTCGCTAATCCCGCAGCATCTAATTTGCAACGTGCCTGGTGAATGGCAGACTGCTGAATATCCATAGCGAACACTCTTCCGTGTGGGCTTATTTGTTGAGCCAAAAAAAGGCTGTCATACCCATTCCCCAGTGTGGCATCTATGCAAAAGTCTCCCCTTTTGATATTTTCTTTAATTTTTGAATGAGCTAGTTCAAATAATCTCATTTTGATTTTCTTTACATGAACCTTGAGAGGTTCTTGTGTTGGGGTAGTGGAGTTCCACGGGTAATGAAATTGGTAAATTCGAGTGCAGCCAAAGGAATCGTACTGCACCCTCTTGAGCCAAAGCCGTTAAAAAGAAAGAAGTTTTTAATTTCTGGGTGTCTTCCAATAATAGGATTACGATCCTTTGTTCCGCTTCGCACTCCACTTAAATGTAAGTTTATCAACGCATTTTGAACAGATGGAATAAATTGTAGTCTTTTCAAAACCTCATCCCTTGCTGATGGGCTTGGTCCAGACTCCAGGTTATCATGCCTCCAGGTTGAGCCAACCCTAGCTAAACCATTATTTCCTTCAGGTATGTGCCAGGTTCCATTGCTTGCATGGAAGTCATTAGATGACTCGATTGATAATACATCGCCTTGGGCGGGAGCGAAAGGCAGATTGTTAAACCATTCATTTTCTAGGACACGAAACCCTTCGCAAAATACAACCAAATGATCAGTCCATCTCTTCGGGTCAAAACTCGTTTCATTAAAACGATTTTGCGAAGAAAGACTTTTCCTGGAGAAGTTAATGAAGCCTTGTGAGTCAAACTTCCATGCCTTGGTAACTCCAGCACCATAGTTTGCAAAAAGCCCTGAGTCCCAACATTGCTCCGAGCTAACTGTTTTTTTCTTGTAATGACCAAGCAGTTTATCCCATCGATCCTTTTGAGTTGCTGACTGAAAGATACGAAATAATTCAATAGACCGAAGAAACTTTTGTTCAGCATATCTTTCAATCATTTTATAGAAAGATAGGTTTGCATCCATACACCTATCAAAATCTTTTGGCATATTGAGTTTGGGTCCTATGAATGGATTAATCAAGCCGGCAGATACTTGAGTTGCTGAATGTGAACTACATGAGTCTATCACGATAACATTCTCTCCAGACTCAAGTAGGCTGTGCGCAAGAATGGCACCAGCCAACCCATGACCTACAATAAGAATACCCTGACTCATTAGATAAATTTCACCTATCAATGAGTTTGCGGACAACTCTCTTTGCGTCAAACTAAGTGAAATGTTTCTTAACCGTAAAGTATTTCCGTTTGCACTCCTGTTAAGTGCATTCCTTGCTTTTTGGTTGGCTGAAAATTACTCTTTTTTAGGAAATCAATTAAAGCAAACAAGCCTCAAAAATAAGCAGCCCCATCATACATCCCCACCAATTTTTAATGCCGGAGGCGAAGTCGTTCCTTTCAAATATTCTTTATTGGAGGAAATTAATGAAACTTCTGTTATGGAATTTGAGGATTTGCTTAAGCAATTAAACCCAGGAAATGATTGGGTACTAAGTTTAGATAAGGACAGCTTGGAAAACCTCGCGGTGAATGCTTCTATTTATGGAATTAAGTTGGTTGAAAGTCTCGCAGAACTTGGAGTTGTTCGGGTTAAGGTTTTGGACACAAAAAAAGCCCTACCTCTTCTAACTGAGTACATTTCTCATAATCAAATATCTCCTAACTATACGATGCGCCAACCCCTTCCCCCGCGAAAGGAATTGGTCTTGGATGAAGCTAGTTTTTCAGACTCCTACATTGAATGGCTAGGGGGGAGAGATGATCGTACCAATTTAGGTACAGGTGTAAAAGTAGCCCTATTGGATTCAGGAGTTGATCTTTCTCATCCTATGCTTGCAGGTGTGTCGATTAAGCAAACAAACCTGCTAGCGACTGAAGGGATAGATGGGTTGGGGCATGGTACCGCACTAGCTTCTGTTATGGTCGGTTCCACTTCGGGCATTCAAGGTATTGCTCCTCGAAGCGAAATTCTATCTTTCCGTGTAATCGATAAAACGGGAAAAGCTGATTCATTCACGGTTGCCTCCGGAATCGTTAAGGCTGTACAGGATGGCGCGAGAGTAATCAACCTTAGTCTTGGTGCAGAATATGGGAGCGATGTGCTAAAGCATGCAGTAGGGTATGCTCGAGAGAATGGGGTTAGTATTGTTGCCGCTGTTGGTAATGATGGCGAGGGATTAGTTAATTTCCCCGCTGCCTACGATGGCGTCATTGGAGTTTCTTCTGTGGGGAAAAATGGTCAGGTCTCTTCGTTTTCAAATTATGGGAATGGTGTTGATATTGCCGCGCCCGGAGTAGGTGTACTTGCCGCGTGGGAGCTTCAAGAAATGGTTTCTTTTAGTGGAACCTCAGTATCTACTGCGATTGTCTCAGCTTCAATTGCCGCGGAACTCTCTAATGATCCAACCCTGACCAGTCATGATGTTGAGGATTTACTTCTACGATACGCAAATGAATCCGGCAAACCGGGGTATGATTTAATTGCAGGTCATGGTATTCTGAGTCTAGGTAGGCTAGAAAACAGGACTAATGAAAATTATTCCGACCCGGCCTTGGTTGGGTATTATTTTGGTGAATCCGGTGTGGTTTCTGGTACCGTGCCCTTTGAGGTAATTATTCAAAACCAAGGCAATACTTTACTTAATAACCTTAATCTTGAAGTAGAATACCTTGGTACTATGAAAAAATTCAGGGTCAATAATTTAGCCCCTTCAGAAATTAGAACAGAGAAACTTTACCTGCAGGGTTCAGATATTGACGGATTCCTCAAGATAGATTCCAGGCTCATAACTCCATCAGGCACCAAAGATGACAGGCCAGAAAATAATATGAGGAATAGTACGATTAGTTTTTGATTTCGTGGCAGAGCCAAGGTATCCCAACTCTATTAAGTAACAGCCTTAGGCTGCGTCTCTCTTTTTTTCGGGCAGAGGAACGATTTTCGCTTTTGATTTACCCCTAATAACACCTGCATTGATAACCACTTCAACTGGTTCTTCAATTGCTGGTAATTCGTACATTACATCAAGCATGACAGTCTCCATTATAGAACGTAATGCGCGGGCACCAGTCTTCATTGTGAGAGCTTGCTTTGCAATCGCGGTGATCGCTTCACGGGTAAAGCGAAGCTCGGCACCCTCGAGCATAAACATCTTGCGGTATTGCTTTAAGATAGAGTTTTTGGTTTGTTCCAACACACATACAAGTTGCGACTGTGTAAGTTCGTGAAGAATCGAAAGAACGGGCAATCGACCAATGAATTCAGGTATTAAGCCAAATTTAACCAAATCTTCGGGCATAACCTCGGAAAGAATCTCTTCGGTATTTTGTGATTTTTCAGTGTTATACCCTACGCTACGCTTTCCTTTTCTTTGGCCGATGATATCGTCTAGGCCAACAAATGCACCTCCACATATAAATAGGATATTAGATGTATCTAATTGGATATACTCTTGATTCGGGTGCTTTCGACCACCCTGAGGCGGGATGTTACAGACAGTACCCTCAAGTATTTTCAGTAAGGCTTGCTGAACACCTTCCCCTGATACATCTCGGGTGATGGATACATTGTCGGTTTTTCGGCCTATTTTATCTATCTCATCAACATAGATGATACCGCATTGGGCACGCTCTACATCATGATCTGCTGACTGCAACAATCGAACAACAATATTTTCCACATCATCACCAACATATCCGGCTTCTGTAAGGGTTGTGGCATCGGCGATAGCAAAAGGAACATCAATAAGTTTTGCTAGGGTTCTTGCTAGAAATGTTTTACCACTGCCAGTGGGGCCAATAAGTAGGACATTGCTTTTTTCGATCTCTACCTCTTCTAAATCTTGAGGCAGAAAAGGGGAATCTTTTTGTGACTCAGGCGATCCCAACTCTGCAGATAATCTTTTATAATGATTGTGGACGGCAACTGATAAGACTTTTTTTGCATGATCTTGTCCAATCACATGCTCGTCCAAGTTAGCTTTGATCAAGCTTGGTTTAACCAAATTAAAAACCGGTTTACTGCCAGAGCTTTTCTTGGGAGGTTCTTTCTCCCCCAGTTCTCGGTCGATGATAGTTTTGCAAACCCGAACACAGGAATCACAGATGAACACGTTGGCCGGCCCTGCGATCATTTTTCGGACCTCCCCCTGCGGCTTTCCGCAAAAAGAACAGAAATTGATTTTGGTAGGCTTAGCCATCGGTAAACTTCTTAATCGGTGGGCTTTTGTGAAATGACTTCATCCACTAGACCATAATCTTTAGCTTCTTCTGCTGACATGTAGTAGTCTCGGTCTGAGTCTTTTTCAATTTGCTCTACCGATTTACCGCTATGTTCGGAGAGCACTTGATTAATCGTACTCCTCCACCGTAATATTTCTTTTGCAGCAATAGAGATATCAGAGGTTTGCCCGCCAGCACCACCGCTGGGTTGATGGATCATGACGCGACTGTTGGGAAGGGCATATCTTTTACCTGGAGTACCAGCTGCTAGAAGTACCGTGGACATACTCGCCGCCATACCGATGCAATAAGTGATCACATCACATTGCATGAATTTTAAGGTGTCGTAGATCGCCATGCCGTCAGAAACGCTCCCTCCGGGAGAATTGATGTAGATGTGTACGGCTTTTTTTGGGTCTTCCATCTGTAAGAAGAGCAGCTGGGCGATTATGGAATTGGCGACATAGTCATCAATCGGGGTACCGACAAAGACAATCCGATCACGAAGTAATCGGCTGTAAATATCCCAAGCCCGCTCTTGGCGACCTTCGCGTTCATATACATATGGAAGTGGTAAATATGCGCCCATGATAGATTAGTGTGTGTGCTCACCCTCGATGTCGCAAATCTGTTCTTTGGACAACTCGGCAATTTTGATTAAAGTTTTGTCGTAAACGACATCTTCTCGCAAACGGTTCAACCTGGCTCGATCTTGTGAAAGCTCTTTAATGAATTTCGTTGGATCTTCTCTTCTCATCATTGCTTCACGAGTAGCGGCCTGTGCTAGATCTTCCTTCTCGACTGTAATTTTTTCTTCCTCGGCTATTTTTGATAGAACTAAGGTAAGTTTTAATCGTGCTTGCCCCTGAGTCTGACACTCCTTCCACCATTCATCTCGATTCTTCTCGATCTCATCCTGCTTCGTGCCCTGGCTCGCTGCCTGCTGGATGCGGTTTTGGAAGATGGCTTTGGACTCTTCCTCAGCAGCTTGCTGGGGTAGGGGGAAGTCATCCATGTCCAAGATTTTCTGGGTAATTTGTTTACGCTTTAGGTTTTCGTTTTCCTGTAATTTGCGTGACTTAATTTGTTCAACTACTTTTTCCTTCAGTTCTTTTACGCTTTCGATCTTTAAGGACTTAAGAAACTCTTCGTCTTCTAATTTAGGTGCTTTCTTTTCACGAACTTCATGTATTTCCAACTGGTAAGTCACCTTTTTGCCCGCCAATGGAGTAACCTCAAAGTCCTTGGGGAATTCGGCGTTAATTTCCTTCTTGTCACCCGTTTTCATACCGACCACGCCTTCGGCAATTGCATCCACGCCCATTCCCGTCGAATTGCCAGCCTCCTCCCATGTGTTCGCTTGCTTGCCATACATAGGTTTCTCCGGAACTAACTCAGCAACCATCTTGCCATCAAGGGTTCCCTCATAGGAGCATTTTACATAGTCTCCTTTCTGGGCAGGTCGTTCAACCTCCTCAAAACTTGCGCGTTGTTCCCTGATTGCATCGAGTTCTTTTTCTACCTCCTCATCTTTTACTTCGGTCGGTTCAATATTGAGCTCGTACTCTTTGTAAGCGGGTAAATCAAATTCAGGCTCTATATCAATGGTAACTTCAACTTCAGCAGCTTGCGTGGGTTCGAGTTCGCCGGCGTCAACTTTAAGAACTGAGTATACCTTAATATCTTTTCTCTCAAGGACAGCCTCATAGGCGGAGGTCGATACTTTTCTGTTTAATTCATCATGGAGTTCTTTGGCGTATTTCTTGCGAATCACTGGTGCCGGGGCTTTTCCTTTACGGAAGCCTGGAATGCTTACCATTCTGCCTAAATCTTGACAGACTTTTGATTCGAACTTGCTTACCTCTTCAGGTTCGAAGCTTACGGTTGCGATTTTACGAGCAACGCCCGCATCCTTAATATCTACGTTCACGATAGTTTCAGTACTTTGTTTTCGGATTTATGAATAAGAACGAAGTGTATTAGACTAACTCCGTAATTTAAGGGTTTTATAGTAGGCAAGATTCGGCAAGGGTCAACGAGATAGACTTGTACATCAACGCGATGACACCCAAGGGTAGAGCCGGGTGCTAGTTACGAGGTTAGTCGCTTCTAGAAAATTGATGGCTTTTTCTAAATCGGTTGGCGAAAAGTTTCTCGATTGGACAATAAGTTCATCCGTTGAATGATTTCGACCAATTATATGAAAAAGATCTTCATCTAATAAATTCTTAAAGGAATCTAACATGTTGTCGTTTTTTAACCTGATATAAATCTCAGCTGCACGGAAAAATTGAATATTGCTAGAACTTTCCAGTTTTTGTTCGGCCAAAATGAATAATCTTTCCGATCTAAACGAACCGGTAGTTTCAATCACCCATGAATTAACTCCATCTGAATGGGATCGAGAGAGGGACGGTCGATTCTCTTCATAATGGACGACGATGCCACTCGGGATAGCAGTAGAAACTGATTCAGGGAGTGGGAGAAAGGGAACATTTCCCATTGCTGTATGTAACGAATTATAATTACCCGGTCTCAGTGCGGTCTTTTCGCTTTTAATATCAAGTGCGTGCCGCACCAGCATGGAGGATGCGGTAACCCCAATTATGAGGCCAATGGCAATGGTTATTCTTCTTTCTTTTTTTCCTAGTGACATGTGATTCTTAAATGAGGCTTGGCGAGTTGAGGGAGTTTAGCAAAGTTGGATTCATGATATCAGCAATTACTGAAGTTAGGGTACGATACCAGGAAACGGATCAAATGGGAGTAGTCTACCATGGCAATTACTTTACTTGGTTTGAGTCCGCAAGAATTGAGTTACTCGACCAGATGGAATGCTCCTATCAAGAATTGGAGAAAGGTGGATACCTACTGCCTGTACTAACATGCGAAGCCCGGTTTATAAAACCGGCCAAATTTGATGATCGATTACAAGTGACTGCTCTTATTAAAACTTCACCTGTCGCCCGTATTGAAATATTTTATGAGGTAAAAAGGAATGGGGAATTACTTGCCAAGGGAGCAACTTCGCATGCCTTTGTGAATGAGGAGGGTAAATTAATCAAACCGCCCATCGATTTCCTCGATAAAGCAAAAAAACATTTTCTTTATTCTCCTAACGACTAAAGGGCACCGACCACCTTGAATTACAATTTAGAAATGATCAACTCGACTACTTGCACGGGCGAAAGGTTGTCTGTCTCAATAAGAATGTCTGCTTCTTTATATCTTTCTTCCCGTTGGTTTAATAATTCCTGAAGTGCGGATAAAGGGTTTGTGTTTTGTAACAAGGGGCGGGTTTTGTCAGAACTAGTCCTTTCAACGAGTGTGGTAACAGATGCCCAAAGGCAAACTACCTTTCCCCTTTCCTTGAGAGATTCCATCATGCCTTGCGGAATGCAAAGGCCACCCCCGCAAGCAACCAGGCAATTTTCTTGGGGGTGCCCATGACTTATAAAATCTTTTTCTAAACTTCGGAAATGTGCTTCACCTTTTTGGTGAAAGATCTGAGACACATTTTTTTTGACGGTTTTTTCAATTTCTTGATCAGAGTCCAGGAAGTTCATTCCCAGATTTCTTGCCAACATCTTTCCAAGTGTAGTCTTTCCCGTACCCATTAAGCCCACCAAATAAAGGTTGGACCTTGGGGGCGGAGAGGGGTCGTTTGTTTTCATATTGTAAAATTGTAAAAAGATAAGTTCTTGCGAAGCAAAGGAACGAAAGCGATAATGACAAGATGAATCAGGATACATCTATCGTAACTGTCAAGGGCGTCATGCCCACTTCCAATGGTTGTGCCATTTTCCTCGGTAACGATGAAAGAACCTTTGTCATCTATGTAGACCCTGCAATAGGGAATGCAATAAATATGACGATCAATAAGGTGAAAAAAGAGCGCCCATTGACTCACGATTTAATTGGATTAATCCTCAAGGGGTTGGAGACAAAAATCGAACGTGTATTAATTAATGATGTGGATGAGGGTACTTTTTTTGCCCGAATTATTTTACAAATGGAAAACGAACTTGGAAAAAAAATTATTGAATTAGACGCCCGCCCGAGTGATTCCATTGTCCTTGCATTGCAGATGGACCAACCTATCCATGTCTCTCGGAAGGTTATGGATAATGTTGAAGACATGACGGAGATTCTTGAGCGCATCCTGCGAAAGCAGGAATAATTCCCAAAATGTTGGCTGCATTAACTCCCGGTGTTTCGCCGGCCTCGTTAGGAGGGTTATTTCCTAAAGTCGGTTTCCCTACTGCGCTCGCACCAATGCAGGATGTTACGGGGCTTCCGTTCATGAACTTAATTGCAGGCTTTGGCCCACCCGACTTATTTTTCACGGAGTATTTTCGTGTTCATCCCAGTGCCAGAATTGACCCCACTATACTTTCCTCTATTACTCAGAATGTATCAGGTAAACCCGTATTTGCCCAACTAATCGGTGAGGACCTTGAGCATGTCGCCCGATTCGCCAGGGAGTTGCAAGAGTATTGTATTGCTGGGATAGACTTAAACCTGGGCTGCCCAGCTCCAAGAGTATACCGAAAGAATGTAGGTGGTGGATTATTGCGCGACCCCGATCGTATCGATCGTGTATTGAATGTGTTGCGGGATAGTTGCAATTGTCCCCTTACCGTTAAGACAAGAATTGGGTTTGAGGACCATCAGGACTTTAGTCGCATCTTGAAGGTTTTTGCTCAAAATGAGGTCGAACTGGTAAGCCTGCATGCACGAACTGTAAAGGGTGGGTATCGAGAGACACCTCAGTACGATTATGTTAAGCAAGCAGTTGCAGAGATGGATTGCCCTGTCTTACTCAATGGAGATGTTCATACTGCAAGATCTGCAATTAAACTGGTCGATGAAACAGGTGCGAAAGGAGTAATGATCGGACGTAGTGCAATTCGTAACCCGTGGATCTTTAAGCAAATTAGACAACTTCAGAATGGCGAGAAGATGGATCGGCCAACCCTTGGGGATGTACATTTATACATTAATCAACTTTGCGATGTATTATCAAAAGATACAATGACTGACGAAAAGCAGGTTGCCCGACTTAAAAAATTCCTCAATTACATTGGGCTTTCTGTGGATTTAAAAGGTGAATTCCTTTTCCAAATGAGGAGAACACGAACGCGATCTGAACTTGATCGGGTTTGCAGATATTTCCTGCTTAATGATGGCAGGTCCGACCAACCTATGCACCTTGAACCTTTATCTAATATGGCTTACAGGCCAAGTGAAACAGGTACGGCATGCTAAGGATTAGATTATGTTTTACTCTCAGCGACTAAGTATTTCTGCTTGGTTTCGAGAATGGGGTTGGACTTGCTTGGCTAGTGCCTCCCCCATGGGGATGCTTTGGATGGCTCATGCCCCAAGAGAAACTCCAGAGGCGGCTTATGTATTTTTGCTTCCTTTTTTAATATGGATTCATTTTCGGCCGAGTTTTAGAAAAGTTTTAATTGGCATGCTTGTGTCCGGATGGATCTATCACATTGCTATGGTCGGATGGATGAGGCACGTGAGCTTTGGCGGCATGTGTACCGCGACCTTTTTACTCTCCTGCTACCAGTCAGTTTGGTTTTTATTTGCCCGTGCCTGGTACTCGCGGTTTTTAAGGGGGGGATTTAATTCGAGATTGCTCATTATCGTTGGTCTGTCTGCCTTGTGGGTAAGCATCGAATGGTTGAGGACCTTATTTACCCTTGGGTTTCCATGGTGTCCGCTCGCAGCTACGCAGTGGGAGAGACCAATTCTCTTACAGTCCGCCTTCTTTACAGGAAGTTGGGGAGTGTCATTCTTTCTGGTCTTTTTTAACCTGTGCATTGGGTCGTATCTGCATCATTTGTTTGTCAGGAGGCGCCAGGCTGTAGGTTTTTTTAATCGTTCGATCTGTCCTGAACTATACCTAGGTATTCTGCTTCTGTTCCTTATGATATACCCATTTTTTATCGAGCGAGGATCAGATATTCCTCGAGAAACTAAAACTCTTAAAGTAGGTATTTGTCAGCCTTATCTATTGAATAAATGGATAGAGGGAAGAGCAACCGAGCACAAAGATACCTTACGCAAACAAACCGAGTTTTTATCCCTCGCAGCCCCCGATATCATTCTCTGGCCAGAAGCATCAACACCTTATCCATTGAATCTCGATCGAATATGGGTCGAGGATTTAGCGAAAAAGACGGGCATTCCGATACTTGCAGGTTCGGTGATTCGTGAAGAGGGCGCCTCCTATAATGCTATGGTCTACATCGACCCACAGGAGGGCATGCGACCTGAATGGTATGCCAAGCAGGTGCTTGTACCATTTGGGGAGTATATTCCAAAACCATTTGGTGTGATACCCGGACTGGAAAAGTTGGTCGGTCCAGTTGGTAATTTCTCACCGGGTAACCAAGTTTACCTATTCGACCTGCCAATTAGCGATGGAAATTCTTCGGGGCTTGTCCGGGCCGGAATTTTAATTTGCTATGAGGATATTTTCCCAAGTCTATCCAGGAGTGCGGTGGAGCAAGGTGCTGAGCTATTAATCGTATCCACAAATGATGCTTGGTTTGCTGAAGAAGGTTGTGCCGAGCAACATGCTAGCCATTCAATCTTGAGGGCGGTAGAAAATAAAGTTCCAGTTGTGCGTTGTGCTAATGCGGGGTGGTCTGGCTGGATTGATCAACGGGGAATGATTCGCGATGTCCTTCTTGATGATAAGGATCGAGTGTATTTTGAAGGTGCCGCTGTAATCGAGGTCAGTATTCCTCAACAATATGCGTCAAGTTTTGGATCAATGGGTGATCAATTTGCCTACATCTGTAGCGTGCTTTCGATCATCCTAGTCATTTATTTTAAAGTTAGCCCAGAAAATAGAGCTCAAGCTTAGTTATTAAATCTTGATATAGTTATGACTTAACTTGAAGTCTTGGAAGCTGAACTAAACTTATCCTTGCCATTTCCCAGTCAAATCCCATGTGTATTTCTTCGCAATCAATTTTTCTCACTCAACAAAATCATACAAATGTCTACTAAAATTGGAATTAATGGATTCGGCCGCATTGGTCGTTTGGTCTTTCGCGCTCTTGTCGATCAGGGATTACTTGGAAAGGACTTTGAAGTCGTTGCGATCAACGACTTGGTTCCTGCTGACAATCTTGCCTATCTTTTAAAATACGACTCAACCCAAGGTCGTTTTAATGGTACTGTTGAAGCTCCCACAGATGACACGCTTGTAGTTAATGGACATACCATCAAATGTTTGGCTGTTCGTGAGGGACCAGCTGCACTTCCGTGGGGAGACCTTGGAGTTGATGTGGTTATTGAGTCTACTGGCTTGTTTGTCGATCGAGATAAAGCAGCTGGTCACTTAGAAGCGGGAGCCAAGAAAGTTATCATTTCCGCTCCTGCTAAAGGAGATGTAAAAACCATCGTGCTTGGGGTTAATGACAACGAGCTCACTGCAGATGATCATATCCTTTCCAATGCATCTTGTACTACTAACTGCTTGGCCCCTATCACAAAAGTGGTACTTGAAAACTTCGGAATCGCAGAAGGCCTAATGACGACTGTGCACAGCTATACAGCTACGCAGAAACCTGTGGATGGACCATCTATTAAAGACTGGAAGGGCGGTCGTGGGGCTGCCATTAATATCATCCCTTCTACCACTGGTGCAGCTAAAGCAGTAGGCTTGGTATTACCCGAGGTTCAGGGCAAGCTCACTGGTATGGCATTTCGTGTACCTACGCCAACTGTTTCGGTTGTGGACCTCACAGTTAAGACGGAGAAATCAACTTCTTACGAAGAAATTTGCGCCAAGATGAAAGAAGCTGCCGAGGGTCCTCTTAAAGGAATTCTTGAGTATACTGACGATGAAGTCGTATCTGCTGATTTCATTCACTGCCCAGCGTCTTCTATATTTGATGCAGGTTCTGGAATCGCACTGAGTGATACCTTTTTCAAGTTGATTTCTTGGTATGATAACGAATGGGGATACAGTAACCGTTGCGTTGATTTACTCAAACGTGTTGCAGCACTTGTTTAATACCATTCTTACCTAAACATATTGGCGTGGGCTAACATGGCTCTCGTTCAACTTCCTACCATCTTTTCATTATGATCAAATCTATCGACGATTTGGATTTGCAGGACAAGCGTGTCTTTCTTCGCGTAGACTTTAATGTACCACTCGATACCGATGGTACCATTACTGATGACACTCGGATTTGTGCTGCCTTGCCCACCATTCGAAAACTTTCTGAGTCTGGAGCTAAGGTTGTTCTTGCAAGTCACCTTGGGCGGCCTAAAGGGGAAAAAGTCTCGTCTATGAGCCTTGCCCCAATCGCTCCTGCATTAGCTAAGCTTATCGGCCTACCTGTTCTGTTCTTGGACGATTGCACAGGTGAGAAGGTTGAGAACGCAGTTAACTCAATGAATCCTGGGCAAATCGCTCTTCTCGAGAATATGCGCTACCACAAGGGTGAGACTGATAATGACCCAGCCTTTGCTAAATCTTTAGCTAAGCTTGCTGATGTTTATGTGAACGATGCCTTTGGTACAGCTCATCGCGCCCACGCATCCACCCATGGCGTAGCAGAACTAATCGAAGATCGTGCAGCTGGTTACCTCATTCAAAAAGAGCTCGAATTTCTTGGCAACAAAACTGAATCCCCTGATCGTCCATTCATCGTTATTTTAGGTGGTGCCAAGGTGAGCGATAAAATTACCGTGATTGATCGCCTTCTCGATAAGGCAGATACCATTATCATCGGGGGTGGAATGGCTTACACCTTTGCCTTAGCGATGGGACAGACTGTTGGTGATAGTCTTTGTGAAGTTGATAAAGTAGAACTTGCTCGAAATGCTCTAAGGAAAGCCGAGGAGAAGGGTGTAAAGTTTATGCTTCCCGTCGATTATCTGGTTACAGACTCACTTGATTTTGGTAACAAGACTCTGGGTCAAACCAAAGTCGTTGAGGGTGATATCCCTGATGGCTGGGAAGGTGTCGATGCCGGACCCAAGACGATTGCTTTATTTGCAGAAGAAGTAGCAAAGGCAAAGACTGTTCTTTGGAACGGCCCCATGGGCGTCTTCGAAATCGAGGGAGCTAGTAAAGGAACTTTCGCTGTAGCAAAAGCAGTGGCAGAGGGTAGTGCTACCTCTATTATTGGCGGCGGGGATAGTGTTAAAGCTATTAAGCAAAGCGGATATTCCGACCAGGTCACTTTCATGAGTACAGGTGGCGGTGCATCCCTGGAATTCCTTGAAGGGAAGGACTTGCCAGGCGTTACCATACTGGATCAATAATTTATATTTTACCCAAGCCCTTTTTTATTATGAGTCGAAAATTTCTTATCGCTGGAAACTGGAAGATGAATCTTACTCCAGATGAATCTGCCGCATTGGTTGATGAAATCAATTCCCTGACTGGAAGTCAGACCAGTGTCCAGGTTTGTGTATGCCCGCCCTTCACATCCCTCCCTGTTGTCTCCTCCAAGGTCGAGCAATCGGAAGTTCACTTGGGTGCTCAAAATATGCATGCCGAGCCTTCTGGTGCTTTTACCGGTGAGGTTTCTGCAGAGATGCTTCGTTCACTATATGTCTCACATGTAATCCTTGGTCACAGTGAACGGAGGCAATATTTTGGTGAGACAAATGCTTCTATTAACTCAAAGGTTATCGCCGCTATAAATGCTAACCTTCGTCCCATTTTCTGTATTGGGGAAACCCTCGAGGAGCGTGAAGCAGGCAAGACAATGGATGTGGTGGGGGCCCAAGTTCGTGAAGGATTAGTTAATTATCCATCATCTGCACTTGACCTTTTGGTCGTTGCCTATGAACCGGTTTGGGCGATCGGAACTGGGAAAACGGCAACCAACGAGATGGCCCAAGAAGTACACCGAGAGGTAAGGAAGATTTTGTCCGAAATCTTTGGTGAATCAGCGGCATCGTCTATTCGAATTCTTTATGGTGGATCAATGAAACCTGAAAATGCAGCAGGTTTGCTTGCACAGCCCGATATTGATGGTGGTTTAATCGGTGGAGCCTCGTTATCGTCAAAATCGTTCTGCGATATAATCGAGGCTGCTCTTTCTACCCAAGCATCGCTACTCAGGTTGCCCGCAGCCTAGTTCGATAAATCATTCAACACCTGCTTTGCATGTTCGGCAGGTTTTACTTTGTGGTAGGCCCTTTCAATCTTACCACTTTTGCCTAAAAGAAAACTCATTCGGTGGATACCATTAAAGGTTTTGCCCATAAATTTCTTCTCCCCCCATACCCCAAAAGCCTTAGACATACTAAGATCTTGATCAATCAAAAGAGGGAATGACAGATCATACTTAGCGATAAATTTGCGATGAGACTTTTCTCCGTCCGCAGAGACTCCAAGGATTAAGATATTTAACTTTCTGTATTCAATGTTTAAATCCCTGAACCCACAGGCTTCAGTTATGCAACCAGGAGTCATGTCACGCGGGTAAAAGTAAATTAGGCAACGCTCCCCATGGAGAGATTGATTATCCCACTTCTTGCCTGTCTGATCTATATTGCAAAACTTAGGGCAATCCGTTCCCAGCTCCAATGGATTTGGTTTACTCAGGTGACTGATAGAAAGCTACGGTTTTCCCTACTTTCGCGATACACTGGGCAGAAACTTCGCTTGAGAATTCCTCAATAATTTTCTTTTGCACTTCCTTGTCACCCGGTAGTCCTAGTTTTATCATCGATTCTTTATTTAGAATCTTTTCACATTCCCGGATAAATTCATGAGATAATCCCCGCTTACCCACTCGTAAATCAATGGGTCTTGTTTTGAGAATTCCCCGTATGTCCCGTTTTTCTTTTCCTTTAATTTCTACCATGGTATTTCTTTTCCGTCTTCCCCCCAAAATCTGCCATTTTGTTGAAGGGTTAAATGATCTGTAATATCGAGGATCTTGCCCACTGAATCCTCAACCGAATACTTTGCTTCTGCTCCACCCATCTCGGTTTTTACCCAACCTGGGCTTAAGGACACCACCTTAATTCCGTTTTCTGCTAAGTCGATGGCTGCCTGTTTGGTCAACATATTGAGACCCGCTTTGGAGCACTCATAGGCAATCGCCCCGCCAAGTTGGGTGTTGCCACGCAGCTCAATTGAGCCTAACCGACTGGACATATTGTAGATCCATGCATCTGATGATGGTCGCAGGCAGGCTAGGGCATGACGCAGTACAAGAAAAGCACCCCGCAAATTGGTTTGTAGTACCTGAGAGAAGGAATCTGCACTTACTTCATGCAGGTTTCGCCAGTCGATGACTCCGGCGTTATTGAAGAGTCGATCAATGGTAATACTTTTGCGCTCAAGTTCTTCAAAGCAGTCAGTTACAGACTGTTCGTTATTCACATCAAGCTGAACAATCTCCAAGTGTGAGCAGGTTTTTTGGAGATTGGATAAAAAGCCCTCTTTAAAAGGGGTGCGGCACCCGGCAATCACCCGATCTCCACGGTTGAGTAACTGCTTGCACAATTCCATGCCGATACCCCGACTTGCTCCACTGATAAAATAGCTCTTCATAAAATAAACTTTCCATACAACCTTAAAGAGCGGGTGCAGGCAAGCGGATGTATTGTAATAATTTGCAGGTAATCTGGTGTAGGGATTGACTGCTTGTATATTTTTTCAAATTCTAATCAAGAGAGTTTCTCCTTGTTGAACTATTAACTCTTCAATCATACCTTTTTTCGCTCTGTACGAAGAAGGTGGTGACTGATAGGGTGTTTTCATCACACAACTAGACTGAACGCGTTGTTTTCGTGCAAGCTTCACAAACTAGGGTAAACTTTTTATTTTAAAATTTATATGTCCGACGAAGAAAAAGAGCCTTCTCCATCTAAGCCAAGTGACCTTGAGCAGGAAAAGCCCAAGCCTAAGCGTCGTGCCCCGGCAGGTCGCAAAAAGCCTATTACCACCAAAGTAAAAAAAGGAGAGGAAGTTGCTACCGCAACCAAAGTTGGCTCACCCGTTGCGAAAAAAGGTAAAACCTCAGCCAAACCCGAAACTAAGGAGAAACCTAATCACTTAGAACCTCACAAAAAAGTTAACGAGGCCGCGACTGAGTCGAAATCATCGCAAAAACCTGAAACAAAGCCGATAGAAGAAGGGGGCAAGTCAGAGGTTCGGCCTAAGCCTTCGCCAAGGCCTCAAAGGCAACCTGAGCGCCGTGTGCATGAACACAAGACTAAGCATTTTGATGATCAGGCACGCAATGTGCGCGATATCGCAAACCTGAAGGGTAAGCGCCCCATTGTTGCCCTGACTGCATATGATGCGGTGATGGGCAAGTTGGTTAACGACGCGGGCGTTGATTTTATTTTGGTGGGCGACTCGGTGGGAACAACTTTATTAGGGCACCGCACAACCATACCGGTGGATATGACCGATATGGTGCGTCACACTGCCGCGGTTCGCCGTGCCCAACCCAAGTGCTTACTGGTTGCTGATCTCCCCTTTGGAGAGGCGAGCTTTTCCTTTGATCGACTGCTCGATTCGGCCCGCCGGTTGATGCAAGAGGGCGGTGCGGACGCGGTCAAAATTGAGGGAGGTCGGGATGTCGCTGACGATATCGAAAAACTTGTCTCCACTGGGGTGCCGGTGCTTGGTCATATCGGACTACTACCCCAGACGGTAAAAGCAATTGGTGGATACCGGAAGTTTGGCGGCGATCGCCAGGAAGCGGAGGATTTATATACTGATGCAATCGCCCTTGAAGAGGCAGGTTGCTTTGCGGTGGTCGGGGAAATGATTGAGGATGCGGTTGCTCGTGAACTAACCAAGCAGATTCTTCCACCCCTGATCGGGATAGGTAGCGGGGCAGCGTGTGACGGGCAGATTTTGGTAAGTGCCGATATCCTGGGGTATAACACAAGGAAGGCACCTTCGTTTGTGAAAACTTATGCCAATTTAAACCAAGTTATCTCTAAAGCTCTTTCTCAGTATGTAACTGAGGTCAAGTCTAGGGAATTCCCCGCCTGAATTTATGAATTTTTCTGTATTAGGAGCTGGGGCATGGGGTACAGCGATGGCAGTATACCTAGCCAGGCTCGGTCATGTAGTCACTCTTTGCCCTCGGCGGATGGAGCATGCCCTCCAGCTCTCATCTGACCGAAAAAACCTTGATTACTTACCTACAGTTGAATTTCCCTGTGACTTACAGGTTGGCAGGGAGGTGGCTCCGGCAATCATGGAAGCCGATTATATCTTCCTTGCCTGTCCTTCTCACGCATTGCGGAAAACTACATCGGGGGTAGTCGAGCATCTTGTTACCAGCCCTCAACTAAAAGGTGCTCTTGCCCTATGCAAAGGCCTTGAACCAAAGACCAATAAGTATTCTCACGAGGTAATGGCTGAGGTGCTTGGCCCCTCCATAAATTGTGGATATTTAACAGGGCCTTCGCATGCGCTGGAATTGGCAGAGGGTAAGCCTGCTGCAATGTGCCTGGCACTTGATCAAATGGAAGCAGATACTCTTAGCCTACAGGAGGCAATTAGTTCATCGTCTTTGCGCATTTACCGCTCTGATGATCGAGTGGGGGCAGCCATCGGGGGGTGCCTGAAAAATGTTTATGCCATTGCGGTTGGCCTATCTGATGGATTGGAGTTAGGAGATAATGCCCGTGCCGCATTAATTACTCGCTGCCTTAATGAAATGATCGAACTTGGTTTCCATCTCGGTGCAAAGAAGGATACATTTGTGGGCTTGAGTGGAGTGGGTGACCTTATTGCAACTTGTACGGGTGAATGGAGTAGGAATCGAACCTTTGGTCAATCGATCGCTCGTGGAAAATCAGCAAAGGCCATGATTGAGGGTCAAAAAACCGTTGTCGAGGGTTACTGGGCTACAGAATGTTTTTATAGAAAAAGTAAAGAAGCTGGTGCAACCGCACCCGTTTTGGAACAAGTATATCGTACTCTTTACGAGGGGAGTGACCCGAGGAGTTCAGTAATTGAATTAATGTCTCGCGGGTTAAAAGCAGAAGGATCTTGATAACCTAATAAAGACCCATTCATGAATACAGCGGAACGTCCTAAGCTAAAAGCCCCAGGTGGTGTAAGCGAGCTGTTACTTCATTCGTGTTGTGCTCCTTGTGAGGGAGAGGTTTTGGAGACAATGCTTGAGTCTGGAATCAAGCCGGCAGTTTTTTTTTACAACCCAAATATTCACCCCAAAAAAGAGTACGAACTGCGAAAGGAAGAGGATAAAAGATTTTGTGAAAAACTCGGTCTTGCCCATCACGACGGTGATTATGATGTAAGAAATTGGTTTGAGCGAATAAAGGGCATGGAGTGGGAGCCTGAACGGGGAATCCGATGTACCAGTTGCTTTGATATGCGTTTTGAACGTACTGCTCTGTTTGCGAAAGAGCACGGGTTTAGAGTCTTTACGAGTTGCCTGGGGATTTCTCGCTGGAAAAATATGGCCCAAATTAATGGTTGTGGAGAACGGGCTGCGTCCCGTTACGACGGAATGACTTACTGGACTTACAATTGGAGGAAATGTGGAGGCTCGCAAAGAATGCTTGAGGTTTCCAAAAGGGAAAACTTTTATCAGCAGGAGTATTGTGGCTGTGTTTATTCTTTACGAGATACTAACGAATGGAGGATGTCCAAGGGACGAAAAGAGATAGAAATTGGTAAGAATTTTTATGGTACTGAAATCAAGCAAGAATCAAACTCGTAATACTTCAGCTTATTTATTAATATGTTGAAATGATCAATTCTTCGGTTTGGCAATCCCTTCGTAACGAAGCTACTGCAGTAGCATCGCGGGAGCGCATACTTGCCAAGGTACTAACTGAATATGTATTAGAGCGGTCATCTTTAGAGGATGCATTAAGTTGGCGTTTATCTTCCCGCTTAGCAAAAGGTGCAGTTCCTGGTAATGATTTAAGGGAACTCCTGCTTCATGCTTACAACTCTGTACCTACTATTATTAAGTCAATCGAACGAGACCTCGAAGCAGTTAAGGAAAGAGATCCGGCATGCGATGATTTCCTTAGCCCCTTTTTATACTTTAAGGGATTTCAAGCTTTGTCTGCTTACCGAGTATCTAATTGGCTTTGGTTAGAAGGTCGTAAAGACCTCGCTCTTTACCTGCAAAGTCTAATCTCGGTTGTCTATGGAGTTGATATCCACCCTGCTGCTTTAATTGGAAAAGGTATACTACTTGACCACGCCACTGGTTTTGTAGCTGGAGAAACTACTGTAATCGAGGACAATGTGTCTATTTTGCATGAAGTTACTCTCGGCGGAACCGGAAAGGATCGAGGTGACAGGCACCCCAAAATCCGTTCTGGTGTTCTCATTGGAGCAGGCGCGAAAATACTTGGTAATGTCGAGATTGGTGAAGGGGCACGGGTAGGAGCAAGTAGTGTGGTATTGGCAGATGTTCCTCCTCATGTATCAGTAGCCGGCGTACCATCGAAAATACTTGGCTCTTTTGCAGATGAATCGATTCCTTCTTTGGGTATGGATCATACCCTAATTAATATGAAGGTATATGAAGCGGGGGGAGGTATCTGAACCAAACTTCCTCATTTTAGCCCCAATGATTGACGAAAACGAATCTAGTATTTAAAAAAACAGATATGCCAGAATTATCTAATCCCGATATCGTTTCCTTTAAAAATGATGAACAAACTGGTGGAGTCTCAAGTAAACCAGTAGAAGATATCGAAGTAAAAGACGCCCAGATGATTTTCGATTCAGTTTGGCATGAACTGGAGAAGGAAGTTGGTGCGGAAAACCTCAAGTTTCCAGCAGAAATCTTCTGGCTTAATGGTGCTCCTGGAGCAGGGAAAGGTACACAAACCGCATTCATTATGGAGTTTCGCGACCTCACCGAGAGACCTATTGTGGTGAGTGAACTCTTACAATCCCCGGAAGCCAAGAAAAAGATTGATGCCGGCTTACTTGCCGGTGATCGCGAGGTTACAAAACTAGTACTCCGAGAATTACTTGATCCAAAGTACGAAAGTGGCGCAGTAGTGGATGGATATCCCCGTACTAAAACTCAGGTGGAGTGTTTAAAGCGTTTTCACAGACGATTAAGCGATTTGCGAAGCAAGTATCTAGGGACATTCCAAGAGTCACAGTTCCCCAAACCCCGCTTTCATATAATCATGCTCTTTATTGATGAGGATGAAAGTGTGCGCCGACAACTCTTGCGAGGAGAAAGGACAATTGCTCACAATAAAGAGGTTGAAGCCTCAGGGGTAGGCACCAAATGGGAGACGCGCAAGACAGATCTAGACGATTCATCCGCTCACAAACGGTACAAAACCTTTAAGGAATCCACTTACGATTCCTTAACCACACTACGCGAGGTTTTTCATTATCATTTTATTAATGCCCACGGGACCATTATTGAAGTTCAGCAACGTATTATTAGTGAGTTAAAGTATCAGAGTTCCCTCGAGCTTGATCAACCAACTTACGATCGAATATCCTCCATTCCCCTTGCTGAACAACTATCCTTGCACGCCAGGCAGATCTTGGTCAATCGTTTGGATTCTTATGAGAAATTTCATTGTGAATTATTTGAACAGGTGGTTGGTTTAATAAAATCAAAGTTCATTCCGATTGTTGAGAAGCATTCAATTTCGGGGTTAGCATACATCAACTCAGAGGATGCTGTACTTAATGATCCTCTAGCAATAGCAATGCTAATAGATGTTTTTACTGAGCGAGGGTTTACTGCAGTCGTGGATATTCGTAAGATGGAAGTCCCCGCAAGGATTGATCCAAAGTCATTCGAAATAATTAATAGGGTAAAAAATGTCTATCGTGTGAGAATTAATTTCTCTGGTTCGAAAATCCGTCGCGGTTAATCACACTTCACTTCTTTAATTCTTATACATATATGGACCCCAGGTATCATAAGCTTGCCAGTAATTTGGTCTCTCACTCGGTTAATTTATCTCCAGGCGAAAAGGTCCTCATTCATGCGTTTGATGTTCCTGAAGAAATTACCCTTGCCCTGGTGCGAGCAGTAAGGCAACGCCAGGCACATCCTTTTGTCCAACTTCAATCTGGTCGGGTTGAGCGAGAGTGTTTACTTGGTGGAAAGGTTGAGCAATTTGAAACATCCTTAAAGTGGGAACTTGAAAGAATGAAGGAAATGGATGCTTATATCGCTTTGCGCGGTTCATCTAATGTTTTTGAAACTTCAGACCTTCCTTCTGATGATCTACAGAGAGCCATGAAAACTCTCAAGCCAGTTCTCGACTGGCGGGTAAATCAAACAAAATGGTGTGTTTTGCGCTGGCCAACCCCGTCAATGGCACAGCAGGCAAAGATGAGCACAGAAAGGTTTGAGGATTTTTACTTTAATGCCTGCTGTATGGATTATGCAAAAATGAGTTTGGCAATGAACGGTTTAGTTGAGCGGATGCGTAACGCCGACCAGGTTTCCATTTCCGGTCCAGGAACTGATTTAAATTTTTCAATTAAGGGCATTGACGCAGTCGGTTGTTCAGGAACTCACAATATTCCTGACGGTGAAGTGTTCTCATGTCCGGTAAGAGACAGTGTAGAAGGGTATATTACCTACAATGCCGACACAATATATCAGGGGACTTCTTTTTCCAATATTAGATTGTCTTTTAAAGATGGGCGAATTGTAGAGGCAACGGCATCTTCAAATGAAGATAAATTGAATGAAATTCTGGATTCTGATGACGGCTCTCGTTATATCGGAGAATTTGCCATCGGGTTTAATCCGATGATCAAAGAACCAATGCTGGATATTTTGTTTGATGAAAAGATATCTGGCTCTTTCCACTTTACTCCTGGCCAAGCTTATGAAGAGGCAAATAATGGGAATAAATCACAGGTTCACTGGGATATGGTCTGCGTCCAACGTCCGGAATGGGGAGGTGGAGAAATTCATTTTGACGGGGAATTAATTAGAAAAGACGGACTATTCATTCCCGATAACTTACAGTCACTCAATCCGGAAAATCTGCTGTCCAACGGTTAATCATTTTAAGATGGATCGCTTTATCGAGTCTCTACCTAAAACGGAGACTCATCTGCATATTGAGGGAGCAATACCTTGGGAACTCTTTGAAAATCGTTTTCCTGGAGAATTCCTTCAGGTTCCAGAGTTCAGGAAGCCCGACTTCCGCTATAATAACTTCCAACAGTTTGAAAAGATTCTAATTGATCATGCATTGCGAGTAATTAAGAGCCCTGAGGATTACGCAGAGATCGCGAAGATGCTGTTCGCCAGGCAACTTTCCCAAAATATTGCTTATGTCGAACTAAGTTTTCATGCGGGCATGATTGAGTTCCTTAAAATCAGTGGGGAAGATATTATTCAAGCTATACGGTCAGTCGTGCCTGATGGCTTGGAGGTTCGTATTTTTATGGGTATGAGCCGGGATTCTTATTCTTCATTCCTTGGACCACTATTAGAAGAAGCAGTCGAGAGTTGGGAAGGTCTTTATGGCATCGATCTTCATGGACCTGAAGATTTACCCTCGAAAGATTGGATGCCTCGATTATGGTCCATTGCCCACGCAAATGGAAGAATGCTAAAAGCCCATGCTGGTGAGTTTGGCTCTGCACAAAATGTCAAATGGGCGGTCGAGAGTCTTGGAGTAAAAAGAATCCAACATGGAATAAGTGCATCGGATGATGAAACTGTAATGGAATTACTTGTGGAGAAGGGTGTGGTTTTAGACCTTTGTCCAATAAGTAATTATAAATTACGGGTTTTTGATAATTGGGATGATTATCCAATTCGTAAATTCTTAAACAAAGGAATTCGTTGTACGATTAGCACGGACGATCCTTTCTCATTTGGAAATTGCTTGAATGATGAGTACAAATACCTGGTTCGTTACATGGGCTTCTCCGCCTCCGAAATCGCGGAAATTGCCAAAACTGGTTTCGATACAGCTGACCTTCAGGATTATCAAAAGAAAGAATCGATGAATCAAGTTGATCATTTATTATCCCTGGAAAGAGGGAATGAATTGTAAATGAAAGACATCTTCACTTGCCCCGACAACCAAAGTGGTCGAGTAGACAAAATTCTTGCCGATAAGTATTCAGATTTTAGCAGGGAATTTATAAAACAATCTATTGAGGTTGGTAAGGTCTCTCATATTGATGGATCCCTCATCGTACCGAAGACCAAAATTAATTCGGGAGATCAATTATTAGTCGATTTATCTCGCCCGAAAATTAATGCACTTGAGCCATACAAATATGACCTATCCATCATCCATGAGGATGATCATATCCTTGTAGTCAATAAACCAACCGGTATGGTAGTACACCCAGGGGATGGGACCGACAATACAACCTTGGTTCACGCTCTTTTGAATCATTGCCCAAATGCGTTATCTCCTATTGGAGCACCGCTTCGTCCAGGTATTGTTCATCGGTTGGATAAGGAAACGAGCGGTATCATCTTGGTAGCTAAATCTGAAATGGCACACCTTTCACTCGCTGAACAATTCGCAGGTCGTAAAACGGGAAAGCTTTATCAGGCAATTGTCTGCGGAAAGGTCGGGAAATATGGGGAGTTTAATCAACCGATTGGACGCCACCCAAAGGTACGCGTGAAAATGGCAGTTTCCGAAAAAGGGAAGTCGGCCTGTACGAAATGGGAAAGACTAAGTTCTTTTGGTGATGAATTCAGCCATGTGAAATGTGAGATTTTGTCTGGCCGGACCCATCAAATAAGGGTTCATTTCTCTGCGGCCATGCACCCGTTAGCAGGAGATGTAACATACGGGTATAAACAACATAAGGCAAAGCCCGTCGTTTTCCCTCGGGTTATGCTTCATGCATGGAAGTTAAGTATTTTTCACCCAGGGCACAAAAAACAAGTAAGCTTTACATCTCCACCTCCTAATGACTTCGATCAATGCCTTGGCAAGTTAAAGGCATTAGTCGGCGAATAAATAGTTAGTCCTTATGTGTAAGGGTAGTGGTGATTCGGGAAAACGCATCATCCACATCGTCGACAATTTGAAAGAGTTCGACATCACCTGGTGAAATTACTCCCCATTTGATAAAATGATCAAAATTGATTAATCCATCCCAAAACTCTTTACCGTAAAGAAATACAGGTAGTTTCTTGTGCAGTTTATTTGTTTGAGCCAGGGTAAGGGTCTCAAATAATTCATCCATCGTCCCAAATCCACCTGGGTAAACGACTATGGCTTTCGCATGGTAAAGGAAGTAAAATTTCCGCAGGAAAAAGTAATGGAACTCAAAAGAGAGCTCAGGGTCAGCGTAAGAATTAACACCTTGTTCAAAGGGCAGGCTTATTCCTAGCGCAACGGATTTGCCTCCTGCCTCCTTTGCTCCTTTATTTGCAGCTTCCATCATACCCGGACCACCACCTGAGCAGATAAAATACTTCTCATCTACTGGGTTGCTATCTGACCATTGAGTAAGCATACGAGATAAATCAACGGCATCGTCGTAGTATTTGGAAAGCCGTGCAATAGATTCTAACTTGCTCAATTTTTCAATCTCTTCATCGGATCGTTTTTCGCTACTTGGTAACTGAGAAGCAAAGTCCTTGAGTTCAGCCTTAGCTATATTATGAGGCTTCGGGCGGGCAGATCCAAAAAAAACAATAGTGTTATCAATTCCCTGCTTGGAGAGCCTATTCTCAGGTTCCAATAGTTCGCACAAGACACGGATAGACCGAGCATTATGACTGTTGAGGAAATTTTTATTATCGTAAGCTTTGGAGGGGTTATTTGTCATTCATTAGATCATGATAGGTGAAAATAAATTTAAAAGGTAAAAGAAAATATGGATTTGTGGTTAAAGTTATCATTTATAGCTCCGACTATGCATAGTAGCCACAGGGACGTGGCCTCCGAAACTTGATTCGATCCACAGGAGGTTGATTAGAATCAGCAAGTATTCCGCTACAGGAATCAAATTTCATTGCTGTGATTTATTTTAATAAATGTTCCCAATCTAAGTTAGCTGACCAGTTACCAAAACTTGGTAATCACTCGGAAAACCTCATTGAATTCCCTTCTCAAGATTCAGAGTTCATAAATGAAGAAGCAGGAAAGTGGGTGGACAAACTAATGAAGAATGAAGTCGAAGAATGGAGTTCCAACTCTGCATCACCTGACCATCTTGAAGAAGACATAGAAGTCAGTCAGAAACTCGCAGATCAACTAGTAAGGAAGGGAATCGTTTAGTCCTGTGTCCAAGTTTGCATTGCGTATTTGGGCAGTGGCATGGGTGTCCTTAACTTCCTGCTCCCCATCAATGGTCGAAGAACGACCCGAGCAAAACTCGACAAATTATCCGACAAGCTCTGAGCATGCCCAGCAGCAAATAGGCTCATTAGCAAACTTGTTTCAGAATAAGGCGGCAAACGAATCCAAAAAGGAGCAATTGCTTAAAGATTTCACCAAACCTTTACAATCCTATCCGTTGGTTGAAAGTTCCATGACGAAATATGAAAATGACGGATTACTTTATCGAAAGGGAATCCCGACCCCGTTTAGCGGAAGATTAGTCGAGCGTAACCCCCTAGGCATTTCAACACTTGAAGCATCATTCCTGGACGGTTATCCCCATGGCCAGCAAGTAAGGAGATACCCAGACGGCACCATCTCGATGGAAGCTATTTTCGATCGTGGGGTACTTACTGGGATAAAAACAAGATGGTGGAAGAATGGTCAAATACGGGAGGAAGAGTATTGGGATGGTGGGAATTACAGAGGCAAAAAAAGTTGGGATGATAATGGTAGGGTGATCAAGGAAGAGAGAGTTAGGTAGATCCTTTACCTTCCTTCGTGAACTCGGATATTCTGTCGAGATAACGACCAAAGTCTCCAACTCGTAAAACGGACAAGTTGGGTACCACATTGGACCTTTCAATATCCCGCCATGAATGAAAGATTAAATCCGTTACTTCGTCCGGACAAACTACAGCCAAAAACTTAGTCTTTTTCGCAGAGTTAGTATTTTTTAATAAATTCACTAACTCGTCTGTGCAGGCACTTGAGATAGTCTCGCGCACTTCGATTCCCAAGTTTAGCCCAGGCACCCAAAGGTCGACTTCATTTGCATTAAAATTTGATACAATTTTTAATTTCCTCCGCTTAAGCTTTTCTTCACAAATATGAATAAGATCAGAAATCTTAGCAGATTCCCCCTGAATAGATAGTTTCTCCTTTGAAACCAATGAATTGAGGTAGGAAAGAAGGTTTCCTTTGTGAAGCAATTGAACTCGTTCAAGCACAAACCCACGAATCGCTGGGTCAGGAAATAGCATTTCTAGCGTGGGCAAATCTTCATCATTAGCATTAATCTTTGACAGTTCCTGGTTTCGTTCATCGATGATTCTAGAAATACCAACCGGGATTTTGATCGTGTGTACCCTTAAATCATAACTAGCTTGAGTTGATGCAAGCTTAGCAATTTGCTCCCGAATCCACATGCATAATACAGCAGCTTTTTCATTGGACTGGTAACCTTCGCCTTCAATTTCCGAGGTTAGTTCTTTAAATTCTTTTACAAGAGAAGCTTTATTTTTTTTGGCTTCTTTACTTTCCCTAAGGCTTTTAACTATTTCCTCTATAAGATACTGATCATCTCTCCAATCTCTTCGCCTCCTATGGTAAATTGGAGTAGCCAAGGACGTCGAACTCAGCTTTTTAATTAAACTTTTTTTTGGGGGAAAATTCACAAGGACTTAAAAGAAATTTCAATTTTCAACATTCTATGTGATGATGAGTGTTATATGCAATTCTTCAATCTTCCGGTAGTCACTCAAGCTCTCTGCAATAATTTCCTCCTTTTTATATCTCTATTTGCTGGGGCACTGCCAACTTTCGGGGAAGCAGTGGAGCAAGTTGAAAGTAATTCATCTCAACAAAAAAAGAGCATTATTCGAGTTATCAAGCCAGGGATATTTGATTACCAATCGAATGAATACTTGGTTCGCATGCGGGCTTGGGGTGTCGGGTTCCCTGCTCGAGATCAACCAGGTTTTAATGAAGCAATCAATTTTACTGAAACAAAACTCCTAAATGCTTCAGTCACCATAAAAGTAAAAAGTGCATTCGATGCTCAGAACCTTAAAGTGGTAGATGTCTTAATCGGCGAAGATCAAATCAGTTTTTCGCAGGAAGCTATAACGCAAGGAATTGGTTGGCATTTAGAAAAAGAGACTAACCGCCACGGAGTATTTATCATTTCACAAATCAAGGCTAAGAGGAAAAACATAGGTGTATGGAAGCACGAAAACGCATACAATCAACAAGAGATTCAATCAAGCATTCCAGTCCCTATGCTACGATCAATGATCGGACAAAATCCATTTTCTGCTAGCATACAATACTGGGTAACATCATTCGGGAAGGTACACCGTCCGGAATGTACTTTCTACGAGCGTGGAAGAGGTGAACTGAGCAGAAGGCCTACGGGGAAAGATTGTAGGTTATGCGGAGGAGCAAAAAACTCCAAATAGTAGCTATGAATTGGCAATTTCAGCCAGTTCTTCTTTTGTTTTTAAGCCAACTATAGTCTGGGACAAAGAACCGCCCTTGTAAACTAATATGGTAGGAATGGATTGTACGCCATGTTCCTGAGCAAGGTCAGTATTCTCATCCACATTAACTTTATAAATGGCCACCTTGTCGGACATTTCGGCATTAAGTTCTTCGAGGATTGGACCAAGTGCTTTACATGGGCCACACCAAGGAGCCCAGAAGTCGATAAAAGTCGTTTTGTCACTAGAACTAGTGATTTTATTGAAGCTGTCTTTATTTAGGTTAATTAATTCGCTCATGATAGAGTCAGGATTTAAGGAATATTAGAATGGTTAAGGTGACTGCACCACCAAAAACCAAAAAGTCAAAAAGTAGGAGGGTGATACTTGGTCTCGAACCAGATGCCTTCTTGTCTGTATTTTGGGTTGAAGATTTGGCTTTCTTCGCGCTCTTCTTAGAGGATCTTGAATTTGTTTTGGACTCAGAGTTGTCAACGGGTGCAGGAACTCCAGGTGGTGTAGGGATAGCCCCAGGGGGGGCGACT
>ERZ887851.243-NODE-243-length-56158-cov-13.784111_pt1 | contig 56158 bp, 50 predicted proteins | sample MGYA00521100_ERZ887851 | MGnify/ENA primary metagenome ERZ887851 (study PRJEB32303, sample SAMEA104408602) | aquatic metagenome | biome: Brackish water; feature: Pelagic; material: water | place: Baltic Sea | collected 2014-06-06T16:11:00 | depth 11,444 m ... | reverse complement strand
AACTTTTCAAAATACGATAGTTCCAAGGGACGATTATTTACTTGGCTTTTGAATATTACGCGAAATACGGCAATTGATTATACCCGATCGAAAGAATTTCAAACGAGATTAAAATTTTCTACGGAATTCAAATTAGAGAGTCATAGCAACGCTTCCGAAATGAATGTTGATGCTATTGGAATGTCAGAAATGTTAAATTTATTGGATCCAGAATCCAAATTGGTGCTCGAAACCGTATATATGAAAGGTTACACACATGTCGAAGCTGCCGAATATTTGAATCTTCCATTGGGAACGATAAAAACGCGGATTCGAAATGGCATGATGATTTTAAGAAATAACAAATAGGAAACGTGAATATAAACGATTACATAGCTTCTGGGATTCTTGAGAAGTTCGTTTACGGACGATTGAGTGAAGATGAGCGCAGAGAAATTCTGGTACTTGCCGAGCAACATCCCGAAATCAATGACGAAATTCAATCCCTCGAAGAATCGATGGAATTAGTCGCGCGTGCCTTTGCCGTAACTCCGCCAGCATCGCTGAAAGCATCTATTTTTGCTGCGATCGAAAAAGCGGAAACGCCTCCATTCCTTCATGCAAAGTCTGTTGTTTCTGACTATTCGTATTGGCTAGACAAGTTCGATGAGCCAGCGCACTACGAAAATATGCACATGGAAGTTATCGCACAAGATTCAGCTGCGACCATGGTAATCGCCTGGGTTAAAGGTGGCGAGGAAGATCATCTTCATACAGATTACACAGAAATTTTCTTAATCGCGGAAGGGACGTGCAGAGCAACGATTGACGGTGTGACGTCGGATTACGGTCCGGGTGACTACGTTGAATTCACCATAGACAAAAACCATTCGTACGAAGTAACTTCCGAAAAACGAATGAAAGTGGTGGCATCCTTGGTACAAAGAGCAGCATAAAAACCCACTTTTAGTAAGTTGAATCGAAGTGATTAAAAGGAATCGAAGTTTTAAAATCAATTATCGTCCTTCATGAATGCATCCACTATATCTCGGATGTACTCCGTTTCATAGCCTTTTGATGCTAAAAATCGGTAGACTTTTACCTTTTTAGCATAAGAATCGCGCTCGTTTAATGCGTGGTATTTTCTTTCAGCAAGGTGTTTTAAATTCTCAAAGTAGACTTCGTCTGTAATGCCAGCAAGCGCTTTTTTGATTGAGTATTCCGAAATGGCTTTTTGCTTGAGTTGCTGACGAATTTTGATTTTTCCCCAACGTTTTATATTGACTTTCCCCGAAACGAAAGCTTCTGCAAATCGTTCTTCACTCAGAAAATTATTGGAAATTAAGTCAGCCAGAAGGCGGTCTCGATCTTCTTGATCGAGACCCCACTGGAACATTTTTCTATCGAGTTCTTGCGAGCATCTTTCCTGATAAGCACACAAGGCCTCTAGTTTAATTTTGGCATCAATTAGCGAGTATTTTCGCTCGCGACTCATTGAACAATCACCTCTTCTTTATCGCTATTCACAAATGAATATTGCAACAAATGATAGGAAGAGTTCGGTTGAATTGAAACCCATTTTTTGTATTTGAAGAACCATTTTACCTGTTTGGAGATAATTCCTTTAGTAAAATACGATTCGATGTAAGGGTGCATTTGCAAAGCGAGTCCTTTGGACTTCCCTCCTTTCATTAGATAATCGAGGTTTGACTCAATTTCTTCGGCAAAAAGTATAGAGGCTTGCACTTCACCCGTTCCCTTACACGTTGGACATGTTTCAGAAGTATTGATATCTGTTTCAGGTCGAACACGCTGACGTGTGATTTCAACAACACCAAATTTCGATGGCGCAAGAATATTGTGCTTCGCACGATCGTTTGCCATACCCTTTTTCAAGGCATCATGCAACGCCTTGTTGTTGGCGCGGTCGTGCATATCGATAAAGTCGATACAAACAATTCCTCCCATGTCGCGCAGTTGCAACACGCGGGAAATTTCCTGAGCGGCTTCAAGGTTGGTGGCGAGGGCATTGCTTTCCTGACCATCCGCTCCTTTTCGGTTTCCGCTGTTGACATCCACAACATGCATTGCTTCGGTGTGCTCAATAATCAGATATCCTCCACTCGGCAACGGAACTTTCTTTCCGAAGAGCGATTTTATTTGTTTATTGACTCCAAAACGCTCGAAGATCTGCAATTTCCCGTCGTAATGACGAATGATCTTCTCTCTTCCTGGTGCAATTCCCGAAACGTACTCCCGCAAAGTTTCATACAATTCCTCGTCGTTCACATGAATATTTGAGAATTCAGCGTTCAACATGTCACGCAGGATAGACGACGCCTTGTCGATTTCACCTAACACACGAGAAGGAGGTTTTGATTCCTTCAAGTTGTTGTGCATTTTTTTCCATTTTGCGACCAGATTCTTCAGATCCTGATCAAGCAATTCGATCTTTTTACCTTCTGCTACCGTTCGAATGATCACCCCGAAATTTTTCGGTCGGATGGCATTCATTAATTCTTTTAATCTTGCTCGTTCCTCACTGTCTTTAATCTTTTGAGAAATCGAAACTTTGTTTGAAAAAGGTACCAATACTAGGTATCTTCCTGCTAAGGTAATTTCGGCGCACAACCTCGGTCCTTTCGAGGAGATGGGCTCTTTGGCTACCTGAACCAAAATTGGTGCAGAAGACGAAATAATTTCATTGATTTTCCCGTCTTTAGGAATATCTTTTTCGCCTTTAAAATAAAGAAGATCGGCTACGTTTTGCTTGCCACGCAATGTGTCACGAGAAAACTTATTTAATGAATTGAATTGTGGACCGAGGTCGAGATAATGCAAAAATGCATCTTTCTCGTAACCCACATCAACGAAGGCAGCATTCAAACTTGGAACGACTTTACGTACTTTTCCAAGATAAATGTCTCCAACGGCAAATTCACTTTTGCCGCCTTGCTCTTCATGCAACTCTATAAGCTTTCCGTCATCGAGTAGGGCAAGCACGATACCTCCTTTTCGGGCATCGACTACTAGTTCTAAACTCACGAAAGCCTTATTTAGTTAATAAATAGAAAAACTTAGTAGACCTCAGTCCACTAAGCTTTAAAACGATTCAAGAAAAATTATTTTTTCTTCTTGTGACGGTTTTTTCTTAGTCTCTTTTTACGCTTGTGCGTAGACATCTTATGTCTTTTTCTTTTTTTACCACTTGGCATAGTTTCTATATATTTCTTGTTAAACTTCTATTCAATCTAACTTCCTCATTTGGAGGAAAAAAAACACTCTCACTAAAAAGCGAGAGTGCAAAAGTAATAAAACCAATTGGAATTTTATCCAAAATAGGTCTATCAATTATTTCGACACCTTCACATTTGTTTTTACCTCCTCAACAAATGTTTTTGCTGGCTTGAATGAAGGAATGTTATGCGCAGGAATAATGATCGCGGTATTTTTTGAAATGTTTCTTCCAGTTTTCTCTGCTCTCTCTTTCACTACAAAACTTCCAAACCCTCTCAGGTAAACGTTTTGTCCCTTCGCCAATGAAGACTTCACAGAGTTCATGAATGCCTCAACAGCCTTCAAAGCTTCAACTCTCTCTAATCCAGTCTCTTCTACAATGTCCGAAACGATGTCCGCTTTAGTCATATCTTATTGATTTTTTGATGTTTAAATTTAACTCGAGGGCAAAAATACTCTTCTCTTTTGTTTATTGGTTAATTTTGTAGGAATAATTAATCGATTTTCTCTGAATGCATAATTTTTCCCTATTAATCATTGATTGGTATAGACAAAACAAAAGATCACTTCCTTGGAGATTGACATCTGACCCATATAAAATATGGCTTTCCGAGATAATCTTGCAACAAACACGCGTTGACCAAGGAATGGCTTACTATGAAAAATTTACGAAGAATTACCCAAATGTCGATGAATTAGCCAATGCTTCAGAACAAAATATACTCAACGATTGGCAGGGACTTGGTTACTACAGTCGCGCAAGAAACCTACATTTCTCAGCCAAATTAATTCAGTCGGAATATGCTAGCGAATTCCCAAACACCTACGATGAAATCTTAAAACTAAAAGGAGTCGGGAAATACACTGCAGCCGCGATCGCATCTTTTGCCTTTAATGAAAAGAAAGCCGTGGTTGATGGCAACGTGTACCGATTTTTAAGTCGTGCATTTAATATTGACACACCTATTGACTCAACCGTTGGTCAAAAAGAATTCCAGTTTCTAGCTGATGAATTAATTTCTGAGAAAAATCCTGCTGATCACAATCAGGCGATGATGGAAATAGGCGCATTAATATGCACCCCGAATCAACCGAATTGTTTGGAATGCCCCGTTGCAGAATTGTGCGAAGCTCGTTTAAAAAATAAAATCAATGATCTTCCTGTCAAATCGAAGAAAACCAAGGTTAGAAATCGGTATTTTCATTTTCAGATCTTCCTTAGTGAAAATCAAACCATTTTAGAACAACGAACCCAGAAAGATATTTGGCAGCAAATGTATCAGTTCCCACTTTTTGAATCCGAATCAATTCATAATGAGCCAATAACCAATCTAAACAAAGTTTCCAAATCCGAACCTATCATCCACAAATTGAGTCATCAACACATCCATGCAGTCTTTCACATCTATGATGGAATTCCAAAAAATAGAGGGAAGAATCAATACAAAATTTCAATCTCGGAGATTCAAGATTATCCGCTCCCTAGAATAATTGATAGATACCTTGATGAGAATTCACTCGTCCTGTAATTTTTTAGTACTTTTAATTTACCAAAAAAACGAATGAATTGAATGGCTGGAAGCGTTAACAAAGTAATCTTAATTGGAAACTTGGGAAAAGACCCAGAAGTAAGACATCTTGAAAACGGTGCTACTGTTGCAAACTTTCCCATTGCGACCTCAGAATCTTATACAGATCGAAACACTGGACAGCGCGTTGAAAATACCGACTGGCATGACATTGTAGTTTGGAGAGGACTCGCCGAAATCGTTGAAAAATACGTAAAGAAAGGAACGAAAATCTACGTTGAAGGAAAACTTAAAAAACGTTCTTGGCAGGACAAAGAGGGAATCACTCGTTACACAACAGAGGTTGTCGCTGATGAATTGACTATTTTGAGCCGACCTGAAACGAAATCAAACTCGAATGAAGCTCCATACGACTCAACTGGCACTCCCGATGCTCCATCTCGTGTGGATGATATAATTAATAACGATAAGGACGATCTGCCTTTTTAAATGCTTTCTCACACCCCCATGGACGACCCCTCCAGTTTTGAAACTCTTGATAATATTATGACAGCAGGATTTGGTTCCGCAGGTGATTACATCTCCTTAGTCATTCTTTTATCCTTAATCACCATATCAGCATTGGTTTCTGGCTCGGAAGCCGCTTTTTTCTCGTTAAGCCCAACAGACAAGGAAGTCTTAAGGAATGATCCGAGTAAAAAGTCAGACTTTGTAAACAAGCTTCTCGATAAACCTCAAGAACTACTTGCAACAATACTCATCACGAATAATTTTGTGAATGTTGCCATTGTAATTCTCTCCAGTTCTATTATGCACGGAGTCTTAGAGAGTTCTGGCTTAAGCACAACAGCCGTTTTCCTATTAGAATTTGTTGTTATCACATTAACACTTCTTCTTCTCGGAGAAGTTGTACCTAAGATTTATGCAAACAAACGATCCTTGGCCTTCGCGCAAATGATGGGTCGCTCACTTTATTACGCAAACAACGTCCCTCCTATCTCATGGATTCGTTCTGGGCTGGTTTCAGGTACTGGATTTATTCACAAAAGAATGCGCCGAGGAAAGGTCAACCTTTCAACCGATGAACTAGAACACGCCTTGGCTTTAACAAAAGAAGATCACACCACAGACAACGATCATAAAATCCTGGAAGGGATCGTCAAATTTGGTACAACTGAAGTACGCCAAATTATGCGACCAAGGCTCGATGTTCATGCACTTGAATCTTCCCATACATACAACGAAGTCATTGAGATCATTTTAGATTGTGGCCATTCGCGACTGCCCGTATATGAAGATTCATTCGATAATATTGTCGGTGTACTCTTTATCAAAGATTTATTGCCTTTTCTCAACTCAAAAGAACAAGTTGATTGGACCTCCTTGATGCGCAAACCATTCTTTGTAACAGAAAATCGAAAGATTGACGATTTGCTGAAAGATTTTCAGGAGAAAAAAGTACATATCGCTTTAGTTGTTGATGAATACGGTGGAACCAGCGGTATTGTGACCCTTGAAGACGTACTAGAAGAGATTGTGGGTGACATTACCGACGAATTTGATGAAGACGAATTGGCCTACACTAAAATTGATGATGCAACCTACCTGTTCGAAGGGAAAACAGCATTGGTCGATTTCTACAAAGTCATGGAGATTCAAGAAGACGATTTAGAAATAGACACACAATCAACTGAAACTATTGGCGGATTAGTCGTTGAAGTAGCAGGACGAATATTAAGAAACAACGAACACGTTACCATTGGTCGAGTTAAACTCATCGTAGAATCGAGTGATAAAAAACGAATTAAGATGGTCAAAGCAATAAAATTGGAACAAGAGGAAGAATCATGAGAGCAATTTTAATAGTCATAAGTATCTTCTCGTTGTTGATCGTATCTTGCAGCGAAGAAACACCAATACCAAGACCTCCTGCTTACTTAAGAACAGACCTTCCTGATCATGAGTACAAAGTCTATGAAGATTCGTGCAATTACAGCTTTGAACTTTCCAACATATATTCGGTAGAGAAAGCTCCAGGCGATACCAACAGTGATTGCCATAGAAGAATTCAACTTGGACCGATGAACGGAACAATATACTTCCGATATTGGGACATGAACGAGCCTTTGTCGTTTTACATTAATAATGCCAACGATGAAGTCGATTTGCACAAAACAAAAGCGTCAGACATTATAGACCGCTCCGTATTTCGCCATGAAGACCGAGTTTTTGGTACCTTATTCCGATTAGAAGGAGATGTAGCAACGCCATTTCAGTTCTATTTAACAGACAGTACAGATCGATTCGTTTATGCCGAAGTACTTTTCAACTTCCCGCCGAACTACGACTCCTTAAAACCAACGCTCGACTATCTTCAAGTAGACATTGAAAATCTGATGGAAACTTTTCAATGGGGGAATTAGTTTATGCTTCATTGGGAAGCAATCTAGGCGATCGTTTTGAAAACCTGAAAAAGGCTATTTCATCCATTCACCAATCCGTTGGAAGAGTTTCAAAAATATCCTCAATTTATATAACACCTCCGTGGGGTTTTGAATCAAACAATGATTTTTTTAACGTGTGTATCGAAATTTCAACAGAAAAATCGCCAGAAGAAGTTTTGAAAAATTTCGAATCGATTGAAAATCAACTTGGTCGAATACGAAATAGCTCTATTGGTTATACATCACGCCCGATCGACTTAGACATCCTGACATACTCGGACAAAATCATCTCGACCGAAAAGCTCTGTATTCCTCACCCACGACTAGGAGATCGGAATTTCGTTTTACGTCCATTACTAGAAATTGCACCCACATTTATTCATCCCCAAAGTACAAAAACGATTCAGCATTTAATCGCTGACTGTCAGGACGAAGCGCCATATAAAATCCATGAAGAAAAAATATATTTTTCTCATTGATGAATACTTGATCGGTTAGGAAAATTATTGCTATTATTGCACAGAAATTTAGAATTTATACTTACTATGAAAAAGCAATCCATCAAAGTTTTGGCGCTTTTAGCAGTTGCTGGTGGTTTTACTACTGGTTGCGACCTGTTCAAAGATGCTGAATACGCATGTAATCCAGATCCGTTGGAGATGCATGGTGACTCTGTAGAAATTACTGTTGACATCACTTTCCCGGAAAAATCCCTTAATAAAAAGGCGTCAGTAGAATTTACGCCAACATTGGGTAGCACTAATCTAAAACCTCTTCGCGTTCAAGGCGAAAAAGCTACAGGAAGTGGTGATGCCATCCAGTACAAAGCAGGTGGTAAAGTAACATATACTGACAAAGTTCCTTACAAAGCTGATATGGAAGTTTCCAAATTGGTTGTAACAGGAAAAGTGTACAAAGGAGAAAAAGAAAAAGGTGAAGTAGAAGCGACTGAAATCTGCGACGCATGTATCATTACTCCTTACTTAGTGAAAAAAGATTTCAGACCAATCTACGCGAAAGACAAATTCGAGCGTGTAACACCTGAAACTGTTTTGACTGTAATCAACTTTGATAAAGGAAAATCAAACGTTAAGACTGCTGAAATGAAAGATCAAGATGTAAAAGATCTTCAGGCATTCTTAGAAATGGCAAACGAAAATCCTAAAGTGAAAATTACTGGAACTTCGGTTACTGGTTACGCTTCACCTGAGGGAGAAGAAGATAAAAACAATACGCTTTCTACGGATCGTGCAACTTCTGGTAAAGAATCTTCAATGACAATTGCTAAAAAAGCTGAAAACACTGCTACGCAAGAAGAAGGTTCTTACAACATGAAAGGTACAGGTGAGGATTTCGAAGGATTCAAAAGAGAATTGGAAGCAGATACGAAAATGGACGAAAGCGATAAGCAATTAGTTCTTCGTATCCTTGAGCAAGAAAAAAGCCCAGCTGTTCGTGAGCAAAAAATGCGTGACCTAGGTAAATCATTTACTTACCTTGACAAAAACGTATTCCCTGCATTGCGTCGTGCTGAGATCGTAACTAAATATGATTTGACTGGATTCTCTGACAAAGAGATGATGGATTATTCAGTAAGCAAGCCAGATACATTGAACCTTGAGGAGCTATTGTTCTGTGCTACACTTTACACTGACTTGAACGAAAAATTGAGAGTATACAAAATCGCTGAGTCTCGTTACCCAGAAGATTACAGAACTTCAAACAACGTTGGTGTTGTATTGTACGAAATGAACAAAATGTCTGAAGCTAAAGCGAAGTTCGAAAAAGCAAACAGCGTAAAAGACAACGAGATCGCCAAAAACAACCTAGGAGCAATCGCAGGTGTTGAAGGAGATCGCACAAAAGCATCTAAATTATTCGCTCAAGCGGGTGGTGCTAAAGAAGTTTCTTACAACAAAGGAATTATCGCTATCCAAAATGGTGATTACAAAACTGCTGAGTCTAGCCTTGGAGCAATGGACGCATCATTCAACCTTGCTCTTGCGCAATTGTTGAACGCTAAAGCTGGTTCTGTTAAAGGAACTATCGGAAAGAGCGCTGATGCTGAAACAGCTGACGGTGCTTACTTAATGGCTGTTGCTGCTGCACGTCAAGATGACTTGGCTGGAGTTGTTAGCAACCTTAAGAATGCAATCGCTAAAGACGGTGCTTACAAAGCAAAAGCAATGAAAGATAGAGAATTCCTTAAGTATGCTGAAAATGCAAGCTTCTCTACCTTGGTAAAATAAATTTGAATTTCGATTCAAAGAACCCTGGCGTTTTCGTCAGGGTTTTTTTATACCTGAATATTATCATTCTATTAATAATTTTCAACAACTAAGTGAATTCCGAACCTCGAAAATTATCGACGATTCCCTAGTAAAGGAATACTAAACCGTTTTATACAAAACAAAGCGAATCATGCATTTTCCATTTTTGTTCACAAGCCCCTTCCCTCTTAACATTCAGCTAAAACAAGTTTTTGAGAATCCCCATAATTGGCGTAAATTTGACTAGTTGGAACTAATTAATTACTATTAATACTTCAAGCACCACTCCAACGAAGAATCTGTTTTACATTTCTTCGTTGGAGTTGAATGAGTTTGGTTGTCCAGTTAATAATGAACAGATCAGAATACTGAAAAGTTCTTATTCCATCAAAAAAAATTAGGAACATCAACAATGATGCGAAGAAACTACTGATAACGCCTTGAAAAATGAGTTCACTTAAACACCAATTGGTACTACTAATTATTGCAATTTTTCAAATCGAAAGTGCCGATGCTCAATTAATCATTTCGGAATACCTCGAAGGAGCTTCGTTCGATAAATGCGTCGAAATTTTTAATCCTGGTAGCACTTCCGTTAACTTAACAGGCCATACCATTGATGTGTACTCCAATGGATCTTCAACAGTAAGTAGCAGCATTAGCTTGTCAGGATCGATTGCTCCTTGCGGTACATTTGTAGTCTGTCATACCAGTGCAAACGCTGGTTTACTAGCAATTTCTGACCAAACTTCTGGCAGTGCCAATTTCAACGGTGATGACGCTGTTGCACTTATGAACGGAGGAACAATGCTTGATTTGATCGGTAATATCGGTGAAGACCCAGGAAGTGAATGGACTGGCGTTGGCGGTGGTACAGCGAATGAAGGGATCATTCGAAATTCTAATTATTGTGCCGGAGTAACTACTGATCCAGGTGGAACTGGCTTTCCTTCTTTCACAGCGGCAAATTGGTCCGCCGTTGGTCAAACTGGAGCTACTTTGGGCGCACACACAAGTAGCTGTTGTGCAACTGTCAATACGATTACAACTGGAACAGTAACCGGATCTCCATTCAATGTGGAGTGCGTTACTTCTTCAACCGACAACGGAACGGTGGACTTCACTTCAACAGGCACATTCAACGCTGGGAACATTTACACCGCAGAGCTTTCAGATGCAACTGGTAATTTCGCCAGCCCTACGGTAGTTGGAACGCTAAATTCTGTCGCAAATTCGGGAACTATCAACATAACCATTCCAGCCAATATGCCATCAGGCGTTGGTTATCTTATCCGCGTTGTTTCTGACAATCCTGTATTTACAGGTAGTAATTCCTTACCAATTACCATTAATCAGAATCTAATTTGTTCTCCAACACTACCAGCAAATGGATTGGTCATTAACGAATGGTCCAACGGTCCAACCGGCAATCAAGAGTATTACGAATTCGTGGTTACGGGTCAATGTGGACAATCCGTAGATATTAGAAATTACATTTTAGATGATAACAACGCAACATTTACAAATCCTGCGGATTATGATGCAACAGCTTCTGGTATTGCGCCTGGACATTTTAGGTTTACAAATGATGCGCAATGGGGAAATATCCCTGTAGGATCCGTAATCGTAATTTACAACGCTGATGATCCAAATGGTGATCTTCCAGCTGACGATCCAACTGATGCAGATAATGATTCTCTTTACGTTGTTCCACATACAAGCACATTATTCGAACGTTGCACAACCTTACCAATTTCCGCCTCCCCAGATTCGATTTACGCACCATGTACCTACTCTACAGCTCCTTTGACGGGATGGGGCGCATTGAGCCTCAGGAATAGTGGTGATGCGATACAAGTGCGTCAGCCAAACGGAGATTATTACCATGGTGTATCTTTTGGTGGCTCTGAAATGACAGGAGGTCCTGATAACATGAAGTTATTTACAGGAAGCGGAACGGATATGGCGGGTTGGTTTAATAGTGGTGACATTTTTGATATTACCGATTGGAGTTCAGGAAACACGACTGGAAATCAAACTCCAGGAACTGCCAACAATGCTGCGAATTATTCATGGCTTCTATTGATGCGCGATACCACGCAGGCAACATGCCCTGTAACTATACTCCCTGTTGAAATGATAGAATTTAAAGGTATTAATGCTCCCGAAGGGAATATTCTGCATTGGTCGACAGCGAGTGAACGCAACTCAGATTATTTCATCATAGAGAGAAGTACGGATGGCAAAAAATGGTCGGAAGTCTCGATGGTAAATTCAATTGGCAACTCTAATGAGATTAATTCTTACCAAACAGTCGATGTAACCTTCAGCAATGATTACAATTATTATCGCCTAATTCAGATAGATGAGGATGGATCTCGAACGAAATATTCGAAGCACGTAACTATCGACAATACAGAAAAAGATGGTGTTGAATTGATCGGCATATTCAATTTACTCGGCCAAAAAGTTGATGCCTCTTTCAACGGTGTACAAATTAGGTTATACAGCGACGGAACTACTCAAAGGGTGTATAAAAATTAGCGTTGTTTTAAACAATCAAGACCTAATAATTATGCACACATAGTTTTTTGGTCTAATTCTTGAAATCATATCATCAAACCATAAAAATTGATGTTATGAAAAAGCTGTACTTCACCCTGATAATTGTTGCATTGTACGGATGTTCAATCACAAAAGACGGTATAATCATTAACGCGCCCACTGTTCCAAGTATTTCTGTTTGTGCAAATGTCGCTACCGACGCTGATGTTCAATTAATGGTTGACAAAATTGAGTCCCAAGCCTTCAAAGATGAAAAATTATCTCGAGCAAGACTGGTGACAAAGAATTACTGTTTTGTCTCATCACAAGTCATTTCGATCATGGAAGCTTTCACTTTTGAGGACAACAAGCTCACTATGGCGAAAGAGTTATACGATCAAACTACCGACAAAGCAAACTACGATACTGTAGTGGATGCACTCACGTATAAAAGTGATAGAGACGAGTTGATCGATTATATCAGTCAGAACCCTTAAACCACTTGCTTAAATAAACTTGTTCAGCTTGTCCGGGAGTCGGAACTAAAGTGATAGGGATCCCTAAAAAATCCGCGTCCATAATGGTTGAATAACCCGATCTGGAAATCAAATGCTTTGCTTTTAAAATTTGATCATCCCGATGCCGCCAAGACCCTGAAAAACGAACCGTATTTTGAGGTGTACTAATGCTTTTATCGCATACTAAAGTGGCATCTGGATGTTCTTTTACCACCCAATCAGCAAATTGTTGTGCGTAAATTTCAGGGCCGCTAATGATTGCCAATTTTTCAACAGATTTTTCTGGAAATTCTTGATACAACGAAAATCTTGAGTAAGCACCAATGTACGCAACCGATTTGGCGTCCATACTAACACTTAACTTTCCCGCAAGCCGACTATTTGAATCATCCATTACCCAGATTTGATGAAAACGTTTCATTAACTTTTTGTGAAGAATATCAACTGGGGCTTGAAACCATTTTACGGGTAAATTGTATTGATGTGTGATAAAAACGGAATGCATTCCTTTCAAATAGAAGCCGTAACGATGATCACTAAGAATTAAATCAACCTGATGTTTTTTCACCAACCTTGAAACTTGTCTTGTTTCGGAGTTCAATCGCAGTCGAAGTTTTGATCCTCTTAGAAAAAGATCCCAAGCAAAGTTGCCCTTACCTTTAAAATCGAATGGATATCCTTCGTGAAATTCGTAATTCAAATCTGGGAAGTACTCTTTGTAAACTTCTTGTTGTGCTTCTTCGCAAGCAATAATCACATTATTCCCTTGCTGGAGTAATTGATCGATTAAAGCAATCGATCTGGAAACGTGACCAAAACCCCAATTTAAAGGGGAAAACAATACTTTTTTTCCAACAACATCAACAGGTCTCATTACCTCAAATATACAAGGAATGACCGCACGTACCAATTAACGTTTTTTCGGATTTAAATTCCTTTGACAATCCCAACTTTGTTTTTAGCTTTAACGTTCTTAATAACGAAAACAATCAAATATGTTCGATTCAAACGAATTCAGAAAATACGCTACTAAGCATCAAGGACTTAGCAGCATGCATGTAGATTCCTATATTGAATCTTCTTTAACACCTTACATCATTGAGGAGCGTCAATTAAACATGACTCAAATGGATGTTTTCTCTCGATTAATGATGGATCGCATCATTTTCTTGGGAACTGGTATCAACGATCAAGTCGCAAACATTATTAACGCGCAATTGCTTTTCTTGGAATCTGCAGACGCTAAGAAAGACATTCAGATATACTTAAACTCTCCTGGAGGGTCTGTTTATGCTGGACTTGGGATTTATGACACGATGCAATACATTCAGCCAGACGTAGCAACAATTTGCACAGGGATGGCGGCTTCTATGGGAGCAGTATTGTTGTGTGCAGGTGCTGATGGAAAACGTTCTGCGTTAAAACATTCACGTGTTATGATTCATCAACCATTAGGTGGAGCGCAGGGACAGGCTTCGGATATCGAAATTACTGCACGTGAGATATTAAAGTTGAAAAAAGAGCTTTATGATATCATCGCGACGCATTCGAAACAAGATTACGATAAAGTTTACAACGATTCAGACAGAGATTACTGGATGACTTCTACGGAAGCAAAAGAATACGGAATGGTAGATGAAGTGTTGCTTCGCAATCCTAAATAAACTACCTTTGTACAAGAATTGAAGCCCTGATATTTCGCTTTTGCGGAATGAAGGGCTTTTTTATCATTAAAAATTATGTCTAAAAAAGAGGCGGGATGCTCATTTTGCGGTAGATCACGTTCCGAAGTAGGAATGTTGATTGCAGGTGTTACAGGTCACATTTGTGAAAGCTGCGTCACTCAAGCGCACACCATCATCAAAGAGGAGGAAGTTTCTCACGGAAAACAAAAAGGCGAAGCTATCGTCAATGTGATGAAACCGATTGAAATAAAGACAAAATTGGACGATTATGTAATCGGACAGGATGATGCAAAAAAAGTACTCTCCGTTGCTGTTTACAATCATTATAAAAGACTAAATCAACAAGACATTGGCGATGACGTTGAGATTGAAAAATCAAATGTTGTCCTCGTCGGTCGCACTGGAACCGGAAAAACATTACTTGCAAAGACCATTGCAAAAATGCTGAATGTCCCATTTTGTATTGCGGATGCAACGGTATTAACGGAGGCGGGTTATGTCGGTGAGGATGTAGAAAGCATTCTTTCTCGCTTACTGCAGGCGGCGGACTATAATGTAGAAGCAGCGCAACAAGGGATTGTATTCGTTGATGAAATCGATAAAATTGCGCGTAAAAGCGACAACCCTTCTATTACAAGAGACGTTTCTGGAGAAGGTGTACAGCAGGCATTGTTGAAACTTCTGGAAGGAGCATCCGTAAATGTGCCGCCACAAGGAGGACGTAAGCATCCGGAACAAAAAATGATTTCCATCGACACAAGAAACATTTTATTCATTTGCGGAGGTGCTTTTGATGGTATTGAGAAAATTATTGCGAATCGAGTAAACCGTCAGACGATTGGATTTTCTTCTGAAGAAAAGGAACAAGTCGATCAGGATTCATTGTTGAAGTATATCAACCCAACAGACATCAAGTCGTATGGCTTAATTCCAGAATTGATCGGTCGATTCCCTGTTTTAACCTATTTAGAGCCCTTGGCGGCTGAAAGCCTCAAGCGAATTTTGACGGAACCAAAAAATGCCTTAATAAAACAATACGTTCGTTTGTTCGAGTTGGATGATATCAAGTTACATTTTGATAAAGACGTGTTTGATTTCGTCGTTGAAAAAGCCATTGAATTTGGACTTGGAGCGCGTGGATTGCGATCGATTTGTGAGGCCATTCTAAACGAAGCTATGTACGATCTTCCTTCGAAGAATGAACCAGAATTCCGCGTTACACAGGAGTACGCAAAAGCTCAGTTCTCTAAATCAAAACTGGCAAAACTGCGCGTAGCCTAAAAAACTTTCGTTGCTTTTTTTTGATCAGGCATTTCTATGCGCTGATTTTCGGTGATTAATGCACACGGAACTTACAATACTTAATTGTCGCGCCTTTAGCGGTAAACAATTGTTCGTAGTGCGTTTTAATGTGAAAAATTTCTCGCGTTGTCGGATCTATGTTTTCTGGCAGTTCACCGTATAAATCCCATGTAAGCTCGAGGCATTCGTATCCGTGTTCTTTGATTTGTTCTTCTGTATATTCGAACAACAAATCGCTATCCGTTTTCATGTGTACGATCCCGCCTGGCTTTAGAATTTTGCGGTAACGTTCCACAAATAATGGCGAACTCAGTCTTTTACGCGGCTTTTTCCGTTGAGGATCCGAAAAAGTCAACCAGATTTCATCAACCTCACCATCCTCAAAATAGTCCGTAATAAAATCAATTCGGGTTCTAAGGAATGCCACATTCTTCATTTCGTCTCGTAATGCTTGCTCTGCTCCGATATACATTCTTGCACCCTTTATATCTACACCGATAAAGTTTCGATCTTGAAAATGTTTGCCAAGTCCTACAGAATACTCTCCTTTTCCACAGCCGAGTTCCAAAACAATCGGATGATCATTTTTAAAATGCTTCTCACGCCACTTTCCCTTCAAGTCAAAAGGTTCATTAATTGCTGGCTCATAAAAGTTCTCAAACGATTTTACAGCAGCAAATCGACGTATTTTATCCTTACCCATTCCGCAAAGATAACACAGGCAATCAAATTGGAATCACGTTTCGTGCATCTACTTGTCGACAATTCATATTTTGTTAGCTTTGTTCTAAACTACTTTTCGAAACGTGAGGTTATTTCAACCACCTAAAACAAACTATACGGATCATTACGATTTGGCGCGCTTTAGTCTCTCCTGGAGGACTTGCCTATTCATGACCGCCGTCCTTTTGTTGCTAGGAATTACCTTGTTGTCCATTGGGCAATTGGTTTACGTCCCAACATTTATAGGTCTTTTCGTTATTCTTGGACTACTTGCAATGTTAATGGTGACAAGACGTTACGGACCAGTAGGTATCATTTTTTGCCTGAGTGGAACCCTACTTTGCCAAATAACACTAATCCTTTTTCCAGAAGAATTTCATTTCGTGGATTTATTGTGGATAATGATCATCGTGCTTTACACGTTTTTCATGCTAGGACGTGTTTGGGGACTTGCGATGATTGTATTGAATTCGGTCGGTGTCATTTATTTCATCAATGGTGTATTGAATCATAGTTTGACGCTTGTAGGAAATCTCTCTCAGCCCGAAATAATTGGACTTTCTGTGAATGTTGCCATCTGCTTTTCTCTTATCACCTACTTGATTTTCCAGTTTTTGTATGTGATCCGGCTGGCAGAAAATGATTTTCGCACCCTCAATAATGAACTTCAAGAGCAGAACAGTAAAGTCGCGTTTCAAAGTGAAGAGAAAACGCTAATGCTCAGAGAGATTCATCACCGGGTAAAAAATAACTTACAGGTTATAACCAGTTTACTCAGACTGCAATCAAGTGAGATTGAGGGCCCAGAATCAAAGGAAAAGTTTGACGAAACGATTCATCGCGTCATTTCTATGGCTTTGATTCACGAACGGATGTACAAATCGGAAAACTTGTCCAAAATCGATCTTCAAGGTTACGTTCAATCCCTATCAGACGAATTAATTCAATCGTATCAAATTCAAAAAAATATCGCTTTGGAGATTAAATGTGAGATCGATCAAGTGGCTCCAAAATCGCTTGTTTCTATTGCATTGATTTTTAATGAACTCATATCGAACTCTCTCAAACATGCCTTTCCAGAAAAGGACCGAGGAATTATTAGTATCGAAATACTTAAATCGGAAAATCAAACTGTTCTTATCAATTATCGCGATGACGGCAGTTGGAAAGTGAAGGGCAAAAAGAATTCTTTCGGTTTGGAGCTTATTGAAACCCTCTGCGAACAACTGAACGGATCTATGACGCTAACAACTGAACCGAGTACTATATATGAGTTTGTATTTGTAGCTGAAAACTTGGTCGACGTGGATTAATTCAATCTGATTCTGCACACCGCATTCTCCCATTGAAAGAAGTAGATTCCAGCAGGGAAACTACCATACTCAACCTTCATAGTCTCGGTGCCTTTTTGAATTTCAAGAACTTGTCCTTTCGTGTTGATCAAGCGTATATCGCTTGGCGAATTCAATTCAATCTGAACACTTCCTGCAGCGTACTTGAGCGCATATTTATTGATAACAGGGTCTGTAATTCCCAACGAATTGCTTTGAAGTAAAAAAGTACGATTCGAAACAACCTGATTAGTGTCCATGCCACCACATATAATCCATCGGTTATTCGACAGCTTTGCAATTCCCCTTAAATCCATCACTCCATAAGGCTGTGAAGTTTCGTCTAGGTACATAGAGTCGGTTGGATTGAAATGCAGAATCCTGGCAGAAGGATCAACGCCTCCAGAACCGTTGTAAGCAATACCGTCGTAATTGTATGAAATTGCCGAACCACCAACCCAAAAAATACGATCATCAGTTCCACTGCAAGCCGAACGGTATCCTGCATCGCCAGGAGCTTCTCCCATTAACTCCCAAGTAATGTCTGTTGGATCGTTAGGATTGATATAGCCTTTTCGAATAAATTTTCTCGCAGCGAATGAACCACCAGCAGCTCCTCCATGATAATATATGGTATCACCTATAATATAGCCCGACGCTCCAAAGGCGGTGTATTGAAAAGTAGTTGGTACAAAAGTCCCTAACTGCCATTGATCTAGGGTAGGATCATAGATTTGCACATTTGGGAAATTCGCCGTGTTACTCCAACCTGTCACCACGTAGATCAAACTGTCCTTGTATACGCATTGCACATGATCATCGATAGGTATAGGAATTACCGCTCCATCTGCCTCATACGTATCTGTTGAAGGGTTGTAAACATGTACTTTTTCTGAAGAAACTTCGGTTCCATTTTGATAGACATGATAACCTCCAATGACGTAAATCTTTCCTTTGACAAAAGAAGCTCCCGAAGCAATCTTTGGATCGTTATCAGGTAACGGTGCTATTTCTGACCAATTCCCATTGGCAACATCGTATTTAAAACTTCTTTTATGAATCCCTGAATATATTTTCGAGGTATCAATTCCACCGAACGAATAGACAAATTCCTGACCATTAACTTCTGCCTCACAAACGGCGTTATTAGCAGTTCGAAATGGAAGTGTATCCAACTCCGTCCATGTCCAATTTTGAGCGAGGAGCTGAACTGAAACCAATAAGAGGCAAAAAAGACTACTTAATTTTGACATAATAACCTGTATGCTTTCGAATATTGAAGACTTCGCCCGAATCGAAAAGTAAATACTGGCCTTTAATCCCCGAAAGTAAACCAGAAACAATCGGCATTTTATCTAAAGAAAGACTTTTTATCTTTTCTGGATATTTGTTTACTGGATAATTTAAGGCAGTTGCTTCATCGTCTTCCGAGAAGAAATCAATGATATCCGCTGGAAGCTGTCCTTCCAAACCCCACTTTTCTTCAACAAGATCTATGGTTTCATCGATATCATTTTTAAGCATTTTCTGCCAATGAGTTTTATCCGTAAACAAGTCTTTCAGAGCAACTTCTATCCGCCCAGCTTCATATCGATTGGGAGTTTCAGCTAGAATGATCGCTTCGGAGGCCCCTTGATCTATCCACCGAGTAGGCACTTGTTCTTTCCGTGTTATTCCTACTTTTACCGCACTTGAGGCGGCTAAATACACCACGTGTGGTTGATTGTGATGCTTTTCCTCCCATTCAGGGTCTCTTCCTTCTCCTAAGTGCGCTCTACATAACTCAGGTCTCAGAATACATTCTGCCGCCTCTGGAGCAGAAATGAAGCAACTGTAGCAAAATCCTTCACCGAAGGATTTCTTCGTCACTTTCGCACATTTTTGGCAGTGAATAATGCCTTCCCACTCGATTCGAATTTCTTGTCCAATGAAAGCATTCATGTCTAATTCTTCGCTGAGCTTCAAACGGTACTGGATTTGATCTTCCAGCGCGACTAACATTTTTCTTAAATTTCCTTCAGCCATTATTCTTCTGGTAGAATTTCCATTTTTTCAGCGAAGTGATAGCAGTAATCTCGTAAATCTTCGCATATTTTCTGTTCACCCGTTGCGCGCTCGAAAGTATCCGCCATAGTGAGCAAAGTTTGATGAAAGAATTGTTTCATCTCCTCAACTGACATATCCTTGGTCCATAAATCGATTTTCATCGTGTTGTTTTGTGTTGGATCCCAAAGAGAAAGAAGCATTGCTTTTGCTGGAGCATTTTCCATGCCGCCATCTGGCGCTGTCCATTTCATTTTTACCGGAAGGTTATTGCTGTTCAACCCTACCTCTACGGACACTTTTGATGTCTTCACTATTTTATCTTCCATTATTCTTCTGGTTCGTATGATTGCATTATTTCCGTATAGGAAACATTAATTAAATCTTTCAATGATGTTTCAGAACTTTCCATATAGTCCCAAACAATTTGATATCCTAAATAAAGACCGAGTCGATCCGGAGAGCCTTCAATCGGAATCCCTGAAGTTTTCGGTCCTGGCATGGTTAAATTCATGAGGGTGATCTCATCCGATCTGAAAAGAAGTTGATTGTCTTGAAGGTATTTCCAGAAAGCAAATTCATTTTTCTGAGCCCAGTCCCATTGCTTTTTAGTGTACCGCATAATTAAGTGGTCTTCCATTTCCGGAAAGGCAGCCTTCGTAAGGTAAATCACTTTTCCCTCTCGGATTATTTGCTCAATTAAATTCCCTTCAGATGCTTCTATATAATGCGTACGAACCCAATTTTCTACAACATCTCTTTCCAAAAATTCGCGTTTCATTGCTTTTTTAATCCACAGGTAATAAACGTTTGGATTCAACTGAGAAACCGTTTTCGATTTTTCACCAAGGTAATTTCCCATTCCGATGCCGATTTCATTCTCCGTGCACCAAACGCTTGAGCGAAATAAGGTGTTCATAAAAACAATGTATTTCGGCTGTTTGCCATTCGGGAAATGATATTTCAAATGACGAAACCCATCATTCAACTTGCTTTTGATATCCTCTAAATCTTTAAACTTCTTGTCGATTTCATTTTCAAAGGACTTAATTCCCGGATCTGACTGAAAAGTTGAAACTCGATCTACTAGTATAGAATCCGAGTAATTCTGAGGAAAACTCAAACATTCACCAAGAAAATAGTTGTAAATGTCAGGCATTCGATTTTTGTAGTCTGCATCAAGTTTTGTGAGCTTTTGCCCCTTCACATCTTGAATTTTAGAGCGCATATCCTCATATTTGATCTTCACTTTAACATCAGATACATCGACGTCAAGTCGACTTCCTCCGCATGAAACAACCACCAGAAGGACAACGGGAAGCAAAAAAAGGTTTTTACGAGTCAACATTAATCACTAATTTCGTGTACCAAAATTAAGAAAACGTAGTAATTTTGGGGAAGACCAAACAATTAATATATCTAAAATGAAACGAATTTTTCTTAGTTTGTTACTCGTGGCTGTTTCAGTTAACATTTCAGCGCAAGAAGCAGCTGATAAAAAATTTCAAGCAGGACTTGTTGCAGGGTTCGGAATGAACTTCCAGAAAATGGAAACGAAAAAACTCGAATCGAACGGCGTTGGAACAGACCTCACTATCGGTGCGAATGTAAATATTGGCCTAACAGAAACAATTGGTTTCACGACTGGTGCGGAGTTTGATTTCGAAACATTGAAATACCGAGCTTCTACAGAACCAATTTACTACGATTATGTAGACATAAAGATTTTGCAAGACGAAGAATCTGATCCAAACTCACAGCTTTTTCAAATGTCAACAAGAAAGCAGAAACCTGTTTACTTGACGATTCCAACAATGATGCTGTTTAGAACTAATTACATTGGCTATTTCCGATATTTCGGAAAATTTGGTCTTCGTAGCAGTTTTCTTTTGTCGAATAAAATAAACGATGAAGGGTTTAACTTCGATCCAAACAATTTGGCAACAGGAACTGCAACTGCAGGAACGAATGAAAACATGAGTGCCTCAGGTGAAATGTTCTTCTTCAAATCTGCAGTGGGAGCAGCAGCAGGTGCAGAATGGAACTTCACAGGAACAACATGTTTAGTAGCGGAACTAGGTTTCTACCATGGTTTTACACCTCTCTATTTGAACAGAGACTCTGAAAAAACGAATATGTATACATCAGGCCTAAACAATGGTACTGGTAACGATCTTAAATTTTCAAATCAAGCGAAGCAATCACAATTGATGCTGAAAGTATCTATCCTTTTCTAAGATTTGAAAACACCGCAAGTCGCAAAACATATATCAGCTTGGCTTGACAATTACTGCACGAAAGCGGGACTGTCTGGGTTTATCGTAGGGATTTCTGGTGGAGTTGACTCAGCCGTTACCTCCACTCTTTGTGCGATGACTGGAAAAAAGACCCTAATTGTCAGCATGCCAATTCGTCAATCTAGCGCTGAATATGGTCGAGCGATAAATCATCTTAAAAATCTACAAGAGCGGTTTCCGAATGTTGTTGCATTGGATCTCAACCTAACGGAAATGTTTTCTGCTTTTGAAAAAGTGCTTCCTCAAAAAACGCTTGATGATGCATTGGCCATGGCGAATTCAAGATCTCGTCTGCGAATGACCACGTTGTATGCGGTTGGTCAAGCAGAAGGATGCCTCGTTGCAGGAACTGGAAATAAAGTCGAAGATTTTGGCGTTGGCTTTTTCACAAAGTATGGTGATGGTGGCGTTGACTTAAGTCCAATCGCAGATTTGTCAAAATCCGATGTTTGGGATTTGGCAAAGGAAATTGGAGTCATTCCCGAAATAATCGAGGCGAAGCCTACAGACGGACTTTGGGATGATGACAGAAACGATGAAGATCAAATTGGAGCAAGCTATCCTGAACTCGAATGGGCAATGGAATTCAGCGGAGATGAAAAAAATCTTTCACCTCGAGAACTGGAAGTGTTGAAAATCTACCGTAAGTTTCACAATGCGAACAAACATAAAATGCTGCCAATTTCTGTTTGCATTATACCAGAGGAATATAAATAACGGCTGAGAATCAACAACAATACTATTTATGAAGTTTTCCTTCCTGTTTTTCATCACTCTGTCATCGACTTTGTTTGCGCAGATTGATTTTGATAATTACACCACCATTCAGGCGTCTGGTGAAATTCCTGAGGATTTTACCAAACGGACCTATCAGAAGTTAGAAGAAGATCTAAGCAACGCTGAAGATAACGGACTTTCGGAACGCGATGAACGGATTTTCTACGAGGGAATCAATTATGCCGTAGACGATTTAATGCATTCTGGTTATGTCGTTTTTGGTGATTCTTTATCTACCTATATCCAAGAAGTTGCCAATAAGCTTTTGCGAAAAGATAAAGAGCTTCGTAAGGAATTGCGATTTTACGTTTTAAAATCGAACAGTACCAATGCATTTTCCACTGCACAAGGCATCGTTTTCGTAACAACAGGGTTGCTTTCTCAAATCACAAGTGAAGCACAACTTGCATTCATCCTAGCGCACGAAATCTCTCATTATAATGAACATCATGTTCTGGAATCGTTTGCATACAAAGCGAATAACAAAAGGGAGAGCATCGAAAACATGAGCATTTACTCAAAAGAAAAGGAATTGGAAGCGGATAAACTCGGTGTTAAAATGTACGCAGATGCAGGTTATTCGAAAGAAGAAGCCTTCATGGTTTTTGATGTATTACTGTATTCTTACCTTCCGTTTGACGAAATCGAAATTACCTTGGATTATTTCCAACCAAGTGATTCATTGTATTTCCCAGGTCAACTTTTCCCAAGTGAAAAGTTTGAAATCAAAGCTATCGAAGACGACGATGACAGTCGCAGTTCACACCCCAATATTAAAAAGAGAAAAGAAGCCATTGAGAAAGAATTTGCGACAATTCGCAACTGGGGAAGCGAAACCAATCTCTTCGGCGAAGAACGCTTCAATAAAATGCGCGATATTGCTCGCTTCGAAGTGCTTCGTAACGACGTTCTTTCTGCTGAATACGCCAAAGCGCTTTACAATATCTTTCTCCTCGAAAAAAAATATCCGAATTCGACCTATCTAAAAAGAATGAAAGCGCATACATGGCTTGGAATTCTCCAATATAGAGCTGATAATTCGATGCGAGATATCACCTTGTCTAAAAAAGATTGGGAAGGAGAATCAGCGAGTGTACATTTCTTCCTTAAAAATATGCGCAAGGATGAGCTTATAACCGTTGCAGTGCGTCAGCTTTACGATATTTATCAAGCGACTCCTGAAGATGTTGAAATTAAACTGATCTACGACAGAATGGTCAAGGAGCTGGTCTTTAGTGAGAGTTTCGATATTGAAGATTACGCGACATTTAGCTTTAATACAGCTTACGAGAAGTTTTTAGCGAACAAGGAAGCAGATTCGACTTCACAAACGAATGAAACTATTGAGGAAAAGCCCGTTAAAAAGAACAAGTACGACCGAATAAAAAATCAGAAAGATCCAAATATTATTTCAGCGATTTCTTTCGATTCAACTGAATTCTTTACCTACCTAATTCCAGACATAATTACAGATGCTAATTTCTTAGAACGACTGGATTCGTATCAAGAAGAATTCGATACGCTCCGTGCGATTGAAGAAAAGTTTAGTAGTTTACCGTATCGCGAACGTCTCAAATTGATGGAGCAAGCTCGCGAAAATGAAATGCGCCTTGGACTCCAAGAAGTGATTTCTGTAGAGCCTTTCGTTTTAAGTTATAAATCCTCGGGAGTGGATCGTGTAAAGTCGGAAAAACTCAAAGAGATTGTAACCGATAAAATGGACGAAGCGTCCGAACTCAGCGGTATTGACGTATACATGTTAAAGACACCTGATGAATCGAGTAATCTGAATCTATTTAACGAACGTTCTGTCCTGTTCAATTTTCTGGAACAAATGGCACTGAATGAGGATATCAACGCCTTCCCAGTAGATTATACTTTATTACGCAACCTAGAGCGCGATTATGGGACTTCAAAAGTGATGTACTCTGTTGTTTCACATTATTATGACGTTGATATCACTTCGATCAATACAGCTTTTTGGGCAACCATTATATATCCAATTGGACTTGTTTACTTTCCATTGAAAATCACTTCGGGACATAACATGAATATCGATGTGATTATTTTTGACACGAAGGAAGGAACCGTCGAAGGCACCCGAGAATTATACGTTAAATCTGGTCTGAATCAACACATTATTGGAGCTTACTTCTACGATTTATTTCACCTATTAAAATCAGTAAAATGAGATTAATTACTGTACTATTTCTTCTAATTTCATTTCACGGTAGCACTCAGTATCGAGGCTATTACGGTAAAAAGAACATCGTAGAATTAAACGCTGGAATCCGTTATTCCATTTTTAATTTGTTGTTGGGTCCAAATTACGGCGAAACCTATTTGAAAAAGAAAGGCGGTCGTCTTCACAATGGACGAAACAACTTGGACTACGCCTTTAGATTTAATTATTCTCATGCAGCGGCAGGGAGTTTTGGCTTCGGCGTAGAATACAGTATGGAACTGGGTAACATTGCCTGTCCGACTGATGAAACCAATTCAGGCTTCACCTATTATGAAAATCTGCGCATGCAAAGTCACGTTTTCATTCCGAAAATTGAGGTCGCGTCAAAAAGTAGTTTACTCCCGATTGGACTAAGTCATCATATTGGTGTTGGATTTGGACTGACAAAAATTGCGGAGCGCGATTACAGCTATGGAGAAACAACATTTTCAAATTCCGTCCCATTCGGTGGATCGATTCCTATTGTAGGTACTCGAAATGATCATGTAAATTACGACCTTTCAATTCGAAGCTTGAAACTACTGTATGAAATGCACATGCGAACTCCGATAACAAAGTGGGTTACCCTCAACTACGGATTTCGATACAACCTAAATGTTCCCATTTCCTCCTCTGTAGGAAGTGCGACGGGGCCAGATCAGGTTTCATCTAGTGAAATACTCTCGAGAATGCGCTACCAGCGCTGGAGAAGTTTGATCACCTTTAATTTAGGAATCGGTTATATTTTTTAATGGCTATTCTGGCGCAAGTCTAAGAATGATCCCATCGATTTCATCCGAAATGTGAATCTGGCAACCTAAACGACTGTTGTCTTTCACATGAAAAGCTTGATCAAGCATATCCAGTTCATCATCGCTTTGTTCGGGCAAATCCGTATCAGACTCCAGGTAACATTGACACGTTGCACACATCGCCATTCCTCCGCACTCTCCTAAAACGGGTAGTTCGTAAGCTTTACACACTTCCATGATGTTCATGTTCATGTCTGTAGGAGCTTGCAATTCGTGTGAAACTCCTTCTCTATCGATAATTGTTACTGTGATTTCGTCCATTACACTAGTTTGAGATCGCAAAAATACGCAATGATATGAATCGAAGTGAAGGGAAACGAATACTAATTGTAAATTCTTAGTGTTGTACCGCCTCCAAAACCTGTGGCGTATTGTCTCAATCCGAAGTCGGAACCTGAAATTGGTGAGCCATCATACAAAGAAAATTCGGCATCATTGCACTCGTCATTTAAGATGAGAAAATTGTCTACATCTGGCGTTAAAGGTGTGATACAACTACCGGAAGGATCAGCTGGAGAATGCCTGTCAAATGCTACGAAATCATCAATTCCACGTCGGTAAATGATGACACCTTTCGAACCTGCGTTTAGATAAGCATACCCACCAACGCCCAATAAATCATCATACGTAGGTAGATTGAGGTCAATGGTAACGTCGAAAGGATAATTCGGGACTGGATGTTGCTGATTCTTTTGACAAGCGCCAAGAATCAATCCAATGACCATCAATAAAATAAATTGTACTTTCATAACGTTGAGTCAGTAACCAAATGTATGAAGATTAGAACGATAATCATAGTGTTTTTATTGCCCTTCTTTCTAGTTGGCTTGCAATCGTGTAAGTCGCAAAAATTACCAACATCTGATTACGAAGTACAGAAAGAGCTTTACAAAAAGAAAAAGAAAGAACAAAAGGCCGGCAAAAAACTAAAAAAACAACAAGAAAAGCACTTTTGGAGCTTGCAATCTAAAGAAGTGAAGAAGTCCTTGCGAAAAAATAGACGCTTTCAACGCAGAAAAGCCCGAAAAATGAACAAGTAATTGGCCTAGTCTTCCAGTTCCATCATGGCTTCTGTTGCTTCTTCCCAAAGCTCCATTTGTTGATCGTAATCCTTTTTAAGAGCTTCGTATTTATCCAATTCTGCCTGTGCTTTATCTTGATCGGAATAATCTAAATCTGCAATCACTTTGTCCATCTCGGCAATCTTCGCTTCCAATTTTTCAATTTCTTGTTCAGAACGATTGATTTGATTTCTCCACTTATTGCGTTGTCGCTTTTGCTCTTTTTCTTCTTGGTATGATAGCGTTGGAGCATCTTTTTTGACTTCTACCTGCTGCTTCGTTTCTTTAGGAGCAGTCGATTGCATAGAACCAAGAGAAGTCTTACGTTTTAAAAATTCTTTGACATCAAAATGATGAACTCGTAATTTCTGATCTTCAATTTCCCAAATTCGATTCGTTAAACCATCGAGAAACTCTCTATCATGCGAAACTACGATGAACGTTCCTTCGTAATTTTTCAGCGCAGATTTGAGCACCTCCTTACTTTGAATATCGAGGTGATTGGTAGGCTCATCGAGGATTAAGAAGTTGGACGGGCTTAAAAGCAACTGACACATGGCCAATCGCGTTCTTTCACCTCCAGAAAGCACAGCCACTTTTTTATCGACATCTTCTCCTTGAAATAGAAACGCTCCCAAAACGCTTCTCAAGCTTTTTCGAATTTCTCCTTTTGCTATTTGATCTACCGTTTCCAGCACGGTGAGTGACTTATCTAAAGATTCAGCTTGATCTTGGGCGAAATATGCGATGTTTACATTATGTCCATACGTTACCGAGCCTTCTCCTTCAAGATTGCCCATCACACGTTTCAATAAGGTAGACTTTCCAGTTCCATTGGCTCCGAGAAGTGCAATTTTCTCGCCTCTTCCAACCGTTAAATTGACTCCTTCAAATAAGCGATTGTCGCCGTATGCCTTTCCCATATCTTCCATCTCAAGTACCCACTTACCAGGGTGAACGCTGAGTGGAAAGGCAATTTTCATGTTCGCAATAGAATCATCCTCTACTTCGATCCGTTCTGTTTTTTCGAGTTTTTTGATTAAGGATTGAGCGAAAGCGGCTTTGTTCTTTTTGGCTCGAAACTTATTGATCAATTCCTCAGTATGTTTGATGTCTTTGTCTTGCTGTTTTTTTGCAACTCCCATCCGCTCCAATTCTTCGGCGCGAACTAACTTATACTTGGAATAAGCAAATGCGAAATCAAGCATTTTTCCTTTAGAGATTTCTAAGGTTCTCTTCGTTACGTTATCTAAAAACAATCTGTCGTGAGAGATAACGATCACCGCTCCTGCATACGTTTTCAGGTAATTCTCTAACCAGTTGATTGAAATAATATCCAAGTGATTCGTAGGCTCATCGAGTAAAATTACGTCAGGCTGATTCACGAGAATTCGAGCCAATTCAGCCCGCATTTTCCAACCTCCTGAAAACGTTTGTAGACTTCTTTCCAACTGATCTTCATGAAATCCGAGTCCAACTAAAGTAGCCGTGACCTTTTCTTCCCATTGAAATCCTTCATTGATGGAAAATTCCAGGTTGAGATCGTTCAATTCATCCAACAAAGCCAAATAGCTTTCCGCTTCATAATCTTCCCTAGAAACGAGCTCTTTATTGATCTCTTCGATTCGTCTATTGATCGTTTTTAGGGTCTGATTGGAATTGACCAAATATTGAAAAACGGATTGCGTGGAATCGAGTTTGATATCCTGGGTTAAAAAACCAATTGTGGTATCTTTCGGTTTGTGGATCGCTCCTTCTGAAGGCTTGTCGTGTTCTGCGATTAACTTGAGCATCGTAGATTTCCCCGCACCATTTTTTCCTACCAATCCGATTTTGTCATTCGAATTAATTTGAACGGTAATATCCTTAAATAAATATCCTTGAGGTAGGTGAATGCTAACTTGCTCTAATTGAATCATGCCGCAAAGATAGTTGGAAATGAATGTTTGAGCGAATCCTCAGCGGATTAATCGTCTTCAGAATAGCGATCAACAATGAATTTGTTGTAATTACGCTCTTGTTCAAGAATATACATCTCCATTAAAATCTTCTCAATTTCGTCGTCAACCGCATCGAATTCGGCTCTGTACTGCTCAATTTTATTCTCCTTTTCAGATAACCGCGGAAATTTCAAATCACCGTAATGAAGGAAATACCCATTATGATTGACGAATTGGTATTCTTGCTTTGAAATCTCTTCTGTCAGTGGGCGCCCTGAAGTAATTGTTAAATGACAACCAACATCAAAACCTTTATTCTCGTCTCGAGCTTTTTTGAGTGCCTCTAACCGATCCTCGAAATTTGGACCATTAGAAAAAGCTGCAACGCTAGTAATATAACCAGCACTTGCAGCTTTTAAAATTCCTTTATCTACCTGATCGCAAAAACCGTAATCATCCGCGGTTAGTATAATTCTTTGCTTCATAGAATATTCTCTTCTTCGTGATAAGAATAAGAATTATAACCCTAAATACAAAGCGATTGCGACAATTCAGGCACATGTACTTATTGAACATTAACGTTGCCAAGAGCCTGTAATTCTTTGCCTTACGCCATCCTGACCAACAACCCATGTCATAAGTGTAATAATGGAACCTGGAGGTGCATTCTCTATGATTGCGTTTGCCGCAGAAATATTTCCGCCAGTTCCTTTCACAGGTGGTGTTCTCATATTACTTGCACTGCATTCCCAAGACTCGACCCTAAACGTTGCATTTAAAACGATGTCTTCTGTATACTTGGGAATGATTGTTCGCGATCCATTTACATGTCCTCCGTCTTCTGATGATCCCCAGAACAGCGTTGGCTTTGGAAGTCTTCGCACTTTGAAATTGATGCGTTTTAATTGAACGGTTTTGCCGTCTGCTGTTTTCCCAGAAACAGATAATGTCGCTGTATTTCCGGAACCGGGACTTACAATATATCCATCACCAGATTTAGTAACAGTGGCTCCTTGAGCCGTCAAAATGGTCGTAGGATACCCTGAAGCCGTTGCGTTAACAATGTTGTTATAACCGCGATAAAGTACATTCATCCCTGGCAATTCAATTGAGCCAGAAGGTTTCATTACGGTTACCGTTTTAGACCACTCCTGTTCTTTCCAAACGCCTTGCTTGTTTTGAATGGCGATGGTGCCTCTCAATTCCATTATCCCGCTGGTTCCTTTCAAATTCATAATTCCTTTTCCTTCTCTAACATCCTTTACGAGTTCCCCATTCATCGTAACCCGCGGCTGTTTGTCCGTATCGAAAGCTGCCATGAGAACAGAAAGATTGAATTCCTCACCCTGATTCACGACTTCTGGACCGATCGCTAAAGGCAAAACAGTATTGAAGCTATAGTCGCCACCCGTAACGCGTCCTCGAATGTGCGCTATTGCTTGAGCGCGGGCAGAAAGAATTTCCTTCTGCAAAGAGCTCAAGGATGCAATCGCGGCAACTGTAGGCGCATGATCAAAAGTTTTACCCAACCAATGAACTCCTTCTATTTCATGAACTGTCGCATACTCTTCTTTTGAAAGTGATCGATAGATCTCCAGTATAATTGACTTATCATCGGCATGCACGTTTGAAGCTTCGATGGATTTTTCAATTTTTCGATCCAATTCACCTGGTGAGTTAAATGAATTAATCTGAGGTGCCTTGTAGTTATAGGATTCGTCAAAATGCATAGTGCTATCCTTTTCGACGGTCACTTGAGATGAAGCTATTATTTCGGTTAAGTCTTTTCTGTAAGAAAGAAGCGACTTCCAAACAACCATACCTTTTCCAGCTGGTTTCTTGATATCAGTTGCGTCACCAAGAAGAATTCGCATCGGGTCATCATACTTATCTTTTCCCTGAACGGCGTCAAGGTTCATCCGAGTTGGTTTGCATGCTGCATTAACGGCATCATATTTCTTTACGATGATTTCTTGTGCGCCAACAGAGCTAACATTCTCTCCGCAAGCTTCTAAAATTTCAAGTTTAATATCATCGATCAACTTGATTCTTTGTGCGGTCATCGCGTCTATTTTATCCACTACTGATAAATACATTTTTGCTTTTTCTGCACGATAAAGATTGGTTTGATCCGTTGTCAATTCGACTAAATCTGACCGTTTTTCGTTTCCTCGATAGACCTCGGTGATGTTTGCTTTTTGAATGTTCTCCTCGATTGCCACGAACGCATCTAAAATGGACTTTGATACATTCAATGCGAGTAATGCTGTCAAGACTAAATACATCATTCCGATCATTTTTTGTCTTGGGGTTTCTTTTCCTCCTGCCATGATTTAAGTTTTTCTGGTTTCACTAGGGAAATGACATTACAGAGAAAAAGTAACATTGGAAAAGAAAAAAGACCTGTCTCAATAAGGATGATTTCAATTCAATCCTCAATCAAAACAGATCTTAAACGCAATATTCATTTGTTTTCTAGAACGACCAAATATCGTGTTCAATGGAGCGCATTTCTTCCTTAATCATTTCGGCCTCTTGTAAAGCATCAATGCCAAAACGGTAATCTCCTATGGTTCGGTCAGCAGTATTGCTTTCTTTATAAATAACGGACTGAAACATCCGTTTCCAAAAAAGATCATCGAAACTCATTTGTTGCGAATCATTATTCGGGTTGTAGATGAAATAATTATTCAGAACATAACGACAATGTGGAAAATACAACCAGAACACTTCTTCCATTCCAGTTATTTGTTCTTGCCCATTCACCATTTCCTTTGTATACTTTACTGGAGCAATGGCGATAATTCTCTTGTCCATCACGGATCGTTCTTTGTCAAAAAACCAATCTTCTTTGATTCTATATTCCACGATATCCTTGGAAGTGAGCCAAGTGGTATCTGGGTCTTCGTAAACAATTATTGTTTCACCCTTATCATTTACTTCTGTCATATATTCACCGAAGCGCGGGTCGTTCACGTCCTCAATTATTTTTGCTACAGTACTCTGTTCTCCAACTTCAGCGAGATAATACGTTAAATCTTCTCTAAACTGGGAGTCATTGGCATAATTTAATCCTGGTTGGGGTTTGATTGGATATTTAAGTTGATCACCATCCCAGCCACTAAAGCCCATCAAAACAGGATTATAAGGAGAATAGATTGTTAAATCCCCATTGAGAATATGTGTTCGAAGTATGGTCCAAAGACTCCAACGAGAATTGTTTCGTGTCCAAACGCCAGATCGACTGATATCATCGAGTGGATAATACATCAAATGATTGGATCGCTGCCTTAAATCAATATACGACCAAACACGTTTACTCCAAATTGCATCTGCTTCGCGCACGTGTTCATAGGGTATCATTCGTTTGGTTGGAATATGTTCAGCGATATAGACCCCATCAATTAAATTATTCCTAACATTTACCGGGCCCCCAGCAATTTCATTGGATTCGATGGAACTCGAAACATTAACGGGACTACCATTTATTACTGGTTGTTGAGCAAAAAGACTTGGGGAGATAGACACCACGATAGATGCCAGAAGAATACATTTCATAACAGTTCATTTAATAAGGTTCGGGGGGCATCGACCTTATAACGAAACCGAATATGAATGTTACAACATGAAAAAAGCCTCTCCCGATTGACGAAAGAGGCTTTTAGTATTAAAATCTGAGACTAGAACGACCAAACGTCATGCTCAATATTTCTGATTTCGTTCTTGATGCGTTCTGATTCCCACAAAGCATCTACTCCTACACGATACGTTTCAATATCTCTGTCGTAAGTGTTACTTTCTTTATAGGCTACCGCGTTGAAACGGCGTTTCCAGAACAAATCATCAAAACTCATCCACTGTGCATCGTTTTTATCGTTGTAAACAAAATAGTTGTTGAATACGAATCGACAATGCGGGAAGTACAACCAGAACATTTCTTCTAGCCCTTGAATTTGTACTCTTCCATTTGGATCTTTCTCTTTTCTGTAACGTACAGGGCAGATTGCGATGATTCGTTTATCCAAAATTGAACGTTCTTTATCTAGGAACCAATCTTCTTTGATTCTGTATTGAACGATGTCTTCTGAAACGAACCACGTTGTATCTGGTGGATCGTAAACGAACGTCTGCAAACCATTTGCATCTGTTACTACCAAGTTCTGACCGTACGTCGGTGAGTTTGGATCCTCATCGATCAAAGGTGTTGTACCTTGTTGACCGATTTCAGCTAAATAACGCGAAAGTGATGCTTGAAAGGCTGTGTCAGTGTAGAAGTTTAAACCAGGTTGTGGTTTAATAGGGTACTTCAACTGATCACCATCCATTCCACCAAAACCTAAAAGGATCGGGTTGTATGGAGAGAAAACCGTTAGATCACCGTTGAGTACATGCGTACGAATGATCGTCCACAAGCTCCATCTAGATGCATTTTTAGTCCAAACACCAGTTCGGGAAATTTCATCCAACGGATAATACAACGGTAAGTTGATTTTTTCTCTAAGGTCAATTGATTCCCACACTCTTCTGCTCCAGACCGCATCCGCCTCACGAACGTATTCGTATGGAATCATTCGTTTGGTTGGAATATGCTCTTGGATGAATACCCCGTCAATAATACCATCTGAAGGTACATTCACAGGACCACCCTTAATCTCTTCTTGCGCTGAAGCAGAGAAACCGAGTAATATCAAAGATGCAACAAAAACTTTTTTCATAGTCATTTTTATTTTCTGAGGGCTTTTACAAATGTAACGAATCAATTATAAAAGGTTACAGTGACCAAGAACCACCAATTTGACGTCCAATTCCGTCAGGTCCACGAACTGTACAAGTAAAGCTCAAACCTGTTCCTGGAGGAACCGCATTAATAAGTGGACCGGCCGAACCGATATTTCCACCTGGACCTGTTGGAGGCGCACCTTTCAATCCTGGAGCATAACATGTCCATTTTACGATTGAGAAGTTTGCATTCAATGGAATCTCTGGTGGATACTTAGCAATAAGTAATCTTGAAGATCTTGAACCTTTGTCACCACTTTTCGCAGAACCCCAGTAAAGAACTGGATCTGGAAGGTTACTAACTCTGTATTCTCCTTTCTTCAATTGTACCGATTTTCCTTTACTATCTCTTCCTGAAACAGTTAAATATGCTTTCGCACCATTTCCAGGACGAACCACATAACCTGATCCAGATTTAGAAATACTAGCATTCGTTCCAGTCAAAGAAGTTTCAGGATAACCAGAAGCTGTTGCTTCTACTTTGTTATCATAACCTCTGTAAAGAACATTTAAGTCAGTTAATTCGATTGATCCTTGTGGTTTCATAACAGTAACTGTCTTCGTCCATGGAAGTGTCTTACGGATACCAGATTTATTCATGATACTTACAGTACCATTCAAATCCATTGTTCCACTCGTTCCTTTCAATCGAACATATCCTTTACCGTCTCTAACTTCAGTAATTTTGTTACCTCCGTAAGTTACTTCTGGTTGCTTATCAGAATCGTAAGCTGCCATCAATACTTCAATAGTAAACTCGTCATTTGAATTCACTACTTCCGGACCGTAAGCCAAAGGAATAATCTTGTTGAAAGAATACTCACCACCACCAACTCTTAAACGAATTAACGATACCGCTTGCGCTCTTGCTCCAAGGATGTCTTTCTGTAAAGAAGACAACGATGCTAGTGCAGCAACAGAAGGAGCGTGATCGAATGTCTTTCCGATCCAGTGAACACCTTTAATGTCATGTACTTCATGCACCTCATTTTTTGTAAGGCTTTTGTAGATGTCCATCAAAGCTTGTTTGTCGTCTGGGTGAACATTTGAAGCTTCAACAGCTTTCTTCACCTGATCACTCAAATCCTTTTGATCTTTAAAACTGTTAATCGAAGGTGCTTTAAAGCTGTAACGCTCGTCGTAACCTACTGACATTCCTGTTGTATCGGTACTATCAGAAATTACTTGCGTTGAAGCGATTTTTTCAGTTAACTCAGAACGAAAAGCGTTGTAAGACTTCCAAAGTTCCATTCCTTTTCCCTTCGGCCTTTTGATGTCTTCATCAACACCCATGACACGCATAGGCTCATCGTACTTGTCTTTACCTTGCACGTGTGCTAAGTTCATACGAGTTGGCTTTAAAGGACGAACCTTGTTATAAGCGATCGTGATGATAGACTCTTCTTTTCCGATTTCCTTGATGTTTTCACCACATTCTTCGAGAATCTCTAGCTTCAGGTCATCAATCATTTTGATGCGCTTAGCTGTCATTGCGTCGATTTCTTCTACGGCCTTTACCAATAAGTCTGCCTTCGCGGCACGACCTGGATTGGATTTATCCGTCGCAGTTTCTTTCAACTCAGCTACCTTTTCATCGCCTCGATAAAGCTCAGTAAGGTTCGCTGTCTGTATGTTTTCCTCGATTGCTACAAAGGCATCGAGAATAGATTTTGATACGTTGAGGGCCAGAAGAGCGGTGAGTACTAAGTACATCATACCAATCATCTTCTGTCTCGGGGTTTCTTTACCACCTGCCATGATTCAATAAATTTTATTGGTTAAACAATTGCATTTAAAGTTATTTCTGAGACTAATCTCTAGAAATAGTCATAGCTTTCAACATGTTTCCGTAAACTGAATTAAGATCTGTTAAGTTCTTAGACAACATTGACATGTTTTCTTTGTATAGACGTGTATCTTCAACTGAAGCAGATAAATTCGCCATCATATCAGTAACCTGACCTTGGAATTTCTCTGTTGCCTCAAGATGTGCTGAAGATCCTTTCAATTGAAGTTCATATACATTGTTCAAAGCAGCTAAGTTTTTAGATACTTTTTGCATTTGTTCTCCAAAAGATTCTCCTTCCGCTTGTGTTGAAGTCATACCTGAAATTGCAACAGATGCTTTTTCGTATGCTTCAGACAATGTAGATACTTTATCAGAAGCTGCTTGTAAGCTATCAACATAAGAATCAGTCGCTGCTACCGCAGAAGTAACACCTTTCAATTGAGCTGCGTTGTCTCCAAGAGCACGCATTCCATCTCCAAGACGTTCCAACAATTCTCCGTCAATTTTTGCTTCATCTAACATTTTATCAAGCTGATCAGTAATTCCAGAACCACCGCGTCCACCTCTTCCGCTTGCAGCCGGAAGGCTTTCGTGATCTAGTTCGTCAGAATGACCTAAAGCCAATTCTGGGTATACTAATTCCCAATTTGGGTCTTCGTGTATTGGTTCAAATGCAGAGAAGATGAAGATTAACGCCTCCGTTCCTAGACCTGCAATAAGCATTGGTGATGCACCTGGCCAGTGCTGAATTTTAAACAATGCCCCGACGATTACAACTGCCGCACCAAATCCGTACAGCTTTGCCATAAACTTCTTCCATCCTTTACTTCCTGGTTTCATAGTTTTCCTTGTTTTTGGGTTTAATTTTTAATAGTTTGTTGTTTTATTTATCCTTAGCGAAGTTGAATATCGCTACGAATTTCTTCGCCACCTTCTTTTGTGAAGTCACGTCCTCCACGTCCTAGGTGCGTCATTACGTTTCTATAGCCAACGTAGGACTTTGCAGTATCCTGATACTCGAATGTTCGAGTTCCGTTTCTTAAATAGTAACCGATATCCTTCCAAGAACCTCCGCGTAATACTTTACGTTTCATTGACGGTGGATCCCAGTCCATTGCATTGTAACGATAATCTGTGTTCAAATCATGAGAGAATTCATACATCGACTCGTCGTAAGCTGTTTCGCACCATTCTGATACGTTACCAGCCATACAGTAAAGTCCCCAACCGTTTGGATTGTATGAATATACTTTCACCGTGTGAAAACCTCCATCTTCAAAATAACGACCTCTCATTGGTTTAAAGTTCCCAAGGAAACATCCAGCTTCGTTACGAATATAAGGTCCACCCCAAGGGTATTGCGACAATTCCAAATCTCCACGTGAAGCTCTTTCCCATTCAGCCTCAGTTGGCAATCTAAAGTCATTTACAAATAAATCTCCCATTGAAACTAACCAGCTATTCAACAGCTGAGTTCTCCAAACCGAGAATGCTTTCGCTTGCTGCCAAGTCACACCAACTACTGGATAGTTGTCATAAGCTGGATGCCAGAAATACATATTCGTCATTGGATCATGGAATGAATACGTAAAGTCCCGAACCCAACATAATGTATCTGGATAGACATTGATTTTCTCGTCGATAATGAAACGCTGACGGTTAGAATGTCCACGAATTGCGTTCGATTGACCTTTCTTGTTAATTCCGTCACCACCTTGCGACAAATCCAAATCTTGACCTTGAGGCTCTCCAGTAAATGGATGCGGAGGCGTGTTCAACTGACGGTGATTCTGAACTTGTTTGATTCCAGTGTTACTGTATCCGTTCGGAACGATATCAATTCGACCTCGTTTCGCTGCTTCAACGTAATCAATCCAGTAATATTCAAAAATCAATTTACGTGTATCGATTTCGCGACGCTTGTAAAATCTTTCTGGTTCTGGATAGTACATATCCGCTAAAAGTGGAACGAGTTCCGGATCGTTATAGTAAAAACGACGATCCCAATTCAAGCTGAAAATCTCGCGATTGATATCACGATCAGACGGTTCAAATTCAATGTACTCGAGATCACCTTCACTGAAATAGTAATCGGCGTAATTAATCCATCGGCTTGCTTCTTCATCATCTTCTAAACCGAAGTAGATTTTTTCACGAGCGATCGAATCGCGAACCCAGTCAACGAATTGACGGTACTCATTGTTCGAGATCTCAGTTTGGTCCATATAAAATGCTTGAACCGATACCGTTTTTGCTCTGGTTTGATGCAAAAATGGAACGTCTCCATCATTCTGACCCATAGTAAAACCACCAGACGGTATGTAAACCATTCCTAGTGGAATCTGCGGTTGATAAACCGGTCTCCCTGGTGAACCTGTAAGATGCCCAGTACGCGTACTACATGACGCGAACACAACACCAACTACAGCAAATAACAAAAGCTTCTTCATTCTACCTCTTTTTAAATCTTCCGGATATCTTAATTAACAATTAACAGGATCTATATTTGTCGATATAACGGAACATTCATTGAAATGGTTACAAATATTCCAAAAAAAAATTAATTCTACAACCAGCGTGGGTGCTTTGTAACAGTTAACGGAATTCTCGGTAATGGGTAACAATATCTCGCAAAAACTTCATGCGACCCTTGAGAAATACTTGATAACTTATTGATTGTAAAGTCGTAAGCATACCCAACCCAGAATTTTCCTTTTACACTTGTTTCCATAAATGCCAATGGATCAACTCCAAGCATAACACCCACCATATCTTCTGAACGGAATGTTAAGCCTCCATATGCTTGATCTTGCCAAACATATCTTGCATTCATACCAAAAGATGTCTTTACGATGTCTGACTGAACCATAAGATTCACATCGACAGCATCTCCAGCAGGAAGTGCATCGACAAATTTGTATCCTCCCATGAAATAAAAGTGACGTGCTGTATTGAATCCTAGCGTATTTGGTGTTGATGTAACCGCTGCATTGGTATGTAATGGCGCAGGCAAGTGCGTTGTTGATAACCCAACATTGAACTCATCGCCTGTTGCTAAAGTATGTCTTAAATACAGTCCTAAATTTGCATCAAATTTTGTTGAAGCATAAGCCGTTGGTAGCGTAGGATCTGCTAATGTTTGTGGCGGCAACCAATCTGGAGTAACACTATAGTTCATAATCCCAAAACCAACACCGATTCGCAAATCAACTGGCAAGATATTTTTCAATGAATAACCAACGTTTAATGTTGCTAAATTTTGGCGATTAAAACCAATCATGTCTTGGAAGAATGAAATCCCACCAAAAAGATTTGGAATGTACTGATCGACATCAGCCTCAACGTTAAAAGTACCTGAATTCGGTGCTCCATTGATTTTATCCCACTGATTTCTGTAAATAAACGTTCCACAAATTGAATTCTGTGTCAACGCGGTTGCTGCTGGATTAAAAGTCGTGCGATCAAATATAAAGTGCGTTAACGCTTTATCTTGTTGTGCATGAATATTACCGATTGCGGTTCCCGTGAATAATGCAAATAGAAGTAGTCCTTTCTTCATAAATACTCGTGTTAGCAGGGAAACTATAAGTAGCTCCTTCCCATTCAAGCGCCTAAAATAAGTAATTTATTTAATAAAAGAGATTATTTATTTCACATTGTTCAGATTTTAATAACCGTGTGGATAAACACAAGTTAAATTTCACATTACAGCGAATTAACTGAGTTTTTGCAGCGTCTTCCACCACAAATCTGGAATTTCATTCTTCAAGGCCAATTCGTAATCTCCTTGATCACAAGGAACCAAATGATGGCGGTTGTATTTGGACTCTTCACCAGACGGGTATTTGACCTCGAGCCACCAGCGATCAGACTTATCACTTTTGTAAAAAATTAAATCTTCGTCGAAGTCATCCATACTGACATGGAACTTTTTGTAACTCAACTTGGAACCGATTGGAAAATCACCTACTCTTTGTGCCATTCCATCTGCAAAATACCAAATCATCTGCGCGAGCAGGTTAGATGCTGCTTTCGATTGCTTTGGATTTACTTCTGACACCAAAACGCAAGACATTTTATCACCTACGCCAGCATATTTCATCAATTGACATAGTTGATCCGCCCGAAAACCATTGACATTTCCATACGTCGAAGGATCGCTATCGCTATTTCTAACGCTATTAAAATCGATAGACAATAAATCTGAATTTCGAATATGAGGCTCTGCAATTCTAGGTGAATCATTAAATGCTCCAAGTCTACACACATCGAAATAGAGTTTTTCAAAGAGGTCCATTTCTTTGCTTCGCACCAAAAGTCTTTGAACCCCGATAGTTGCATAATTGAAAAGATAACATGGACGTTGCATCAAAAGATGACTCACGTATGCATTGGAAGAGAGATCTTCGTTGGGTTCGCCTACATCCAGCGCGCTGTCAATAGAACAGATATTAATCATTCGTTCGAGACCTTCAAATCCGCGGTAGCATGCCATTAAAAGATCCTGACTTCCTCCGATGATGAATGGAACAACCTCAACTTTAACTAATTCGCTTATCACTTGGGCGAGCGCAAAATAGGTGTCCTCTACTTTCTCGCCAGGAGCGATTGAACCGAGGTCGTAAATTTTATAATCCCAGTTATCTCCTATATTGAAATTGAAAAGTTCCTGTCGGAAATCTTGATTAGAACCAGCATATTTCTTGACTGATTTTCGGTATTCGGGAATGTAAATAATTGCAATTCCTTTTTTATCGATTTCAGGGAATCCCTGTTCGTCGTGAACCCAAACTTTCTCTACCAAATCTCCACTGCCCTGAGGTGCACTCACAGGCTGAAAGTAGATCGAAATATCTTTCATTATACGCTTCTTTGCCTCAAAGCTAATGCAATCAACTCGACGGTGAACGAAGGGCTGATTGAAACTTTAAAGGATGCAGCGTTGAAAACTACGATTTACTTCTTTTTCGCTTTTGGTTTTGCTTTTGGTTTCGCCTTTGCTTTCCCGCGTTTTGGGGCAGGCTGATTCTCCGAAATATGAATACATTCTTCCAGTGTTAACTTTTCAGGCTCAACATCTTTAGGAAGTTTGAAGTTCTTTTTACCAATCTTAAGATATGGTCCCCAACGTCCATTCAGCAATTGAACTTCGTCATTTTCTGGGAATACCTTGATCATTTTTTTCGCGTCCGCTTCTTTTTTCTCTATGATAAGTTCGACGGCGCGATCAAAATCGATTGACATAGGGTCTTCATCTTTCGGAATGGATGCAAACAATTTTCCGTGTTGTACATAAGGCCCAAAACGACCGACATTCGCTTTCACAACTTGATCTTCGTATTCGCCAAGAGTTCTTGGCAATTTAAAAAGATCAAGAGCTTCTGCTAATGTTATTGAATTGATCGATTGATTGGCACGAAGTGAAGCAAACTTTGGTTTTTCACCATCTTCCTTTTCATCCCCTACCTGTACCATTGGTCCGAAACGACCAATTCTTGCAATAATTTTTCTTCCAGATTCAGGGTGGATTCCAATTTCGCGCTCGCCTGTAGCGCGTTCGGAGTTTTCCAAAGTGTCTTCAACAGATTCATGGAACGGACCGTAAAAGTCCTTCAGCATACTCGTCCATTGCGTCATTCCTTTGGCAATATCATCAAATTCCTCCTCTACTTTTGCCGTAAAGTTGTAGTCCATGATTCGCCCGAAGTGTATTGATAGGAAGTCAGTTACAACAATACCAATATCCGTTGGAGCTAACTTATTCTTCTCTTTTCCTGTTGTTTCCGTTAGCGTTTTAGTTTCAACATCTGATCCAATTAAAGTGAATTGCTTGTACTCTCTTTCCTCACCTTGGCGGTCTGGCTTATCCACGTAACCTCGTTTTTGAATCGTAGAAATCGTTGGCGCATATGTTGATGGTCGCCCGATACCTAAACCTTCTAACTTTTTCACTAACGCTGCTTCAACGTATCTCGATGGTGGTCGTGAGAATCGCTGTGTTGCCGTAATGTATTCTGCTTTCACCGCATCGCCTTTTGAAACGTCTGGAAGCAAACCTGCAGTTTCTGCCGATTCTTCATCCTCGTCTTCATCCAATGAACTTTCCAGATAGACTTTAAGGAAACCTTCAAACTTGATGATCTCACCTTTAGCTTGGAATGTTTCTGAGACTCCAGAAGCACCGATTTTAATTGTTGTTCTTTCCAAATGTGCATCCGACATTTGAGATGAGATAGCTCTTTTCCAAATTAGGTCGTACAACCGTGCTTGGTCGCTTTCGGCATCGATGCTATGAACACTAAAATCTGTCGGTCGAATCGCCTCATGCGCCTCTTGAGCACCTGAACTTTTCGTTGTATATTTTTGTGGATTGGAAAATTCCGCTCCATACGCTTTCGTTATCTCTGCTTTTGCTGCATCTCGAGCTGTGTCGGATAAGTTAACAGAATCCGTTCTCATGTAGGTGATTAAACCAGATTCATACAAACGTTGCGCTACGGACATCGTTCTTGAGACTGAAAAGCCAAGTTTTAAACTCGCCTCTTGCTGCAATGTCGATGTTGTAAAGGGAGCTACAGGTTTTTTCGTGGCCGGCTTTTTTGTAATGTCTTCAATTGAAAAATCGCCTTTCGCGCATTCGTTGAGAAGATTCATTGCTTCTTCCTCGGACTTCAATTGTCTTGAAACATCTGTTTTAATCGTTCCCTTTGGCGTTGAGAATTCAGCTACAACTTTATAAAAAGCTTGGGATTCGTGGCTATGAATTTCGCGTTCTTTCTCAACAATCAAGCGTACTGCTACGGATTGAACACGACCAGCAGACAAGCTCGGACGCACTTTTCTCCACAAAACTGGCGAAAGTTCAAATCCTACCAAGCGATCTAGAATTCTTCGTGCCTGTTGTGCATCTACTAGCTCTTTGTTAATATGTCGAGGTGATTCAATAGCTTTCGTTATCGCAGATTTCGTAATCTCGTTGAATGTAATTCGATGGGTTTTCTTTTTATCAAGACCTAAAGTTTCATATAAGTGCCAAGAAATTGCCTCTCCTTCACGGTCCTCATCCGTCGCTAGCCAGATCACTTCGCTTTGCTTCACCAATTTCTTCAATTCGGCAACGATTTGTTTTTTATCCGCAGAGACTTCATACTTTGGTGTAAAATCATTCTCCACATCAATCGCCTCCTTCTTCGCTAAATCCCGAACGTGACCGAAACTTGACTTTACGATAAAATCTTTTCCAAGATACCCTTCAATCGTTTTTGCTTTCGCTGGGGACTCGACAATAACTAAATTCTTTGCCATAGGACAATGTTTGATGTGTGAAAATTAACCGCTCTCCTTAAAAGTAAGGGAGCACAAAATTAAGACGATTTATTTCCTAATAGCAAACGTTGTTATCAGATAAAAAGTTACAAAGACCTTTTATATATGAATCTTTAACCATAGGTTAAAGGGTAGCGTTTATTTTTTTTTGATTTTTTTACATTCTGCCATTTTGACACACTTTCTTTTTTTGAGTAGTTTTGTAAGTCGATTTAAGAACATGAGAGAAGAAAAAGAAGCAATAAAGGATATAGACGAAACAAGACAAGGTGAGGCAACCCTAATTCAGCCCGCTAACAATGCAACTGGTAAAAAGTTGTACGTCGAAAGTTACGGCTGTGCGATGAATTTTGCGGACAGTGAAGTTGTTGCATCGATTATGACGAAGGAAGGGTATTCTACCACTAGTGATGTTGAGGAAGCAGATGTCGTACTAATCAATACATGCTCAATTCGAGAGAACGCAGAAGAACGTGTCCGTCATCGCTTAACGAATTTCAAAAAACGAAAAGAGCGTCAACCGGAGCTCGTGGTTGGAATTCTAGGCTGCATGGCAGAACGCCTGAAAACTCAATTATTAGAGGAAGAAAAATTAGTTGATCTCGTTGCTGGTCCTGATGCATATCGCGATTTACCAGGTCTCATTGTAGAAGTCGAAAGCGGACAAAAAGCAGTAAATGTTTTATTGTCTCGTGACGAAACGTATGCTGACATCTCCCCTATTCGTTTGGATAAAAATGGTGTTTCAAGTTTTGTTTCTATAACCAGAGGATGTGATAACATGTGCTCGTTCTGCGTCGTTCCATTTACAAGAGGCCGCGAGCGCTCGAGAGACCCACAAACCATATTCAAAGAATGTCAAGAACTTTTTGATCAAGGCTATCGGGAAGTAACGTTGTTAGGTCAAAATGTCGACTCATACCGATGGAATATGACTTCGAAGGGAGCCATAAAAGATGAAACAAAATCAACAACGAATTTCGCTGAGTTACTCGAGTTGGTTGCAACAGTTTCTCCAGATTTGAGAATTCGTTTTTCTACGTCTCATCCGAAAGACATGACCGATGAAGTTTTGGAAGTCATCGCAAAACACGACAACATTTGCAACTATATACATTTACCAGTTCAATCTGGAAATACTAAGGTATTGGAGCGCATGAATCGTGGTTATTCACGCGAAATGTATTTGAATCGGATTGAAGCCATTCGTAGAATCATTCCAGGTTGTGCCATTTCAACAGATATTATCACTGGTTTTTGTGATGAAACAGACGAAGAACACGCAGATACTATTTCTTTGAGCCAAGAGGTTAAATGGGATTTTGCTTATATGTACAAATACTCAGAGCGTCCAAAAACTTTGGCAGAAAGACGCTTCGAAGACAATGTACCTGAGGATGTGAAGGGAAAACGTTTGATTGAGATTATCGATCTGCAACAAAAGCACTCTTTGGAGCATCACCAATCAAAAATTGGTCAAATTCAGAAAGTTCTGGTAGAAGGTCCTTCCAAGCGATCTGAAGAAGACATGGCAGGTCGAAATGATGAAAATGTACGTGTCATTTTTCCGAAAGGAGACGCCAAAAAATGTGATTATGTTATGGTGGAAATAACTGAATGTACCGCTGCTACTCTAAAAGGTAGACTTGTAGAGATTCTCCCACCGACAAAATAAAATTATGGACATTCAACAAGTCAAACAACGGTTTGGAATTATTGGAAATGCGCCTTTACTCAATCGAGCATTGGAAGTTGCCACGCAAGTTGCGCCGACTGATATTTCTGTTCTTGTAACTGGCGAAAGCGGCACGGGCAAGGAAATCATCCCTCAAGTTATTCATCAATTGAGTTCACGAAAACATGGCGAGTACATTGCAGTGAACTGTGGCGCCATTCCAGAAGGGACTATTGACTCTGAGTTGTTCGGGCATGAAAAAGGCTCATTTACTGGTGCGAGTGGAAGCCGTAAAGGATATTTCGAAGTAGCAGACGGCGGAACTATTTTTCTGGATGAAGTTGCAGAACTTCCTATGCAAACGCAAGTACGATTACTTCGTGTTTTGGAAACGGGCGAGTTTATTCGTGTGGGATCATCAAAAGTGATCAAAACGAACGTTCGCGTCGTTGCTGCTACCAATGAAAATATGAATCAAGCCATCGGTCAAGGGAAATTTCGAGAGGACTTGTATTATCGATTGAGCACAGTCCCAATTAGCCTTCCACCGCTTAGACAAAGAAAAGATGACATTCATTTGCTTTTTCGGAAGTTCGCCAACGACTTTGCAGATAAGTATCGGATGCCAGTGATCAAATTAACGGAAGATGCCGTTTATATGCTCAACAGCTACACTTGGCCCGGTAACATTCGTCAATTAAAGAATATTGTAGAGCAAATCTCCGTTATTGAAACAGAACGCGAAATTGATTCCATGAGATTGCAAGGATATTTACCGGCCGAACGTGACAATACACCAGCCGTGATTACCAACTCCAAAGAAAGTATCAACGAAAGAGAATTGATGTACAAGTTTCTATTCGATATGAAAAAAGACTTGACAGATTTAAAAAAGTTGGTTGTAGAGATGATTTCAAGTGGTGACAATCTTGACTTAGATAGAGAGCAGACCAAAGTCTTTAATCGAATGTATGAGGATATCAGTACCCCTTCTTCCTCTTCTCACATGCTGCCTTCCCCAAATCCAGATACTTCACCTGTTTTTGCGCACACTCAAAATGAGAACGATGGATTCGAAGAGCACGAGGAGGTTGAAGAATCACTTTCGCTTGAGGACACCGAAAAAGAATTGATTAAAAAAGCTTTGACAAAGCACAAAGGAAAACGTAAGTACGCCGCCTCTGAACTAGGAATCAGTGAGCGAACATTGTATCGCAAAATCAAAGAATACAACCTGACCGACTGATGCGTGCTTTCCTTTACATATCCCTAATTTTCGTTTTATCCAGTTGTTGGCCAGACTCCGTTTCTTTTATTGATACAGGAGGAATGCCCGAAGAGTGGAAAACCTTTTACGTAACAACTTTGGATAATAATGCAGCCAATACGCCACTCAGTTATGAAGCAGAACTTTCCGAATTAATCAAAGATGGCGTTCAGAATAAATCGCGCTTAACATTGAATCAAAACGAAGCCGATGCTGAAGTCAATATTACTGGCGTTATAACCAGCTATTTGATTACACCAATTGCACTTCAAGAGGGCGATGATGCCGCACAAAACAGATTGAGTGTCACGGTTCAATTCGAAATTTTTGTTTCGAAGCCTGAAGAAGATGTTATGAAAGTGACAAGTACACGATTTATTGATTACGACTCGAATACCGACTTGGCGACGGTTGAGTCTGAACTACTCGATGCTGTAAATGAACAGATTATTCAAGATGTGCTGAACAAACTAATGTCGAACTGGTAATGCTGACTGCTAAAGAAATAGGAAAATATATCGTTTCCCCTGAAACCATTCAGGCTTCGGATTTGGATGAACTGAAAAGTTTATCTGAAAAATACCCTTACACGCAGTTGTTTTCCATTCTCTATTTGAAGGGGATGAGTGCTAGTAATTCGGTGGATTTCGAAACTTCATTGAAGGAACATTCCTACCGTATTTCCGACCGAGGACAATTGTACAAATTAATCCATGATCACGATAGTAAAACTCCAGATTCGATCATAGAGCAGGAAATAACAGTTGAAGAAAAAGTAATTACTACGACTGAAACTCCACACTCCATTGAGGAATTGAAACCAATCGAAACGGTAGAGCCGAATATTTCGCTTGATGAACCAGTACAAGAGTTAGAAGACGAAATTTTTGATTCAATAGAACTGACAACTTCGGAACAAAGTGATGACGTCGCTCCAGAAGTTATTGTTGAAACAGTTACTCCAGAAATTGAAGAGCAGGTTGAATCCCAAAAGGATAAAGAAACCGGGGAAAAGCTCGATTCTGCGAAACAGCTTCGTGAAAATCTTCAATTTGAAATCGAGAGCGAAAGTAAAGCCAAGATTGAAGAGACTGAGAAGCCAAAAGATGGTTTGGAAGAATCAATTTTACATCATGTTTATGCGAACCAATATCAACTTCCTGAGTTAACGGACGAAGAAAAAGCGGAATTAGAAAAAAAGAAAGAAGAAAAATATGATCCGCCCAAGAAATCAGAAGAAACTGAGATTTCTGAAAAGGAGATACGGGTAGATAGCAAGCAATCTTTCACTAATTGGCTTCACGCAAACTCGAACTATTCTGAACCTAGCGACATTGAAAAGAAAGCAATAAACTCACTGGTAGACGATTTCGCAGCATTTGATCCACTAGAAAGTTTGTCTGGTGAATTTGAAAAACCAAAGAAAGAATTCTTCTCTCCTTCGAAAAAAGCCAAAGAAAGCTTGAGTGAAAACAAACTCCCTGTAAGTGAAACTTTAGCAAAGATTTACGTGATGCAAGGCAATTATCCGAAAGCAATTTCAGCTTATAATGAATTAATCTTGGCTTTTCCAGAAAAAAAGATTTTCTTTGCAAACCAAATTGAAGACTTAAAGAAAAAATTAAATAAATAAAAATGGTCATTTTACTCACATCCATCATCGTTTTAGCAAGTGTTTTACTTGTATTTGTTGTGTACATCCAGAATCCTAAAGGAGGTGGATTGAGCTCAGATTTCGGTGCCGCTCAGCAAATCGGTGGCGTTCAAAAAACAAACGATTTCATCGACAAAGCAACTTGGTCATTGGCTGGTCTTATCGGTGTTGTAAGTATAGCTCTTACTGTTATTACTATGTCTCCAGCGACGCAGAAAAACGCTGATAAAGACAAAACAGAAGACACGAATCAAGGAGGTCAGCAAGGAGGACAAAATCCGCAAGGACAGCAAAATCCTCAAGGACAACAGCGTCCAGCGCAACCGCAAAATCAATAAGCCGTATACGTTCTTAAGAACTACAATATTTCAAAGCCTGTCTATCATGTCAGGCTTTTTTTAAGCCCAAAATGTCACTCTGTCACACTATTTCTGACAGGTCGTCTGTTTTCTCGTAATGGCATAAAATTGGTCAAATTTGGGACAAGTAAATAAACTTAAAAATTCAAGAAATATGTCAACATTCAAACCACTTGCAGACCGCGTTCTTATCGAACCAGCGCCTGCAGAGCAAAAAACCGCAAGCGGAATCATTATTCCTGATTCAGCCAAAGAAAAACCACTAAAAGGTAAGGTAATTGCAGCTGGAAATGGAAAAGTAGATGAGCCAATGACAGTGAAAGTAGGTGATGAAGTTTTGTACGGACAATACTCCGGAACTGAAATCAAATTGGACGGCACAACGTATTTGATAATGCGTGAATCTGATATTTATGGAATTTTTTAAATCTTAAAAAAGAACAAGAAAATGGCTAAAGACATTCACTTTGATATTGAAGCGCGCGATGGACTGAAAAGAGGTGTAGACGCGCTCGCAAATGCAGTAAAGGTTACCCTCGGGCCAAAAGGTCGAAATGTAGTAATCGGTAAAAAATTCGGAGCACCACACATTACAAAAGATGGAGTTTCCGTTGCGAAAGAAATCGAACTAAGCGATCCTGTAGAAGATATGGGCGCACAAATGGTAAAAGAAGTCGCTTCAAAAACTGCAGATATCGCAGGAGATGGAACAACAACGGCGACAGTGCTTGCACAAGCGATCATCACAGCAGGGTTGAAAAACGTTGCTGCCGGTGCAAATCCAATGGATTTGAAACGAGGAATTGACAAAGCAGTTGCTCAAGTTGTTGTTAACCTGAAAGCACAATCGAAAGAAGTTGGATCAGACAACGATAAAATCAAGCAAATTGCTACGATTTCTGCCAATAACGACGATACCATTGGAGCATTGATCGCTGAAGCGATGAAAGTTGTTGGAAACGATGGTGTTATCACTGTTGAAGAAGCAAAAGGAACGGAAACAGACGTTAAGACTGTGGAAGGAATGCAATTCGATCGTGGTTACCTCTCCCCTTACTTCGTTACGAACACAGATAAGATGATCACTGAAATGGAAAATCCGATGATTCTAATCTGCGATAAGAAGATTTCAAACATGAAGGAATTACTTCCTGTTTTGGAACCAGTTGCCCAAGCAGGAAAATCATTGCTTTTGATCGCTGAAGACGTTGATGGCGAAGCACTGGCGACGTTGGTAGTTAATCGCATCCGAGGGTCACTGAAAATTGCTGCAGTAAAAGCACCAGGATTTGGAGATCGTCGTAAAGCTATGTTGGAAGATATCGCCATCCTTACAGGAGGTCAGGTGATCTCCGAAGAACGCGGTTTGAGCCTTGAAAGCACAACAATGGATATGTTGGGGACAGCTGAGAAAGTTGAAATCGATAAAGACAATACAACCATCATCAATGGTGCTGGAGAAAAAGCAAATATCGACTCGCGAATCAACCAAATTAAAGCGCAAATTGAAGCTTCGACTTCGGATTACGACAAAGAAAAAATGCAAGAACGCCTAGCAAAATTGGCAGGTGGGGTTGCTGTTCTATATGTTGGAGCTCCGACTGAAGTTGAGATGAAAGAAAAGAAAGATCGTGTTGACGATGCCTTGGCTGCGACGCGCGCTGCCGTTCAGGAAGGAATTGTACCTGGAGGTGGTGTCGCATTCATTCGCTCCATTGAAGCTATTGAAAATTTAAAAGGTATCAATGACGACGAGCAAACTGGAATCTCCATTGTGATGCGTGCAATCGAAGAGCCATTAAGACAAATCATTGCAAACGCTGGAGGTGAAGGCGCAGTTATCGTTCAAAAAGTAAAAGAAGGAAAAGCTGATTTCGGTTATAACGCGAGAACAGAGACTTTCGAAAACTTATACGAAGCTGGTGTCATCGATCCAACGAAGGTAACTCGTATCGCCATTGAAAATGCGGCTTCTATTGCTTCAATGTTACTCACAACTGAAGTTGTCATCACAGACAAACCAGAAGAACATGATGCAGGTGGTATGCCAGGCGGAATGCCAGGTGGAATGCCAGGAATGATGTAATTTCAAGATAGAAAAACGAAGCGCAGAAACGCGGAAAGAATATAAAAGGTCAATTTCGGTTGGCCTTTTTTCCGATAGGTGCTTCCTGATTCGCTCAGATAGTATCCGTCGTCTATATATGAGAGCCCTGACGTTTTTCGTTGGGGTTCTTTTATTCGCGAAAAGTTAACTCACCATTTTCCAAAATCCTTTCTAAGTTGGAAATCCAAGTTTGTTCAATTATAAGTACGTTTTTGACAAAAAATAACGAGAAGAAAGTATAAATTCGAAGTGACCACAATTACCACTCGAATTTATGTTAAAGAACCTTCTTCGTCCTAAGCAGTCCAAACCGCAACAAGCAACTCTTTTTGATGAACCCTATTTTTCTGAATTGAGGAAAATTGAATACGATCGTCTTTCCATAGAAAATCATGTATATCTGGACTTTACGGGCGGAAATTTATCCGCGAAATCTCAAATTGCCAGTCACCATCAATTATTGAATCGATCTGTTTTTGGCAACCCACATTCCACCAATCCAAGCTCCAAAGAAGCTCTACCCGCCTGAACGAAGAAGCGCGTGAGAAAGTACTTGAGTTTTTCAATGCAGAAGATTACTACTGTATTTTTACTCCGAATGCTTCTGGGGCACTAAAAATTGTCGGGGAAAATTATCCTTTTGATGAAAATGGTCATTTCATGCTTCTTTCCGACAACCATAATTCAGTTAACGGAATTCGTGAGTATTGTAAAAATCAAAATGGAACCTTTAATTACGTTCCAATACAACATGAAGACCTGTGCATCAATTCTCCTATTTTAGAAGAGAATCTAAATTCGTTTGGTGACAAAAAACATAAATTATTCGCCTTTCCGGCACAATCGAACGTTTCTGGTGTTCAACATGATTTAAGCTAGATTGAAAAAGCTCAAGGCAAGGGCTGGGATGTATTACTTGATGCGGCTGCTTATGTTCCAACTAGTAAGTTAGACTTGAAGAAAGTTCACCCTGATTTTGTTTCTGTTTCGTTTTATAAAATATTCGGATATCCGACAGGAATTGGTTGTTTGCTCGTGAGAAAGGAAAAATTCGATATATTAAAAAAACGTTGGTTTGCGGGAGGAACAGTTACTTATGCAGCCATTAGTTCTCCTGGACATTTTTTGGCGAAAAATCACGAAAAATTTGAAGACGCAACGATAAACTACTTGGACATTCCAGCTGTTAAAATAGGATTGGATTTTATTGAAAAGATCGGAATGGATCGAATCAATAAACGAGTCAAATCGCTTGCGAAATATCTGTATCAGGAACTCAACAAATTGAACCATTCAAATGGTCAGCCAATGACGCGAGTATTTGGTCCGTCGGAATACAGAGAGAACGTTGGTGGAACCATTATTTTAAACTTCTTCAACCCAGATGGGGCTCTAGTCCCCTCTGAAATTATTGAATCTCGCGCCAATAAAGAAATGATTTCGTTGCGATCCGGATGTTTTTGCAATCCTGGTATTGACGAAGTAAATAACTGCATCTCTTCGGATGAACTCGCGAAATATTTTACAAGCAGAGATCACGGCAATTATCATGAAAATATTGAATTCATTAAAAAAATGCGTGGAGCCACACGCATATCAGTTGGTATTGCAACGATTCAGGAAGACCTGGATACTTTTATCCGTTTTGTGAGTAGCAATAAAGATCAGAAAATAGGGTAATCAACTGTTGGTCATTTCGTTTCCGCATTGATTGCAATAAACAGAACCAAAAGGATTGTCATGACGACAATTCTCGCATTTATTGTCCTTCTTCCCGTCCGATTTATACCGAGACATTTCCACAGAGATGAGACCAGTCGGGACAGCAATAATCACATAACCCAAGATCATCATGAGTGATGAGAGAATCTTCCCTAAGTCGGTAACAGGAGTTATGTCCCCGTACCCAACAGTTGTTGTAGTCACAATCGCCCAATAAATGCTCGCAGGAATTGAATCAAAGCCATTTTCGCCTCCCTCTATGACGTACATCAATGTTCCCGCCATCACCATCATCAAAACAACGAAGAACATAAACACAATAATCTTGTAATAACTTGCTTTTAACGAATGTGATAAAGCTTGTGCCTCTGAAGAAAAACGGCTCAATTTTAAAATTCGATAAATACGAAGTAATCGTAAGGCTCTAATCGCGATTAACGAGTGGTATCCAGTAATAAATAGTGATAAAAACGTTGGTATGATAGCCAGAAGATCAATAACTCCCCACCAACTGAAAATATAGCGCAAAGGTTTGGGTGAGATGAGTATTCTAGTTACGTACTCTAAAGTGAAGATCAGCGTAAAAGTCCACTCAGCGACATAAAAGAAATTTGAATAATCACCTCTCCATCTAGGAATGCTTTCGAATAGAATTACAAGAACCGACATGAGAATTAATGCCAAAAGAATCAGGTCGAAGTTTTTCCCTGCTCTTGTAGTGGTTCCAAATACAATAGAATGTAATCTTTCCTTCATTTTTTAAAGATACTAATTCGCGCAAAAGAGAATTATTAATGAGGGAGAATATATGGAATCGCGCAAATGAGAAACAACAATTTCCAATGTCTATTCACAGTTATTGCACTCGTCGCCGTAAAAAATATTAAAAACAACGAAGAGATTTTGTTACCTTTTCGATCGTTTACATTCAAATAGAAACTTCTGCACTTGGATTTGAGAACATTTTCTTTGTTGAGTCATTTTGATATGGGTAATGATTATCCAGCTTGGATCATTGCATTGTGTTTTTTCATTCCCTTCGGAGGTGGACTTGCCTTATACCTTTACAAAACGAGACATGCCAAATTATGGCGGAAAGGAATCTATCCCCAAAAAAACAAACTAACCGAAGACAATCTTTTGGAAGCATACCTGGCTCTTGGATCCTTGTTAATCCTATTAGATTACAACGCCTCTAAAACGAAAACGCAATTCATCAATCAATACTTCAATCGCTATTTCACAAAGGCGAATTATAACTTTGGAGATTCACTAATCTTCAGCATGAGGCATCCAATGCAGATTGATTCTGTAAGCTCTTGGCTGAATAATAATTTGAATTCTGTTGGTGAACGCTCACAAGTAATTTACTTTCTCACAGGGCTTGCAATGTTAGACGGTAAATTATCGGAAAGGGAACTAAAATTCCTGCAAACCATGAATGAGAAATTACATCTTGAGATTAAAAATCTGGAGAGAATTATCTCAATTTATAAAAACTATCATTATTCAAAAAGGGAAGCGGCATCCGACAAAAAAACAAAATCATCAATCTCAAAAAGTCAACGTTACGCGCAAATATTGCATCTAAATGATGCTCCAACTCTTAAGGATTTAAAATCATCCTATCGAAGCCTTGTAAAGCAACATCACCCTGATCGTTTTTCACAAGCATCCGAAGCGCAACAACTCCTAGCCAAAGACAAGTTTCAACAGATTCAAGAGGCTTACGAATATTGGCAAGACCGATTAACTCCATAAAAAAATCCCGCCATTCTCTCGAATAACGGGATCTTATTAAAGTTTATTTGTTCTATTGTTGAACCGTGATTGTTCCAACCATTTGTTGATCATTCTGAGTTGTGATACGTACAATGTACGCTCCATTCATCAATGCTGATCCGTCAATCGTTTTTGCATCCAAGTCTGTTCCTACGATTACTTTTCTTCCAAGCATATCAATCACAGAAACTTCTTTCAATTCAGCATCCAGATTGATTGTAAACATTCCTGTTTGCGTTGGGTTCGGGTACATAGTGAATTCTTCGAACTTTAACTCATCAATGCTCACCTCTGTGATCGTTACACAGGCTGATGTGTCTGTACAACCATCTTGAGTTACAATCACCGCAAAATCGCTGCTGTATGTTGGTGTGAAGTTTTTATTCGTCGCACCTGTCATCAATGTATCTGCGTTGCAATCCAACCACTGGTATGTAACTCCTGGTGTGTTGTTTGAAGACACGATTGTGATTCCATCACTCGCAAAAGTAGTGTTCACGTTAATTTGCTGGATCGTTACGTTTTGCGTTTGTGTCACTGAATTCCCACAATCATCTGTGAAAGTCCAAGTGACAACTGTTGTACCTAAGGTATTGATTGGGAAAGTTACATCGGCAACTCCATCAATCACTCCTGCACAGTTATCCGTTGCTGTTGGTGCGGCTGGAGTCACATCACAGAAACCTACTTCTGTAGTCAAAGCCGTAGCATCCAAAACAGGAGCTTCTGTATCGTTGATGATAATCAACTGTTCTACTTCTATGAAGTTACCACACCCGTCCGTTACGCTGAACGTTCTTGTAATCGTTTCTGGACATGAAAGTCCGTCTGAAACGTCAGACACCCATGCAACTGTTGGTGAAGAGCAGTTATCCGCCTCATCTGTTACCCATCCTGCTGTTGGTGCAGGCACATCACCTGAACACTGAACTTCTAATGTCAATGGGTTTGATGCTGTTGGGGCAATCGTGTCTGAAACAACAATTGTATGCGTCACATCAATATTGTTTCCACTCATATCCGCAACATTATACGTACGGACAATCGTATCTGAACACGCCGTTCCTGACGTTGTTTCACCTACATAAGTAACAATCACACTACCACAATCATCCGCTGCATCTGTAATTACAGCAACATCTGGTGCTGGCACATCTCCAAGGCACATCACCAAAGTATCCGTTGCATTCGACGCCGTTGGATTCACCAACTCGAACACCAATACATTCGCTGAACAAGTCGATGCGTTTCCTGAGTTATCTGTAACAGTTAATGTCACGGAATTCAACCCAACATCGCCGCATGTAAAATCAGTCGTCGATGCCATTGTACTTGCAACACCACAGTTATCAGAAGTACTCGCTGTGATTTGCGAAACTAGAAGCGTACCGTTTCCGAATGCATCCAATTCCACTACTGTATCCTGACATGTCACTGCTGGAGCTATCGTATCCAAAACGGTAAGATTGGCAATACAACTATCAATATTCCCCAAACCATCTTCTGCATAAAGCGTCACTTGTGTTGGAGTTGGAAGTAAAATACTGTAAGACCCAATTGGGAATGGCGTCACTGCAGTCGCATTAGATGTTTCTCCATCCATCGCATCGATACCACTGTAAATCCAGTTTGAAACTGTAAATGCAGATCCATCCGTCCCTGTGTTATCCATTCTGTAAGCCCATCCATCCAGATAGTCCCATACTTCACCACTACCATCAACATTAATATCTCCAAAGACATCAATCACTGATCCGAGGTAGAACAACTCAATCGCGTCATCTCCATTAATAGCCATAGATCCGCTCGTGTAATCTGGTGCAAAACCGAAGTAATTCGCGAACTCTAACGCCTCAGAAGCAACGTAGATATATGACCCGGCTGTTACAGATACCGCAGGGAAAGTAAATTCTTCTCCGTCAGTACCTCCTCCGTTATTTGCGGAACCAATTCCGTACATTGACAAATCTGCGATATCTCGAATCACATAGAGTTCCACTCCTTTTGGAGTTCCTCCAGGAAGGGGTCCATCATAGACTCCTGTAATAACAAGATCATTCAATGGAGTTACACCTGCAGAAACATTTGCACAAGAATATGCCGTCTCAGAAACACTCAATGCTAAGACACCACAAGTCGCGAACGATCCTCCATCAACATTCGCTGCTGAAATGGTTGCGTTTCCGCTTCCATCTAAATACACGTTAATATCTTGACAAACGGCATTCGGAGATACTGTATCCGATACTGTTACTACCGCAGTACATGTTGCAATATTTGAACTTCCATCAGTTACTGTAAGCGTTACGTTGTTAGTACCGACGTTCGCACATGTAAAGGTTGTTGGTGCAGCACTCAATGTTACCGTAGTACAATTATCAGTCGAACCTCCGTCGATGTCTGCAGCAACTATACTAGCGTTACCCGCTGCATCTAAGAAAACTGTGATGTTTTGACAACTCGCTATCGGTGATACCGTATCCAAAACAGTTACAGTAGCTGCACATGTTGCGATGTTTGAACTTCCATCAGTAACTGTAAGTGTTACGTTATTCGTTCCAATGTCTGCACATGTAAAGGATGTCTGAGATGCTCCAAAGCTTATTGTTGTACAATTGTCCGAAGAACCATTATCTAGATCTCCAGCGTTAATTGTCACGTTTCCTGATCCATCTAAGAAGGCAGTAATATTCTGACAGCTCGCTACTGGCGATACTGTATCAGTGACAGTCACAACTGCTAAACAGTTTGCTGAGTTTCCATTTCCATCTGTCACTGTAAGTGTTACGTTATTTGTTCCAAGGTCAGCACATGTAAAGGCTGTTTGTGAAGCTGAGAATGTAATTCCTGAGCAGTTGTCTGTTGAACCACCGTCCAAGTCTGCTGAAGTTATTGTAGCATTACCTGCTCCGTCTAAGAATACAGTGATATTCTGACAGCTCGCTACTGGCGATACTGTATCAGTGACAGTCACAACTGCTA
>ERZ887851.241-NODE-241-length-56612-cov-22.077921_pt1 | contig 56612 bp, 57 predicted proteins | sample MGYA00521100_ERZ887851 | MGnify/ENA primary metagenome ERZ887851 (study PRJEB32303, sample SAMEA104408602) | aquatic metagenome | biome: Brackish water; feature: Pelagic; material: water | place: Baltic Sea | collected 2014-06-06T16:11:00 | depth 11,444 m ... | reverse complement strand
ATGCGGGCGACAACTTTACTCAAACGCTTCAGCTCCCGGTCATTGCGGGTACCGAATATTTTTTTAATGGTAGAGATCAGCATGGCAGTCTCACTGGTCAGTCAAAAGGAAAAACACGAAGAAGCGGCTCGTCAAAGCCTGAGAACGGCTGACTTAGCGGTGAGTCCTTCGGACATAAGACGCCGGATCTACCGCTCTTCCGTGCTTGAAGACCTCAAAGTGGACATGGGGTCCGGTCGACCGGCCAGAACTACCCATTAAGGCAATGACATCACCGCGGCGGACAAGGTCACCTAATTCGACCAGATTTTCTTGGTTGTGTGCATAGCGGGTACTTAAACCATCGCCATGAGCGACCTCGATCATCGTGCCATAACCAGCTTTTACGCCACTCCAACTGACAACGCCACTGGCAACGGCAAGAATGTCGGACCCTTCGCGGCCGGCAAAGTCAGCCCCCGTGTGCCAAGCGCGCTTACCCGATATCGGATCAATACGATTCCCAAATGATGAGGACTGCCACCCCGATCGTATTGGTCTGCCAGCGGGAGTGGATTCCGTTCGCAGTTGCTCGGAGGACAACAAACCGGCCAGCACCTCAAACTGCACTTCCCTGCCGGCAAAAAAATTCTCCAGTGCATCGTACTGCGTGTTGATCTCGAAGACAGTGGGTTCGCTGTCGGCCTGCAATGGCACCGAGGGCCCACCCAATGCCGGTGGCCCGGAGAAATCGAACTCGCCCAACTCGAGCCCCGCCAGTTCGGTGAGATGGTGGCCAAGGGCGTCAAGGCGCGTCATCTGTGTCTGTAACGTCGCGAGACGACGGGTCATGGCGGTCAGCCGCGATTGTGCCTCAACACTCAGTTGCGCCAGTGCTTCTGCTCGCTGAGTGGCTTGCTGCTCTCGCATTGAGATACGAGACGCCTGTTCTGATCGCACACCGCCATCGAATCCGAGCTGATAAGTCACCGCGACCAGTCCCAGAGGGATGCCGATAACACAGGCAGACAGCAACAACCATGACCACCTACCCAGTTCTAGGGTACGCGATGCGGCGTGGCGGTTGAGGAAAATTAACTTCAAGATCGTTTATCGCAATACGGGGTGCAAACTATGCCATTTTCAAGGTTCAAGTGAAACCATTGAACGGCATCCCAAACCGTCTAAATTGCACTTAAACCAGCTGTAAATTGTGTGGTAGTGGCCAATTTAGGGGCGATTGGCTCGCGTTCTCAAAGGTGGCCCACTCCCAACTATCTTGTTGTGCCAACAATGCCCGAACCAGTTGATTATTCATCGCATGACCAGATTTAAAGCCCTCGTACTCTGCGATTAACTGATGACCGGCGAGATATAAATCCCCCATGGCATCCAATATCTTATGCTTTACAAATTCGTCTTCATATCGCAAACCGCCTTCGTTGAGGATATGGAAATCGTCGATCACGATCGCATTGTCAACGCTCCCACCCCGGGCCAAGCCCCGAGATCGCATGTATTCGAATTCGTGCACGAACCCAAAGGTCCTCGCACGACTGATTTCTCGTACGAACGCCTCGGTGTTCATATCGACAGTAACCCGCCCGGTCTGCTCGCGGAAAACAGGATGATCAAAATCAATGGCAAAACTGAGTTTAAAACCCTCGTAAGGATGCAACGACACGGTTTTCTCACCGTCGCTCACGGTAATGCTCTCAGTTACACGAATAAATCGCTTTGCGGCTGATTGCTCACAGATGCCCGCTGTCTGCAGTAAGTAAACAAAGGGGCCCGCTGAGCCATCCATAATAGGGACTTCGGGGGCATCTAGATCGATATAAACATTGTCGATACCCAGGCCACACAGCGCAGAGAGCAGGTGCTCTACGGTCGTGACCCGGGCATCATCGGTACCAAGGCTCGTCGACAGATCCGTTTGATCAACCCAATCGGCCCGGGCGGGGATTTCCCGGGCAGGGGTTAAATCAGTGCGGCGAAACACAACACCTGTATCGACCGGTGCCGGACTCAGTGTCATCGACACCTTGTCACCAGAATGCAGGCCCACGCCCGTCGACTTTATCGACTCTTGTAAGGTTCTTTGCCAACGCATGGCGATTCCCCTGATCTAGAGAGGAAAACCTTACTAGGGCACGTTAATGCAATCCAGCCCTCACGCCCTGATTATTCACATTCATCAGTGCTTTACAGACGATTACCTCCAGTCAGTCCGCCTGACGACGCAGAAACGCGGGCACATCGAATAACTGCTCATCCAGACCCTCATCCATTTTCAATGCAGTCTGACCGTCACTCATTGCGCCGACGCGCTGACGCTTGCCGGGAGGTAGATCATAATCGTCGTAGTCCGCACCCACGCGAGGTGGACGCTTAACGGCGCTGGTATCCACCGCCGTCAGTGCGGGGCGCGCCTCGGCACCACGCAGGCCCGTCGCCACTACGGTCACTTTTAAGGTATCCGTCATCTCTGGGTCGATAACCGTTCCGATCACTACGGTAGCGTCCTCAGAAGCGATATCCTCGATTGTCGCGCCGACCTCAGAGAACTCACCCAGTGAGAGATCTAACCCAGCAGTGATATTCACAAGAATGCCCCGCGCACCACTCAAATCGATATCGTCCAGTAACGGACTATTGATGGCGCGCTCGGCGGCTTCTCGAGCACGATCCTCACCACTGGCAGTGCCTGTACCCATCATCGCCGCACCCATTTCTGACATCACCGTCCTGACGTCTGCGAAGTCAACGTTAACCAAGCCGGGCCGAATAATAAGATCAGCAATGCCCTGCACCGCACCGAGCAGCACGTCGTTTGCTTCTTTAAAAGCATCCAGCAGCGAGGTGTTTTTACCCAGTACCTCAAGTAGCTTTTCGTTAGGGATCGTAATCAGAGAATCGCAATGTTGTGCGATCTCTTTGAGCCCATCCTCAGCGGTGTTCACGCGCTTTTTACCCTCGAAACTGAAGGGTCGCGTTACGACTGCCACGGTAAGAATACCCAGCTCACGCGCTACTTCAGCAACGATCGGTGCGGCGCCTGTGCCGGTGCCACCACCCATACCGGCAGTCACAAACACCATATCAGTGCCATGTAGCGCATCGGCAATTCGATCTCGATCTTCGAGTGCCGCAGCTCGACCCACTTCTGGGTTTGCGCCCGCACCGAGTCCCTTTGTGATACTCGCGCCCAACTGAAGCACCGTTTTGGAGCTAATATCAGAGAGCGCCTGCGCGTCTGTATTGGCACAAATGAAGTCCACACCGTCAACATTGTGATCGATCATGTGACGAACCGCGTTACCGCCGCCGCCGCCCACACCAATCACTTTGATAACGGCACTTTGAGGTGCACTATCTACTAGTTCAAACATCGTTTTCTCCCCGTTTTTAAAAAGACCCCAGACTGCAGAGCCCTGCTAAACCCTTTTTACTTTTTAAAAATGCCGAGCGAACCATTCCTTCACCCGCCCGGCAAAGCTCACGTTTTGTAATGCCAATTCCTGACGCTCCCGAATCCCGCTACGGACCTCCTCTGCTCCATAAAGGAGCAAGCCCACTGCAGTGGCATAAATCGGATTTCGGATAATGTCGTGTAGTCCCCTCGCGTATTGCGGTGCACCCAACCTGACCGGCATATGGAAAATTTCTTCCGCCAGATCCACTGCGCCCTCCATCTTGGAAGTGCCGCCCGTGAGCACCACGCCTGCGGGAATCAATTCTTCATAGCCAGAGCGACGCAGCTCAGACTGAATGAGCGTAAATAGCTCGTCGTAACGCGGCTCAACGACCTCAGCCAGCGATTGTCGTGATAAATCTCGCGGTGGACGGTCTCCCACGCTAGGCACTTTGATCGTCTCTTCAGCGCCCGCTAGCTGAGGTAGCGCACAGGCGTAGCGGATCTTGATTTCTTCGGCGTGCTGAGTGGGGGTCCGAAGTGCCATCGCAATATCGTTAGTCACCTGATCACCTGCGATTGGAATCACGCCGGTGTGTCGTATCGAGCCATCGGTGAAAATAGCGATGTCCGAGGTTCCGCCGCCGATATCAACCAGGCACACCCCTAAATCGCGCTCATCTTCAGTGATGACCGAGTAGCTCGATGCCAATTGTTCGAGGATGACCCCATCCACCGATAAGCCACAGCGCTCTACGCATTTTTCAATATTCTGAGAGGCGTTAACGGCGCAAGTCACTAAGTGCACCTTGGCCTCAAGGCGCACGCCAGACATACCGAGGGGTTCACGAATTCCTGACTGATTATCAATGACATATTCTTGAGGAAGAACGTGGAGAATTTTCTGATCAGCCGGAATGGCGACCGCTTGAGCCGCGTCAATCACCCGATCGATATCTTGCTGAAATACCTCTTGATCGCGTATCGCAACGATCCCATGCGAATTCACAGAACGAATGTGGCTGCCTGCAATACCGACGTACACGGAGTGAATTTGGCATCCCGCCATGAGCTCGGCCTCTTCCACCGCCCGCTGGATAGCGTTCACCGTAGATTCGATATTGACCACCACGCCCTTTTTCATCCCGCGGGAGGGATGGGAGCCAATACCCACTACTTCGATGCCGCCGTCAGGGTCGATCTCTCCCACCACTGCGACCACTTTGGATGTACCGATATCAAGACCTACAATCATATGTTTGCCGTCGTCATTGGCCATCATCCCTCTCCCCTACTTCGTAGTGGCTGCATTGCCAGTGCCGAGTGACCGAATGTCACCGCAGCACCATGCTCGTAGCGCAGATCGATCTTTTCGACCGTCTGAGTTGATAACTTATCGCTCCACAACTGTTTAAAACGGGTAACCCGTCGCAACAGGTCGTTCGCTCCTAATGCAAGTTGCACGCCATTCATCAACTTCAGTGACAGTTGTCCTAATGCATCAATAGACAGTTCATCGATTGTGAGACCCTCTGTTTCAAGCTGCGATGCCAGCATTTGGTAACGTCTTGTCAAAGTCCCCTCGGCGCCCTCTGGGCCACTAAGTAATGGCAGATGCTCATACTGACCATCCTGCGTCGCAGCAAAAAAATGGCCCTGATGATTGAGGTAGCCGGTATCGCCCCAGCGCGCCAGTGGCCGCTGTTCGACCAGCACCACCTCGATCTCTGCGGGCCACCGTCGGCGCGTATTGACCTTATAAATCCAAGGCAACGACTCCAACTCATCTCGTAAATCGCGCAGATCTGCCGCCATAAAGCCATCAGTAATGCGTGGTGTTAAGCGTGCCTGAATCACATCCGTATCAATATGATGGACGTCGCCACGGACCGTTAGCGTCTTGACCTGCTTCGCCGCCAACGCCGTCACACCTTGATAAAGCCCGACACCTAGCAGGGTCAGCGCGCAACCCAGCACCAGCCGATTGCACCAACGTCTCAGCGTCGATACCGCCTTAGTCGCCGACACAGCGGGCGTTCTGGAGTCAGCTATCAAAGGGTCAGCCTTGCGCATGTCTTACCCCCATACTGTCTGTATAAATACGCGCTAACAGGTCTGCTAGGGAGAGTCCTGCGGCCTTTGCGGATAGGGGCACCAGGCTATGCGATGTCATACCGGGAACGGTGTTCACCTCTAGCAAATGCCAGGCTCCCAACTGATCACGAATAACATCGACCCGCCCCCAGACCTCGCAACCCACCGCGTGAAACGCGGACGACGCTAACTGCGCGAGCGCCGCCTCATCCTGATCATCTAAACCGGAGGGACAGAAAAATTGCGTCTCATCAGAGCGGTACTTCGCCTCAAAGTCGTAAAAATCACCGGGGACCTCGATACGGATGCTGGGTAGGGTGCGGTCTCCGAGTATTGAAATGGTGTATTCGGAGCCCTCGATAAATTGCTCAGCCAGCACATCGGTACCATAGGTCACCGCATGCCGATACGCGTCCTGAAGTTCTTTGCCCGTACTTGCCTTGGCCATCCCCAGCGAGGAGCCCTCTAGAGACGGCTTCACAAACACGGTGCCCAAATCAGCAACGACGGCATCCCAATCGCTATTCGCCTCGAGCACTCGGAAATCAGGGGTAGGAAAACCGGCGCCTTGCCAAAGCACCTTGGTCCGTATCTTGTCCATTGAGAGCGCAGAGCCCAGAACGCCGGACCCGCTGTAGGGTAATTGCATGAGGTCTAAGAGACCTTGGATAGTGCCGTCCTCACCGCCTGGTCCATGCAGCAAATTGAAGACAAACGAGACCTCATTTAACCGCGCCATCCAACCCGCTTCAGCGGGATCGATTGGCACAACGTGTACCCCGGTCTCCTCCAAGGCGCGCACAATATTATTGCCGCTCTCCAGCGAAATCGTTCGCTCTGCCGAAGTACCGCCCAAGAGCACCGCAACTGTTTTGCCATCAATCAACGCCTGATTCATGACAACACCTCGAGTGTTTCGGCCTGTGCGAGCGTTGCCGCAAGCCGACCTATATCGCCAGCACCCTGCATCAACAAAACATCTTGATCTTGCAGTACATCAATCAAGGTCGTCGCTAGTCGTGCCTGATCTGAGACGACGATGGGGTCTATTGCGCCAGCCGTGCGGATAGCGTTAGCCAAGCTGACAGAATCAGCACCTTTGATAAACGGCTCACCCGCTGAATACACATCGAGTAAAACGAGTTGATGACCCTCGCTTAATACCGAGACGAACTCATCAAAATGATCGCGTGTCCGGGTATAACGATGGGGTTGGTACACCATGACAAGTCGCCGACCTGAGAAAGCATCGCGAACTGCCTTTAACGTCACCGCGAGTTCAGTCGGATGGTGTCCATAATCATCAATCAGTCGCGCTGAACCAGCTGACCACATCACATCACCCAAATCAGAAAAGCGGCGCCCAACACCACTGAACTCCGATAGTCCAACTGCAATAGCCTGATCAGCAATATTGAGCTCAGAGCACAGTGCCGCAGCGCCAGCTGCATTCTGGACGTTATGAAGTCCGGGCATACCAACCGTCAGCATCAAAGGTTCAGCGCCATCGGGTCGAATCAGATCAAAATGACTGCGCAGTCCATCTGCACGATAATTTTCCAATCGATAATCAGCGTCTGGGTGTTGCCCATAAGTCACAACCCTTCGCGTCAGATCAGGTAGCAGATCCTGAACACCGCGGTCATCGAGACACATCACGGCGGAGCCATAGAAAGGTAAGTTGTGCAGGAAGCCATCAAACGCTTGGAAATAGCGCGCTAGATCACCCTCATAGTGATCCATGTGGTCCGCTTCGATATTGGTGACCAGCGCCATCATCGGCTGCAGGTGTAAAAAAGAGGCGTCACTCTCGTCAGCTTCGACTACCCAGTAACTTCCCTCACCCAAGGCGGCATTGCTTCCCGTTTTATTGAGCAAGCCACCAATAACAAAGGTCGGGTCTACCCCTGCCTCATCAAGAATAGAAGCGATCAAGCTTGTTGTTGTGGTCTTGCCATGTGTGCCGGCTACCGCAATACCGAAGCGATAGCGCATTAACTCAGCTAACATTTCCGCGCGAGGCACCACTGGAATTCGTGCCTTTTTCGCCGCGATACACTCGGGGTTATCCTCCGAAATCGCCGCAGACACTACCAACACATCGGCTTGTTGAATGTGTTCAGCTTGGTGACCTATAAATACATTAATACCCAACGAGCGCAATCGCATAATGGCGATACTTTCCGATAAGTCAGATCCTGAAACCGTGTAACCAAGACCCTTGAGGACCTCTGCTATGCCGCTCATACCGGCACCGCCAATACCCACCATGAAGATGTGCTGGATCCGACCCATCGAGGGCGCGGGTGTTGTCGGCTCAATCATTTGCATGAGCCACCTCTTTTAAGATCGCTACCACTTCATCGGTGGCGTTCGCCGCCACCATTGCCAGAGAGCGCCGCGCCATCTCCAGCAAACTTGCAGGCGACTGGATCCATTGCTCAAGACAATCTGCGACGCGCTGCGGCGTCGCGTCGCTCTGTGTCATCATCACAGCACCGCCTGTCGCGGTCAGCACTTGTGCGTTATGTGTCTGGTGATCATCGATCGCGTGAGGTAGCGGTATCAGTAAGGCGGGTGTTCCTGTCGCTGCCAGCTCCGATACCGTCAATGCGCCGGCTCGCGCAATCACCACGTCAGCCCACGCATAAGCAGTTGCCATATCGTCAATAAAATCGTCGCAGCGGTACTGGGAAAATCGACTTCCTTGCCATGCTTCGTCTGCGGCGGACCGGTTCCTCTCGCCGCATTGCTGCCAGACAGATATGGATGCTCCGAAACCCTTGACCACTAGACGATCCAACGTCGGCGGGAGAAGTCGATTGAGGGGGGCAGCACCCAAGCTGCCACCTAGCACGAGCAGATTCAGTGGTCGCTGTGCAGAAAAGCCTGAAAGTTCGGCTAATCCACTGCGATCTACCACATAGAAGTTGGCCCGCACAGGATTACCAACCACCTTGGCGTCGCGCTGTTGCGCAAACTCTCCCGGCAAACCACACAACACACGCATTGCCAAAGGCGCCAACAATCTATTGGTGGTGCCTGCCACCGCATTTTGCTCGTGAATGACCAAGGGTAACCGCGTCAACCAAGCCGCAAGACCGGCTGGGCCAGCCGCATAACCACCCATTCCTAAAACGATATCGGGTCGCAAACGCCTGATAATTTTCACCGATCGCCACAGCCCGCCGATCACCTTAAAAAGACTTTGAGCTCGATTGAAGAGGCTTTTTCCGCGGAGACCCGACACGTCGAGGCAATACAATGGAATACCCGATGCAGGCACGAGTCGGTGTTCGATGCCTCGTTCAGTGCCTATCCAATCAACGGCCCAGCCCTGCTCAGACAAAGCGCCGGCCACGGCGAGAGCAGGATAAACATGGCCTCCTGTTCCACCCGCCGCAATCAAGGCGCGATGTCCATTGTGACGCGTTGACTCGACCGTCATGGCAATCTCCGCGACACGCTTTGATCGGTAAGCTGCTGTGGTCGCAGCTGCTGAGCAATGCGCAGTACGATACCTAGCAGGACACAGTTAATGATCAAGCTCGAGCCGCCATAACTGACGAAGGGCAGCGTCAAGCCTTTAGTGGGCAGTAATCCCGAGCTCGCTCCCATATTGATGAACACTTGACCGGCAAACATGAGGCCAACGCCGAAACAGAGATAAGCCGCAAAACCATCTCCCTCCGCCGCAGCACGCCAACCGGTCTGCATGATGCGCGCGATGAAACCGACGAATAATAAAATCAGTATGATCGCGCCGAATAATCCCGTTTCCTCTGCCCATATCGAAAAGACAAAGTCGGTATGAGCTTCAGGTAAATAAAATAACTTCTGAATACTGTTACCGAGCCCCACACCAAACCACTCCCCTTGACCAAAGGCAATGAGGGATTGCACCAATTGAAAGCCAGCGCCAAAGGGGTCTGACCAAGGGTCTTGGTAAGCGGTGAGTCGCTGTAATCGATATGGCGCACTGAACACCAATACCAAAAAGCCTAACGCCACTGCCGCAAGGAGCGCGAATACGTAAATTAATCGAGCGCCCGCCAGAAACATCATCCCAACTACGGTACCCACAGCAATCACCGTGGCGCCAAAGTCAGGCTCCAGCAGCAGCAAAAGAGCGACGATACCCACAATGAAAATGAGCTTGGCCAGTCCCAGCCAGTGATGGCGCACGGCGTCCTCTTGCCTCACCAAGTAGCCAGCGGTGTAGAGCAGCAGTGCAAACTTAGCAAATTCTGATGGCTGCACCGTTAATGAGCCCAACAAGGGCAACCATCGCTGGGCACCATTTACCTCGCGACCAATACCCGGCATGAGCACCAAGATGAGTAGTGCAAAGGCGATAAACAGTAACCACGGAGAAAGACGGTTAAATGTTTCAGTGGGAATCATGTACGACAGGAAAGCCGCTGACAGTGCAACTAACAGATAGAGGCTATGACGCTCAGCGTGATGCCATGGATTACCGAAGTTAAAGTCACTGTATTCGATTGATGCAGAGGCAATCGCAACTAAACCAATACTAATCAGTGCCGCACCGAACCCCAGTAAGAGTGGGTCGCCGCTGTATCCCCGCAAGGGCATAGCGCCGCTCATGCTGCCACCCCAAGTGCCGCGACCGCTGACTGAAATTGTTCGCCGCGATCAATGTAATTCGCAAACATATCTAAACTGGCACACGCCGGCGACAACAGTACGATTTGTCCGGGGACTGCTGCGGCGGCGGCCTGATCAACCGCGATTTTTAACGTAGCAGCCTGTGAGAGTGACGGCACATTACTGAGATGGTGGGCGATATCCTGAGCAGCCTCACCGATGACGATCACACCTGCACAACAATCCGACACTGCCTGCGATAAGAGCGAAAAATCCTGTCCTTTCCCCTGACCACCCAAAATCAACCAAATCTTGCCGTCGCTGCTCAACCCTTTGAGCGCGGCGAGCGTTGCGCCAATATTGGTGCCCTTACTATCATCAATAAAATGGACGCCATTTCGCTCAGCCACGAACTGACATCGATGGGGTAGCCCCCGATACGCTTTTGCTGCCGCCACCAGACATGACAATGGCAGCTCCAGCTCGAGGCCTATCGCCAATGCCACCAACACGTTTTGAAGGTTATGTCGTCCGGGAAGCGTTAGCTCAGCACTTTCTACCAGTGGCTCCCATCCTTGGCAAAGCCACTGTGCTCCCTCTACCTCTCTTAAACCAAACTCACCAAGATCAGGCTCACCCAACCGACACCACCTGACTCGAACCTCATCCGATATCAGCGGAACAGTCAGTGGGTCATCACGATTTGCAACGATCTTTTTTGCCCCTCGGAAAATGCGGTGCTTAGCGCGGTGATACTCCTTCAATGAGGGATAGCGATCGAGATGGTCGGCGCTAATATTGAGCACTGTTGCGATCTCTAGGCCTAGCGCCTCGGCACGTTCAAGCTGAAAGCTCGATAGCTCTAGTACGTAGTAATCGGCACCATCAGCCAACAAATCGAGCGCTGGTCTACCGAAATTACCGCCAACCGACGCGGAGATATCGCAGGCGTTCATCATTTCGCCAAGGAGCGCCGTCACTGTCGACTTTCCGTTGGAGCCAGTGATACCGATTACCGGCACCTGAACCGCCTCCATAAACAAATCAATATCACCGCGTATGCGACAACCCCGCGCAGACGCTCGAGCCACTAAGGGGTGGTCTAAGGACACCCCTGGGCTCACGATCATTTCGGTCACGTCGTCGGCAAAATCAGGATCCACCTCACCAAATGTGACTGACTGCGGATCCATTTCTGCACAGATTGCGGGATCGCTGGCCATCTCCTGCCGCGTATCAAAAGCCGTGAAGGCGATCCCTTGTTGACGCCACCAACGTGCGACGGACCGACCCGTCATACCTAGGCCGACGATCAACCGTTTTTCAGAGCTAGCAATCATTGTGTTAAGGGTTTGCATTAGCTCACCGCAACTTCAATGTGGCGAGGCCAAACAGCACCAGCATCACCGTGATAATCCAAAACCGAACAATCACGCGCGGTTCGGGCCAGCCTTTCAGTTCAAAGTGATGGTGAATCGGCGCCATACGAAACACACGCCGTCCCGTTAACTTGAAAGAGCTCACTTGAATAATCACCGAGAGCGTCTCGAGTACGAAAATGCCTCCCATGATGAAGAGCACAATCTCGTGGCGGGTGATCACTGCGACGACGCCCAGCGCAGCACCCAGTGCTAAAGCGCCAACATCTCCCATGAAAATCATTGCCGGATACGTGTTAAACCAGAGAAAACCGAGACCCGCCCCGGCGATCGCGCCACAAAACACCACCAACTCACCAGCACCTGATAAGTAGGCAATATTTAAATAGTCAGCGAATTCGACATGACCAGCGAGATAGGCGATCACACCCAGACCCGTTGCCACCATGACAGTTGGCATAATGGCAAGGCCATCTAATCCATCCGTTAAATTCACCGCGTTACTGGATCCGACAATCACAAAATAGCTAAAGGGCACGAACAACCAACCCATTGACCAAGCCACGTCTTTGAAAAACGGCACGTAAAGGTTTGTCTCTGCTGGCGATGTCGCCGTTGACAACAGCAATGCGGTACAAACCAATGCAGCAACCGACTGCCAGAAATACTTCCAACGGGCCGGTAACCCTCTCGTATCTTTTCTGACGACTTTTCGATAGTCGTCAACCCAGCCAATGGCGCCAAACGCGGCCGTCGTCACAACAACGATCCAGACGTATCGATTATCAAGATCAGCCCAAAGAAGCGTCGACCCTAACACCGCCACAAGAATCAATGCCCCGCCCATTGTCGGCGTGCCCGCCTTGACGAGGTGAGACTCTGGTCCCTCGGAGCGAATCGTCTGCCCAATTTGCAAATCATTCAGCCGTGCAATCACGAAGGGGCCCACCAGCATCGAGATCAGCATCGCAGAGCAGGCGGCTAAAATTGCCCTTAACGTGAGGTACTGAAAAACACCAAAGCCCGGATCCAAGAACAGTAACTGCTCACTCAGCCACATCAGCACGACGAGGCTCCCTCTGGTCGCGTCAACCAGTGCACGGTTTTTTCTAGCATCGCGCCGCGGGAACCTTTCACCCAAATAATGTGTTCATCAGGCAAATCAGGAAAAGCCGCCCACAACGCCTGCTGATCGGGGAAATACTGGGCACCCTGTCCAAACGCTTCAGCGGCTGACGCCGCTTCCTGCCCTACTGCCAACAAACAATCGATTCCTGCCGCTTTGGCGTAGCGCCCAACATCATGATGTAAGGCATCGCTCGTTGACCCCAACTCCAACATAGGTCCGAGAACGAGCACCTGGTAGGCTGACTCCCGCGCCAACAGATCGATCGCTGCCATGACGGCCGCTGGATTCGCGTTATAACTATCGTCCACCACTTGCCCGCTGGTTCGTCCGACCAATACCGCTCCGCGACCAACCTCGGGGGCGACTTGAAGTAGCCCGTCCACCGCCATATCAGGAGCCACTCCAAGCTCAATGGCGACTGCTAGTGCGGCGAGTGCATTAATAACCTGCGCTTCCCCAGGCAATCTTAGGCTGACTGGCAAAACCGTTGAGGGAGCGATTAAGTCGAATTGGGTTCCACTCAGCCCGCGGTAGTGAATATTGATTGCGCGGTAATCTGCTTTCTCCGACAGTCCAAAAGTGATTTTTCTGGCGTCTCCCGCCTGCTTAATCCATTGAGCAAGCCATGGCTGATCGGCATTGATAATCGCCAGCCCCTCGCCTCCCAATCCCTCGAGTATCTCGCCCTTTGTTACTGCGATCTCATCGACACTCTGATAATTCATTAAATGCGCCGCCGAGGCGTTCAAACACACGGCAACGCTTGGCTGTGCCAACTGGCAAAGGTAAGCAATATCACCCGGCTGCCCCGCACCCATCTCAATCACTCCAAACTGATGCGATTCGTTCAGACCGGCCAAAGTGATGGGCACGCCGAGCTCGTTATTTTGATTACCCTGCGTCGCGTGGACAGTCCCGGCTCCGGACAAGGCAGCCGCAATGAGATTTTTAGTCGTCGTCTTCCCGGCACTGCCGGTAACAGCCACCACTGACCCAAGAAAGGCCTGACGTTTCAGCAACGCAAAGTGACCCGACGCCTTCACCACGTCAGACACCACTAGCTGGGGCGTTAACCCCTTAACCTCTCGCTCTGTGAGCACAGCCGCCGCGCCTGCGGCGGTTGCCTGTGGCGCAAAATCATGGCCATCAACCTGAATCCCCTCAATGGCCGCAAATAAATCTCCGGGCTGGGTCAATCGGCTGTCAATTGCCAGTCCTTGAAGCGGAACAGACTCACCAATTAGTTCGCCATTGGTTCGCGTTGCTAACGCTTGTAATGCCACCGAAACCATCAGGCAGCCCGCCTTTGTGCCAGATAATGATTGGCGCATTGCACATCGGAGAAGGCTATTCGATCGCCTGCAATCTCCTGATAAGTCTCATGCCCCTTGCCGGCTATTAAAACGGTATCACCGGCAGCGGCCTCAGCAATAACCCGCGCAATAGCGGCTGCTCGATCAACCTCGACTAGCGGCGCCGCGCCTCCACAGCCCACCAAAATATCCTGAATAATGGCCTCCGGTGGCTCGCTCCTGGGGTTGTCGCTCGTTACAACGACGCGATCCGCTAAACGAGACGCTACCGCCCCCATCTCCGATCGCTTACCGCGATCCCGGTCTCCACCGCAGCCAAACAAAACCCAAAGACAACCCTGCTGCCGCGCTTCGGAAACCGCCATAATGGCGCGATGAAGCGCATCGGGGGTGTGGGCGTAATCAATCACAACCGTGATATCAGACGCCGCTTCGATCGGCTCAAGACGACCCGGAACGGGTTTTAATTGATTGGTGACCGCAACAATCTCAGTAAACGGCACTCCCAGCGAGGCAGCCGCCACGATGGCCACTGTCAGGTTGAATGCGTTAAATCGGCCGGCGAGCAATGATGTGATCTGCGCGTCACCCCAAGGCGTTCGCAGAGTGAATGCCAACGGCGCGACATCGGTGATCCCAATCAGCACGTCTGCTGATTCATCACTAAACGAAATACCGATACTCCCACGATCCCAGATATCCGTCTGAGACGATAAAAGGCTGTCATCGGCATTAAAAATTTGCACTGAGGAAGCAAAGTCGCGGAACAGCTTGAGCTTTGATTCACAATAGGCTTCCATCGAATGATGGTAATCAAGGTGATCGCGGGAAAGATTGGTAAACACCGCCACATCAATGGCCAGGCCATCGAGTCGACGCTGATCCAGCGCGTGACTCGACGCTTCCATGGCGACATAGTCCACGCCCGCATCCCGCCAAAAACGCAGCTGTCGATGTAACGTAATACAGTCGGGCGTCGTATTGCGCACCTCTGTCGGTGGGCCGGCCAGTCGCGATCCAAGTGTGCCAATGGAACCTGCTTGCAACCCAACTGCCTGTAATAACTGACGGGTCAACTCTACGATTGACGTCTTACCGTTTGTACCAGTGACCGCCATCACTTTTAACTGACGAGACGGTGAGTGATAAAAGCGGTCGGCGAGCGAGCCGATCCGCTCCTTTAAATCAGTGACCGCGATCACTCGATCGTCATCAGGTAATTCCCGACCATCGGCCTCTGCCAATACCGCCCCAGCACCCTGCTTCAAAGCGGTATGGATAAAATCTCTGCCGTCGCGTTCTGCCCCCGGGAGCGCAACAAAAATCATATTGGGCTGAACTTCACGACTATCTAACGTCATATTGTCCAGCAACACGTCGGACAGCGTGTGATCCGCCAGTAAATCTCGCAGCCCCATCATTGTTGCGCTCCACGATACGCAGCGACCAATGCGCCCGCTGAGGAGCGATCTGGCTGCGCATTGTGTATTCGCAGCACTTCCTCCGTGATCCTTGAATAAACGGGCGCGGCAGCTAGACCGCCGCCATAGTGATCGCCCCGAGGCTGATCAATTAAGATCGTCGTGACATAGCGTGGCTTCTTCAGCGGCGCGACACCCACAAAGAGGGCAACGTACTGATCATCCAAATAGCCTGTCTCGCCAACTTTATGCACCGTTCCTGTCTTACCGCCCACCGAAAAACCGGGGACTTGCGCCAAGGTAGCGGTACCACCAGAACCCGTAACACGACCGAGCACCTGCAACACATCTTGAGCCACCTGAGCATCAACTACGCGCTGCCCAACCGGCAATGTCTCGCGTTCTTGCTTCAGCAAAGTCAGTGGCTGCTTAACGCCATCATTAGCCAAAATCGAATAGGCCTGCGCCAACTGAATGGGCGTCGCATTCAAACCGTAACCAAAGGCGAGCGTGACTTTTTCTATTTCACTCCAATGCGCCATGCTTGGCAGAGAGCCCGCCCGCTCGCCCGGAAAGCCGGTACCAGTTTGCGTTCCGAAGCCGAACCTGAGCAGCACGTCCAGAACGGCTTCGTGACCGACAGCTTGGGCGAGTTTGGTGACCCCTACCTGACTCGATTTCTCGATGATTTTTGAAACACTGATCTCACCATAATTACGGGGATCATGGAGCATTTTACGACCCACTCGGATACGGCCAGGCGCCGTATCAACGAGGCTGTCAATCGTAAATTGCCCACTTTCCAGCGCTGCAATGAGCGTCAACGTTTTGATTGTTGAACCCGGCTCATAAACATCAGTCAGAGCACGATTACGGGCCGCACTGTAATCAAATGCCTCGCGGTTATTAGGGTTAAAAACAGGGTAATTACTGACGGCAAGGATCTCCCCCGTCCAAGCGTCGACCGTGATAGCGGAGCCCGCGACGGCGCCCGTCTCTTTCATTGCTCGCTGCAACTCACGGTGCTGAACATACTGCAGGCGCAAGTCTAAGCTCAGAGAAAGCGCCTTGCCGGGGCGCGGCTTGGTGATCAAGCCGACATCACGGACTGCTTCGCCATGCAGATCTTTTATGAAACGCTTCTTACCGGGAACGCCCTGCAGCCACTGCTCAAATGCCAGCTCGATGCCAGCAATGCCTTCGCCATCTACATTGGTCAAACCCAGCACCTGAGCGGTTACCTCTCCGGCGGGGTAATAGCGTCGATACGCTCGCTCACCCCGAACGCCAGGAAATGCTTCTTGGAGTATCTGGCGTGCAAAATCTGGGGCTTGATGCCTCGCCAAATACATGAAGTGCTTATTGCCGTACAAAGCGAGCTTGTCTTTTAAAATCGCCCCGTCGACCCCAAGCAGTGCGGATAACTCTTCGAGCCGCGGGCTATCCTTTAACTGCTGTGGATTCGCCCACAGCGATACCACTGGTGAACTGATCGCGAGAGGCGTGCCATGTCGATCCTCAATTAACCCCCGATAAACGGGAATCTCGGCGGTGCGAACCGTTCGCATGGCACCCTGCTCACGCAGAAAAGCAGCGCCTTGTCCCCCGTCTGTAACTTGAAGCATGACCAGTCTACCAATCAATACTCCGGCTAAAGTCATCAGCAAGCAGCAGATAAAGAGGTAGCGCCACCGCGTTGCTGCCGGATACACGGTCTTCATGGCTCCACGACCGAATAAGATAAACTGACATCAGGAGTCGTCATCGACAGCGTGTCGGAAGCGATTCTCCCGACACGGTGGGGCGCCGCCCACGTATTCATCTCGAGCAAAAGGCGGGTGTACTGCTCTTGCAGTTGCCAGCGCTGCAACTCAAGTGACTGTAATTGCGCATAGCCATCCCTTACCTGATGCGTACTAGCCACCAATCCAAGACTCGAAACCAGCAAAAGCAACACAAGCATGACCAGCAATATCGAGTTAGGCGCCGGGAAGCGATTCATCAGAGGCGCTCCGCAATACGCATAACAGCTGACCGGGATCGAGGGTTCTGGGAGATTTCCGTCGATGTCGGCATCACTGCCTTGCCAATCTGCCGCATCAGACCCGGATATTCGCTATGACGAATTGGCACGCCCGGCGGTAACTGCGGCCCTCTGACGGCTGAGCGAATGAATCGCTTAACGATGCGATCCTCTAGGGAATGGAAACTGATCACCACCATTCGCCCGCCAGGCGAGAGCGCCAGCAAGATGGCCTGCAAGGCTTCGCGAAGCGCATCTAGCTCGCCGTTAACATGCAATCTGATGGCTTGAAAACTGCGCGTCGCTGGGTGCTTATGTTTTTCCCACTTTGGGTTGGCGGCAGAGACCACTTCAGCCAATTGCCCTGTTCGCCGGATGGGCTGCTCACTTCGCGCGGTCACAATCGCATTCGCAATCCGTCTGGCAAAACGCTCTTCACCCAATTCACGAAGCACCGTCGCGATTTCAGACGCCGGCGCCTCAGCCAACCAATCTGCTGCAGAACACCCCTCGTCTGGATTCATTCGCATGTCCAAGGGACCATCGTGGGAAAAACTGAATCCACGCTCAGGGTCATCTAGCTGCGGCGAAGACACGCCGAGATCTAGCAAAACACCCTGCAAGCTTGCAGGCTCCACATGCTGACTCAGCGCTCTAAAGTTTACCGCCTTGAAAGTAAATCGCTGATCGCGCTTCGCTAATTGCGATGCTTTCTCTACCGCGGCCGGATCATGATCTAATGCCATCAACGACCCTTGCGGAGATAGCGCGTCAAGGATACGAGTGCTGTGCCCGCCCCGGCCGAAGGTTCCGTCTACATACACTCCGTGCGGCGATACCATCAGTGCCCCAATGACCTCCTCGAGCAAAACCGGCAAGTGCTCCCGGTCCATCAAAGATTAAGCTGCATCAGCTCCACTGGAAGCTCCCCTTGGGGGCCCGGTGACAGCGCAGCTTCGCATTCCCTCTGCCATAATTCTTCTGACCACAACTCCAGCTTGTTACCCTGCCCAACCATCACTGCGCGCTTTTCAAGATGCGCATAGTCTCGGAGCGACGGGGGGACTAAAACGCGACCATTGCTATCCAGCTGCAAATCACTGGCGTAACCCAACATCAGTCGCTGAAATCGTTTTACCGCAGGGTTAAGTGCTGGCAGTGCCTGCACGTCTCGCTCAATGCGTTCCCATTCGGGCAGTGCATACATCACCAGACAGGGAGTTTGAGTATCGACGGTGATCACAATGTGCCCATCACTTAACACCGCAAGCGATTCACGTTGCCGCGCAGGCACCGCCATTCGTCCCTTGGCATCAAGATTGATGGACTGAACCCCTCGAAACATACTGTCCATTACCTCCACTGAATTACCACAAAATGGGGAATTTACCCACTTTGCACCACATTTCACCACTATACGCCTGAGGAAAGTCCTGGGTCAACGGTGTGAAAGCAAAAATTCTCGGTTTTTCAGTGCCTTAGAGACAATCTGGCAGGCGAATCAAGTCCCGATCCGTAATGAGAAATAAACGTTAAAACAGACTGCTAAACCAGCATGCGAGGTTTGAGTTTAGGTTATATGCTTTATTTTTGAATTTATTTTTTTTGTTATAACTAAATGGTATTCAGCGGGGCGGCACCGCGCAGCCTTTGTGGTATCACCGGGGGGAAGGGAAGCCCCCCAAGTGGGGGGCATAATGAGTTGGTCGATAAGCCGGGTTCTGTCTTGGACGATCATTCATCTGCGACGAACGTCACCGTTCGCCTGAAGCGACCTACCCGAATCCACCGAGGGTCACGGTATCGGATTCCTATTTGGTCTTGCTCCGGACGGGGTTTACCATCGCCACGCTTGTTACCAACCGCGCGGTGCGCTCTTACCGCACCTTTTCACCCTTACCTGCAAGCAGGCGGTTTCCTTTCTGTTGCACTTTCCGTAGGCTCGCGCCCCCCAGGCGTTACCTGGCGTCCTGACCCGTTGGAGCCCGGACTTTCCTCTGCCATCACGACAGCGATCGTCTGACCCACTCGGGGCAGAGTTTACCGATTAGCGCAAGGGCTCGCAACCGCAGACTGCAGCATCTTACTTTTTATCCAAGATAGCCTGGTATAGAACTCGCACAGGTAACCCTGTCACATCGGCCACTACAGCAGCTGCGCGCCGCGGCGGAAGCTCCCTCGCGAGCCGATCCAACAGTGCCTCGACCTCGGCACTGAACTGGACCGCCTCACTATCACAACCCCGAATCACCAGCACCATTTCGCCCCGCTGCTGATTCGCATCATCGCGCACAAACGTTTGTAACTGTGACAGGGAGCCGCGGTAAATCGTCTCGTGGGCCTTGGTCAGCTCCCGACACAGTGCCGCCTGGCGATCTCCAAGCTCGACAATCAACGCGTCGAGGGTGTTGAGCACGCGACGCGGCGCCTCAAATAATATCAGCGTTGCTTCAAGCTGCTTCAATGCTTTTATTCGCGCGCCACGTTGCCCTACCTTTACTGGAAGAAAGCCCTCAAAATAAAACCGGTCAGTCGGCAACCCAGCGGCACTGAGCGCTGCGGTCATGGCACTGGCGCCCGGTATCGGGATCACCTGGAATCCCTGTTGCTGGCAGACCTCCACTAGTTTGTAACCCGGATCAGAGATGAGGGGAGTTCCCGCGTCGGATATCAATGCCACCGTTTTGCCCTCCTGAAGATGTCGCAGCAGCCGCTCCGTTTGCGCAGCGGGACTGTGATCGTGGTAACTCACCATCGGGGTATCAATTCCAAAATGCCGCATGAGCTTAGCTGAGTGACGAGTATCCTCAGCGGCGATAACGTGAACGGCTTTCAAGACCTCCAACGCGCGTAATGTGATGTCGTCCAAATGGCCTATGGGTGTGGCAACAATATAAAGACAAGCGTGCACTGGGTAAGACTCCTGATCGGGCCACCGGCGCCCGCTTAAGGCTATACTGCCCCGATGAGCGCTATAGGTCACCCTCAACCCCTCAGTTTCGCTGGCAGCCACGCCAGTCGGCCCCCGCCCCTGCAGCTCGCTTTTGCGGCGTTACTGCTGACTCTCGTCACTGCCTGCTCAACGCCGACGCGCGACACACCGGCGTTACCTGTGACAACCGACGCGGTCGAACGCACGCCAGAGCCGCTAGAGGGAGAACAGCTGAGGCTCGATACCATTGCACGCCTATCGACCCTTGCTAAAACAGAATCTCTGCTCGTTGCCCAGTATGAGCGTGATCAACTTTCACTCAATAATACCGGCGCCTCAACACTCATCGCCGTCGATAGCCGACTTGCCTGGTTATCTGGCGATGTCACATTAGCCGATCAATTACTGCAAAAGTTGAAGAATGGGAATACCGCAGCGATTGATTTTGCGCTCGAAGAGCAGACAGCGCATGCAGCGCTGTCGGGACAATGGCTTCTCGCGGCCGCGCTCCTATTTGAAAAAGCCCAGACCCCAGCACAACAGCGAAATGCCTCGGCTAACAGCGATCGACTATTCGGCTACCTTATTCGCGTAACGGACAGCGCGCTGTCAGCCGAACTCAAAAAGTCTCGGGATCCTGACTGGCGCGCTTGGCTGGCAATGCAATTGGCTTACCGACAGGGACCCCAGGCGCTGGCAGCCTGGCAAAGCACTGCCGGAAATCGACCGCAGACCCCCGCCGCTCCAAGCCACCTCACGGCCTGGTTAGACGCGCCGCCCATAGAGCAGATTACACTCATCCTGCCTCTTGATGGCTCATTGCGAACAGCCGGCGAGGCCGTGGCGGACGGCGCCATCAGTCAGCTGTACCAATCCTATCCAGATCCCGCCATCAGGCCGCAGCTGACGGTACTGAACCTGGCGCACTATGCTGATCCACGTGCCGCCTACGCTGCAGCCGTCGCCAGTGGCGCTAATATGGTGCTGGGGCCGCTGACCAAATCGGATGTCGCATCATTGCAGCAAATCAATGCACTACCCGTTCCGGTCATTGCCCTCAATCAACCCGAAGTACAAACAAATCAAGCGATTGCTCAACCCGGCTGGACTACTTTTAGCCTCGCTCCCGAGGACGAGGCACGTCAGATTGCCGACCAAGGCTTCGGTGACCAGTGTCGCAACGCGATCGTGATGGCTGCCCCTAACGATCGTGGGCTGCGCCTGCTAACGGCCTTTGAGGCCCAGTGGGCACATCACGGCGGAACAATACGTGGCAAATTAGTCGTCGAGCAACGAACCGCCGCTAATAAAGCGATGGGGGAATTACTGGGCTCGGGCTCAAGTGATCAACGCATTCAATCTGTCGAGCAGGCATTCGATATTCCGGTTGACGCGAGGGGTCGCGGCAGGAGTGATTTTGAGTGTATCTTCATGCTCGCTCCAGATCCTGTGACGGCCCGGTCCTGGAGACCCTTGCTGGTCTTTCACATGGCGGGGGAAGTGCCTGTCTATGCCACCTCTGCTATCAATGATGGCGCTATCAACACGCGAAACCGTGACCTCAATGGCGTGGTCTTTTTAGAAACCCCAGCGATGCTACCCCCCAGCCCGGCCGGTCGACTGGGAAGACTGCGGGCACTGGGTCGGGACGCGCTCGTGATGGCGCAGCACTGGCAGCAAGCACTCACCACTGAAAACTGGATTATCAAAGGCCAGACTGGATTGCTCCGACGCAGAGCCGACGGATCGATCGCAAGAGCACTTGACTTGGCCACCTTTGATGACGCAGCAGTACACGCTCTTCAGCTACCCTAGCGGCACACGCACACGCGGAAAGCGCAGTGAAAAACCTCGGTCAAATTTGGGAGCGTGACGCTGAGCGGTTCTTGCTAACACAAGGCCTCGAGTTACTGACTCGGAACTTTTTAACCACTAGTGGCGAGATCGATCTCGTCATGCGCGATCACAATACGATCGTATTCGTCGAAGTGCGCTTCCGAAAAATATCGCGTTTTGGTGGTGCCATCCACAGCATTAGTCGACGAAAGCAATCTTGCGTGATGCGGTCCGCCAGTCAATTTTTGCAACAATATCCACAGTGGTCCAATCACCCTTGTCGCTTTGACGTAATCGCTTATGATGGGAGTGCGGCAAGAGCAAATCCACGCTGGGTTCAGGCCGCTTTTAACTGATTCGTTTTTGTATCGACAAGCGGAAGACCTGTGGACGTTTACCCTAGCATTGCCAGCTTTTTCCAAAGACACCTGGAAGCTTCGAGCTTGGCGGTGGATGCCATTGCCGACACACTCGGTGACGCCATTGAACTGTTGACGCAAGCTATCCTTGCCGATCGAAAACTATTCAGTATCGGCTTAGGCGCGGATCGCGCTAGCGCAACCGCACTGACCAGCCTGCTACAACACGGCATATTGCGGGAACGTCCTAGCCTACCCGTGGTAGAACTCGCGACACACCAGATCGAATCTACCGAGTTGGGCGTGGGCTGGGTGAGCCAGCAACTTCAAGCGCTTGGCCAGGCCGGTGATGTCGGCGTGGTATTCGCCGCTACCTTACAAGAGGCAGCCATCCAACGGCTGGCGCTAATGGCAGAGCAAAGGCAAGTCGCGCTGATCTGGATAGGCAACCGAGGCCCCGGGATCAGCGTCAATTTAGCGCAGGAATCAATCGAAACAACACTGGCGGTAAACCACACTCTGGCCGTCTGTCTTGCCCACTTAATCGACACCCATACCTTTGGCCCTATGGAGACCTGAATCATGTTGATATCGCGACTCACACTGCGACCAACCCTCCCCCTTATCCTCGCGCTGTGTGCTGCGTCTGCGGTGCTCAGTGGTTGCGGTACGATCATGTCAAGCGCGGGTGCAGGCCCGATCGAAGAAGACCCAGGAGAACGCACTTTTGCCCAACAGATGGCGGATGAAAGCATCGAAACCAAAGCGATGGTCAACATCAACGCAGCCGATGAAGCCTTTGATCAGGCGCATCTCAGCGTCGTCTCTTACAATGGTTTTGTCTTATTGGCAGGCCAGGTACCGTCTGAGGCACTCAAGACACTGGCCTCCGATGTCGCCCGCGAATTGGAGGCCGTCCGGCGCATCTACAATGAACTCGAGGTAGGTCCAGCGACCAGTGCGGGCACCCGCACCAATGACACGTGGATCACCACACAGGTCAAATCAAAGTTACTCGCCAGCTCGGATACGCCGGGCAGACGCGTTAAGGTGGTCACCGAAAATGCGGTTGTCTATCTGATGGGGTTAGTGACTGCCGCCGAGGCTGATCGCAGTGCATTGGAAGCTGCCGAGGTGAAGAGCGTCGCGCGAGTCGTGCAACTGTTCGAAATTATTACTACCCCCGCTATTTGACAACTTTGAGGCTAGGGCGACCACGCCCTGCAGGCGGCTCCGGAGGCTCGTCTGGCGTCTCAACCTCGTCGAAAACCATGCCTTGGCCATTCTCGCGCGCATAGATACCGAGGATCGCCGGGGTAGGCACTACAATATCTGTGGCAACGCCGCCGAATCGGCCGTTAAATGTCACGAGATCGTTACCCAGCTCCAATCCAACCACTGCATTGGCCGATATGTTGAGTACGATCTGCCCATCTGTCACGTAAGCTTGGGGCACGTTTACCCCGTCATAATGAACGTCGACTAACAGGTGCGGCGTGCAGGCATTATCAATAATCCACTCATAGATAGCGCGGATGATATAAGGGCGGCTAGAGGTCAAAAGAGCATGCGACCCTATGGACGCATCTCTCGTTCTTGAATGGTAAGGCTTTCCTGAAACGCCTCGCGTTGGAACAGCCGCTCCATATAGTCAAACAGAGGCTTTGACTGCTTGCTGACCCGTATGTCCACGCCCAAAGCGGGAAGCCGCCACAGTATGGGCGCAACGCAGCAATCCACCAACGAAAACTCTTCGCTCATGAAAAATGGCTTTTCAGCGAAGATGGGCGCCACAGCCATCAAACTCTCTTTCAGTTCCTTGCTCGACTTAGTCACGACGTTGTCACTGCGCGAAGACTGGATAGCATCCACCAATGTGGCCCAATCTCGCTCAATGCGGTAAACAAACAACCGGCTCTCGGCACGCGCCACGGGATAGACAGGTAGTAACGGGGGATGGGGGAAACGCTCGTCGAGGTATTCCATCATCACTTTCGATTCGTACAACACCAGTTCTCGATCCACCAGTGTGGGCATGCTGCTATAGGGGTTCAACTCGCTCACTTCCGGCGAAACCGCACCATTCTCAGACTCGACCAACTCAACGGTCACCCCCTTCTCTGCCAATACCAGGCGGACGCGATGGCTGTAATGGCAAGTGTTATCGGAGAACAAGGTCATGGAGGACCGCTTGGAAACGATCCCAGAAGCATCATCAGGCATGTGTATTCAACTGATTAAAGGAGGGGCGTAGTCTACCACTCAAACGGCGGCAAAAAACGTCCCTCGGTACTTTGAAGGGTTTTAGTGCACGTCTTTCCAATATTCTCGGTTCAATAACCAAGCAAAAATGAAAAATAACGCCAAAAACAACAACACGTAGGTCCCTATACGCAATCGATCTGCCTTATACGGCTCGGCGGTATAAGCGAGAAAATTAACCAGGTCATACATGGCACCATCAAATTGCTGTGGCGTCATCACACCCGCGGCCGACACTTCTACCGTCTCACAATGCGCCGCTTTATCGGCAGGTTGACCTTGTGCATCCATGCAACTCGTTAAGCCCTGCAGTTCCATCAACACATGGGGCATGCCAACGTTAGGATACACGCGGTTGTTAACGCCATAAGGTCTTTGCTCATCTCGATAGAAAGCACGGAGGTAGGTGTAAAGCCACTCGGGCTGTCGCGCACGAGAGATTAGCGACAGATCTGGCGGCGTGGCACCGAACCACACCTTAGCATCGCCCTTATCCATGCTGTTGGTCATTAACGAACCCATCTTAATCTCAGGATCAAAGACCAGGTTTGCCTTGTAGAGATCCTCAGGAATACCCAGATCGCGCGCTACCCGATTGTGCCGCGAGTATTGTAATGAGTGACAGCCCATACAGTAGCTCGCATAGAGCGCGGCCCCACGTTGCAAAGAGGGTTGGTCAGTCTGATCGGCCTCGAACGCATCACAAGGTATCGTGCCGCACTGGTAAGCGGACTCCGCTCCCACTACTTTCAACGGTAAAAAAGCCAGCACGCCGATCAACGCTAAGGTTGCCATACTTTGCCACACGTTCATCCCCCCATTCATCGTGACACGCTCAGGTTCAGGCTTAGTGCGATCGAGTTTTGACCACCAAGGCATAGCGAGGAAAAACAGGAAGTAGAAAATAGTGCAGATTTGCGCCAGCACTGTCCGCTCTGGGGTTGGGGACTTCACACCCAAAACACCCAAAATGATGAACGAGGCCACAAACAAGAGCAACATCACCCGATTCAACATACCGCGGTACCGCCAAGAACGAACTGGGTTTCGATCAAGCCAAGGCAGGGCGAAAGGAATCACAACCGAAGCGGCGAAGAATACAAAACCCCAAAACTTGTCTGGCACCGCGCGCAACACTGAATAAAACGGTGTGAAGTACCAGACCGGCGCAATGTGCGCGGGGGTCTTTAGCCCGTTAGCCTCTTCGAAGTTGGCAAACTCTAAAAAGTATCCAGACATCTCTGGCGCGAAGAAAATCACGGCGCAGAAAAAGAACAGAAAGACCGCAATCCCCTGCACGTCGTGGACGGAGTAATAAGGATGGAACTTAATGCCGTCTAGCGGTATACCGTTTTCGTCTTTGGTCTTCTTGATCTCAACACCGTCTGGGTTATTCGAGCCCACTTCGTGTAACGCCAGGATATGCAACACCACCAAGGCTAACAAGACGATGGGCAAGGCCACCACATGTAAAGCAAAGAAACGATTAAGCGTAATACCGGACAACAAATAGTCGCCTCTGATCCAAGTCACAATGTCTTCACCGATGACCGGTATCGCGCCAAACAGCGAAATGATCACCTGTGCGCCCCAGTAGGACATTTGCCCCCAAGGCAGGACGTATCCCACGAAGGCCTCCGCCATCAACACGATAAAGATCATCATGCCGAAGACCCAAATTAACTCTCTAGGCTTCTTGTAGGAGCCGTACATCAGTGCGCGCATCATATGCAGATAAACCACAATGAAAAATGCCGACGCTCCGGTTGAGTGCATATAACGTAGCAGCCAGCCGTAATCGACATCTCGCATGATGTATTCGACCGAGGCAAACGCCTCTTCTGAGGAGGGCGTGTAATTCATGGTCAACCAAATGCCAGTCAGTAACTGATTCACCAATACCAGCAACGAGAACACACCAAAGAAGTACCACAAATTAAAGTTCTTGGGCGCGTAATACTCAGCCATATGAGTATTCCACGTCCTCGTCAGTGGCAGACGAGCATCAATCCAAGAAACCAGACCTGTCAGTGCCTTTTCCATTAGACTGCCTCCGCGTCAACGCCAATCACTAGCACGTTGTCGCCTTCAAAAGAGTAAGGGGGAACTTCTAGATTAGCCGATGCAGGCACACCTTTGTAAACCCGGCCCGCCAAATCGAACTTGGAGCCATGACAAGGACAGAAAAATCCGCCGAGCCATTCCTCGCCACCCATGTCGGCCGCGCCAACTTCAGGCCGAAACTTTGGCGCACAGCCTAGGTGAGTGCAGAGTCCCACAATCACCAGCAGTTCTTCGTTAAGCGCTCGGGCTTCGCCTGAGATGTAAGCAGGTTGTGCCGACGCCTCCGACAGGGGATCTTTCAGATCACCATTGAGCGTTGCCAAATCCGCCACTTGCTCGGCTGTGCGGCGCAGCACATAAACAGGCTTACCGCGCCACTCGACGACCACCATTTGCCCTGGCTCTATGCCGCCGATATCGGCACGGACCGGCGCTCCAGCCGCTTTGGCTTTCTCCGATGGGTTCCACGAACCTAAAAATGGCACCGCAACGCCCGCAACACCGCCGACCCCTACCGCCGAAGTCGCCGCAGTAAGAAACCGCCTGCGGGTCTGGCTGTGATCGCCTGTCGTATCGTGAGCTTCAGTTGTATCGGTCATGCTTGGACGTCTCCCGTGTTACCGCTGACCCACTCCGCGGGTCAGAACACGCTTGAGTGAGCGGTGAATCAAGATAGTTAGTACGTATTGCGCGCGAAGTGTAATGCTCACTCCGGCTACCAGCAAGTTGAAATACGAATCGGCGGCCCGACAAGATCAGTGTCTTTTGCGCTCAAATGCGTTTTTCGCACCCACGCTAAGCTCGCCTCGCCATTTAGCGGGCATTTGTCTGATCACAGCGTGACTGGGCAACGACCTGGCGTATTTAAATCGTCCACGCACCACATAGACTGCTCGGTATGCTGGCAACAACCATCCTCTGACTCAATCTCCCAGCAAAAAAAAACCGACACAGGTGCCGGCTTTCGAACGAAATGGCGAAATCCTTATCGCTTGGAAAATTGCGGACGACGTCGCGCCTTGCGCAGGCCCACCTTCTTGCGTTCGACTTCTCTTGCGTCTCGCGTGACGAAACCGGCTGCGCGAAGCGCACCTCGAAGACTTTCGTCATAATCTAGCAGCGCGCGCGTCAATCCATGCCGAATGGCACCCGCTTGACCAAAGCTCCCTCCGCCACATACCGTCACATTGGCATCAAAACTTGCGGCGTTCTCGGTCAATTCAAGGGGCTGTCGAACGATCATACGCGCAACTTGACGACCGAAATACTCGTCAACAGGACGCCCATTCACCGTAATGTTGCCGCTACCTGAGCGCAGAAATACGCGCGCGGTGGAGGTCTTTCGTCGACCCGTTCCGTAATACTGTGCGGTTGCCATTATGGTCTCCTCAGATCGTCAGTGGCTGCGGCTGTTGCGCCGAGTGCGGATGCGCAGGACCCGCATACACCTTAAGTTTTTTCAGCATTGCGCGGCCAAGTGGGTTTCTGGGCATCATCCCTTTCACCGCACGCTGAATGACGCGCTCAGGGGCGCGCTCAATCACCTGATCAAAGCTCGCCGCCTTGATGCCACCTGGGAAACCAGTGTGGTGATAATACATCTTGTCTGTTCGCTTCGCGCCGGTCACGCGGATTTTCTCACAGTTAACCACTACCACGTAGTCACCCATATCCATGTGGGGGGTGTACTCTGGCTTATGCTTGCCACGCAAGCGATGCGCTATCTCAGTTGCAAGACGGCCGAGTGTTAAATTCTCAGCATCCACAACGAACCAATCGTGGTGAATGTCGTCTGCCTTGGCGCTATATGTTTTCATGCCGGAGTCTCAAGGGCGGTATTAAAGGAGCGCGGATGTTACTGGACTGCTTGAGCCCTTTCAATAGTTATTTTGTCGCCCTGCGCCTAAGGTCTATGCTCAGCCCGCAGGTATTCGTGGGTGCGCATCTCTTGCAGCCTAGACACGGTTCGCTCGAACTCAAAACGCAACCTCACACCGCTGTAGAGGTCCTCAGGCGCACAGGCTGCGGTAGCGATCAATTTGACATTGCGATCGTAAAACTCGTCAACCAAGTTAATAAAACGCCTGGCGGCGTCCTCTTTGTCGCCGGTTAACACTGGAATTTGCTCAACCAATATCGTGTGATACTCCCTTGCCAGCTCGACAAAATCAGCAGCACTGCGCGGCTCATCGCACAGCGTCGAAAACGTAAACCAAGCAATCCCTGGCGCCGTATCGATGAGTTGCATGCGGCGTTGATTGATCTCCAACCACTTTGAAGCGCTTTCCTGCGACGCTGACCCCACTGCGGATTCGGCAACAGCCTGTCCGCCCAAGGAAACAAAATAACCGGCTAGCGCCTCGTGTGCAGCCTGATCATGTGGGGTATGCCACAGCGCCGCTCTCTGCAACGTCCGAAATCGATAATCAGTTGGCGCATCCAGGTGAACCACCTCTAAGTGACGCTCAATCAGGGCAATAGCAGGCAAAAACCGAGCCCGCTGAAGTCCATCACGATACAGCTCACTCGGTGGAATATTGGACGTTGCCACCAAAGTGACACCGCGTTGGAATAACGCCTCGACTAAACCCGCAAGAATCATGGCATCGCCGATATCGCTGACAAAAAACTCGTCAAAACACAGCACGAGCGCCTCGTCTGCGATTTCGTCAGCAACCCGTTCCAAGGGGTTCTTTACGCCGCTGAGCGCAGCCAGCCTGCCGTGCACACGCTGCATGAACCGATGAAAGTGAACTCTTAGCTTGCGTGGCCAAGGCAAGCAGTCGAAAAAACTATCGACCAATAGCGTTTTTCCTCGACCCACACCGCCCCAGACATACAGCCCGCGCTCCGGCTCCCGAGTCCGACCCAGCCGCCGGGCAGCCTGCGCCCAGATCTTCTGGTCAGTCTCATGGCGTTTTAACAGGCGCTCATAAAGGTCGTTCAGACGATCGATCACCTCAGCTTGGGCTGCATCTTCTAACAACTCGCCGGCCGCCAGCGCGAGTTGGTAATGCTGTAAGGGAGATAAATCGTGTGGCATTTCCACCATAAGCCCGCTGAGAGCCCCTATGGGCTAGGTTTTTCGCGCCGCAGAATAACACGAGCCAACAGCGCTGAGCGGAATGAAGCGCGAAATGTGCTCGTTAAGCCTGACGGCAACTCGCGGGTGCAGTACACTAAGTGCAGGGCAAAAACTGACACAGTCAGTCGCCGATAAGAACATTAACTTGTTGCGCTCATAGCGAACGGCCATGAGCCGGCATCGCACACGCATCAGGAGGCACCCACTCCATGTATTCACTGTTTAACCTCATTATTGCCCTCATCATCGGCGGCGCCATCGGTAGCCTGATCGGCTGGTACTCGGCATTGGCTTCGCGTGGCGATAACAAGCGTAAAATCATTCTCGAACTGGAGAGTCAGCTGGATCAAGCACGGCAAAATAAGGCCGACTATGAGGCAGAGGTGACTGAGCACTTTGCTCGCACCGCTGATCTACTCAACAAGCTCACCGATGACTACCGCTCGGTTTACACACACCTCGCCAATGGCGCAGATCAGCTGTGTGGTGATCAGATCAGCATGTCCGAACCGGCTCTCTCTGCGCCTCCCCACGATGCAACAGACAAACCTCACCTCGTTGAGGTCGCTCAACCCTTAGACTATGCCCCCAAAAAGCCAGATGAGCAGGGCCAATTATCCGAAACATTTGGACTCGAGAAGTCGGACAGCTCAGCCGCCTAAGCCCCTCAAGCTGGATTCGGGCTGTCGATGAACCGGTGCGTGCAACCTAAGGCTGAGGCGGCGCGCTCACCGACAGCTTGCACACCATAACGCTCCGTCGCGTGATGCCCCGCCGCAATAAACGCCAGACCGCGCTCGCGGGCGACATGCACCGTTTGCTCAGATACCTCGCCGGTAATAAAAACGTCAGCGCCCGCATCGGCAGCCCGATCGATATAGCTCTGACCTGCCCCGGTGCACCAGACGAGCTGCTGCACTACTCCCTCACCAATCAGCAGTGGCGCACGGTCTAAGACAGTAGCCATCGTTTCGGCTAGCTGTTCAACGGGTATCGCGGCAGGCAACCTGCCGGTATAAAGCGGCAGCTCAGTGTCACTGGCATCGAGGGGCACTGGATCTGCTACGCCCATCAAATACCCCAGCGTCACGTTATTACCCACCTCTGGGTGGCAGTCGAGCGGAAGATGGTAGGCAAACAAATTAATGTCAGCCGCCAGCAGTGCTCGCAACCGTTGCGCCTTGATTCCCACAACACGGGGATCCTCGGAACGCCAAAAATATCCGTGATGAACGAGGATTGCGTCGGCCTCCTCGGCAATTGCGGCGTCCACTAACGCCTGACTTGCCGTGACGCCGGTCACCAAATGCTTGATCTGCGACTTACCCTCCACTTGCAATCCATTGGGGCAGTAGTCGGCAAATTCATTGGGGTGAAGCAGCGCGTCAAAAAAGTCACTCAATTGGTCGCGGGTACAGGCCATATCTCACTCTTGTTAACTGTCAAAATGAAGAGAATAACCACCGCACCATGATTTACAATGGGGGCAGGAGGCTCCCGTGAAACAGAATCTTATTGCCATCATTTGGCCCGCTTTGGTCGGCGTGCTCGCAGCGACGCTTATTTTAGACAAGTGGGTGTTGGATAAGCGCCCTGCCACAGCAGTCGCCGCCTCCAGCAGTTATCGAGAGGCTGTAGCACGTGCCACGCCTTCGGTGGTCAACATCTATACTGCCAAGCTGGTTGAATCGCGGGTAGACCCTCGGCTCAATTCCCCCTGGCAACGTCGCTTCCGATCGGATCGTGGCAACGGACAACGCATTGAGAGATCACTGGGTTCCGGCGTGATCCTCACCGCCGAAGGCCACATCGTGACAAATAATCACGTCATAGCAGGCGCCGATGCAATTCAAGTCTTGCTAGCTGATGGCCGCTCTGCCAATGCCTCCGTCGTCGGTAATGATCCCGACACCGATTTGGCGATTCTTCGCATTGATCTACCGGCGTTGACACCGATTGCATTGGCTGACGCGGAGGACATTGCAGTCGGTGACGTGGTACTGGCTATTGGCAACCCGTATGGCTTCGGCCACTCGGTATCTCAAGGCATTATCTCTGGCGTCGGCCGATTTGGCCTGCAGCTTTCCACCTATGAAGGCTATATCCAGACCGATGCGACCATTCATTTGGGTAGCTCAGGTGGGGCATTAATCGATGCTCAAGGCCGCCTAGTGGGCATCAATACACTCATTTATACCGCGGGCGGGGATGGCGCCGGGGAAGCAACTGGCATTGGCATCAACTTAGCCACACCGAGCGAACTGGCCGCCACCGCTTTGAGTGATATCGTCAATTATGGTCGCGTTATCCGTGGCTGGCTCGGGGTCAGCGTAGAGGTGCTCCTCAGCGAGGACGCGTCTGGCCGGTCAATACAGCGCCTGATTGTGACCGATCTCGCATCTGACGGACCAGCGGAACGCGCTGGGATCGCGCTAAACGATATTATCGTTGCAATGGACGACGCATTGGTGGTGGATGGCCGTGCCGCGATGATGCAGATTGCGCGCCTCCGCCCAGGTCACCTGTTGCGGGTCCGGGTTGATAGAGACGGCTTGCCAGTTGAGATCGAGGCGGTGGTCGGCACACGAGCCAGCAACGGCTGACCCGTGGATGATCTACTGCGCGTTGGGCATCCTCATTTGAGCGCTCAGACTATGTGCCTCTAGCGACTCCGCGTCGGCTATCTTGGCGGCGACGCCACCTAATACCTGTGCTCCGGCCGCAGACACGCCAATAAGACTGCTGCGGCGCTGAAAGTCATATACGCCCAGTGGCGACGCAAAGCGCGCTGAACCCGAAGTTGGCAATACGTGATTGGGGCCAGCACAATAGTCACCCAGTGACTCTGAAGACATCGCACCCAAAAAGATCGCGCCGGCTGCGCTGATCTGATCCAGCAAGGCATGTGGTTCCGCTACTGCTAATTCTAGATGCTCCGGCGCCAATCGATTGCTCAGCGCCACGGCACTTGCCAGATTCGGCACCTTAACCAGCGCGCCACGATGGCGGAGAGAAACGCTAATAATGTCGCGCCGAGACATCTTCGGGAGCTTTCTATCGATACAGGCATGGATCTCATCTAAGTAGGCCTGGTCTGGAGCAATCAAGATAGCTTGAGCGTATTCATCGTGCTCGGCCTGCGCAAAAAGATCCATCGTGACCCACTCTGGATCCACCGTGCCGTCTGCAATGATAAGAATCTCAGACGGCCCCGCGACCATATCAATACCAACCCGACCGAATACTTGTCGCTTGGCTTCGGCAACAAAGCGGTTACCTGGGCCGACAATTTTATCCACTTTGGCGATGGTCTCGGTGCCGTAGGCCAAGGCAGCAATGGCCTGAGCCCCCCCCACACTATAGACCTTGTTGACCCCCGCAAGACTTGCCGCTGCCAACACAACCGGGTTGATCTCGCCCTGCGGCGCTGGGGCGACCATCACAATGTCCGCCACGCCCGCCACCTTAGCGGGGATCGTATTCATCAATACGGAAGAGGGGTAACTCGCACGTCCTCCTGGCACGTAAACGCCGACGCGGTCTAGCGGCGACACTCGCTGCCCCAGTAAATTGCCCTCACCGTCCTCATACTGCCAGCTCTCGGCGAGCTGACGTTGGTGAAAGTCACGAATACGCTCTGCTGCAAGCGTTAACGCATCGCGAAGGTCGGGCGCGATTTTGACCAGTGCGGCATCTAACGTCTCTTGCTCAATCGTCAAGTCAGCCAAACTGTTCGCATCGCGGCGATCAAATTCATTAGTGAATCTCATCACAGCGTCGTCACCTTCTGAGGCAACGGCGCTCAGTATGCCCGCGACCTTCTGCGTCAGTCCGGTATCGGACTCAAAGGGACTGACTAATAGCGCACTAAACTGGGCCTCAAAGTCGCTTTGCATCATATCCAGTCGAGCAATAGCGGCCTCACTCATAGCATCACTCCTGAACCCCGACAGCTTCTGCGAGCGCGTCGACCAATATCCTAACCGACGCATGGCGGGTCCGCATCGACGCTTTGTTCACAATCAAGCGCGAGGACACCTCTGCAATTAACGCAAGCGGCACCATCCCGTTCTCTTCGAGCGTCTTCCCAGTATCGACAATATCAACAATCTCATCAGCCAGCCCCATTAACGGCGCCAGCTCCATCGAGCCATAGAGCTTGATCAAGTCTGCGTGGATACCTCTTGCCGCATAGTGTGCTCTCGCAATATTGAGAAATTTTGTCGCGACCCTCACACGACGACGCGGGGCCTGCGCCGTCTGCGATAATCGCGGACCTGCCGTCATCAATCGACAGCGCGCAATACCCAGATCGAGCGGTTCGTAGATGCCCTCTCCACCGAACTCCAACAGCATATCTTTACCGGCAATACCAAGATCTGCCGCACCATGCTTGACATAGGTTGGCACATCGGATCCTCGCAAAATAACGAGGTGTACGTTTGCTAACGTCGTGGGCACAATGAGTTTGCGGCTCTCGTCGAGATCCTCGCTGGGCTCAATGCCCACCTTCGCCAGTAGCGGCAGCGTCTCTTTGAGTATCCGCCCCTTGGTTAGCGCTATCGTTATAGGGTCCGCTATATTCATGATCTCTTCACCACCTGTCAGCCTGATACGCGCTGAATATCTGCGCCCAGCGATTGCAAGTTACCCTCAATGTTCTCGTAGCCACGATCAATATGATAGATCCGATCAATGCGCGTCTCACCTGAGGCCACTAGACCTGCGATCACCAAACTCGCGGAGGCCCTGAGATCAGAGGCCATCACGGGCGCCCCCTGCAGGGATGGCTGCCCAGAGATGATCGCCGTATTACCCTCAATGACAATGTGCGCACCCATTCGCTTCATCTCATGGGCCTGCATCAATCGGTTTTCAAAAACAGTTTCTGTCACTCGGGCCTCCCCTTGGGCCACTGCATTAAGAGCGGTGAACTGCGCCTGCATATCAGTCGGAAATCCAGGAAACGGTTCCGTCAGAATATCGACTGACTGGGGGCGTTTACCGTCCATATCTAACTCAACCCACTTATCGCCTTCCTGGACTGATGCCCCAGCGCTGCGTAACTTGTCCGTGATAACGCCCAATACGCTGGGGTCAATATCTGTCATCCGCACCCGGCCCCCAGTCGCTGCGGCAGCGACCAGATAGGTGCCGACCTCGATCCTGTCTGGCATCACCGCGTAAGACCCCCCGGTGAGGAATGGTACCCCCCGGATGGTGAGCACTTCTGTACCTTCTCCTGTGATGTCAGCGCCCATAGACCTGAGAAACTGCACCAAATCGATAATTTCTGGTTCTCGGGCAACGTTACGCAACACTGTCGTGCCGTTCGCAAGTGACGCGGCCATCACCGCATTTTCGGTGCCTCCTACTGTGGCGACATCAAACGTAAAGTCGGCTCCTACGAGCCCGTTGGGAGCCTCAGCAAGGATATACCCGCCCTCAATTGAAATCGCGGCACCCATGGCTTCCAATGCGCGAATGTGGAGGTCGACAGGCCGGCTACCAATGGCACAACCTCCTGGAAATGACACTGCCGCTTTCCCACGGCGGGCTAGCAGCGGACCCAACACTAAAATAGAGGCGCGCATGGTTTTAACCAGATCATAGGGCGCTGTCACCTCGCAGGCTTGATCACTCTCAACCCGCACCCCACCGTCAGCCTCTCTCGAAACCGAGGCGCCCAAACTCGACAACAGCGTCAGCATCGTCGCAATGTCGCGCAACACGGGGATGCGCTCCAATTGACAGACACCCTGCGCCAATAGGGTGGCAGCCATAATCGGCAGCGCCGCATTCTTTGACCCTGAGGCCCTCAGCGTTCCATCAAGTCGGTGACCACCCCGAACAATCAAACTGTCCATAGCGACACTCGACTCAGCCGTCAGCGTCTGGTGTCAATGCACTGATATTCACCGCATGCAAAGTGCCATCGGCAATGAGATTGGCGAGAGGCGCATAGACGCGCTGCTGTCTCGCTACGGGGCGCATGCCAACGAAATCAGCGCTGATCACCGTGATATCAACATGCCCCCCATTTAATGACACCGACACTTGCGCACCGGGAAACGCCACGAGTATCAACTCAATTAATTTTTGCTCAGTCACGAACTAAATCCTCTGCTTGTTCTGCAATCGTGGCATTCCACTGATCAATCACCATATCAAGATCGCCGCTCGCACTCTGTGCGAGGGCATTGAATTGATTGCGATAGATCTCACCAAGGTTAATCGTCTCAATAATGAGATTACGCAGTTTCCAAGAGCCGTCTCGGTACTGACCCATTTGGTATCGGATGGTGTAAACACGATCAGCCTCTCCGTAAACGGCTTGAGTCACTGATGCAATGCGGGTGCTCTCCGGTGAAGCTTCGACACCCATCACTTCCATTTGCGCACCACCAAACGCTAATAAGCCTTTGGCATAGCTTTGTATCAACCCTTCTCTGAGCACCACTGCAAACCGATCGCGCTGCGCTTTCAATGTCTGCCGGCCCTGCTGATCTAGTGATTTCCCACGGCTGTAATACTGCCCCATCACCGCTGTCGCGAAGCCACGCCAATCGACCAGACTCGCCAGCGCATTATCAATCTCTCGGTAATAGCGCTCAGGGTTTGTATCAAAATACGTATTAGCCTCTGCAACAACATTCATCACCTCTGCCGTCACACCTGAAACCACCTCGGCAGGACCCATATTAGCGGTGACAACCTCATCAGACGCGCTGGCAGCCGAAAAGGCGAGACTCAGCCCTAATACGGCCACCAATGGCTGACAGACTAGATTGCGATACACGATAACCTCCGACCCTCTTAAGAGTGATAACCCTTGCCATACATTTTCTGCAACGCTTAAACATTTTCGCCACTGCCCCCGCCGCTGTGGACTGGGTTAAACTCCATGCCTCTCGGCCTGCCATCTCCCTGTCAGGCTAAAGCGTTGCTCAGTGATGTGCCATGATACCCGATCAGCGGGCGGGCGACTTGCCCGGATTATGGAAGAAATAAGGACAGCGATAGTGTTGTGGTTCTCAGCGGTCATCGTAATCGGCTTGGTCGCGCTGGTCTGGAGTGCAGACAAATTCGTCGATGGCGCCTCAGCTATTGCGCAGCGAGCCGGCCTCACGCCCATGATGATCGGACTCACGATTGTGTCTGTGGGGACTTCTGCGCCTGAAATTCTGATTTCTGTCATGTCGGCATGGTCGGGATCTGGCGAGCTGGCTGTCGGGAACGCACTCGGTTCCAATATTGCCAATGTCGGCCTAGTGTTTGGTATCACGCTATTGGTGAAATCCATTTCGCTCAATAAAAGTACGACCTTCATCGATCTGCCCATACTCGTCTTGGTCGTCTTACTTACTGGCGCCCTGCTGGTCGACCTTGACCTCTCTCGGGGCGACAGCCTCGTGCTGCTAGCCGCACTTGGACTGTTTTTTCTGTACATTATCCGACATGGGCAGCATCCCCTCGGCAAAGACGAAGCACCCCCTATCCCTTCACTCGCCCCGGTCGCCGCATGGCTCACTTTTCTCGGTGGCTTGGGTCTTTTGATCGCCTCCTCGCGCGCTTTAGTCTGGGCTGCGTCACAGGTCGCAGCCGCGCTGGGCGTATCAGAGCTCGTCATTGGATTAACCATTGTCGCCGTGGGCACTAGCCTGCCGGAATTAGCCGCCTCTGTGATGAGCGCACTCAAAGGTCAGGCGGATATGGCGATAGGCGCGATTATTGGCTCTAATATGTTCAATCTGCTGCTAGTACTGGCCATTCCCGGCTTCTGGGGTACCCTTAACCTTCAAACCGAAGTGTTACATCGAGATTTGGTAGCGGTATTTGTCACAACTCTCGTACTTGCTCTCGCCGCGCTGTACGGTTGGAATAGGCAGTCCGGTGTGAGTACCTTGACGCGCAACACCGGAATGGTACTGCTGGCACTCTACATTGCCTATTATCTTTGGCTTTTCATGACACCCTAACCATGGCCTCACAAAACGATCCTTTTTTTATCGAATCCGCTCGGCGCACCATTGCACTTGAGAGTCAAACAGTGTCTGAACTGGGTCTCTCGATTGGTGCGGACTTTGGTGAGGCCTGCCGCCGCATGATGGCGACACAAGGCAGGGTGATTGTGACAGGTATGGGGAAGAGTGGTCATATCGCGGGGAAAATCGCTGCCACATTAGCGAGCACTGGCACCCCCGCTTTTTTTGTTCACCCGGGAGAAGCCTCTCACGGTGATATGGGGATGATCACCCAGAGCGACTGTGTCCTGGCACTCTCTAATAGCGGCAACACTAGCGAAATCCTCACGCTGTTGCCGCTCATTAAGCGATTGAATATCTCTCTCATCAGCATTACCGGCGATGCGACCTCAGAACTGGCTCTGGCGTCAGATGTGCACCTGCTAGCGGCTATCAAAACGGAAGCTTGCCCACTGAATCTTGCCCCCACAGCCAGCACCACTGCAGCGCTGGTAATGGGCGATGCTTTAGCTATAGCGATACTCGAGGCCAGAGGCTTCACCGCCGAGGAATTCGCATTTTCGCATCCGGGCGGCGCGCTGGGACGACAACTGTTATTGCGCGTCAGCGACGTCATGGTCCGGGGCACCGAGATCCCCAAAGTATCGACCTCCGCAGTGCTGATCGATGCACTGTATGAAATGACTCAAAAAGGTCTTGGCATGACCACCGTCGTTAACGAGCTTGATATTTTATCGGGGGTATTTACCGACGGCGATCTAAGGCGGGCCGTCGCAGACCAGAAAGACCTTCAGAGCACGCCGCTGATCAGCGCCATGACAAGCAGCGCGCAAACCGCGACCGAGGGAATGTTAGCCGCAGAAGCGATGAGCATGATGGAGCGCCATAAGATCAGTGCACTGGTCATCGTCGATGAGCAGGGAGCGGTGCACGGTGTTGTCACACTACTCGCGTTGCTTAAAGCAGGTATCTCATGAACGGTCGAGCCGCACAGAAAGCAGAGGAGATTCAATTACTGGTGCTGGATGTTGACGGGGTATTGACCGACGGCTCAGTGCTATATGGTGCGAGCGATCAAGCAGAAATCAAATCATTCAATATCAAAGACGGGCTGGGCATTAAACTGCTGCAAAAGAGTGGAATCGAGGTCGCCATCATCACAGGCAGAACCTCCGCAGCCGTTGAACGCCGTGCCGCCGAGCTCAGCATTGCCACTGTGGTGCAGGGCCGCGAAGACAAGGGGGTGGCACTACAAGCATTACTCGATGAGCGCGCACTCCCAGCCTCTCGCGTCGCTTACATGGGAGATGACCTGCCGGATCTCAGCGCGTTAAAACTAGCGGGGCTTGCCACCTGCCCCAATGACGCGGCAGCACCTGTTCAAAATATGGCGGACTGGATAGCGCCTTGCGCAGGGGGCCAAGGGGCCGTGCGCGCCTTGAGCGATTTCTTATTAACATCGCAGGGACTGATGTCCGCGCGGTTGAGCGAATTTCATTGAAATGGCTAACCATCATCGTCGTAGGATGCGCCTTGAGCGTCAGCTTTTGGCGATCGCTGACGCCCTCCGAGGCGCTTTTTGCGCGAAGAGATAGTGGTGTCTCGGTTATCGAAAGCTACGTGAAAGGTGGAACAAGAACACAGTTCTCGCATAGCGGGGCGGCCTCTGAAGTCATGCATATTGGCTCTGCAGAACGGCAGCTCGGGAGTGAAGTCACTGCCTTAAAAAGTATTCGCTATCGAACGGAGGGCGAAGACGATTTGCGCTGGGATATCGCAGCAGAAGCCGGCGTACTTTATGAGCGGACCAATGAACTTGCCTTGCAAGATGGGGTCACAGTGTATGAAGCCACAAACCAAGCCACGCTGAACACTGACACAATGTTGCTCAACATGGATCAAAAACGTGCCGAAGGCCATGATGACGTGTTACTCACCGGGCGGGGGAGCAAGTCGACTGGGGCGGGTTTTGAACTGGATTTGGTTGCCAATACAGCGACACTGAAGGGAAATGTCAAAACTCAATATGAATAATAGTGTTCGTATCGCCAATCGATTGCTCTTGGCGTGGCTGTTGCTTGCTGCGCCCTATGTCGGTGCACTCGATTCAGATCGTGATCAGCCCATTCAAATTGAGGCGGATGAAGCCGTGCGAGATGAAATGGTGGGAGAAACGCGCTACGAGGGTAACGTAGTGTTAACGCAAGGATCACTGCGCATCACGGCTGATCGCATCGCTATCCGCCACGACGACAAGGGAGCGGATGCTATCCTCGCTGCGGGACAGCCCGCTACGCTCATACAACAGCCTACGCCAGAACAGGCTCCCGTTGAGGCATCGGCTCTGCGCATTGAATACCGGCGAGCAGAGGACTTAGTGAGGCTCATAGACGACGCCAAGATCAAGCAAGATGGATCAACCCTCTCTGGTGATCACATTGATTACATTGTCAGCAAGCGCACGGTCAAAGCGGCCGGCAACACAGGTTCAGGAGGCGACCGGCGGGTTGAGGTCGTAATTCCCCCCGAAAACCTGCGCACCGAACCAGCCAATGACTAGCACTCTCAGCGCCCATCATCTTGCTAAAGCTTACGGTGGCCGCCCGGTAGTGAAAGACGTCTCGTTAGAAGTCAGTGCGGGAGAAATAGTCGGTTTACTGGGCCCAAATGGCGCCGGTAAGACCACCTGTTTTTATATGATTGTGGGTTTGGTTAATGCGGATGCAGGCGATATACGGCTCAATGATCGCTCACTGATGACCCTACCGATGCACCAGAGAGCCAGATCAGGGATTGGCTATTTGCCGCAGGAAGCCTCTATTTTCAGACAATTATCGGTTAAAGATAATTTACTGGCGATTCTCGAGACGCGATCGGATCTCGCGCGCAAAGCACGGCTAAAAATGGCTGAGGACCTACTAGACGAGTTTAATGTCGGTCATCTCGCTGAAGCATTAGGGCAAGCCCTATCAGGTGGTGAACGGCGGCGGGTAGAGATAGCACGGGCATTGGCCACTGACCCAACAGTGATTCTGCTTGATGAGCCTTTTGCGGGAGTTGATCCTATTTCCATATCAGACATTAAAGGCATTATTACTCATCTAAAACACCGCGGTATCGGGGTACTCATTACCGATCATAATGTACGCGAGACGCTCGATATCTGTGAAAGAGCCTATATCGTAGGCGAGGGACACGTCATCGCCTCTGGACTACCCTCAGACGTCTTAGCCAATGAAAAAGTACGACAAACCTACCTCGGTGAGGGGTTCTCCCTCTAATCAATCAGGCTGACTATCCACTCAGCGCAGATCCTAGTGGTCTGAAGCCCTCAGGGGCGGTACGACGCTTAACGGTCGCCCCTGAAAAAACCCCCGTGCAATTTCCTTGCCAAGTTGTTTGCTTATGAACGGCGCAAGGATACACTAAAGGTCCTCTAAGGCATTCTAAGCGGTATGAAACAAGCGCTTCAGCTCAAGCTCGGACAACAATTAGTCCTGACGCCACAACTCCAGCTGGCAATCAAACTGCTGCAAATGAGCACCCTTGATTTACAACAAACCATTGATGACACGTTGGCGTCCAATGCCCTATTAGAGCACGATACCGACGACAGTATCGAGTCAGAGGATATTGATTTCTCCGAAACCACAAATACTGACGAAGAGAGTCAAGAGCTCAGTGTTGATACATCATGGGAGGACATCCTCCCCTCTGCCGCCCCGCCCCCGTCCAGCCACCCCACGGACTCTGATTTTACAGATCAGGATTCTGAAGAGACCTCTCTAAAAGACCACTTGTTGTGGCAGCTGAATCTGACACGCTTTTCAGACATAGATCGCGTCATCGCCCTCGCGCTGATTGATGCCATTGATGCGGATGGTCGGCTGATACAGACGCCTGAGAGTATTCAATCCGACCTATCAATTGACGATGTCGATTTAGAAGAAGTGCTGGCAGTACTACATCGACTGCAACACTTCGAACCCGCGGGTTTATTTGCAGAGGACTTGCGGGACTGTCTACTCATACAACTGCGTCAACTGCCCCCAAGCACACCATTTAGAGATGTTGCCGGCGCGTTAGTCAGTCGGCATCTTAACCAACTCCCCACTGCACCACTGCGCCAGCTAGCAAAAAAACTACGCGCTGAAGAATCAGACATCGAGGGCGCGATGCAGCTAATCCGCTCACTCGACCCCACTCCAGGCGCGAGCATTGGTGGCGAGCAAACTGCCTACGTGACGCCTGATATTTTTGTCAGACAACATAACAACCGATGGCAGGTTGAACTCAACCCCGATATTTCACCCAAGCTCCGTGTCAATGAGCACTATGTCGCGATGCTGAGTGAGGGATCGGCAAGTGATAGAGGCTATGCGAAGGAACACCTGCAAGAGGCACGTTGGTTTATGAAAAGCCTGCAAAGCCGCAATGAGACGCTGTTAAAGGTCGCTACAAAAATTGTTGAGCATCAACGATCTTTTCTAGAGCGGGGTGAAATTGGCATGAAGCCGCTCATACTTGCCGACATCGCTTCTGAAGTCGATCTGCATGAATCCACCGTCTCAAGAGCCACCACACAAAAATATATGCACACTCCCCGCGGAACCTTCGAGCTGAAGTATTTCTTTTCAAGCCGCATCGCGGGCGATGGTGGCGAGGACTCTTCGTCTACTGCGATTAAGGCAACAGTAAGGCAATTGGTCAATGGCGAAGATGTCCGCAAGCCCTTGAGTGATGCGAGGTTATGCACGTTACTCAAAGCAAAGGGGATGACCGTAGCGAGAAGAACCGTTGCGAAATACCGAGACCAACTTAATATCCCTCCCTCAAATGAGCGCAAACGGCTAAACTGAAAACAATGGCCTACCGACATAGGAATGCGATATGAACCTCACAGTAAGCGGACATCATCTAGATGTGACACAGCCTATTCGCGATCACGTGGAAGATAAGCTCTCGCCCATCCAGAGGCACGAGCAGCAAATTACCCGAATAGAAGTGACTTTGATTGTCGAGAAGCACCAACATAAAGCCGAAGCGAACTTGCATCTGGCAGGCGCCGATCTCTTTGCCTCTTCCGAGTCAGACGATATGTACCTTGCCATTGATTCATTAGCGGACAAACTCGATCGACAGGTTATTAAATATAAGGAAAAGCATCGTGGCCACTGATTGATGTCTAATTCGCTCAACATGTCATCGCGACAGCTTTTGACACTCTGTCAGGCATCACTGCTCAGTAAAAAGCGATTATTTGAGCGTGCATCTGAAGCCATAGCACAGCACTTCGATTTGCCCAGCGGCGCCATTTACCGAGAACTGTTGAGTAGGGAAAAACTAGGCAGCACCGCCATCGGTGAAGGGGTAGCGATACCGCATTGCAGAGTCGATCTGTGCACGGAGGCAGTGGGATGCCTGCTTACGTTAGACCAGCCCATCGATTTTTTAGCCATCGATGATTACCCTGTTGATATCATCTTTATCTTATTGGTCCCCAAGGAAGCGACTCAGGCACATTTAGATTTGCTATCGAATCTCGCCACCATTTTCTCCGATTCAGCAATGCGCAGTGCGTTGCGAGCAGCAAGCACCGCTCAAAGTCTGCAGCAACTGTTGATAAGAGGAAGCGCCACATAGTGCCGCGAATCATCATCATCAGCGGCAGCTCAGGGGCAGGTAAGAGCACTGCACTGAGGCTGTTGGAGGACGAGGGATATTATTGTGTCGATAATCTCCCCCCCCGGCTACTCACCCATTTCGTCGATGAAGTACTCGAAAGCCCATTTCACGATCGCTTCCATGGCGTCGTGGCATGTATCGACGCGCGAGCTTTTAGAATGGAACCGAGCGAGCGAGCGAGCGTCTTAAAAGAGCTCATCGAGACACCTGATCATTTGATAATCTTCCTCGATGCACAACCCCATGCGTTAATCAAACGATTCAGCGAAACCCGTCGTCGGCACCCGCTAGCCAATAATGACAGCTCCTTACCAGAGGCCATTGCGAGGGAGCGAGAATATCTTGAGGGCATTGCGGCCGAGGCCGATCTGCTGATTGACACGACTGATCTCACACCGCGCGCACTCCGCGACACGATTACAACTCGAATCGTAGAGCAGCGTGATGGGCTCTCCGTCTTGATCGAATCCTTTGCCTTTAAGCGAGGGGTACCCATCGATGCAGACTTCGTTTTCGATGCCCGGGCAATCCCCAATCCCTATTGGCACGAAACATTACGCCACCTGACCGGGCGAGATACGTTGGTCAAACAGTTCCTAGATAACGAAGAGCGCTGTGTCGCCTTTTATGAACGGCTGCGGGAATTCATTAGCAGCGTTGTGGCCGATTTTAATCAATGTGATCGCAGTTACATGACCATCGCGATCGGATGCACCGGTGGGCAACATCGATCGGTCTACCTCGCAGACAAAATACACAAAGACCTGCTGGAAACGTTTCCACATGCACTGCTCAGGCACCGCGATCTAAAAGATGCTGAGACAACATGATTCAAAAGGATATCAAAGTCACCAATCCACTGGGTCTTCATGCACGCCCCGCCGCCAAAATTGTTGACTGTGCAGGTCGATTTTCCAGCGACATATGGCTGCGGTACAACGATCAGGAGATTGATGCCAAGAGTATTATGTCGGTATTAATGCTCGCAGCGCCGGTCGGTGCAGTACTGACGCTGCGCATTGAAGGCAACGATGAATCACCTGCTCATGACGCACTGGAACAACTTTTCGCAACAGGCTTTGGCGAGTTGGAATAAGTCACAAATCCCTTCTGCCGTGTGGACCTGAGACAGTGGGTACGGATAATGGGGTCGCTAATGGAGGCCCTACGTGAATTCACCCGCCAACTTCTCCAGTCAAACTGAACGTGTTGATCGCGCTTTACGCTCGGGAACGTTGGGTGATGTGGCTAGCATTCTTGCTGACATGTCGCCAGGGGACGTCGCCTACCTCATCAGCTCCTCTCCTCCTGACAATCGCTCAGTTTTACTAGGGTTGCTGAGTGCCGATCAGGAAGCGCTGGTGGTCAACGAGCTGCCAGATGAGCTTCGCAGCGCCACCCTCATTAATCGCGAGCCAGAAGCACTCGCAGAAATCGTGGAGCAACTCGATGACGACGACGTTGCCGATATTCTGCAGGAACTGCCAGATGAGGTGACAGGTCGCGTTCTCGCAATGATGGACGAACAGTATCGGCAGAGATTGCAGAAGGTGCTGAGCTTCCCTGACGATGTTGCCGGTGGCCTGATGAGTACCGATACCATCACCATTCGAGCTGACCTGACACTCGATGTTGTCCTCCGCTATCTGCGCCGACATAGTGAAATCCCTGCTAATACGGACAATCTAGTCGTCGTCAATCGTAATGACCGATTCGTGGGATTGCTGCCTATTGGCACCGTTTTAGTCTCCGATCCCGCTGTGTCAGTCAGAGAGATGATGATCACAGATCAAGAAGCAATCGATGCAGAAACCTCGGCAACAGAGGTTGCTCGCCGGTTCGAGCGCAACGATTGGATCTCCGCGCCGGTCGTAGACAGCATGGGTAAGCTACTCGGTCGTATTACCATCGACGATGTGGTTGATGTCATCCGCGAAGAGGCGGATCACTCATTGACCTCGCTCGTGGGACTTGCTGAAGAGGATACCTTCGCCCCCGTCTGGCAATCGGCGCCACGACGCGCTATCTGGTTAGGTATTAACTTAGTCACTGCCCTACTCGCTTCATCAGTCATTAACTTGTTTCAAGACACCATCGAAAAGGTGGTAGCGCTCGCCGTTCTCATGCCCATTGTGGCGTCGATGGGTGGGATCGCAGGTACACAAAGCTTGACGATCCTTATTCGAGCCATGGCAATGGGCCAGATCAACGGCCGCAATCAGTTGTGGCTAGTCGGCCGCGAATCGCTGGTGGGGTTACTCAACGGCCTCCTATGGGCCGGTGTGATCGCCATAACCGCATCGCTGTGGTTTGGCGACGCCACTCTCGGCATCATTATCGCTTGCGCGATGTTCATCAACCTAGTGACGGCTGGGCTCACCGGAGCAGGATTGCCGCTGCTGTTGCGTCGCTTGCAGATAGACCCGGCGCTTGCGGGCGGCGTTTTAGTGACCACCGTTACCGACATCATGGGGTTTTTGGCTTTTTTGGGGCTAGCTGCTCTATTTTACGGATAAAGGCAGAGACGAAATGATGAATAACTTCGACGAGGAGGAGACACAGGCCGAAGACCTGAGTAAGAGTGAACGAAAGCGACAGATGCACGCGTTGCAAGCGATGGGTGAGCGATTGGTGTCTTTGCCCCAATCGGATCTTAATCTCATTACTATTTCAGACGAACGGCTCAGCGATGCCATCGCCTTAGCACGACGTATCACGGCCCGGAGTGGATTGAAGCGGCAACTGCAATACATCGGTAAATTAATGCGGTCAGTCGATGCCACCGCCATTGAAGAAGGGCTCGCTTATTTAGATCAGCGCAACGCCACCTCGGCGGCTGACTTTCATCGAGTCGAAGCCGCTAGAGACAAACTGATCGAACAGGGAGATGCCGCATTAGGTGAGATCATGGCTCAGTGGCCCAGTGCTGAATCGACGTTACTGCGACAGTGGATTAGACAACACCCAAAAGCAATCAGCCAGGGAAAACAAAAAGCGCACGCCAAAAAATTATTTCGGTACCTGTCTGATCTGGATCGTGGTGAACATAACCTCTCTTAATCCTCAGCATCCCTGGCACGCGATGAGGCGTCAAAGACGCGCTCAAAAATCACTTCGGGGCTCTCCAAGTCACCACGCACAGAATACACACCACTCGACAACTGGTTGACCTGCTCCTCAAACACTTTGCTCACCAGGTAAGTGCCAGCCGCAATCGGCAGCCCGCCGGCAAGCGCAGCGACCCAAGGAATATTTTCCACCAGCGGTAATGTGACGACCAACTCACCATCGACGGTCTCAGACATCAGATCAATTTCGCTGCTAAACGAAAAATACCCTCCCGAGCCTTCGATAGAGAAAGCCGGGATCGTGAGCAGTCCCTCCGCAAATTCAAAACGCCCCTTTGCCTGATCAAACGTCACACCCGGATCGAATAGTTGATTGATATTTGCCCTCCTGAGCAATCCCGATAAGTTAAGCAAACTCAGTAATCTCAGGGCGCCTTCCGCTTCTGCATTGGCCGAGGTGAAGGATCCTGACGCCATCTGCAGGTCCAGTGCGCCCTTAATCGAGGTGGCCGAAAAATCGGCAGGTCCACCTTGCCAACGCCAGTCTGCTTTTAAACTGCCACCCCGTGTCTCGACTAAAGGTGCGACGCCGATTAACGCCAATGATTCGCCGATGTCACTCAACTCTGCCGCCAATGACAACGATGTTTCTTGTCCCTCTGGCGCGATACGCCAGCCAATGCGAGTGCTGGGCAGCCACTTGATACCCAGAAAATCACCGCTGATGTCTCGGAACTCCCAGCCATCGGATTGATCGTAATCAACTACTAACGCAAGATCGCCCAAGGCATTATGAGTGCGGTAAATTTCACTTACCTGCACTGCTAGGGGCGGCCACTGAGGCAGCGCCTCATCGGGCGTTGGTGGCGCAGTATCGACCCACTGATCCGTCATATCGGGCAAACCATCAAGATCGAGGAAGGCGACAGCAAGCTGCCGATTCAGTAGCTGATCGGCCTGCTCAGCCATGCCCTCCTGAAGCGATAAGGGCTCTTGCTGAAAACGTCCGCGCAGCCAAGGCAGGCTAAATTGCGCGTCTACCCTGTCGCCCTCCAACGTCGCCTCCAAATTCAAGGCTCCCAGCTCGGCTCCACGCCATCGTAATTGACCTACTCGTAGCGATTGCACGCTGATTGGCACCGTCTCACCGAGGGACGGACCAGTGGATAGTAGCTGCAAAGATGGCCACTCGACGGGGTCTAAGGAAGGCATAAAGCCCGTTAGTAACACGCCCGAATCTGGCAGCACTAGGGGTTGGCGTGCAGGCCGCGTTCTCGGTGTCAGATCGATTGACGCCACAGCGGCATCGGGCTTCGAAAAATCTGCCACCGCCGAAAATCGCCCGAACCAAAAAGCACGCCAGGCCGGCGAGGCCCGGCTATTCCACTGCACGTGAAGTGGTGCTCTCGATCCTGCCGCCTTACCCCAGGGCAGTGGCAAATCGACCGAAATCCCCTCCAACTCCGATCGGATATCAACGGCAACCGCATCGGCGACAGTCACGGTCACAGTGACAGGTGCAACACCCTGTGCCGGGATGCTGATGCGCGTTGGCTGCCAAGTGCTGATATCCGCCACTGCCGCCTCAAATTGAAACGCCGCAGCCAGCACCGTCTCGGTTTGAGTCGTCAGATGAGGGCCCATATCGATCGAAACAGGTCGCTCAAAAATAGTCGCCGACAAATCAGTGCTAGAAAATCCGGTCGTCGTCTGATAACCGATCTTTCCCGTTAAGTTATCTGCCTGCAGCGCTAATAAATCAGACCCAATATGAGCATTATCAAGGGTTAGACCAACAGTCACGTTCAGCGTATCCGATAGATTTTTTAAATCGAACGCGATCCGCAGCTCGGTATCGGCATCACCGGCTATCTGCAGGTCATTCATAATAGGATCGGCAAATGCTAGGGCAGGCAACTGCGCTAACGACTGCTGAATGTCGAAGGCGTTATTGTGTGAAACCGCTTGTATCGTCAGCGGTGCTTTACCAGGTGCCAGCGCAATGTTCACCCTTGCACGCTCGAGTGTGGTGCCCGCCACAGTGGTATCGGGTGACCAAACTGCTATCTGCGTGTCGTCAATACGCAGCTGGCCGCCGCTGATCAAAGCCGGCGGCCACCCCAACTGATAGTCGAGCGAAACGTCAGAGAGTTCAGCCGCAAGCTGCATAGTCTGACCGGCGTCACCATAAGGCCTGAGGCCACCATGCCAGAGAAATATCGCCTCGTCGATGTGTCCATCAGTCAGCGCTGTCTTCAGCCATTGGTAAGATCGCTCCGGCATGCGGTAAGGCACATAAGCGTCACTAATAGCGAGCGGCGCATCAACCACCGCGGCCGACAGGCGCATAAACAAGGGGGAGGACGATCCTTTTGAGAGGGGAATATCCATCGCAAACTGCACTTTTGCCGCATGGGCCGGTGCCTCAGCAAGAAAGAGTCCCTGCTCTAAAAATAAGGCATCGCGCTTCCAACGACCCGCTAACGTGCCAGTAACCGACGGCAGTACAATGGGCTCCCGATATACTCTGGGCAATTCAAGCTCGAAGTCGGTTGTGCGAATCCACGCTTGCGCGCCACTTTCGGTTGCCGCAATCGTGGCATCGATCCCAACCAATCCGGGTACCTTTCGGAAAGGTCTCGTGGCAACATCAATGACCTCGGCCTCCACTGCCCAAGCACTGAAAGGATCAGTTAACGCGTCGATCGCCAATGACAGGGCCTCAACGCGGCCGCTAGGATTGAGGGTCGCCAGCATCGTATTCGTTGACTCAGGCAGTATCTGACTCAACATCAACATGCGAACGAGGGGCGCAACCTCGAATTGCTGTGTTCGCAACTCCCATCCCTCTGCTCGCTGTGTCACGTGTAAGCGAGGAATCTCGGCCTGAATCTGCCCCGATGCGAGCTGACCTTTCTGAATGAAAAACTGGGTCGTATCGGCACTGCCATCGATGGCCGCCTCAAAGTGCAGTTTTTCTAGTTGGAACGAGTCGTTATCAGCAACAGTAACATTTTCGAATGCGCCTTGGATAACGCCGGTGGTGACTCCACCGCTGGCTTGCCACCAAAAGTTCGCGACGCCATCAGCCGCCACTGAATGACCAAGCAAAGGCCCTAAATAAGAGAGGCCTAAACCCGTTAACTGACCATAGAGCTCGCCATAAAACCGATCAAATAGCAGCGGATCGCCCGTACCAAAACCCTGCGCCGTCAAGAGCTGGCCCTCGGGTGCCTCGACAGAGACGTTCATAGTGCGGCGACTGCGCTCTCTCAGCATATCGAGTTGCACCCGCAAAGGCGCAAGAGATACCGTCGCAGCCCCCTCTTCCACCTCGTTGATCAGCGTTGCATTGCGAATCTGAACGCTATCGAACGTATTGAGCAGATCGCGCACGTTGTCCGGCAAACGAAAAGACTCTGCTTGTCGCCCGACCCGCCATTTAATGGTCGGCTCGATCAACGTGAGCTCGTCAAATCGCAGTGCCCGGCTCAGGAGCGTCTGCCATGGATCAAGACGAATGCGGGCCGCATTGAGGCGCATCCACCCCTCCTCATAGCCATCAACGCGAATCGAAAGTTGAGCGAAACTCACCGTCGGTGAGAAGCCTTCCATGCCGCCCACAATCCCAGCGACCGAGACCTCCCCCGGAATGCGCTGTGACAATGCGTGCTCTATTTCATCTTGAAAACCCGACAGCGCGCCCATTAGTAATCTGCCGCCGCTGACATAAATGGCGAGCACGACGAGCATCGATACCATAGCGGGCCAAATAATTCGGCCCAGCCTTTGGGGGACGGACCTAACCATGACGCATCGTCAATCCGGCGCGCTGCAACATGTTCCGTGTTTCACACAATGGCAAACCCACCACTGCACTATAGCTACCGACTATTTGCTGTACAAAGGCTCCTGCATAACCCTGTATGCCATAGGCTCCCGCCTTGTCCCAAGGTTCATCAGTGGCTAAATATTCTCCGATCGTGGTGCGCGAGAGCCCGGTGAAGGTCACCGAGGTGCAAGTACAAACATGCTGCACACGTCCCTCTTGTAGCAGCGCAACCGCCGTATAAACCTCATGGGTACGTCCTGACAACGCCTCTAACATCGCGGTGGCGTCGTCGCGATCAAGCGGCTTACCAAGTATGCGATGGCCCAGCACGACGGCTGTATCAGCACCTAGCGTCAGATCGTTTTCACAGCCGCAAACTCTAGCTTTGCGCTCTGCCAGTCGGGCGACGTACTGCTCAGGTGACTCTCCCGGTAGGAGCCGCTCGTCAATATCGGGCGACGCAGTGTCAAAATCAGTCAATATCGTCGCCAGCAGTTTCTGACGTCGCGGGCTAGACGATGCGAGTGTCAGCCGCATCACACTACCTCGTAATGACGTCGAAGTTGCCGACACATATGCCGGGTGGGTATCCAGCACAACATCGATATCGCAAAACCCAGCAAACCCATGAGCGGCAGGGTGGGCACATCCACACCAGTTCGCATCCAGCCCTCAATACCTGAACTCAACATCATCAGTGCCAGCATGACTAACGATTGCTGCAGACCATCAAACTGACGAACCCGTTGGTAGCTGAAAAGCAGCACGAGCGTTGCCAGCATGAGTCCGAAACAAGAGATACCTAACGGCGCTCCTTCAATTAAGTCTTGCGCTATTCCCACACCAAAAGCAGTCGCAACACCAACTCGATGCGGTAACGCGAGAACCCAATAGAAAAGGGCGAGTGCCACAAAGTCCGGCCTGAGAATTCGCCACTCCATAGGCAACGGCAGCAGCATGGTCATCAGGGCGACGCCCAGCGATACATAAATAACCCACAGCGCCTGCCTGCGTTCCATCACAGCGTCGCCTCGCGTTGGAGATCGCCCCACATCACGACTAAGACGTAGCGGCCGCGATCCAATAATGAGGAGGGCGCGGCAAAGACGGTGGCAAAGGCATCACCCTCCAAAACAATGACTTCGGTGACGCGAGCCACCGGATAGCCATGTGGAAAACGACCCCCTAAACCCGAGGTCACCAGCAGATCACCCACTCGAATATCTGTCGTAGCGGGTAAATGTCGAATAACGAGACGGTCAATTGAACCACTGCCTTCTGCAATGGCACGCAGCCCCGACCGATTGACCTGCACGGGTAAGGCGTGAGCGCTGTCGGTAATCAGCACAGCGCGGCTGTTCCGGTTACCGCTGAAAGTGACTTGCCCAATTAATCCCTCAGCCCCTAAAACAGGCTGTCCCTCGGCCACACCGTCGTTGACACCTTTGTCCAGCATGACGATATGCCGTGCAGGATCTGGGGACAGACTGGTGATTTGGGCCGCAATCAAATCGTCTCCAATGTCGCGGGCAGAATTCAGCAGTGCCTTGTACCGCGCGTTTTCCGACAACAACGACGCCAATCGCTGAGACTGGCCTTTTAAGACGCGATTTTCCTGCTGTAGCCTCCGCACTTCCTCCTGCAAACTGCTCCTAGATTGGAAGACATTACTCAGTCGATCCCACGCATCTAGTGGCGCGAGCACCAAACTAGTGGCAAAAGCGACGCCATCAATGGCACCGCGTTGTACTGCACTCACACGCGGATCATCCCGGAAAAAAAACAACATGAGGAAACAGGCGATACTCAACAAGAGAAACCGCGCACCGATTGGATTTTGTTTTAAGAAAAGCGGTTTGATGGCGCTGCTCCGCGTAGTCTCGAGTTATTCAGTTGACAGCAAATCCAACACATGGCGATCCATGAGTTCCAGCGCCTTACCGCCCCCTCGCGCCACACAGGTCAGAGGATCCTCGGCCACCACCACGGGGAGACCGGTAGCATCAGAAATGCGCTTATCAAGATCGGTCAGCAGGGCACCTCCGCCGGTCAGCACAATCCCCGACTCGGCAATATCGGCTGCCAGTTCAGGTGGGGACTGTTCCAGTGCTAATTTAACCGACCGCAACATGGCCTCTAATGGCTCTTCGAGTGCTCCCAGAATCTCATCATTGGTCAAGGTGAAGCTCCTCGGCACGCCCTCGGCCAGATGCCGTCCTCGCACATCAATTTCTCTCAACTCGTCAGACTTTCTGGCGCAGCCAACCTCTTGCTTAATCCGCTCAGCGGTAGAATCACCGATCAAGCTACCGTATTTACGGCGCACATAAGACACAATTGACTCGTCAAAACGGTCTCCGCCGATCCGAATGGAGTCCCGATAGACCACGCCGTTTAAGGAAATGATGGCGATCTCTGTAGTACCACCACCAATGTCCACCACCATACAGCCGCTGGCCTCTTCCACTTGCAAGCCTGCGCCAATCGCAGCGGCCATCGGCTCTTCTATCAGCCTGACTTCCCGGGCCCCGGCACTCAAGGCTGACTCACGGATCGCCCGCCGCTCTACTTGCGTTGACATGCAGGGCACACAGATCAAGACGCGCGGACTGGGTCGGATAAACTTGCTTTCATGCACCTTGGCAATAAAGTGCTGCAGCATTTTTTCGGTGACTTGAAAGTCAGCAATCACACCATCTTTTAAGGGGCGAATCGCTTGAATATTGCCCGGCGTACGACCCAGCATTCGCTTTGCTTCTGTGCCCACCGCCTCAATCGATTTCTGCCCATTGTGATGACGAATGGCGACAACCGATGGCTCGTCGAGAATGATCCCGCGTTCCTTGACGTAAATCAGGGTATTGGCAGTGCCCAGATCTATTGATAAATCGGTAGAAAACATCCCGCGGAGGCGCTTGAGCATCATCATTCCCTGACTGTGGCGGCCTGCCGCAGGGGCGGAGGCCAAAAAATATCAACGCGGTCGAGCAATAACACTTAACCGCATAGGCACACTCCAACGAAAAATGGCCTCAAAACTGACGTTCCAGACGCCATATTGCAAGAGAATGTAGCGCTTCGGGGGTTTTTGGGCAAGCGACAAGTATGTTAGTTTTCGGGCCCACTTAAACGGAAACGCGGTTATGTCGGTCACGCCAGAAGATATTGAGAAAGTTGCCCTGCTTGCTCGACTCAGTATTTCAGAGTCTGAGCTGCCAGAAGTCACCGAACGCTTCAGCAAAGTGCTCGATCTCGTCGACGAACTGAATACGATTAATACCGATGGCGTGATCCCGATGTCTAATCCCCATGATATGACGCAACGGTTGCGCGCAGACACCGTGACAAGCCACAACACTCGAGAAGCCTTAATGGCATCCGCACCCGCCCAAGACAACGGCTATTTTCTCGTTCCAAAGGTCATTGACTGATGCCAGATAGTGACGTGTTAAACGCTTCTGTCAGCGAACTCCATCGTATGCTCTCGACACGTGCCATTTCCAGCGAAGAGCTGGTAAGCACGTACCTGGGACAAATCGAAGCAGGAAATGATGCGCTAAATGCCGTCATCACCCTCTGTCGTGACCAGGCTCTCATCGATGCCCGTAAAGCCGATCAAATCCTGTCGCGAGGCGAAGGCAACCCGCTCACGGGCATCCCTTTGCTACATAAAGATATCTTTTGCACTCAGGGCGTTCGCACTACCTGTGGCTCCCATATGCTGGAGACTTTTGAGCCCGCATATGACGCGACAGTGGTTACTAAACTCAAAACGGCAGGGACTGTCACCCTCGGAAAGTGCAATATGGATGAGTTCGCTATGGGATCATCCAATGAGACCAGCTTTTTCGGTGCGGTGAAAAACCCGTGGGACCTTGACTGTGTGCCCGGTGGGAGTTCGGGCGGGTCGGCAGCGGCACTCGCGGCCGGATTCGCACCACTGGTCACCGGCACGGATACAGGAGGCTCCATCAGACAGCCCGCTTCCTTATGCGGCATCACAGGATTAAAACCAACCTATGGCCGGGTGTCGCGGCTCGGTATTATTGCCTTCGCATCATCATTAGATCAGGCAGGGCCTATGGCGAGGTCAGCGGAAGATTGCGCGCACATGTTAACGGCAATGTCAGGCATCGATGCAGGAGACTCAACCTCCGCCGATAGAGCGGTACCCGATTTTGCAGCGGCACTCAATGGTGAGATAGCGGGCCTGCGCATCGGGATACCTCGTGAGTACTTTAATGAGGCACTCAACCCCGAGGTCCGAGCGCGCATCATGACAGCGTTGTCACAGTTAGAAAAAGCAGGGGCTCGGCTTATCGATATCGATTTGCCTCACACCCACTACGCTATCGCCACTTATTACGTTATTGCACCTGCAGAGGCCTCCGCCAACCTAGCCCGTTACGATGGCGTGCGATTTGGTCATCGCTGTGACGCCCCCATCGACCTTGAGGATCTGTATCTTCGGTCTCGTAGCGAGGGATTTGGAGAAGAGGTCCAACGGCGTATTCTGGTCGGCACCTATGCCTTATCGTCTGGCTTTTACGATGCCTACTTTAATAAGGCCCAGCAAGTCAGGCGCATTATTGCGGAAGATTTTCATCGCGCTTTCGAGACCGTCGATGTGATTGCAGGGCCCTCCGCGCCGAACGTCGCCTTTCAGTGTGGCACGAAGCAACAAGACCCCGTAGCGATGTACATGGAGGACATTTACACTTTGGCGGTTAATTTAGCAGGCTTGCCAGGCTTGTCTACGCCAGCCGGGCTGATCGATGGGATGCCTGTGGGCTTGCAGCTAATTGGCAAGGCCTTCGACGAGGCGACGATCCTGAACACGGCGCATCGGCTGCAGCAAGACACCGATTGGCATACGATCCGACCAAACTTTGGGGCTTTCCAATCATGAACTGGGAAATCGTCATGGGATTGGAGGTCCATTTACAACTGGCGACACAGTCCAAAATTTTTTCAGGATCAGCAACGCAGTTCGGGGCAGAACCCAACTGTCAGGCCGATCCAGTCGACCTTGGCATGCCAGGCATGCTGCCTGTTTTGAATGAAGAAGCCGTTCGCCATGCCGTCAAGTTTGGGCTGGGCATCGGGGCCAAGATCGGTGAGCGTTCTGTTTTTGATCGAAAAAACTATTTTTACCCAGATCTGCCCAAGGGCTATCAGGTCAGTCAATTCTTTGCACCGATCGTTTGCGAGGGCGTCTTTGAGGTCCCTATGGCAGATGGATCATTATTACCGATCCGCATCACCCGGGCCCATTTAGAAGAAGACGCGGGCAAATCGGTCCACGATATCTTCCCCCGTGAAACCGGAATCGATTTAAACCGGGCAGGCACCCCGCTGCTAGAAATCGTTACCGAGCCTGATTTTCGAACCGCAGAGCAAGCTGTCGCTTACCTGAAGGCGCTGCATTCACTGGTCACTTACTTGGGCATCTCCGACGGCAACATGGCAGAGGGATCAATGCGTTGCGATATCAATATCTCGCTTCGAAAACAGGGCACCGACGCACTGGGGACCCGTACAGAGATCAAAAACGTCAACTCCTTCCGTTTTGTCGAGCGCGCCATTCACACTGAATGCGAGCGTCAGGCGGATATTCTTGATAGCGGGGGTCGCATCATTCAGGAAACGCGGCTTTATGATGCTGAGCAAAATGTCACACGCTCCATGCGTTCCAAAGAAGTCGCTAACGACTATCGATACTTTCCCGAACCCGACCTCCTGCCCATCGAGATTGATGCCGCCTACATTGAAGCGGTTCGCGCCACGCTACCTGAACTACCAGGCGCAAAGCGGGACCGCTTCGTGCGTGATTATGGTCTGAGCGAATACGACGCGACACTATTGGTACCAAATCACGCAATGGCGTCTTTTTTTGAAGCAGTCGTTGAACACTGTGATGCAGCAAAACCGGCTGCAAATTGGATTTTAGGGGATTTATTGGGGGCGCTGAATAGAGCTGATATCGCCATTGAGAAAAGCCCCATATCAGCGCAGCAACTTGCCGGCTTAATCAGCCGGATCGAGGATGGCACGCTATCGAGTAAGTTGGCAAAACAAGTTTTTGACGCCATGTGGGAAGGACTTGGTGATGCGGATGAGATCATTGATTCACGCGGACTCAA
>ERZ887851.238-NODE-238-length-56859-cov-9.782005_pt1 | contig 56859 bp, 48 predicted proteins | sample MGYA00521100_ERZ887851 | MGnify/ENA primary metagenome ERZ887851 (study PRJEB32303, sample SAMEA104408602) | aquatic metagenome | biome: Brackish water; feature: Pelagic; material: water | place: Baltic Sea | collected 2014-06-06T16:11:00 | depth 11,444 m ... | reverse complement strand
AATTTAAGTGTTTTAAGAATGATAAAGAAGTTTTTTTATTCTAACAAAAATAGTTCAGAGAAGCTAGCAGTTTACTTCAAATTAAGGTTTAGTCTTAGCTATAGAGATGTGGAAGAATCAATGTCAATTAGAGGTGTAAAAGTAGATCATGCTACTATTCAAAGGTGGGTATTTAAGTTCACCCCGCTTGACAAGTTTTTATTTTTATATTCTATATCTTTACGTTCTGTAATTTCATTTAAAAAATGAGCATCTTATGTCAAAACGCAAACGTATTTTATTGATTATCACTGGAATCGTATTAGTTATTATTCTAGTCCTAAGTTTTTATGCTAATTCGATCATTAAAAATAAAATTGAGGCTTTATTAAAAGAAAAAATGCCTGAACATTTAGAACTCCTGTATAAGGATATAACTGTTCAATCGCTAACAGGTTCGATTTCTGTTAAGGAACCGAGTATTCTAATAAAAGTAAAAGATAGTGAGCATATCCAAACTCAGTTAACGATGAAAAAGTTAATTGTTGGTAATGTTAGTTATTGGGATTATTTAATCAATGATCAAATACATATCGGGAAGATGGTATTTAAAGATTTAGAAACTATTTATTTTAAAAATCACTCGAATAAAACAAAAGATGCCAGTTCCTCAAAAAAAGAAAATAAGCTACTCAACTCCATTAAAATTGATAAATTAAATGTTGAAAACGCTTCAGCTATTGTTTATGACGGAACAAAAGACTCCACATTAGTATCCCTAAAAAATACTACTATTTCTATCAAAGATATAGTATTGAATGAATCGTCCAGATCTAATTTAATCCCTTTTAATTATAAAACCATAAAAATGGAAGCAGATTCTATTTTTTATAAAACTAGCATCTACGAAAATATCAACTTAAAGCATCTCTTGTTTGAAGACCAAACATTAACACTTCATGGCTTTCATTATAAAAATAAATATTCAAAAAAAGAATATGAAAGCCTTTTAACTATCCAAAGAGATTATTACGACGTAACTGCTGAAAAATTAATTATTAATGAGCTTGCAGTAGGCAAAGAAAATGATTCTATTTTTTTAAAAACAAATCTAATTTCTATTGACAAAGCAAGTGCAGCTATCTATCGGGATAAGTTTGAAAAAGAGGAAGATCTCAGGTTAAAAAAACTCTATAGTAGAGCTATACGGGAATTACCAATAAAGCTAACGGTAGATTCAGTTTCAGTAAAAAACAGTACGATTGAGTATTCAGAGAAGTTACTCAGAGAATACCAAGCAGGCTTACTTACCATTAAAATTAATAATGGTGGGATCACAAACGTTAGCAATACCTATCCTTCTCCTGAAAGAACAGTTATTATTGTTGATGGAATTTTCATGAAAAATACCCCATTCACAGCAAATTGGTCTTTTGATATTAATAATAATGATGATCAATTTAAATTTATAGGTAAAGTTGGGAAATTAGAGCTTTCTGATATGGATGTATTTCTAACTCCCTTATTAAATGCTGAAGTTAAAGGAGAAGTTATAGCAACTAATTTTACAATTAATGGCAATTTTGATCAATCAGTAATAAATATAAGTCAAGAATATAAAGATGTTGAAGTAATACTTTTAAACAAGAAGAAGAAGAAAAAAGAACTTTTATCTACTGTGGCTAATGTTGTTATACATCATAATAGCGGAAAAAAAGGCACTCTTTTTCACAATGGAACCACTCAAGCTACAAGAGACCATACAAAATCTTTTTTTAATTATTTAGCTAGAAATTTAATAAATGGTGTTAAAGTAAATTTTATTAAAAAAAATAATTACGTAAAAAAAGAAAAAAAGAAAAAACGCAATTAGTTGATTGAATCAATTTCTTCAGTGACTAATCCCCAATTTTCCATTAACTTTTCTAAATCCTTTTTCTTCTGTTGGTAGGTATCAAAAAAGTTAGGTTTTAATATCGTTTCATCGTAATTAATTGAAAGCTCAAAATCTATATCTTTAATTTCTTTTTCAAGTTTAGTGATAGACGCTTCTGTTTTACTAAGCCTATTGTTTAAAGATTTAAGCTTTTTTTGATTTACATAATTCTCTTTACTCGATGATTTATTTTCTTTTTCAGCAGCAACAGTTTTAGTTCTCTTTTCTGCTTCCCGCATATTTTGAATATTTCTCTGGTCTAAATAATAATCTATATCTCCCAAATACTCTTTTATATCACGATCTTTAAATTCATAAATTTTAGAAGTCAATCCTTGTAAAAAATCTCTATCGTGAGAAACTAATAATAAAGTCCCTTCAAACTTTATCAATGCTTCTTTTAAAACATTTTTAGACTTAATATCGAGGTGATTCGTTGGTTCATCCATGACCAATACATTAAATGGTTGTAGTAATAATTTTGCCAATGCTAAGCGATTACGTTCTCCACCTGAAAGCACCCTAACATATTTATCTACATCATCGCCTCTAAACAAAAAAGATCCTAAAATATCTCGTACTTTAATTCGATTTTTCTCATTAGCAGCATCAATCATAGTGTCTAAAACGGTCTTAGACCCATCTAAATAATCAGCTTGATTTTGAGCAAAATACCCTATCTCTACGTTATGCCCTAAATTTAATTCTCCAGTATAGGAAACATCTCCAACGATACATTTAGCAAGCGTAGATTTACCTTGTCCATTTTGTCCAACAAAAGCTATTTTGCTATTTCTTTCCAATAACAAACTCACATCGTGAAGCACCTTTTTATCATCGTAATTTTTAGAAACATTTTCTATTTCAATAACTACTTTTCCAGGAACCACAGAAATCGGAAAACTCAAAGACATGACACTATTGTCGTCTTCATCAACTTCTATTCTATCAATCTTATCAAGTTTTTTAATTAAAGATTGAGCCATGGTTGCCTTAGAGGCTTTTGCTCTAAATTTTTCAATTAATTTCTCCGTTTGCTCTATTTGCTTTTGCTGATTTTTTTGAGTTGCTAATTGTTGCTCCCTCAATTCTTTTCTCAACACTAAATATGCTGTATAAGGTTTATTATAATCGTAAATTCTACCAAGTGAAATTTCAATAGTACGATTGGTGATGTTATCTAAAAACATTTTATCGTGAGACACAATAACTATTGCTCCTGCATAATTTTTTAGAAAATCTTCCAACCATAAAATAGATTCAATATCCAAATGGTTTGTAGGCTCATCTAACAATAAAATATCATTGTTTTGTAATAATAACTTTGCCAACTCAATTCGCATTCTCCAACCTCCAGAAAAAGTATCTGTAGCCATATTAAAATCTTTTCGCTGAAATCCTAAACCTTGCAATACACGTTCTGTGTCTCCTTGGTAATTATAACCTCCATGAATTTCATATTGATGCTGAACATCATTTAAATCGACCATTAATTGATGATAGCTTTCACTTTCGTAATCGGTACGTTCCGCTAGTTGATGATTAATTTTTTCTAACTGATTTTCTAATTCTTTAATTAACTTAAAAGCTTCATAGGCTTCTTCAAGTACCGTTCTACCTTTTACAAAATCTATATCTTGTTTTAAAAAACCAATAGAAATTTCTTTGTCGGAAGCAATTTGTCCTGTATCATATTCTTGCTCTCCCGATAATATTTTTAATAAGGTAGATTTTCCAGCACCATTTTTACCAACCAATCCCACTCGATCACCCGAGCGTAATTGAAAAGTGATTCCCGAAAATAAATCGTCTCCTTGAAATGAAACGGTAAGATTATGAATATTGAGCATTTAAAAAATATTTTTGCAAAGATGCTTATTTTTTTTTCAATAAAAAGCACCAATTACCATTTGTAACACCTTTTTATATTCATCTCTTTAGGAAGCTCTAAATCGTTTTCAATATAATTATAAAGGCTTTTAGCTAATAATGGAGCAGATGTAATACCTCGGGTTCCTAAACCATTAAAAAACACTTTATTTTCACACTCTAACAATGTTCCTAAAAAAGGGCGTCGATCTCTTGTTGTGGGCCTAATTCCAGCAACTTGACCTACAACTTCAAAATTACAGTTTATAATAGCTTTTAGTTTATGGATCATTTCCTCTTTCGCATTTTGGGTTGTTTTAACCGTTTGATCTTCTCGATCATAGGTTGCACCAACCTTATACAAATCGTTAGCCAATGGGATAATGAAAAGAGAAGTTTTCAGCATAGAGTAAAGCTTTAATTCTGGCGAATTTATAATTATATATTCTCCTTTATTTGGAATAACTAGGGGCTCATTACTTATTTTTGTTTTACTTGGGAAATAAGGATTGTCTTTGGCAGATACCCCTTCACAAAAAATTATTTTTTTCGAGATAACATCTTTATAGAAAACTTTATCAATACTTACCTGAAGGGCATTATAATCAAAAGCTTCATTCTTTAGTTGATTATTTTTAAGGAGGTAGTTTTTATAATTTTCAATCAACACAATTGGGTTAATCTTACCGGTATTATTTACTTCACCAAAACCAAATGGTGCATTGATATTTAGATTTTTATTTTTAATTATTTTAGGTTTTAAAAAGGTTTCTAATTCCTTTTTATCACTTGCTACCATCCAATTATTTTGTTCTTCAATACTTTTAAAAATTCTGAGCATTGACATTTTTTCAAATAATGGAATTCCTAATTTAATCGCTAATTTTTTATAAAATTTAATGGAAGTTTCTATATGTTCTTTAGCATTCCAAACTGGAGTAAACCTTTTTAACACAACAGGGTTAATAACCCCTGCAGAAACTTTGGTTGAAGCAACATCACCAGTATCATATACTATAAATGTTTTGTTGTTTTTTTCTAGTTCTTCACAAAATGTGATTCCAGCGATTCCTAATCCTACAACGATATAGTCAATTTCTTTCATTTTACAAATATACTTTCTTCCTCATAAAAAAAGCCCTGAAACTAAAGTTTCAGGGCTTTTAATTTATTTATAAAATTACTTTATTAGTAATTCCACATATCAATTTCAATATTTCTAATCACTTCTTTAATTCTATCAGATTCGATTAATTGCATCAATGCATTATCGTTGATATAATCGTTAATCTCTCTATCTCCTAAATCATTGTCTTCCTTGTATATCACAGCATTAAATCTTCTTGAATTTAATAAATGATCGTATGAAATAGGTCTTGAAGTATTTTTTCTATTAAAAGCTTTTGCTTTATGTAACACACCTCTAGCAGAAGGGAACCAAATCCAAAACAACTCTACTTTAGCATCTTCTGATGCTTCATCAGGAAATGCTTTTGAACGTGCTTCATTTGCAACTGGAGCTAATCCTAACAATCTGTATTTAAGATCTCCAGAACGCTTATCCAAGAACCAAAAACCACGTATTCTCCACTCTTCAATATCTGCAGCAGACAACGTAAACTTACGAATGTATTGAGGATCTATAGCTTCACCAGCATTGAATTGAGAAATACCTAAATCTGTAGTATCTGAATATACCAAAGATGCCTCAATATCATTCAATGTTCTTTTTTCAGTAAAATAAGAGTCACCATACAAATGCTCTATTGTTTTATTTTTGATGTTTTTAATTAAAACATCATATAAAGAACGTCTTTCCACACCAATATTATTGGTGTCTATTGGATAATATAATGGAAAGTTGATCCGCTCATCAAGATCAATGATTTCCCAAGTAGATTTAGACCATAAAACATCACGATCGTCAATATAACCATAAGGCAATGGGCCGTCATTATCATAAGCTAATTGATCTTCGGTTTTTACACCAATCTCCTCAGGGATCTTTGCATTAAGTACATTCAATTGTGCAAATACACTAGTTGATGCCATTAATAGACAAAAAACACTCAAAACAACATTTTTAATATTCATAAAATGAATTTTTATTCTAGTTTGTTAATTCAACAAAAATTGGAGTAATTCTAGGCAACTTATAACTTGAGTTTCCTGCAATTTTTGCATTTATGTCAAATATCGCAACTGTTTCTCCCCTTTTTGCTCTTTTTAAAGCTCCTTTTGCTTGTGCATTTAATTTGTTTCCAGAAACTTTAACCGTAGGCTGACCAGCAACTTTAAAGCTAAATCCTGTTACATTAAGCTTAAGATCAAAATCAAAATCAAATAACATAGCTCCAATACTTGAAATCTCTAAACCTTGACGTTGCATACGCACAGGACCTCCATTACCATCTTCACCACGAATCGTACCAGTTGGTCTTGGTATGTCTTTAATTCTAAATATTTTACTAGATGGAAATGATTTTCCATCAATAGTTCCATTTACATTAATTTTAACTTCCCTGCCTTTTACAGTAGTAACATCCATAATGTATGCGCTACCAGAAGAACCTCTTGATAATCCTGGAGCGTTTGCATTCACGTTATTATTGGAAACTCCGTCCATAGAAATGGTCATTGGATTTTTTACTCCTCTATAAACAACATTCATCTTATCTGCTGAAATCGTTGCAGAATTAGGAGGAGATATGGTTGAGAATGATCTGTTTACAGACACATCGGTTTCTTTTCCATCTTCTAGAAAAACTAATTTTCCTTCTAATTTGTGTTCACCTGCATTACCTGCACTTACAGCTAAAACAACCCTACCACCTTCGAAAGAATAGTCCTTTCCTTGCTCTAATTTTCTACCGTCTAAAGTTAATTCTGCCCTATTTGGGACCGTTTTATCATCTATACGACCTAAAACGATAGCTCCATCAAATACTTCGCCTGTATAATAAGCAGATTTAGGTGACTCTAAAAGTGAAGTATATTGTGAAAACGATAAGGCAGAAGCTTGCTGACCTGCTAATATTTTAGAAAGTAATTCACTACTGTTCGATTTAATATCACTTTGTAACTGAGTTAGCTTGGTCAAAGAAGCAATCATCGGAAAACCTTCAAAATTATAGTTTAGCCAATTTACTTTCTCTCCATCTCTATTTAAAACTGGTTCTGTAGAAAAATCATTTTCTATAGACAGTCCTAAGTCTGGATATTCTTCTCCAAAAAGTGAAAGCATTCCAGTTCGGTAATCGTTCATTTCAGCTAAAAACTCTTTACCTCCGGACTTTAATTTATCCCCTTGAAAGAATTTTGTATCTAAAAAATCTGGTTGATCTTGCACTTCAAAATTATCGATATCATCAGCTTTTACCGTTTTTATCATCTCAGATTTAAGGTTTTCTAAATAGCTATCAAGCTTTCTAGTGATAACAACTGCCTGATCTGCTTTAGCCTTAACTTCGGCGTATTGTTCTGGTTGATCCTCAGCTTTTATTGCTAAACTAGCCATAAAAGCTTCATTTCGTGATTGAGTTATTGTATTTGCTATAGTAAGCTTCGTGTTTAATAATCCAAAAGCAGATAATACTTCTTTTGACATATTTAAAGCTAACATTGCAATGAAAACCAAATACATTAGGTTAATCATTTTTTGTCTTGGGGATAGTTTTCCTCCTGCCATTTTAATTTCTTTTTAAGAATTAATAGTATAATTACAGTTAAAAACCGCCTTAATTTTTACCACCCATTGCGGTTAACATACCACCATAAACTCCATTTAATGAAGAAAGATTAGTTGTTAAATTTTCCATTTGATTTTTTAGTTGTTCTGTATTTTCAGCTACCTGATCATTCATTTCAGCTTGGCGACTAGAAGATTCTACTTGAACTTTGTACAAACTATTTAACGATTCCATTTGAGCAGCTGCTAATGCCATTTCTTCACCATACTTCTTAGTAGAATCAATTGCATTAGTAGTTGGTACCATGTGTTTTGCTGTTTCTTCAAAAGAACGAATACTTTCAGAAAGACTTTCCATTAATTCAGCATCGATATGAGCACCTTTAAGCATTTCGTCTAATTTTTTAGACAAGATGCCCTCCGCGTCTGGATCACCATCTTTATTTCTATTTTTTCCCATATTACCAGCTAATTCTGGATATACTAAAGACCAATCTAAGTCATCTTCTACGGGTTCAAATGCGGAAATAGCAAAAATTAAAGCTTCCGTAATTAACCCCACCGCTAATAATATTCCACCATTAAGTGGTCCTAGTTCCCAGTGAAGAATTTTAAATAAGGCTCCGATAATTACGATAGAGGCTCCTAAACCGTAAGCCATATTAAATAATTTTTTTGTAGATTTTGATTCTGCCATAATAGTTTTTAATTTATAAGTTAAGTTTGGTTTTAATTGTTTTTGAGGTTTAACGAGCGTCTCCTAATCTTTCGTTTAATACAACGTCAGTACCCATATAATCTTGAACATTTCTGAAGCCAATATAACTTCTAGCAGAATCAGCATATTCATAATCTCTAGAACCTACCTGCAAGAAATAAGCGATATCTTTCCAAGATCCTCCACGTAAAACTTTCCGCAAGTTTCCTGTTTCGTTTACATTTGGGTTCATATTAGATGAAAAGTCATAAGAAGAAGGATCATAAGAAGAATCTACCCATTCAGATACATTCCCTGACATATTGTAAAGGCCATAACCGTTAGCTTCATACGATTTAGCTTCCACTGTGTATAATGCTTGATCGGCTGCATAATCTCCACGTAATGGCTTAAAGTTGGCCATAAAGCATCCGCGATCATTTTTAGTATAAGGTCCTCCCCAGGGGTATGCAGCAGATTCTAAACCACCACGGGCAGCATATTCCCATTCAGCTTCACTAGGCAATCTAAATGAATTTATTTGTTGACGCCTTCTAGATTTTTGATAAGAGTTTTTATACAGCGTTCTCCAAGCAGAAAATGCTTTAGCTTGACTCCAAGTAACACCTACTACAGGGTAATCTCCATAAGCTTGATGCCAAAAATAATCATTGTGCATTGGTTCGTTATAAGAATAGTTATAATCCTTTATCCAAACAGTAGTATCAGGGTAAATATTAACAACTTCTTTAATGATAAAATCTTTTCTACGCTTACTATCATCTCTTGCAGCAGCTTGCATATCCATATAGGTATACTGGAAATTTAACTTTGTAACATCAATAGTGCGTTGTCCATTATATGATTCTTCAGAAGGAATGTACATCGTATCCATCACTTCAGCATAATATTCATCTGGATAATTAGCAGTATCCCATTGGATATCTACATTATTATTAATTTTTCTACCCGCATAATAATCATCACCCATACCAAAATAATTATCATACATATATTGATCATATGGAGTCATTTCCTCATCCTCTTGATCAACAAAAGCAAATTCCCCAATACCTTCATCACCTGGAGTAGCACCAACTTCATCAGCTAAAATGGCTAATTTTAATCGTATCGTTGAATCACGAACCCAATAAACAAATTGACGATATTCTGCATTGGTAATTTCCGTTTCGTCCATGTAAAAAGAACGAACTGTCACAGTTTTAGTTGGGGCATCGTTTACAGCTACAAAATCATCGTCTGATTTACCCATAATAAATGATCCTCCAGGTATAAGTGTCATACCAAATGGCTTCTCTGGATACCATTTTTTCCCTTCTGTCCCTACCAATTCTCCGCGATCACTGGTATTACAACTATATAATGTAAGGATAATTGCAGTAAATGCAATAAGCTTTTTCATAGGTATTAAGGTTAAATTATCGAAATTTAAGGGCGTAAACCTATTTATAAAATATTTAAAAAACAACATATTTCTTAAAAAACGCTTCAATTTTCGATGTTAAATTAGTTTGTTTGTATTATTCTTCATTTTTACGGCGGGCTTTCATCCACCTTTCAGGTATTTCCTGATTGCAAGCACTCAAATAATCGCCATAAGTGCAAGGTAATAACGTTTCTCTTTTTAATTTATTATTAACATCTGAAAAAAAAGGCAACTCTATCCACCATCGTCCAGTTTTATTACTTTTTTTAAATACTAATATATCATCTTCAATTGGCACTTTATAATTTACGTACTGTGTTTCGCTTTTAAAATCATCATCAGAAACTCTAAAATTAAAACCTTCAATAAAATACCAAAAAATTTGTGCAATTAACATAGCGGTACTTTTTGAATTTTTAAAATCTTTTAATTCATATACCCCAAAAGATGTTACCTTATTACTTATTCCAGCATATCTAGAAATTGTACAAATCTCTCTACCATCAAATCCATTTGGACTGCTACTGTTTTTATAACTTAAATCAGCGTTTTTTATTGTTCCAATATCTAAAAAAACCATGTCGGAATCTCTTAAAACAGCCTCTACCAAGGTAATATCTGAAATAACTTCTCCCAATCGGTAACCATCAAAAAATAATTTCTCCAAGAGTTGAATTTCTTCTGGAGAATTAAAATAAGATTGATACCCAATATTGCTGTAGTTAAACAAGCTATAAGGCTTATCTACAATTATTTTTCCAACAAAAGATTTATTAGTCATTGGCTGATCCGCATCACCTAAATCAAATTTACTGTCTATATTGGTAATATTTACCATATTTCCTAAAAAGTCATAGGACCTATATTGAGAATAAGCTAAATCTTGACTTCCACAAAGTAAAAGCGGTATAATTTCTTTCTTAAGGAGCTCCTCCATTACGGTCTTCATTGCAAAATGACTGTCTTGTACAGTTTCTCCTTTTTCAATATCACCCAAATCAATGATGCGATAAGGCCAATTTCCCGGATATAAGGAATACAGTGATTTTCTTATTTCATCAAAACATATTTCTTCTCCAATAAAATCAACATCATTCCTGTTTTCCTTAACTCCAAGAAGTGCAAATTTGACATTCTCTAAAGCTGGTATTTCTTCAGTATTTGAAAAAACTGCAATAATTTTCCCAAGAACACCATTTGGCAATACTTCTCTATGAGCAATAACAGTTTTAGAAACTGGAGTAAGAAATTCTATCATTATTTTTTCTTAGCTGCTGGTTTTTTCTTAGCTGCTGCCTTTCTCTTTGGTTTCTTTTTTTCAAATATATCCAAAGCCTGTTCTAAAGTCATTTTATCAGCATTTGTTGTTTTAGGAAGTTCGATTTTAGCTTTTCCTTTTATAAGATTAAAACGTCCCCAACGTGCTTTTTCTAATCGAATACCTTTATCAGTCCAATTATGTATCAATTTATCGATTTCCTTTTGCTTTTTAGTTTCAATTAATTCAACTATATCAGCATCGGTAAGGTTATCAAAATCATATTTTTTATTGACATTGATAAACATATTATTCCATTTTATAAATGGTCCAAATCTCCCTGTTCCTTTTTGCACCGGCAATTCTTCGTACATATAGATAGGAGCATCTGCTTTTCTTTTTTCTTCGATAAGCTCTTTTGCTGTATCCATATCTACATCTAGTGGATCCATTTCTTTTGGAAGCGAAATAAACTTAGAATCAAACTTAATATAAGGACCAAAACGACCATTATTTATTTGAACCTCAAAACCATCATACAAGCCGAGATCCTTCGGAAGTTTAAATAAATCCATTACCTCTTCAAATGTCACTTGATGTAATTGCTGATCTGGACGAAGGCTTGCAAATTTCTTTTCCTCATCATCTGGAGCTCCTATTTGAGCCATAGGGCCAAATTTACCTAAACGCACTAAAACTGTTTTTCCCGATTCCGGGTCCTTACCTAAAACACGTTCTCCACTTTCTCTATCAGCATTTTCGATTACATTTTCAATTTGCGGATGGAATTTTTTATAAAATTCATTCATCATATCCGTCCACTCTTCTTTTCCTTCAGCTATATTATCAAAATCTTCTTCAACTTTAGCTGTAAAATTATAATCTAATATATATTCAAAATGTTCAACAAGAAAGTCATTTACAATCATTCCAATATCTGTTGGCACTAACTTTCCTTTATCAGAACCAATTACTTCAGTAAGCATAGTATCTTTTACATTATCCGTTAGGCTTAATTGCAAATAGTTGCGCTCTACTCCTTCTATTGTCCCTTTTTCTACATAATTACGATTGATAATGGTCGAAATTGTTGGTGCATAGGTAGATGGTCTTCCTATCCCTAATTCTTCCATTTGCTTTACTAAAGATGCCTCCGTATAACGATAAGGCGGTCTTGTAAATCGTTGTGTAGCTGTAATATAATTTTTTAACAAGGTGTCACCAACTTTTAATTTTGGCAACATCCCTTCTTGCTCTTCATCTTCTAAATCGGTTCCTTCTAAATAAACTTTTAGGAAACCATCAAATTTGATCATTTCTCCATTTGCTACAAATTGCTCCGAAACTGACGCACTACTATCGATCTTCACATTGGTACGTTCTAATTGAGCATCACTCATTTGCGAGGCAATAGTACGTTTCCAAATTAGAGAGTATAGTCTTTCTTGATCATAATCACCACTTATAGTATGCCTTGACATATCTGTTGGACGAATTGCTTCGTGGGCTTCTTGGGCTCCTTTAGATTTACCTTTAAAATTTCTAGGGGTACTATATTCTTTGCCAAAGGAATTTGATATTTCTTCTTCAGCAGCTTGTTTTGCATCGTTAGAAAGATTAACACTATCCGTTCTCATATAGGTGATATGACCCGCTTCATATAATCGCTGAGCAATGGTCATTGTTTTTCCTACTGAATAATATAATTTTCTGGAAGCTTCTTGTTGAAGTGTTGATGTTGTAAAAGGGGGTGCTGGTGATTTTTTTGCTGGTTTTTTTACTAAATCTGAAACATTATAACTAGCTCCTATATTCATAGTTAAAAAATCACGTGCTTCCTCTTCAGTTTTAAAATTCTTAGGAAGTTTTGCTTTAAACTTACTTCCAGTATTAGTTGTAAATTCTGCTACAATTCTAAATGAAGCAAGGGCTTTAAAGACTTCAATTTGGCGTTCGCGTTCAACAATTAATCGAACCGCTACCGACTGAACCCTTCCTGCCGAAAGCCCTCCTTTAACCTTTCTCCATAAAACAGGAGATAATTCATAACCAACCAACCTATCTAATACCCTCCTTGCTTGTTGTGCATTGACAATATTGTAATTTATTTTTCTTGGATTTTCAATCGCTTTTAATATAGCTGTCTTTGTGATCTCATGAAAAACAATTCGCTTCGTATTGCTCTCTGTTAAATTTAAACTTTCTGAAAGATGCCAGGCAATTGCCTCTCCTTCTCGATCCTCATCACTGGCTAACCAGACCATTTCAGCTTTTTTAGCTTCCGATTTTAATTCTTTAACTAAACTTTTTTTATCGCTTGGTATAATATATTTAGGTGTAAAGTCTCCGTCCACATCTACACCTAATTCCTTAGAAGGAAGGTCGGCGATATGACCAAAACTTGATGCTACTTTAAAATCTTTGCCTAAAAATTTTTCTATTGTTTTTGCTTTCGCCGGGGACTCAACAATCACTAAATTCTTTGCCATATACAGTTTTATTTGGTCAACAAAAGTATATGAATTTTTTAAAACTCAATTTTTTAAAACCAAAAATAGTAAATTTATTATGACATACCAATTGTTGTATTGTACTTAAAAGCCTTCGTTATCTCCAATAAAATCAATGATTTCTTTATAAAAACAGCAAATATAAAAATACGCGAAATACGCAGTAAAAAATAATCCAACAAAACAAAATATTACACCTAATTAGCAATTATAGCAGTTGCTTTGAAACAAAATTATAAAAAATAATACTGCCATTATGTCATAAATATCAATTAAATTGTATCTTTGCGGTGTCTTAATAAAAGCAGAATTATTAATTAACAATTAATTTTCCGTGCAATTAATAGGCAAAGTATAACTTTATAATCATCTCCGCTTAGCGAAGAAACCTATGGAAAAAATTATTGACGAAGATAAACAAGGCGAAGCTTTAGTTCTAGATACTAATAAAAAAAATACCCGTAACTTATATATCGAAAGTTATGGCTGTGCAATGAATTTTAGCGATAGTGAAATTGTCGCTTCTATTCTAGCTAATCAAGGTTTTAATACTACTCAAAACCTTGAGGATGCCGATTTAGTTCTTGTTAACACATGTTCTATTAGAGATAAAGCAGAACAAACCATTAGAAAACGTTTACAAAAATACAATGCTGTAAAAAAAATAAACCCAGGAATGAAAGTGGGTGTATTGGGGTGTATGGCAGAACGTTTAAAGGAAAAATTTCTGGAAGAAGAAAAAATAGTAGACTTAGTGGTAGGACCAGATGCTTATAAAGATCTTCCTAACTTAATAAAAGAAGTAGATGATGGCAGAAATGCTGTAAATGTAATTCTATCTAAAGACGAAACTTATGGAGACATTTCTCCAGTACGGTTAGGAGGAAATGGAGTGACTGCATTTGTAAGTATTACAAGAGGTTGCGATAATATGTGTACGTTTTGCGTAGTCCCTTTTACCAGAGGAAGAGAGAGAAGTAGAGACCCTCAAAGTATAGTAGAAGAAGTGCATGATCTTGCACAAAAAGGGTATAAAGAAATCACTTTATTAGGTCAAAATGTAGATAGTTATTTATGGTATGGCGGAGGGCTTAAAAAGGACTTCAAAAACGCTTCAGAAATGCAAAAAGCTACCGCAACTAATTTTGCTCAACTACTAAACTTAGTCGCAACAGCAGAACCTAAAATGCGGTTGCGTTTTTCTACATCCAATCCACAGGATATGGAGATTAACGTATTGCATACCATGGCTAAACATAAAAACATATGTGACTACATACACTTACCAGTTCAAAGTGGTAGTACCAGGATATTAAAAGAAATGAACAGACAGCATACTCGTGAAGAATATATAAAATTGATTGATAACGTTCGTGAAATTCTACCAAACTGTACGATATCTCAAGATATAATTACTGGATTTCCAACAGAAACGGAAGAAGATCACCAAGATACTTTGAGTTTAATGGACTATGTAAAGTATGATTACGGATACATGTTTGCCTATTCTGAAAGGCCAGGAACTTTAGCAGCTAGAAAAATTAAAGATGATGTTCCAGAAGAAGTAAAAAAAAGAAGATTGGCAGAAATTGTTGCATTACAAAGAGCGCATTGTGCTTTTAGAACAGAAGCTTTTGTGGGTCATACTTTCGAAGTATTAATCGAAAAAGAATCTAAAAAAAGTGATCGACACTGGGCTGGTAGAACATCACAGAATACGATGGCTGTTTTTCCAAAGGAAGATTATAAAGTTGGAGAATTTGTAATGGTAAAAATATCAGATTGTACTAGTGCCACGCTTATTGGCGAAGGTATTGGGTATCCTGATAATAATTAATGGATAACCAAAAATAAATAGAGATTAACAAAAATAAGATCCCCGCCTTCGCGGGGAAGAATTATGGAATCAGTACAAGCAACAAAACAACGTTTCGGAATAATTGGAAATGATCCAAATTTAAATAGAGTAATCGAAAAAGCAATTCGCGTAGCTCCTACAGATATCTCTGTGTTAGTAACCGGGGAAAGTGGAGTTGGTAAAGAAAGTATTCCTAAAATCATACATTCTTTATCACATCGAAAACACGGTAAATACATTGCTGTTAACTGTGGTGCTATTCCTGAAGGAACAATCGACAGCGAATTGTTTGGTCATGAAAAAGGAGCTTTTACTGGAGCAACTTCAACTAGAAATGGTTATTTTGAAGTTGCAGATGGAGGGACTATTTTTCTAGATGAAGTGGGAGAACTTCCACTTCCAACTCAAGTTCGTTTGTTGCGTGTTTTAGAAACCGGAGAATTTTTGAAGGTTGGTTCTTCAAAAAATCAAAAAACCGATGTTCGCATTGTTGCTGCTACTAATATTAATATGGCAGAAAATATTAGCAAAGGGAAATTTAGAGAAGATCTTTATTACCGTTTAAGCACTATTGAAATTAACTTACCTCCATTGCGAGAACGAGCAGAAGACATTCATTTAATTTTCAGAAAATTCGCATCAGATTTTGCTCAAAAATATAAGATGCCAACGATTAGATTAGACCAGCAAGCAACAGATTTACTATTAAAATATCATTGGGGTGGAAACATTCGTCAGTTAAAAAATGTTGCTGAACAAATATCGGTTTTAGAAAAAGATCGAACTATAAATTATCAAACGTTGCGAAATTACTTAAAAGATGTTGGGAGCAATCTTCCAGCTGTTATTGAAACTAAAAAGAAGGAAAGTGATTTTAGTAATGAAAGAGAATTACTTTACAAAGTGCTTTTCGATATGCAGCGTGATTTAAATGATGTAAAAAAATTAACTTTAGAGTTAATGAAAACTGGCAACAATACTAAAGTACAAGAAGAGCATTCTAATATCATCAATAAGATGCATAGCGATACTAAAAATTCTGAAGAAAGCTTAACAAATTTAGCTGATCAGAACTTTGAATCTCCCATAGAAAACTTAAAAATCCTTGGTATTTCTGAAAACCAAACAGAAAATCACAATCAAAAGTCAGACCCTTCTAGTAAGTACGTTTATGCAGAAGATATTGAGGAGGAAGAAAATTTATCCATTCAAGAAAAAGAGTTGGAATTGATAAAAAAATCACTTGAAAAATACCACGGAAAAAGGAAAGATGCAGCAGAAGAATTAGGGATTTCAGAAAGAACACTTTATCGAAAAATAAAACAATATAATTTGTAAATTAGCTCCTATCTGTTTAAACCAATGAAAAAAATAAAAACAATTATTACTTTAATTTTAGTCTCTATTACTTTTAATAGTTGTGGAACCTATTCTTTTACGGGTGCTGATATAGATTATACGACCACTAAAACGTTTCAAGTAAATTATTTTAAAAACAACGCCCCTATTGTAGAGCCAGGAATCGATAGAGATTTTACGTTGAAATTACAAGACCTTATACTAAATCAAACTAATTTAGATTTGGTAAACAGTAGTGGTGATTTAATTTTTGAAGGTGAAATTGTAGAATATTACATTGCACCTATTACTGCAACTGCAGAAATTACCGCAGCACAAAACAGATTGACAATTATCATTAATGTTCGTTTTTACAATACAAAAGAAGAATTAAAAGATTTTGATCAACGATTTAGATTTTATTACGATTACCCAGGAAGTTCACAATTGGTAGGATCAGAAAAAGACGAAGCAGTTAATGTTATTTTTGAAAGAATAACACAAGATATATTTAATACTTCATTAGCAAATTGGTAGCTAATAATTAAGCCCCTTTTTAGGGGAACTATGAATACAAAAACCTATACATATCTTCTTGCAAATCCGCAAAACATAAGCCAAGAGCATCAAGGTGAATTATCTGATGTTATTGAAGAACACCCTTATTTTCAATCTGCGAGAGCATTGCAATTAAAAGGATTGAAAAATTCGAATAACTATCTATACAATGACTCTTTAAAACTAACCGCTGCTTATACTACAGACAGAAATATTCTTTTTGAATACATCACCTCTGATCATTTTATCCAAAATGAAATATCGGAACTTATTCAGCAACATGACGAATCTGTTATTGAAATGGAAGTTGTTGCAGAGAATATTTCGGAACAAGTAAGTGTCGAAATTGACAATCAAATTAAAGTAGAATTAAAAAAAGCAGAGGCTATATTAAACCCAGATTTATTTCATAGAAAAGAAGATTATATTAAAGGAATGATGGAAGCAAATGAACTGGAAACTAATCCTTTTATTAAAGAAACACTAGGAAATAAATTAGAAGAAAATCAGCCTTTAGACTTTACAAAAGAAGATGGACATTCTTTTTCTGAATGGTTAAAATTAACTTCGGCAACACCCATCATTCGAGAAGAAATTAAAGAAACTCCTTCAATAAATAAGCAGAATTTTGACTTGATTGATAAGTTTATTCAAGATAAACCTAAGATAAAACAAGGACTAAACACATCTAACGTTGATGCTAATAAGGAAGCGCAAGAAAATCTTGCAAGCCAATATTCACAGACTCCTGAAGCACTAATGACCGAAACTTTAGCCAAGGTTTATTTACAGCAAAAGAACTTTAAAAAAGCATTGCAAGCATATCATATTTTAAGTTTGAAATATCCCGAAAAAAGTGGTTACTTTGCAGACCAAATTCGAGCAATAAATAAACAGATTAATATAAAAGACTCATGAGCACGTTTACAATATTCATAGGACTAATAATTTTTATAGCATTTTTATTAATAGTAGTAATTATGGTGCAAAATCCTAAAGGAGGTGGATTATCTTCCTCTTTTGGAGGTGGTGGAACACAACAATTAGGAGGAGTTCAAAAAACAACAGATTTCTTAGATAAAAGTACTTGGACTTTAGCCACTTTATTATTAGCATTAATATTACTTTCTAACATCTCAATTATGGGAGGTCCTGGAAACGCTGGTTCTAAAGCTTTCGACGAAAATGCTATAGAAAACGCCTTAGCACCAGTAGATGCTTCGCCACAAAAAACAACCGAAGATAGTAACTAGTACTATTTTACATAAAATATAAAAATGCCAGCTTATGACAAGCTGGCATTTTTTATGGGTACTTGTCACTTATTTTCAAGTGGCATACTTTTAGCGTATAGACTATTATAATTATAACTAACAAAAAAACACTGATAATGGCATTAAAAATTCAACCTCTTTCAGATAGAGTTTTAGTAGAACCTCAAGAAGCGGAAACAAAAACTGCTTCAGGATTATACATCCCAGATTCTGCAAAAGAAAAACCACAACAAGGTAAAGTTGTTGCGGTAGGAAAAGGAAAAAAAGATCACGACATGACAGTAAAAGTTGGCGACCTTGTCCTTTACGGAAAATATTCAGGAAGTGAGTTAAAACATGAAGGTAGCGATTACCTTATTATGCGAGAAGAAGATATTCTAGCAATTATTTAATTAAAGTTTAATCAAAAAGACTTCCAATTTCTTGGAAATATAAAAATTAAAGATTTTTAAAATGGCAAAAGACATAAAATTTGATATTGAAGCACGTGATAGTATAAAACGTGGAGTTAATGCATTAGCAGATGCAGTAAAAGTAACTTTAGGACCTAGAGGACGTAATGTAATTATTGGAAAGTCATTTGGTGGGCCTCAAATTACCAAGGATGGTGTAACGGTAGCAAAAGAAATTGAGTTAGAAGATCCTCTTGAAAATATGGGAGCTCAAATGGTAAAAGAAGTTGCTTCAAAAACCAATGATTTAGCTGGAGATGGTACTACTACCGCTACAGTTTTAGCGCAAGCTATCGTTAAAGAAGGTTTAAAAAATGTTGCTGCAGGTGCAAACCCGATGGACTTAAAAGCCGGAATCGACAAAGCAGTTGCTGCGATTACCGCCAATTTAAACAAGCAAGCTAAAAAAGTAAATAACTCTTCAGGTATGATTAAGCAAGTTGCATCTATATCTGCCAATAACGACGGATTAATTGGTAACCTAATTTCTGAAGCATTTGGAAAAGTAGGTAAAGAAGGAGTGATTACTGTTGAAGAATCTAAAGGAACTGAAACGCATGTGGACGTTGTTGAAGGAATGCAATTTGACCGGGGTTACTTATCTCCTTATTTTGTAACAGATAGTGAGAAAATGCAAACTGAAATGGAGAACCCAATGATTCTTCTTTATGATAAAAAAGTTTCTACAATGAAGGATTTACTTCCTATTTTGGAGCCAGTTGCTCAACAGGGAAAATCCTTATTAATTATCGCTGAAGACGTTGATGGTGAAGCATTAGCTACCTTAGTCGTTAATAAATTAAGAGGTTCTTTAAAAATTGCCGCTGTTAAAGCACCAGGGTTTGGTGATCGACGTAAAGCAATGTTAGAAGATATTGCTATTTTAACTGGAGGAACTGTGATCTCTGAAGAGTTAGGTTTTACATTGGAGAATGCAACTTTAGAGATGTTAGGAACTGCTGAAACGGTAACTATCGATAAAGACAATACAACGATTGTAAAAGGTGCAGGAAACAAGAATGACATTAAAGCTCGAGTAAATCAAATAAAAGCTCAAATTGAAACTACTACAAGCGATTATGATAAAGAGAAACTTCAAGAAAGACTTGCTAAATTAGCTGGTGGAGTTGCTGTTTTATACGTAGGTGCAGCTTCTGAAGTAGAAATGAAAGAAAAGAAAGACCGTGTAGACGATGCATTAAATGCAACACGTGCTGCTGTAGAAGAAGGAATTGTAGCTGGAGGTGGTGTTGCATTAGTTAGAGCAATATCAGTTTTAGAAAAATTAAATGCCGATAGTCTTGATGAAAAAACTGGAATCAATATTGTAGCAAAAGCTATTGAATCACCTTTACGTACAATAGTTGAAAATGCTGGTGGAGAAGGATCCGTTGTTATTAATAAAGTGCTGGAAGGAAAAAATAACTTTGGTTACGACGCTAAAGCAGATAAATATGTAGATATGCTGAAAGCTGGAATTATCGATCCTAAAAAAGTAACTCGTGTAGCCTTAGAAAATGCAGCTTCAGTTGCTGGAATGATATTAACTACCGAATGTGCTTTAGTAGACATTAAAGAAGATACGCCTGCTATGCCTCCTATGGGCGGTGGCGGAATGCCAGGAATGATGTAGCTTCGACAGGCTCAGCTACCTAATAGAAACAGATAAAGGTAGTTTGATACAGAAGGTGATTAAGGATTAATAAAAAAATGGCTGTCTAACTTAGTGTTAGACAGCCATTTAATTTAAGCTTATAAAAACATTAATTCTCGTGATCTTCTTTAATATCATCACTTCTATATTTACAACAAGGATGCACCGAAGCATAGGCTTCATCGGTAGCTATTATCTCTACAGTATCATGACCTACTGCTGCAATTCCTTCTTGAATTTGGATTAAATCTGTTTTACGTTCATCATAAACAAGATTTAACTCATGAGTTTCTAAATTCCAAACAGCAGATTTTACTCCTTTGGTTTTAATGGATGCTTTTTCAATTCGATCTTTACACATTAAACAAACTCCGTCTACTTCAATAGTTGCTTTTGCATTTTTATTTTGTGCACTAATGGTAATTCCTATACATAAAAATAGTCCCAATAAAATTATTCTTTTCATTTTCATTTTTTTTTAATTTATTTTATAACGTAATCCTGCGTAAAAACTAACTCCAAAAATTGGACCGTATACAAAGGTAGTATCAAAAGTATCCTCAAAAGGATTTTCACTATTTAATATTGGATCCGATTGTTTTTCGTTTGTTAAATTTTCTCCTCCCAAATATAACTCAAAAGAAGTAGAAAATACTTTTGTGATTTGAGCATTTAAAGTAGCTACTGTTGGAGTTTTTTCAGGTAATTTATATGCTATTGGGTTTCCGTAAGTTGAAGAAAAACGTTGTTCTCCTAGCCAATTAAAGGTGGTATCAAACTTCCATTGCGCACCTTTATCTTTTATTTTTGTTTCATATGAAACATTCGAAAAAAATCGATCTTTTGGGATTAAAGGATTGTCTAATTTTCCAGCACTGTAACTATAATCTGTTTTTACATCGTACAATTTGTATGCTGTTCTAAAGTCTAAGCCTTCAGTAATTTGCATGCTTAATTCTACCTGAAAACTAGTTGCATAACTTTCTCCCTTTAAATTATAAAAATTCACTTCCCGTGGATTCTCCCAATCTACTACAATTTGATTTACAAAATCGGTTCGGTAATAATCAAAAGTTACTTCAGACTTTTTTCCAAAAACAGTAAATTTTTGTGAGAATGAAGCTCCATAATTCCAAGCGATTTCAGGATCCAAACCATAAACACTTCCATTGGTATCCAAAATATTAATTGCTCTAGAAGATGCAAACATTTTTTGATTTTCAGTAAAAATATTAGCGCTTCTTTTACCCCTTCCCGCAGAAATTCTAAATGCTGAATCATCCCAAGGACTATATCTTACATGTATTCTTGGAGTTAAAAAAGTTCCCAATAAATTATCAGTATCAATTCGCAATCCAGCTGTAAGATTTAAATCACCTAAATTATCATATGAGTATTCAAAAAAGGCTCCTAATGAGTTTTCAGTACGTTGATATACAGTTGTATTTACGAGTTCATTATAGTCATCATAGGTTGCGCTAATACCTGTTTTAAACTTGTTTCTAGAATCACCAATAATCGAATTAAAAATAGCATTGGCATACATACTGTTGTGAGTAATATTATATACATTGAACCCAAAATAAGACTCTTGAACATGATTGATATATGCCGCTTGAACTCCCATGCTTTGGTAAGGAATTTCAGGATTTACATAACCAAATTTTGCGGAAGCTTCAAAACGCCTTGTATCAATTTCACTACCCCAATAATTGGTAGTAAACTTATCTATTTCAGGATCAAAATCTACTTGACCCGTTTGTTTTTCATCATTTAAAAACTTAATATTTATAAAACTTACGAGGCCTTTTTCATTATTGGTATACTGCCAACGGTTCATCAAATTTAGTTGTTGTTGTAATGGCATGTCTAAAAATGAATCTTCATTTTTATCAAATTTTCGATTTCTTAAATTCCCATGCACATAAAGTCCAGTATCCCATTTATCTGAAATTTTGGTATTTAAATGAGTATTTAATTCCATTCGTCCATTTGCATTGCCATAAACATTGACAAATAATCGATCGTCATTTGAAGGTTTTTGAAGCTCTGCATTAATTTGTCCAGCAATACTTTCAAATCCATTTACAACACTTCCCGCTCCTTTGGTAATCTGAATACTCGCTACCCACGTACCTGGAATAAAACTCAGTCCATAAGCTTGTGAAGCTCCTCTAATGGAAGGGATGTTTTCGGTAGTTATTAAAATATACGGACTTGTTAAGCCTAACATTTTAATTTGTCGAGTTCCTGTAATAGCATCAGAAAAATTTACATCGATGGAAGGATTGGTTTCAAAACTTTCAGAAAGATTACAGCAAGCAGCTTTTAACAATTCTGAACTACTTACGTTAATTACATTAGTAGCAGATAAAAAAGATCTTGTAGAGGCTTTTTTTCTAGTACTAATTAGCACCTCATCTAACTGCCCTTTGGCTATTAATATATGTTCTATGGGTTTCGTGTTTGAAATTAGTAGTGTATCGTTTTTATAACCTACATAACTAAATACAAGTTTTTTATATTCCTTTTTGTAAGGTATTTTAAAAAATCCATTTAAGTCTGTGATCGCTCCCACAGAAGCATTTAACCAAAAGACATTTGCTCCTGCTAAACCAATGGTTTCATTATTTTCATTTTTTTCTAATAGTATCCCTTCTATTTTATTTTGAGAAATGGATAACAATGGTGTTAATAATAGTATAAATAATAGATGTTTCATTTTTTAATTTTTTCTTATAAATAGGTTGAAAATTGAAAACAGCTATTGCTTTCAATAAAACTTAAAAAAAGAAAAATTAAATGGTAAATACTTGATAAAGAACAGGTATGTCTTTACCTATAGGTGGAGGTTTGTAATTTGCATAAAAAAGAAGCGCTTGAGAAGTATCACTTACTTGTTGAAATACAAATATAGAAACGAAACTTGCAATAAAAGGAATATTTATTTTAACATCAATTAATGATAAAGAATAATTATCATCAGTAGCTACATTTTCGTATTTATTTTTACAACAATGGTGATTTTCTTCCTGCATTTCATTATCACACTTTTTTGCATGCATTTTCATACCGCAGCTAAGATTCTTCTCACCTAATGTAATGGTAGAAATAACTTCAAAATCTCCACAAAAATGTTTAGCATAGGTAACACCTGTGCTACTCGCTAATATTAAAATGGTTAGTACTATTGAAATTACTTTTTGCATATGGAGCGAAATTACAACATAAACTTCAAAAAAATCAATTTAACGTTCTTATTTAACTTAAATTTAAATTTTATAATAGCAAAAAAAATGGAATTAAAACATACATAATCAATAATTTAATGAAAAAATACTGACTATAAAACAGTGCGATTAAATTTTTATAACCTGAATAAAAAAACAGGAAACACAAAATACAACATGTAAAATTGAAGATAATTTTGCAACACTCTTAATTTAAAAAATATCCAAATTAATGCTAGAGAAATAATTGTATTGAATTTATATCTTAAAAAATAGCAGCTCTTTTATTAACTTTGCTTTTCAATATTTTTTGATGCACTATAAAAATCTTCAATATAAAATTAAAGAAATTATAAATCATGATAATTTAACCATCAACAATCGTCTTGTTGCAGTTTGTGAATTTCTTCAAAACAATATTGATTATTATGATTGGGTAGGATTTTACTTCGCCAATCATGAAGAAAAAACCTTGCATTTAAAAGCCTTTGCTGGCGAACCAACAAATCATAGGGTTATCCCTTTTGGAAAAGGTATTTGTGGTCAAGTAGCAGTCTCTAATCAAAATTTTATAGTGGAAGATGTAAAAGCACAGGATAACTATATTGCCTGTAGCATTCATGTAAAAGCTGAAATTGTAATTCCTTTATTTAAAGATGGAATTAATATAGGTCAAATAGATGTTGATTCTAATTCCGCTGCTCCTTTTTCAAAAAAAGACGAACGTTTTTTAGAATGGATTAATGAACAAGTAGTTACGATTCTTTAATTGTTCAAAAACTAAATCTGTATTACATTCCGGTTCTTATCGCTTCAACTGGATCTAGTTTTGATGCTGAAATGGCTGGAATAATACCTGCAATGAGTCCAATAATTGCGGATATTGCAGTTCCTATAAACATGTTCCAAGGAGATAATACAAAATTAAAATCACCGGTAAATGTAGATGCAAAAATCGACACCATAAAAACCAATATCAATCCAATTAATCCTCCAATCACCGAAAGGATAACTGCTTCAAATAAAAACTGAAATAAAATAAACTTATTTTTTGCTCCTAATGACTTTTGTATTCCTATCAAATTGGTTCGTTCCTTCACACTAACAAACATAATATTAGCAATACCAAAACCTCCTACCAATAATGAAAATGCACTAATAACCCATCCAATTCCATTCATGGTCCCCGTAATTCCATCAATTATATCTTTAAAGCCCTCTAAGCGGTTGACAAAGAAATTATCAATATCATCGGGTTTTAATCCTCTTGCCATTCTAATTTTTTGTTTTAATAAAGCGATATAACCCGCATTATCAATTCCGCTTTCTGGTTTTACAATAATTTGTGGAAAAGTAGATTTATTATTGTCTCCAAATATTTTTCTTGCCATATTTACTGGAAAGAAAACCGCAGTATCCTTTGACCCCCCAAATAAGCCGGAACCTTCTTTTTTTAGCACTCCAATTACCACAAATTTTCGCCCATACAGTCGTACTTTTTTACCAAGCGCTATGGTGGAAGGGAATAATGTTTTGGCTATTTCATCCCCAAGAATAATTACAGGAGTTCCGCTATTGGATTCAGATTCGTTAAAAAAACGTCCTTCTGCAATTTTAAGCGCTTCAATATCATAATATTCATAAGTAACAGCGCCAATTTCTACATTAGAAACTGAATTCTCTTCATGCTTTATAGAAGTTGACGGCACATTTAAAGAAAATGAAGCCGCCTCCGTATCCGGCATATACCTACTTATATATTCATATTCATCGTAACTTACATCCGGAAATTGTTGTCGTTTCCAACGAGGAACATCAGAGGGTCCAAAAGAAAAACGCATGACAATAATGGTACTATTATCTAGAGAACTAATGCTATCATCAATTTCCTTTTTAAGAGAATCTACTGCGGCTAAAACGGCTATTATTGAAAAAATACCTATGGTAACTCCTAACAATGACAAAAATGTACGCAGCTTATTATTTTTAAGTGCGTTGATGGCAAAATTGAAACTTTCTTTTAATACACGTAGATATATAAACATCTTTAAAATTTAATATAAACTTCCTTTACATTCAAAGTTTTGAAACATAATTTTTAGCGAAATCCTAATGGTTTTTTTCTGTCAAAAAAGTTTCACTAATATAGGACGTTTTCTATTAACATATGTTACAAGTTTAAGAGGTAATTATGTACTTTTGCAAATGTCTCTTTCAAAGATTAAAACCTATATTTTCCATGAGCAATAAAAAAATCACCTCTGCATTAATTTCTGTTTTTCACAAAGAAGGATTAGAACCTATAGTCAGAAAATTAAACGATCTTGGAGTATCTATCTATTCAACTGGTGGAACTCAAAAGTTTATCAACGATTTAGGAATCGATGTAATACCTGTTGAAGATATAACTGATTACCCTTCCATTTTAGGTGGAAGAGTTAAAACATTGCACCCAAAAATTTTTGGAGGCATTCTAAACAGGCAACATCATGAAAGTGATGTTTCTGAAATGAAAGCTTATAACATTCCGCAATTGGATCTTGTAATTGTAGATTTGTATCCTTTTGAAAAAACAGTTGCTTCGGGTGCAGATGAAGCTGATATTATTGAAAAAATTGATATCGGTGGTATTTCATTAATTAGAGCTGCCGCAAAAAATTTCGCTGATACACTTTGTGTTTCTTCTATGGAAGATTACAAGGAATTATTAAATTTGATTTCAGAAAATAATGGTGAAGTTTCTTTAACAGAAAGAAAACAATTTGCTGCAAAGGCATTTAATGTATCATCACATTATGATACTGCAATTTTTAATTATTTTAATAAAGATCATCGCATTTCTTCTTTAAAAATTAGCGAACCAAATGGCTACGTTTTACGGTACGGTGAAAACCCACATCAAAAAGGGTTTTTCTTTGGAGATTTCGATTCAATATTTAAAAAACTACACGGAAAAGAATTAAGCTATAATAATTTATTAGACGTAGATGCGGCGGTTAACTTGATGGCAGAATTTACTGGAGAAGCTCCTACATTCGCGATTTTAAAACACAACAATGCTTGTGGTATTGCACAACGTGAAACGGTGTATCAAGCTTATGTTGATGCTTTAGCTGGTGATCCTGTTTCTGCATTTGGAGGGATTTTAATTAGTAATGTTGAGATTGATGAAGCTGCATCTGAAGAAATTCATAAATTGTTTTGTGAAGTAGTTATCGCTCCTTCTTTTTCTAAAAATGCTTTAGAAATATTAAAAGGCAAAAAGAATAGAATTCTTTTAATTCAAAAAAATATTAAATTACCAATAACTACAGTTAGAACTTGTTTAAATGGAGTTTTAACACAAGACAAAGACAATTTAACAGATAGTCTTGAAAACTTAACCTATGTAACTAACAATAAACCAACTTCTAACGAGTTAAATGATATGGTATTTGCTTCAAAAATTTGTAAGAATACCAAATCCAATACCATCGTTTTAGTAAAAGACAAACAGTTGTGTGCTAGTGGGACAGGTCAAACATCAAGAGTAGATGCATTAACACAAGCGATTCACAAAGCTTCCTCTTTTGATTTTAATTTAAAGGGATCTGTAATGGCAAGTGATGCATTTTTTCCGTTTCCAGATTGTGTAGAAATTGCAAATAACGCTGGAGTAACGGCTGTAATTCAGCCAGGTGGCTCTATTAAAGATGTATTGAGTATTGATTATTGTAATACTCATTCTATGGCAATGGTATTTAGCGGAATACGACATTTTAAGCATTAATTTTTATTACATTTGTAAAGCATACGTTTAATTTCAATACATCAGTATAACATATGGGATTTTTTGACTTCTTAACTGAGGAAATAGCAATAGATTTAGGCACTGCTAATACTTTAATTATACATAACGACAAAGTTGTAGTTGATGCTCCTTCTATTGTTGCCAGGGATCGCAACACTGGAAAAATAATAGCGGTAGGTACCGAAGCAAATTTAATGCAAGGTAAAACCCATAAAAATATAGAAACCGTAAGGCCTTTAAAAGATGGTGTAATTGCCGATTTTGATGCTAGTGAACAAATGATCAATATGTTCATTAAAGATATTCCAGCACTTAAAAAAAAATGGATCACTCCTTCGTTAAGAATGGTTATTTGTATCCCAAGTGGCATCACTGCTGTAGAAATGCGTGCGGTAAAAGAAAGTGCAGAAAGGGTTAATGGAAAAGAGGTTTATTTAATTCATGAACCTATGGCTGCTGCTATTGGTATTGGAGTTGACATCATGCAACCTAAAGGAAATATGATTGTAGATATAGGTGGAGGAACTACTGAAATCGCAGTTATTGCGCTTGGTGGAATTGTTTGCGATAAATCGGTTAAAATTGCTGGTGATGTTTTTACCAATGATATTATCTATTATATGAGAACTCAACATAACTTATATGTTGGTGAACGTACTGCTGAAAATATTAAAATTCAAATTGGTGCTGCAACTGAAGATTTAGATTTACCACCAGAAGATTTACCAGTTCAAGGACGTGATTTATTAACTGGAAAACCTAAACAAGTACAAACATCTTATAGAGAAATTGCAAAAGCACTAGATAAATCAATTTTAAGAATTGAAGATTCGGTAATGGAAACATTATCGAAAACACCACCAGAATTAGCTGCAGATATTTATAACACCGGGATTTATTTAGCAGGTGGAGGGTCTATGTTAAGAGGACTGGATAAACGTTTGTCTCAAAAAACAGATTTACCAGTTTACATCGCAGAAGATCCTTTAAGAGCTGTCGTTCGAGGGACTGGCATCTGTTTAAAAAACTTAGCAAAATTTAAAAGTGTATTAATTAAATAACAATTGATTGTTATTTAATTAAATGAATAAATAACGCTTATGCAGCAGATTATATTTTTCTTAATTCGGAATAAAAATTTTCTGTTGTTTATTGCTTTGTTTTCTATTTCAATTTTTCTAACGATACAAACTCATTCTTACCATAAAAATAAATTTGTAAACTCATCTAATGCAATCACTGGAGGCATTTATTCTATTAAAAGTTCAATTACCGATTATTTTAATTTAAAAGAAGAAAATAAAATTTTAATAAATGAGAATACTAGGATTAGAAAACAATTAGAATCTTTTAAGAGCAAAGTGGTATATCAAAATATTGATACCAGCTCAATCCTTTCAAAATATTATTTTGTTTCTGCAAAAGTAATTAATAATTCATTTTCAAAAACAAAAAACAAACTTACCATAAATAAAGGTAAACGAGATAGCATACAATTAGATATGGGAGTTATTACCTCCAAAGGAATTGTTGGTATCATAGATAATCTTTCAAATAAATACGCAACTATTCAGTCAATTTTAAATACTAATAGTCAGATAAACGCGAAATTAAAAAATGCAAAACATTTTGGTTCCTTAGTTTGGAATGCGGAAGATCCTAATGTTATTCAATTAATTGACATCCCTAGATTAGCACCTGTAAAAACAGGAGACACTATTGTTACAGGAGGGAGATCTACCATATTTCCCGAAGGGATTTTAATTGGAGTTGTGATCGATTTTGAATTAACTGAAGATGAAAACTCACAGAATTTAAATATTCAATTATTTAATGATATGACGAATTTGGAACATGTGTATATCATTGATAATATAGACACACAAGAGATTATAAACTTAGAAAAAGGATTAGAAAATGTTGAATAACGAAATTTTCATAAATATAATCCGATTTATAGTGTTAGTATTAACACAAGTTTTACTATTAAATCATATCGATTTTTTAGGATATATAAATCCATATATTTATATCTTGTTCATTATAGTTTTCCCTTTTACGGGTAATAAAAGTTTGTTGATTTTTTTAAGTTTTATTCTAGGCTTAACAATTGATTTTTTTTTAGATTCTGGAGGAATCCATGCAGCTGCTTGCGTTTTTATAGCTTATATACGACCACAAGTTTTAAAATATTCATTTGGAATTAGCTACGAATACAATACTATAAAAATGAGTAATACCGATTTTATCAAACAATTTAGCTATGTTGGATCGATGGTATTGTTTAATCACATTGTATTATTTTCATTAGAAATATTTAATACAAATCACTTATTATTATTATTAAAATCAACGCTATTTTCCAGTATCTTTAGTATCATTATCATACTAAGTGCAATTACCATTTTTAGCAAAAAACCAAGGTGAGAAAATACCTATTTCTACTTATTGTTATTAGTACCGGAATTTTAATTTCCACACGACTTTTTTATCTTCAAGTCTACGATACTTCTGCACAAATTTCATCACAGAATAACGCTGTTAAAAAAATATTTGAATTTCCTCAAAGAGGGTTTATTTTTGACAGAAATGGAAAATTATTAGTTTCTAATCAACCGTCCTACGATGTAATGGTAATTCCTAAAAATGTCGAAACTCTAGATCCTAATTTAAAGAAAGAATTTTGTGATTTATTAAAAATAACTTTAGAAGATTATGACAGGATTTTAGAGAAAGCAAGAATTTACTCCCCAAGATTACCTTCTGTTGTGGTAGCTCAATTCACAAAAGAGGAGTACGCTTATCTTTCAGAAAAAATGTGGAAATACAAAGGTTTTTACATTCAAAAAAGAGCTTTACGAGATTATCAAGTATCGAATTCAGCTAATGTTTTTGGTTATATCGCTGAAGTCAATAACAGTATTATCAAAAAAAATCCCTATTACCTAATGGGTGATTTAATTGGTAAATCTGGAGTAGAGATGGAATACGAGGAAGTTTTAAGAGGTAAAAAGGGTGTGAAATACCTACAAATGGATCGTTTCAATAGAGAAATAGGACCCTATAAAGAGGGGATTTACGATACCATACCTATTAATGGAAAAGACATAACACTTACAATTGACGCTGTTCTGCAAGAATATGGCGAGCGGTTATTAATAAATAAAAGAGGAGGTATTGTTGCTTTAGAACCTGCTACTGGAGAAATATTAGCATTAATAACTGCACCCAATTACGACCCTAAATTATTAGTAGGTAGAGAGCGCTCTAAAAATTTTACAAAACTATGGTACGATACTATTTCCAGACCTTTATTTGATCGAGTTTTACAAGGAGAATATCCTCCTGGTTCACCTTTTAAATCTTTAACTGCATTAATAGGTCTGCAAGAGGGAGTTATAAATACTTCCGAAAAAATATCCTGTTATGATGGATATAATTATGGTGGAAAGAAAAAGTTAGGCTGTCACCCTCATAAGTCTCCATTATCAATGGTTGGAGGGATAGAAAATTCCTGTAACACTTATTTTTGTACCGTTTATAGACGAAGCATTGAAAGATATCCAAGTCCACAAGAAGGAATAGATAATTGGAAAAAACATTTAGAGAGTTTTGGATTGGGTAATTATATAGGATATGATTTACCTCCAGGTAAAAAAGGGTTAATTCCTTCTTCAGAATTTTATAATAGATGGTATCAATATCCTAAATACAAATGGTATGCAACAGCGACTATATCAAATGCAATAGGTCAAGGAGAAGTGATTTTAACCCCTATGCAAATGGTTAATTTTACCGCCGCTATTGCAAATAAAGGTTGGTATTACAAACCGCATATTCTAAAAAAAATAAGCACTATAGATACTATTCCATCAAAATATACCAAACGGTATAATTCTACTATAGATGCTCAATATTTCGAACCTGTTATTAAAGGTATGTTTGATGTTTATAATGAAGGTACTGCAAAGTACATCCAAATTCCTGGTATTGAAATATGTGGAAAAACAGGAACTGCAGAGAATTTCACTAAAATTGATGGCAAAAAAGTGCAACTTACGGATCATTCGATTTTTATTGCATTTGCACCTAAAGACAATCCTAAAATTGCAATAGCTGTGATCGTTGAAAATGGATATTGGGGCTCTCGTTGGGCAGGAAAAATTGCAGGACTTATGATTGAAAAACATTTAAAGGGAGAAATTACTCGAAAAGATATGGAAGCATATGTTTTAAATGGAAGTCTTTTAGAGGAATATGAAAAACCATATTCTGGAAAACCATTTAACATCAATTATTAATGCTAGGATCTAAAGGAAGAAAAATTGATTGGGCAACCATTTTTATATACATAGCATTAGTCAGTATTGGATGGATCAATATTTATTCTGCATCTTATAATACTACCTCAACCATTTTTTTTGATTTCTCACAGATTTATATAAAGCAGTTGATATGGATTAGTTTAAGTTTAATACTTATTCCTTTTATTCTAGGAGTAGAAGCAAAATTCTACGAGCGATTCTCGAGTGTTATTTATATGATCTCATTAATCTCATTAATAGGCTTATTTTTTTTAGGTAAAAATGTAAATGGTGCTACTTCTTGGTATTTTTTAGGGGGATTCAGCATTCAACCGAGTGAATTTGCAAAAGCTGCAACAGCTCTAGCTTTAGCCAAATATGTAAGTGATATACAAACCGATTTAAAATCTTTTAAGGATCAAATTAAATCGTTAATTATCGTGTTTTTACCAGCATTAATAATTATACCTCAACCTGACCCAGGAAGTGCATTAGTTTATGTAGCTCTCATTTTTCCTTTATATAGAGAGGGACTACATTTCATATACTTATTATTGGGCTTTATAATTGCTGCCCTTTTTATAGCAACTTTAGCATTTGGAACTTTGTGGATAGCTATCAGTATATTGATAATTGTAGCGATTATTTATTTTAAAAACAATAAAAACAAACCATCTATTTTTAAATATGGAATTATTGCAGTTGCTTGCATAGGCTTTTCAATTTCTGTAAATTTTATTTTTGAAAATGTTTTAGAACAACGACATAGAGATCGATTTAACATTGTAATGGGCAAGGAAATTGATACCAAAAGTATTGGATATAACACCAACCAAAGCGAAATAGCAATAGGTAGTGGAGGCTGGACAGGCAAAGGATGGCTTCAAGGAACACAAACAAAAGGAAAATTTGTACCAGAACAGGATACCGATTATATATTCAGTACCGTTGGAGAAGAATGGGGTTTTTTAGGCAGTATTGGCGTTGTTATTCTTTTTATGGCATTAATTGTTAGGCTATTGATTTTAGCAGAAAGGCAAAAGTCACAATTTAGTCGAGTCTATGGCTACAGTGTTTCTGCTATATTGTTTTTTCATTTTTTTATAAATATTGGAATGGTCTCTGGACTATTACCAACTATTGGGATACCATTGCCTTTTTTTAGTTATGGTGGCTCAGGTTTATGGGGTTTTACAATTCTGCTATTTATATTTATTAGACTAGATGCTTCTAATTATATTAACCGTTAGGACCTATCAAGGTATAGGATTAGAAAACCAATAATAACTAAATATAAATATGTTCTAAATTCATAAAAGTTTATGAAGCCGTTTTAACATCCATTGCATCTCTTAAAGCGTTGCCTATCAAAACAAATGCAGTAACTAAACTCATAATTGCAATTCCGGGAATCACAGCTAGATAAGGTTTTCCTAAAATTATATAAGAATAATGGTCCTTAATAATACCTCCCCAACTTGGCATTGGAGGTTGAACACCAATACCCAAAAAGCTAAGTCCGCTTTCAATTAAAATAGCTCCTGCAAAATTAGCTGCAGAAATAATAATTACTGGTGCCATACTATTAGGCAATATATGTTTTGTTATGATTCTAAAATTATTAAAACCTAAAGCTCTAGCGGCAGTTACATATTGCATTTGTTTTACACCCATAACTTGTCCTCTAACCACACGAGCCACTTCAACCCACATTGTAAGACCTACAGCGACAAAAACCTGCCAAAAACCTTTTCCTAAGGCAAGCGTAATTGCTATTACTAAGAGTAAAGTAGGGATAGACCACGTTACATTAATCAACCACATAATTACAGCATCTACTTTTCCTCCAAAATAACCTGCAATAGCACCCATAGTAACACCAATGATCAAAGAAATAAAAACCGACACAAAACCTATGGCTAAAGAAACACGAATACCAATAAGCATCCTACTTAGAAGATCTCTACCATATTTATCGGTCCCTAATGTGAATTTTTTTTCTGAAATATATAATGCTGCAACCTCATTTATAGTTCTTGCTTTCGGAAATAAGGAAAGGTTAAATTCTTTTTCTAGACCTTGATTTTCATCATTATTGTATTCAATAATTTTCAATGTGTTATTGACAATACTAAAATTAGAAATAGGAATTTCAGTAGCGGCACTATGCTTTCCGAAAAACAATGCTGAAATGAAATTATTTTTATTTTCAGCCGAAGGAATTCTAAGCATTTCTACTTTAAAACCTGGCGACTTAGAATGGATAGATAAATGCATTTGATTTGCATTTTTCGAATTATCAGGCGCTAACACATAAGCGAACAAAGCAACTAAAATACCCAGGCATAAAAAGATTAAACTAAAAACTCCCCAACTGTTTTTTTTAAACTTCTGAAACGTTAATTTTGTTAAAGATATTGATGTATTTTTCACATGCTAATTTAGTCATTAATATATAAAATATTAGTTTTTAATAGTAGCTACATTCGCTCTTTTAATAGTGCTTATTTTAAGATCTTCTAATACATTTACAGCCTCTTCTACATAAACATCTTTAGCTAAACTTTTATGCCATCTTTTTCTTTTTTCAGTAAGGGTTGTATCTTGTTTCATCAATTTTATTTCATAAGGAAGAGATTCATAACTTAGTTTATTGTGGTATTCATCTATTGGATCAAACTTTTTAGTTTCTTCTATCCTACTTTCAAAATCTCTCTTATAATCATTATAATTTAAAGTTGCTGTTGTTATGTCTCGACGGATTTTAATCCATTTTGCATTTTCATCTATCAATCGCAGTTGTTCACTGTTTTTAATTCTCTCATTACTATTTTTAATAGTTTTTTCATAATCGATATACCCATTCCAAACTTCATAATCTGCTGCTGCTATTTTGTCATAAGGCAAAGGATTGTCATAATCACGTTCTCCTATATCTATATAGCTATAACGATCTGGAATCACCACATCACTTTTAACTCCTTCTAATTGTGTAGATCCACCATTTACACGGTAAAACTTTTGGGTAGTTAACTTTAAAGATCCCATATCACCCATGTCATTTTTACGTAGCCATTGATTTAAATCTAATAAATTTTGAACTGTTCCTTTTCCATAAGTTTGTATAGATCCAATGACAATAGCACGTTTATAATCTTGCATAGCAGCTGCTAATATTTCGGAAGCAGAAGCTGAAAGTTCATTTACCAATATTACTAAAGGTCCATCCCAAACAATTTCATCATCCTTGTCTTTTAAAACTTCTTTTTTACTGCCTGAAGAACCTACTTGCACTATAGGTCCATCTTTGATAAAAAGTCCAGCCATGTCTACAGCTGTTCTAAGAGATCCCCCTCCGTTACTTCTTAGGTCAATTATTAAACCGTCCATTCCTTCTTTTTTCAAACGAACTATTTCTTTTCTAACATCACTTGCAGCATTTCGCTCTTTATAATTTTCCATATCAAAATAGAATTGAGGAAGATTTATGAGTCCAAATTTCTTGTCATCTTTCTTAATTAATGTAGATTTTGCATAAGTTTCTTCAAGTTCTACAACATCTCTCATAATAGTTTCATCTTCTATAGAACCATCAACTCTTTTTATGGTTAATATCACTTTTGTTCCTTTTGGACCTTTTATTAATTTAACGGCATCATTCAATCGCATTCCTACGACACTTACCGCTTCTTTTTCATCCTCTTGCCTTACCTTCATTATTAAATCTCCTACTTCTACATGTTCACCACGCCAAGCTGGTCCTCCGCTTATGACATCCACAATCTTTATATAATCGTTTTTCTTTTGCAATCTAGCTCCTATTCCTTCTAGCTTTCCAGACATCGCCAACTCGAAACGGTCCCTATCTGTTGGTGCAAAATAGTTGGTATGAGGATCAAAGTCAGCTACGATCACATTAAGAAAAATAGCAAAATAATCTTTACGCTCTAATTCATTTATAAAATCAAAATATTCATCCAATGATTTTTTAGAACTTTCTCTAGCTTCTGTTTCTAATTCAGCTAAACTTTTAGGTTCTTTTAACTCAACATCTTTATTGTTTTTATCAAAAACTTTCTCTTTATCATCTTTCACTAAGTCACCATTTTCTTTAATTAAATCGAAATAATTAGAAATTGTTGTAAACTTTAATTGTTTTCTCCAACGATCTTTAAGTTCTTTTTTATTTTTTGGATAGCTAACATCTTCATAATCTAAATTTATTGATTCGTCTATTGCATAATCAAAAGGTTCCTCTAAAAGTTTAGGATATATTTTTTCTACTTCCAAAATTCTTTCTGAAAGACGACCATACACCAAATTATAAAATGTTATATCTTTTACTTTTATTTGATCATCAATATCAAATTCATATTGACTAAATTCTTCCAGATCTGAAACTAGAAAATATCGTTTTAATGGGTCAACGGCATCAATAAAGTTTTTATAAATATTTTTTGAAAAATTATCATCCATATCTTTAGGACTGTAATGCCCTTTCCCTAATACAAATGTGATTAAATCTATTAGCAACTTGTCTTTATCTGGATCGTTAAACTCCTTAGTAGTAAAACTGCAAGAAGCAACTGCAACAAAAACAGCAAGAAGTAAAACTTTAAAATTCTTTTTCATAATTTTCATATTCCTAATTTTTATTATCGACTAATTTATATAAAATATCGTGCCAATTTGCTAGATTGTATACTAATTTTTTGTTAAAGCAAATTCATAACGACATAAGATTTCAATTTACTACATCTGAAATAATTATTATGTATTTTAGCTTTAGTTTTAAAACCTTACTATGCCTTCAAAAAAGCCTCTAATACTTGTGACAAATGATGATGGAATACATGCTCCAGGTATTCGATTTCTAATTAAAATCATGAATACTTTTGGAGACGTTGTTGTTGTTGCGCCAGACACACCTCAAAGCGGAATGGGACATGCTATTACTATAAACGATACGCTTTATTGTGAAGCTATTAAAGTGACTAAAGAGGAGCCACAAAAGGAATATAGTTGTAGTGGAACTCCTGTTGATTGTGTGAAAATTGCAGTTAATGAGATTTTAAAGAGAAAACCAGATTTATGTGTAAGCGGTATTAATCATGGCAGTAATTCCTCCATTAATGTAATTTATAGTGGAACGATGAGTGCAGCTGTTGAAGCAGGAACTCAAGGAATACCAGCCATTGGATTTTCATTATTGAATTACGCTCTAGAAGCCGATTTTAAACCTTCCGAAAAATTTATCAAAAGTATCGTTTCAAAATGTTTATCTAACAAAATGCCTAATGGTGTAGTTTTGAATGTTAATATTCCTAAGCTTTCAGAAAATAAAATAAAAGGAATAAAGATATGCAGGCAAGCGAATGGTCATTGGGAAGAAAAATTTGATAAAAGAACCAACCCACTTGGCATGGATTATTATTGGCTTACTGGTACATTTGTCAATAATGATAAGGGAGAAGACACTGATGAATGGGCGCTCGAAAACGGTTATGTATCAGTAACGCCTACACAATACGATTTAACAGCACATCACGCAATAAAAGACATAAACAATTGGGAACTTTAAAAAAAGAAGTATTTATTGGTTTGATTATTGGACTTCTTGCTAATATCGCAGGCAGTTATTTATATATTTATTTTTTTTCAACTTATAATTTAGAAGAAACAATTCAACATGCTTTAGCAAAAGATGTATTAGGAAATATCATCGCATTAGGTGCTCTTTTAAATTTATTTGTTTTCTTTATTTTTATTAAAAAAAATCAAATTTATAGAGCAAGAGGTGTTGTGCTTGCTACAGTGATTAGTGCATTAATTATACTTATTGCCAAATTTTATTAATATGAAACGAGTATGTTACCATTTTTTAAGCTCAAAGAAATGACTAATAGTGAACTGCATGTGACCATAAAAAAGCAATAAATACAAACACATGAAATATTATATCATAGCTGGAGAAGCTTCAGGTGATTTACACGGAGCTAATTTAATGAAAGCGCTTTATCAACAAGATAAAGAAGCCACCATTCATTATTGGGGAGGTGATTTAATGCAACAAGTTGGAGGAACTTTAGTGAAGCACTACCGCGATTTGGCTTTTATGGGTTTTATTGAAGTAGTGTTCAATTTAAGAACCATTCTTAAAAACATTACTTTATGTAAAAAAGACATCGCTGCGTTTCAACCCGATGTACTAATATTTATAGATTACCCTGGGTTTAACATGCGCATCGCTAAATGGGCTAAGATAAAAGGAATTAAGACTCACTATTATATTTCACCTCAAATTTGGGCTTGGAAAGAAGGTCGAATTAAAGATATAAAACGAGATGTTGATGCCATGTATGTGATCTTGCCATTTGAAAAACCTTTCTATGAAGACAAACATCAATTTCCTGTACATTTTGTTGGACATCCATTAATTGATGAAATTGCAAATAGAGAACAAGCTGATGCTATTACTTTTAGAAAAGAAAACGGTCTGGACCAACGACCAATTATAGCCATACTTCCTGGCAGCAGAAAACAGGAAATTTCAAAAATGCTAGAAGTAATGTTAAGTATCGTTGGAGATTTTAAAGATTATCAATTTGTAATAGCTGGCGCTCCAAGTCAAGATGAAAGTTTTTATCAAACCTTTATTAAAACCCCAAACGTTCATTTATTACTAAATAAAACCTATGATTTATTAAGTCTTTCTTATGCTGCCTTGGTTACTTCTGGAACCGCTACTTTAGAAACTGCTTTGTTTAAAGTTCCGCAAGTGGTTTGTTATAAAGGAAACCAAATCTCCTATGAAATTGCAAAACGAATTATAAAATTAAAATACATTTCTTTGGTAAATCTGATTTTGGATAACGAAGTAGTAACCGAATTAATACAATCTGATTTTAATAAAAAGCGACTTAAAGAAGAACTCTCTAAAATTTTAATTGAATCCAATAGAGCAGCTTTATTTATAGCCTATTATGATTTAGAAAAAAAATTAGGAGGTATTGGAGCAAGTAAAAAAACTGCTCAACTAATTGTCGAAGCTGCAAAAAAATAAAAATTACAAATAACTCTTTTTTAATTACACTACTACATACTTAAAATTCAGTATCAACTCCTTAGTTTGAAAATATACTAGAGGAGTTTTGTAGCTTTCTAATTGATTCCAAAAAAAATATAGTATATTTATAACACTCCTCAATTATTTTTAAGTGATCCTTAATTTTAATTGAAATGAAATTTATAAATTTTTCTGTAATAAAATTTGCTTTCTTTTTAACGGCAGGTATTATAATTGCTCACTTTTACCCAAACATATTATACTTTTATTTAGCTATATCATTATATATAGGTCTTTTAATAATAGGGTTTATTAGTAAAGAACACTTGTTTCAAACTATCTATTTTGGTATTATCACCTATGCTTGTATTTTCTTATTAGGCGCTATAACCTATCAAATTAATCTACCAGAATTTCAAAATAATCATTATTCTCAAAATGATTCAATGGATTTAAAAGAAAACATTCTTCAATTAAAAATAAAAGAAGTATTAAAAAGCGACACTTATAATTCAAAATATATTGCTAGGGTTATTGCCATTAACAACAACTATTTTGATGGAAAAATACTCTTAAATATTAAAAGAGATTCTTTTGAAAAAAAATTTAATATTGATGACCTATTATTAATTTCTTCAAAACTTAAAAAAATTTCTGTTCCATTAAACCCTTATCAATTTGATTATTCCGCCTATATGAAATCACTGGGAATTTATGACCAGGTTCACAGTAGTCAACGAACTATTTTAAATCAATCAAAAGGCAATCCAACATTACGTGGACAGGCAGATAAGGTTAGGAGTTACCTTATACAAAAACTAAAAAAAAGCCCATTAACTCCCAATGTAATAGCGATCGTGCAAGCATTAATTCTTGGTCAAAAAAAAGACATCAACAAACAACTCTATAATGACTATGCAGCTGCGGGAGCTATACATATTTTAGCCGTTTCAGGTCTTCATATAGGAATTATATACTTTATGCTAATAGCACTTTTAAGGCCTTTAAAAATCCTGTTTAAAAGTGAGTTACTTATTTCTATTGTAATTGTTTTGTGTCTATGGGGATTTGCCTTTTTAACAGGTTTATCACCTTCCGTAATAAGAGCGGTAACGATGTTTTCATTTTTTGCCTTTGCAAAAGCCATCAATCGGGAAACAAATGCAATTAACACGCTATTCCTTTCTTATTTTATATTACTTATTATTAATCCCTTATGGTTGTTTTACGTAGGTTTTCAACTAAGTTATTTAGCGGTTTTCTTTATCTTGTGGTTGTTACCATTATTTAATAAAATCTATTACCCTAAAAATTATTTTGTTAAGAAAATCTGGGGCATTTTTACAGTAACACTGGCTGCTCAACTAGGGATCATTCCATTAAGTATTTATTATTTTCATCAATTTCCTGGATTGTTTTTTATTACCAATTTAATCATCTTACCTTTTTTAGGAATATTATTAGGGGGCGGGATTATTTTGATCTTTTTATCATTGTTAAATATACTTCCAGAGTGGTTTGCCTTATCCTATAACTTTTTAATAAAATTGATGAATTCTTGTATTCATGTAATTGCAAATCAAAAATTATTCTTGTTCGAAAACATAACTTTTAGCCTATATAAAGTCTTTGCAAGTTATTTACTTATTATTTCTATCATACTATTTTGGAACTACCAAAACCGAAAAAGCACTCTTTTTTTTGTAGTTGGTCTCTCTATTTTATTTAGTGTTTCTATTTTTGATAACTATTCAAATTCTAAAAATGAATTAATTGTATTTCATAACAACAGACAAAGTATTGTTGCTAATAAAAATGGTTCTATTTTACATTTATATAAATCTGATGCTATTTTAAATATCAGTAATTCATATCCTATTAAAGCTTATAAAATAGCCAAGGGAATAAATGAATATTCAGAAATAAAAACTCCACAGGTATTTAGATACCATGAGAAATTAATTTTAGTATTAGATAGTTTAGGGGTATATCCAAGGAATCATAAAATCGATATTGTGCTATTAACGAATAGCCCAAAAATTAATTTAATTCGGATGCTAGATAGTCTTCAACCTAAACTAATTATTGTAGATGGAAATAACTACAAATCATATGTGAATCGTTGGAAAAAAAGCTGTAATGAAAAGAATATTTCTTTCCATTTTACTGGAACAGATGGAGCTTATATTTTAAAATAATAAATACTGAAAAAAGAAACAAGACCGCTACACTGATAGAAAAAAGAATTAAGACTTGTTTATAGACAAAAACAATCATCCCGAAACTGAATAAAAAAGTTTTAAACATTTTAAGCTAAAACTATTTAAAAGTACTTTTAAAATTCTTTTGATATTCTTGCCATGACTCACTAGTTGTTAGCTTTTTATAATCATCATTGGCGATCATCTTTAAATACAACTCTAGTTGTTTGGGAGTTTTATAACCAACTACAGGTTGAATTAAATCGCCATTTTCTGCAAAAAAAACAATCGTAGGATAGCCTGAAATTTTTAATGCATTTGCTAAAAAGTGCTGTGAATTTCTACCTTTTCTTCCTTCTTGATAGTTTGGATTGGTATAGTTAAAATCTTGATACATGATCTCTTCGGTACCTTCTGCGTTAAACTTAACTGAATAATAATTTTCGTTTACAAATTTGATAACATCTTTATTTCCAAAAGTATTTTTATCCAATAATTTACAAGGACCACACCAATCGGTATATACATCCATAAATATTTTCTTTGGCGTTTTTTTTTGAGCTTCTAAAGCATCATTCATAGACATCCACTGAATTTTATTTTGGGCATATAACTGAAGGCTTCCGGAGAATATAAAAGCAATAAGTAATAAATTTTTCATATTTAAATATATTATAAGCCTTCCATTTTTTTTTAAAACGCCCCAAAAGGGGCGTTTATTGTTATTTATTTCGGCATTTTTTTTAATTACCTAACTCCATGCATTAATTTTTTAACTATTGGTGTTAAGCTCATAACAATTAGACCTGCAAGTATCGGTATAAATGTAAATAATAAAAAGAATGTGCTCATGGAATATTCCGAAGTAATAGTGTCAATCATTCCACCCATAGAACCAGCTGCTTTATTACCAAGTCCAATAGCTATATACCAAAGACCAAACATCATACCAATTTTTGTAGCTGGAACTAATTTAGAAACATACGATAATCCAACAGGAGATAAACTAAGCTCCCCTAATGTATGCAATAAATATGCTAAAATTAACCAAATTACACTAACAGATGCTGTTTGTGCACCTTGAGGAATACTTGCAGATCCGTAGGCTAATATTCCAAAACCTAATCCTAGTAATATTAATCCTACCCCAAATTTAACTGTTGCAGGTGGATTGAATTTACTTTCCCATATTTTAGAAAATAAAGGAGCAAAAGCAATGATGTAAAATGAATTTAAAATACCAAACCATGAAGCTGGAATTTCTGTTGATTCTTCATTAAATTGAGTATATAACATCCATAAAACTAAAACCCATATGATAAGGAAACTCAATCCTAAAAATGTATTTGATAAGGCATATTTTTTAAATGTAATTTTAAATAGCTGCAACAATACATAGGTAATAATTATTAATGGAACTACAGTAAGTAATGTATTTGCAATTCTAAATATAAATGCAGAATCACCTTCTAATACTCTATTCGTATAATCTGCAGCAAAAATAGTCATCGATCCACCTGCCTGCTCAAAAGCAGCCCAAAAGAAAACAGTGAAAATAGCCAAAATACCAACTACTGTATACCTGTCACGTTGTACTTTATTTGATACTACTTTAGCTACGGCTTCCTCTTTTGTGTCTTCAACAGCGTCCGGTATATCTTCTTTTTTTGTAGGCGGTAAACCTACATTTCCAAAAATTCCTTGAGCAAACCAAAATTGCAACATTCCTAAAAACATAAAGACTCCAGCTAAACCAAACCCCCAGTGCCATCCAACTGTTTCACCAATATAACCACATAGCATAATACCTAAAAAAGCTCCTGCATTTACACCCATATAAAATATGGTAAAAGCTCCATCTTTTTTACCCTGAGCATTGATGTATACACCGTTAATAATTGAAGTAATATTCGGCTTAAATAAACCATTACCAGCTACCAAACAACCGATTCCTAAATATAAACTCCAAGGCGTATCCATTGCCATAGAAGCATGACCTAATGTCATAATTAAAGCACCAAGAGCCACAGCATATCTGTATCCCATAAACTTATCAGCTATTAAACCTCCTAATATTGGAGAAAAATACACCAACATAGTATAGGTACCGTATAGACCTAGAGCTTCTTCTCTAGACCAAGCCCATCCGCCGTCTAATAAAGCAGAAGTTAAAAACAACACCAATAAAGCGCGCATTCCATAATAAGAAAAACGTTCCCACATTTCGGTAAAAAACAAAACGAACAATCCACTTGGGTGTCCCATTAATAGTTTTTGATTCATTTCTGAACCTTCAAATTTAAACTTCGCTACATCCATTTAATTTAATTTTAAAATTTATGTTAGTAATAATAGCATAACAAAAGTCAGGCTAAATTTATTATTGTTTATCTGTTAATTCGAATCATAATGTCTAATCTTAGTGCATTTCTATTTCTTCGTCTTCAACTCCATGGGTAAGAACTTCTAATTTTTTTCTTATCATTAACATTAATACTCCAAATATTACACAAAAGACTGCAATCCCGGTAAATATTGCAAAAGCACCAAGACTTTCAGACCATTCTCCTAATAATCCTGCAAGCTTACTTCCAAACCCTGTCATTGCAAAATAAACTCCCATCATGATAGACGCATATTTTACTGGAGCTAATTTTGTAATAAATGACAATGCCACTGGAGACAAGCATAATTCACCAATAGTATGAAACAGATAAGCCAATACTAACCAATACATTGCTGAAGTTCCTGTAGATTCAAGCTGAGCTGTTGCTCCAGTCATAAAAAAGAAACCAGTTCCCATAATTATCAATCCAATAATCATTTTATATAATGAAGTAGATACTTTTCCTTTTAATTTTCTATTTGCCCAATATGTTGCGACTGTAGTCCCAAGAAAAATAATGAACATAGCATTTAATGATTGAAACCAAGTTGCTGGAATTTGCCAACCCATTAACATTCTATCGGTCTTTTCCATGGTAAAAATATTCATTAAGCCCCCAGCTTGTTCAAAGGCTCCCCAAAATACAATGACTAGTAAAAATGAAATCATTAAAACTAGAACTCTATCTTTTTCAATTTTAGTTAATGGTTTTTTTAAGAGTGCTTTTTCTTTTTCATTTTGAGAATCTCCTAAAAAGTTTCCTACTTCTTTTAAATATTTCTGACCAAGAACATATTGTAAGATTCCTAGAAACATTCCTATCCCTGCAAGTCCAAAACCATAATGCCAACCGTACACTTCTCCAACGTATCCTACAATCAAACTAGACAAAAATGCTCCTACATTAATACCTATATAAAATATGGTAAACCCTTTATCCCTTCTAATGTCTCCTTTTTTATAAAGGCCACCTACCATAGTTGAAATATTGGGTTTTAGCATTCCTACTCCACAAACAATTAAAACTAGTCCTGTATAAAATGCCCACATTGCTTCAATTGCTAGAATGCTGTGTCCGAATAGTAATAATATTCCTCCTACAAGTACTGATTTTTTTTGTCCTAACAACTTATCTGCAATTATTCCACCAGGAATAGACATCACATAGACCATCATTGTATACCAACCGTATAATGCTAAAGCTTCTCTATTTGTCCAACCTAATCCTGCATTGGCAATATCTGTTTGAGAAACCAAGTATAAAACAAGAATGGCTCTCATCCCATAATAAGAAAAACGTTCCCACATTTCTGTAAAAAAGAGCACAAATAATCCTATTGGATGTCCAAATAATTCTTTTTGATGTGATTGAAGTGTAGTTGATGACATATATTGCTATTATTATTTTTGATTTGCCAAGTTTACTAAAATTTAACGAATTTACCTTGTTTTTTTCTATTAAATAGATGCTATTGATGAACAAGAAAGCTAAAAAGAGGTTGTTTTAAATACTATATTTGTTTTTTATAAATTTCAAATTATGTTACAACCTGTTTCGGGATTTTCAAAAAAAACAAAAGACGAGAAAATTGATTGGTTAGTCTCCTCTTACCTCAACAATGACTCTGATTCAAAAAATGTTTTAAAACAATATTGGAATAATAACAAAAAGCTCCAAAAACTACATGACGGTTTTATAGAAAACACCATAAGTAATTATTATTTGCCATTTGCAATAGCTCCTAACTTTTTAATTAATGGGGCCTTATTTGCGATACCAATGGTCATTGAAGAAAGTTCCGTTGTTGCTGCCGCAAGTAATACTGCAAAATACTGGTTAGAAAGAGGAGGTTTTAAAACAGAAGTGATCTCAAGCACAAAAAACGGTCAAATTCATATCAACTTTTACGGCGATGATGTGGCGATTCAAACTTTTTTTTTAGAAACAAAATCTATTTTAATAGAAAGTATTTCAGAAATTGAAAAAAACATGAAAAAACGTGGTGGAGGTTTATTAGACATCGTTCTTATAAACGCTACCGATTCTCTTGAAGGTTATTATCAGCTTCATTGCACTTTTGAAACCAATGATGCAATGGGTGCTAATTTTATTAATACTTGTTTGGAGGAAATCGCTAAAACTTTAGAAAGCACATCGAAATTGTATGCTGATTTTATTTCAAAAAATGAATTTCCAGAAGTAGTGATGAGCATACTTTCTAATTACGTCCCTGAATGTTTGGTTAGGGCTCAAGTAAGCTGCCCAGTTGAAAAAATGTCTGCAAATGGAATGGATGGCAAAACATTTGCATCAAAATTCGTTAGAGCAGTTGAAATTGCAAAAGTAGATAAAAGAAGAGCGGTTACTCATAATAAAGGAATTATGAACGGAATCGATGCTTTAATAGTAGCTACAGGAAATGATTTTAGATCTGTTGAAGCAGGCATACATGCATACGCATCAAAAGATGGCAATTACACAAGTTTAACGGATGCTAAAATAGAGAATGGTAATTTTATTTTTTCTATAGAAATTCCTTTAGCTATAGGCACCATAGGAGGTTTAACGGCTTTACATCCATTAGTAAACTTTGGTCTTTCTTTATTACAAAAACCATCTGCAAAAAAATTAATGCAAATTATAGCGGTAGCTGGTTTAGCACAAAATTTTGCAGCATTACGTTCTTTAGTTACTACAGGAATTCAAAAAGGACATATGAAAATGCATTTGGCTAATATTTTAAATAATTTAAATGTAACTCAATTAGAGACAGTTAAAACTGTCGACTATTTTAAAGAACATACGGTCACTCATAGTTCTGTAGCTAATTTCATTAAAAAACTAAGAAACTAATTTTGACTCAAAAATATTACAGCAACGGAAAATTATTATTTACAGGTGAATACTTAGTTCTTGATGGGGCAAATGCTTTGGCTTTTCCAACTAAATTCGGACAATCTATGTCGGTAACAAAAATTAATGAGCCCAAAATAATATGGAAAAGCTTTAATTGTAATGATAAAATTTGGCTGCACTGCGAATTTTTAATAAACGAAATAGAATTACCTCAAAATAAGATTGGTGATGAAAAAGATCGATTAATTTCCATATTAAGAGAAGTTAAAAAATTAAATCCTAAATTTCTAAATGAAACAAATGGATACTGTATTATTACTAAACTAGATTTTGCCAGAAATTGGGGATTAGGCAGCTCTTCTACTTTAATTAGCAATATTTCAAAATGGGCAAATGTTGATCCTTTTCAGTTATTAGATGCAACTTTTGGAGGAAGTGGATATGACATTGCTGCCGCGCAGAGAAACGCCCCTATTTTATTCACTAAAGCTCTAAATGAGTATCATATAATAGAACCATCAATTAATTGGGCTTTTACCAATCAACTGTTTTTTGTGCACCTAAATAAAAAACAAAATAGTAGGGATGGAATTTTTAGGTATCAAAAATTAAAGAACAACAATCAAGAAACTATTGAAAGAATTAATGAACTGACTACAACTATTTGTCATTGTCAATCGCTTTTACAGTTTGAATTAGTAATTGATGAACACGAACAACTAATTTCAAAGACAATTAAGCAAAAGACAATAAAAGAATTATGGTTTAATGATTACAAGGGCAGCATTAAAAGTTTAGGAGCTTGGGGCGGTGATTTTATTTTAGCTACTGGCAATCAAAAAAACTGGAACTATTTTAGAAAAAAAGGATTTAAAACTATTCTTTCTTTTAAAGAAATGATATTATAAAAAAACCGTTTTAAAAATTTAAAACGGTTTTTTTATAATTTTCAAGTCTATCATTAATAGAAAGCTGCTCTATTGTCGTCAATATCTGCTTTATTTTTCAATGCATTAAAAGCATTTGCATCAATGGAAGCAGCAGAACTTGTATTTAATCGATTTGCGAATGCTGAATAATCTTGTATTTCTGGCGCATTATTTACCGCTGTAACTTTCACCATAAACACCCCTTTAACACCATCTATCAATTTTGAAGTTTCTCCTAGCTTCAGTCCAAATGCTGTTCCAATCACTTTAGGTTCAGTACCTGAACCTGCTATTGTTGGATTTGCCATTGTAATAGCATTTGCTGTTTTTGTTGAAAGATTTTGATTACTTGCAACTTTTTTAATATCAGTACTTGAGATAGATTCTCTTATAAGTTTTGCTTTTTTCTCGTTACGTAAAATTGGTGTGACTGTTGCAGAAGCCTCAGCTATACTTTTTAACCCTTTAGGATTTCTTCTTGTAAGTTGCGCAATCACATAGCCATTAGTTGTATTGAAACGCTTAACATCACCAATGTTTGTATCTTTATTAAATGCCCAAGTAACAATACTTCTGTTTTCTCCAACACCTGGAATATTAGCATCCAATTCTCCAATTTTATTTACAGGATTTGCTGATAACCCTCCTTCTTTTGCTAATTCACTAAAATCAGCATTCTTTGCAGCAATTTCAAATTTTGTTGCTTTAGAGAAAACATCATTAATTGTTTTTTCTGAAGCTTCAATTTTTTTAACGATTAAAGCAATTTTAACAGCTTTTTGAATATTTTTTTGATCATCAATTTCTATAACGTGAAATCCATAATCTGTTTCTACTACCCCTATATCTCCTGTTTTATTGTCAAAAATATAATCATTAAAAGGCTTTACCATTCTTCCTGGTGAAAAATACCCTAAATCTCCGCCTTTATCTTTATTTGAAAGGTCTTCAGAAAACTCAGCAGCTAAAACATCAAATTTAGTAGCGTTTCTTTTGATAACTTTTAGAATACTATCAGCTAATTTTTTTGCACTTTCTTTTGTTCTAACAACATCTTGAGGCGCCGTAGATAAGCCATAAAATCTTATTAATATATGTTTTGCTTTTGCAGAGTCAGCCATTTTTTTTGTTTCAAAAACTCTAGCTATGTTGTAAGTTTCATTATCCTTATAAGGCCCATAAATTTCATTAAAATTTTGAACCATAATATCATCAGCTATTTTAACAGGAAGATCATTTTTTAAATACCATCTATCTGAATAAGTAACATCTGAATTAGCATTTACAAATTCTGAAATGTCATCGGTAGTAGCAAAATCAGGTAGTAGCTTTGAGATTTCTATTTTAGTAATCTCGTTATCTTCTTCTGATGGATTTTCTAAAAATGACACATATTGTATATCAACTTGTGGAGCTACTTCATAATCTTTTGAATGCGCTCTTACGTATGTTTCAATTTCTTTATCTGTTACAACAACATCTGCATCTGCAATTTTTGCATAAGGTATTTCCAAAAACTCTATATCAATATTATCATTTTGAAAATGATACTCTTGTTTACCTTCAGCAAGTGTCGTAGTTAAACCACCATTAATTAAATTAAAGTAATTTTTTTCTAATATGGTATTAACAGTACTGTTTTCAAAATCTAACCAAGCTGAATAAGCTTGAGTATTTCCTGTTTTTGCAGCAGCTTTTATACTGGCAATGTATTCTTGCATTTTTAAATCACTAAACGCTCCCAATTCATTTTGAAAAGCTGGGTTTGAAGCTAATGCAGTTTTTAATGAATTACTAATCTGAGCTTTTTCAGCACTAAGTCCTAAAGATTCATATTGTTCATCTAAAATAACACGTCTTAACTCTCTATCCCATACAATATTCATTGCTTGGTTTGTAGGAGCATTTGGTCCCAAAGAACGTTGAACTACTTCTACCTTCTTCATGAAGTCTTCACGAGGTAACTCTACTCCATTAATTGTTGCTACGATACTCTCGCCCTTAGTAACTGTATTACCATTTCCTATTACACCACTTAACACAAACGAAAAAAGCGCTAATGCTATAATAATAATTAAGAATATTCCGTGTTTTCTAATGTTGTTTAAAACTGCCATTTTTAATTCTTATTTTACCTTTTATTATAATAATTAAACTTAAAAGGTTTAGTTAATCTTTATTCAACATAATAATTTTATTAAAAAATGTTTAAAATAAAGAGTTAGTTTCAGTTATTTCAGTGGGCGAAAATACTGTTTTCTTCGCAGTAATAAAAAGGTTAAATTGAAAAAATGAAGGAAAATTGAAAATTCTAATCAACAGGAGTGTATTTTACTTCTACTAGTTCGAGTTTTGTATTAGAAACTTCTAAAATATTAAATGTATAATCTTGAAGCACAATCACTTCATCTTTCTTCGGAATACCTTCAGTAAAACTAACAATCATTCCTCCTAAAGTCTCATAATTTTCATTTTCCGGAAGGTTTAATTTATAGGTTTCATTTAAATAATCTACATCCAATCTTGCAGAAAACAGATAAACACCATCATTTATTACTTTTTCAGTAAGCACTAGTTTATCATGTTCGTCCTCAATTTCTCCAAACAACTCTTCAATAATATCTTCAACCGTAAGGATACCCGAAGTACCTCCATATTCATCAATAACAACTGCAATACTTTTACTTTTTTTAGTAAGAATATTCAATACTTCTTTTATAAGCATCGTTTCTGGGACAAATACTACTGGTATTAAGATGCTTTTTATAGTAGTTGGTTTCTTAAACAATTCAAAAGAATGAACATAGCCTAAAATATTATCAATATTTTCATTATAAACTAAAATTTTAGAAAGCCCTGTTTTTATAAAAAGTTCACTTAGTTCTTTTGGAGATGTATCAATAGTTACTGAAATAACTTCGGTTCTTGGAATTAATACCTCTCTTGATTTTACTTCTGAAAAATCCAATGCGTTTTGAAATATTTGTATTTCACTATCAACTTCATCTTCCGTTTTAACGGTTTCCATTTGTTCAGAAATATAATTTCCTAACTCAACCTTGCTAAAACTTAATTGTACTTCATCACCATCGGTTTTAAATACTAATTTTAATATTTTATCTATTATCCAAATAACAAATTCAGAAATTATTGAAAATATTATGTAAAAAAAATAAACCGGTAAGGCAAAAAACTTGACTAAACTATTAGCGTATATCTGAAAAAAAACTTTTGGTAAAAACTCAGCAGTTAGTAAAATAAGAACTGTAGAAATTATAGTTTGAATAAATAATGCCAAAAAACCACTAGGCTCAATAGTTAGATAAGTAGCTATATAACCCATTAACAAATCTCCCATAAAAAACCCATAAATAACCAAAGCAATGTTATTTCCAATGAGCATGGTTGTTATAAACTTAGAAGGGCGCTTTGTTATTTTCTGAAGAATTTTTGATAAAAATCCATCTTGTTGTTTTTCAATAGCAATATGAACTTTATTAGAAGATACATAGGCGATTTCCATGCCCGAAAAAAAGGCAGATAAAATCAACATGCTTAAAATCATAATAATGCTATAATCCATCGTAACAATATATAATAAACAAAAATAGTGTATTTATTATTTAAAACTATTCTTGCTTATTACTGTTCTCAATTTTTTTTCTAAATTTTCTCTTGAAAAAAAACATGCCAAGTGCAACAACAGCAAAAAATATAAATAAATAGGCTCGATTTCTATCTGTTCCCCATTCAGTAATTGCTACATAAATAGAAAATAAAGCCATTATTATATATAAGTACTCAAAAAGAAGGTATAATTTATTCCCCATTGATTGTTTCGTTTTTATCTATTAATTGTACTCCTTGATTTTTTCTAGAAAGAAAAGTTGTAAATTCTTGATTGGAATCAAATTGTGAACCATCATTGTAGGAACCATCTGCAAATTTTATTTGATAAGGTTGGTTGGTGAAAATCCATTTATTTACTTGATCCCAATATAATTGATTTGCATTTACAATAGTGCTATCTGAGGTTGTAATAGTGACGTTCCCTCTTAAATCTACCAAACCAGTTGTCTTATATTCTACGGCATAATCTGATAACACAGTACTTTTTTCATCTTCGTCCCAAAAATACAACGTAATTCCTTCAGGAAATTCTCGATACGGAAATTTAAAATTTGAATAATCCTTTAATACAGGTGCAATTAAATTAACTGTTACTTTACCAGAATCTGTAAATTTTAAGTTAATCGTTTTTCCTACAGCAACGGGTTCTTCATCTTTTAAATTCATTTTCTGTATATTTTTATAGTTTCCTTCACAAGAAAAAAGCGCAATGATAGCTAACATTATCATTACGCTTTTAAACATATATTTTAATATACTCATATTTTAATAGATCAATCCCTTATAAGTTAGGCACTTTTACACTTCCGCCTATCCAGCAATTAAAACTAATCGTTTTACCAGCCATTCCATCTGTAAAGATATCACTTTTACTAGGAGCCCTTTGTCTATAACTACTTGCTGCTGCTCTAGCTTCAGATTTAATTGAAGCATCTACAATTGCAGCTTTATCCACCATATTTGCTGCTAACCAATTAACAGCTCTTTTTTCAAAAACAGAAGCGCCACAATCATTGGAACTTTTAGAATACATTTGAGCAATTCTTAGGTAACACCTACCATTAGAGGGGTTGTATTTTAATGATTTATTATAATATGATCTTGCCGAACGGTAAGATCCTTTGTTTCTTTTTAATTCAGCAATTCTAAAATAAATTTTTGATTTTTTAAAGTTATCACTTTGCATTTCTGCAGATTCTTCCAAATATTCAATTGATTTTGAAATATTTCCTTTATTTCGTTCTAATTGACTTAAATATAATTTAGATTCTGATGTTGGGTCTAAATTGTCTAATTGCTTAACAAGTTTTAGAAATAACGGTTCTTCTGTACATTCCTTATCAGATAATCTACTTGCTGCTTTCTTTACCCAATTAATATCGTTTTTATTTTCTTCAAAATCTTTTGAATATAAAGGAACTAAGTTTTCGCAATCTGCTAGTTTCCCTAATTTACCTTTAAGACTAGATGTCACCAGCCCATAGGCATTTAAATTAGTTCCGTAATCTTTTAATTTTTTCACCTCTTTCGAAGATAATTTTTCACCAGCTTCTTGTCTATTATATAATACCGTTGCCTTTGTAGCAAGTACGATCTTTTCATTTTCAATTTTTAAGTATATTATTTCATATAAATCAAATACATCCTCAACAGGCTTTTCACCAGTTTCATATAAATCTACAGCTAATGAAAAGTAAGTATATAAACTTTTAGGACTTGTAAAAGTCACTGCATCTTCTTTATAAGCTTTATCAAATGCTAAGTACTGTTGCATTTTAGTACCTATTGAATTATCATATTTTACCTGAGCAATTTTTGCCAGAGTTAGCCCAGTTTTGGTTTTTGTTGGAAAATAAGACAGTTGATACTCATAAGATTTAATTAAATCATTAATCTTAAATTTATCGCCTTGTTTCACAAAATGCGAAAACATTTTTGCACCATATTGATAGGTAGCTAAACTAAATTTTGGACATTCATTAATAACTTTATCATAATGCGGAAGAGCTCCCACATAATTCTTTGCCTTTGCAGGTTCTACAAATAATGATAATGTTTCATAGCAATCGTTAGGTGCTTGTGCAAACATTTTATTTTCAAATCCTATAACTACAAGAGTTATAAGTAAAGTGATTTTCATTTTTATCATTTCAAATTTTCATTTTATTAATCAATGTATCTTTTTTCAAACCATTTATCATTTAATGAAAGACTTATAAAGGTATTAAAAAAGTTTTCTTTAACCAATCCATTTTTCGTTGTTCCCTTTGAACCTAGTTCAAAACCAATATTAACATTGGAGAATAACCTTCCGATAGGTAATCCTATACCAAAAGATATGCCATATTCATTTATATCTTCTCCTCTTAAATTAATTCCTGTTTCTTCATACCGCACTCCTAACCTATATATTACTCTGTACCAGTAATTTGTGAACGATGTGTACCTTGGGATAAAAAAACCGCCAATTCTAAATTTATTTGCATCAATAAATTCTACACTCCCAAAATTTAAAGTTGGATCATCATAATTACTAGTTTTATAATTTGTGTATTGTCCACCAATAAACCATTTTTTTGGGCTTCCAATACCTGCTCCAACAGTTAACTGAGATGGGAAAGTCACTTCTATATCATCAAGCCTTTCTTCTCTGTCATCAATTGGAATTACTACACCGGTAGCAGAAATTAAAACACTAGTAATATTTTGAACTCTTTGAACTTCAAATTTAGTTGCTGGAGAATATGTAGCTGAAGTGGTTAATTGTAAATCTTCAGATATCATCGTTTTATATTCAGCTCCAAAATTAAAATTAAACCCTAAAAGATCACCTTTTTCATTCTTTCTAGTACCTAATAATAATCCTTCTTCAGCTATTATTGATTTTCTCTCTATATTTCCAAAATTGTAATTTGCGTCAATACCAATATTAAAGTTAGGCATTACTTGATAAGCGAAGGCTAAAAACACCTTATTCATTCCTCCAGTTCCTGTGTACTGTGTATTTGTAGTATCGGTAATAGATTCTAATTTATACCCTACAGCTGTGTAAGGCAAAATACCAAAAATTGCACCAAATTTACCCATAGGAATTCCCATTGCTAAATAATCTAACGTAGTTGCTGACGCATATTGTGAAGCTGTTCCGTTTTCTTGTTTAACATATTTATAACTACCTCCAGAAGTGAAATTCACTAGCCTTAAATTTGCAGCTGATGCAGGGTTTTGAATATTTAAGTGGATGCTATCTGAAAAAATATTTAACCCACCCATTGATCGATTTTCGGCAGTTCCTTTAAACTTTACCTCACCAATACCAAAATATGAATAAGGAGAAGTTGTGCCATTTTGGGCTATAGAAACCCCATATACGATTAGCATTACTGCAAAAACAATTTGCTTTAACATTGAATTTTGTTATTTTGTAATATGTAGTTTAATCCTTCCAATAAAAAATTAGAGTTCGCAAAGATGTCATTTTTTAAGTTATCTACCAAGTAATGAGCCCCTCCTCCTGTTAAAATAATTGTTAAATCTTTGTGCTTTAATTTATACCTAGTAATAAAACCATCGATTTCATTTACAACTCCCTGCACCACACCTATGTGTATAGATGATTTTGTAGTATTCCCTAAAGTTTTTTTGATAATTTTAGGTTTTAACAAAGGCAGCTTATCTGTGTAATTATGTAGTGCTTGATATCTTAAATCAATACCAGGCGAAATGGAACCTCCTAAATACTCATTTTTAGAATTTAAAAAATCATAGGTAATACAGCTACCAACATCAATTATAAGTATATTTTCTTTTGGATATTGAATAGCAGCCGAACTTACTAATGCAATACGATCTACGCCTAATGTCTCTGGAGTTTTATATTGATTAATAAAAGGAATTTTTGTTTGATGATCTAGAATAATTGTTTGGTATTTCTTCTGTATAAATAAAATCTCTTTTTCTGAAAAATCAGCAACAGATGAAATTATAACATCATTTATCTTAGGGTAAGTGTTAGAAAATTCTTCTAGCGTCGATATAAAATCAACTTTTACACAACTCCTTTTAAAAGTAAGTATCTCGTTATCAAATACTGCTAGTTTTACAAGGGTGTTCCCTACATCTATAATTAAATTCATTGTATTTTAGTAAAACAGCAAAGGTACAATTTGTATTTATACCCTTTTGTTAACTGATTATTAAAACATTTGAAAACAAATATTTTTTTTTCATTTTTTACTTTGAACATTGCAAAATAGGTTTATATTTGCCATCGCTTAATAGCAGGTGCCTTAGCTCAGTTGGTAGAGCAATGGACTGAAAATCCATGTGTCCCTAGTTCGATTCTTGGAGGCACCACTTAAACCCGAAACATCCGTTTCGGGTTTTTTGTTTTTTTATTATAATAGTTCAAATACTTCACCTGCTTTAATAGTCAATTTTACCTCACCAATTCTTACTCTTATTAATCGTAAAGTGGGAAAACCTATTGCTGCAGTCATTTTTCGTACTTGCCTAAACTTTCCTTCGGCTAATGTTATGGAGGCCCAACTTACTGGCCCATGACGTTTGTCTCGCACTCGTCTGTTTTCAATTGGCAAATGTTTTGGATCTTCAATTAAGAACGCTTTGCAAAACTTAGTGATGTATTTCTTTCCTTCAAAACCAATTTCAACACCTTTTTTTAATTGTTTAATCGCTTCCTTAGTGATGATTCCATCTACTTGAACGTAGTATTCTTTTTCATATTTACTACTTAATACTTCATAACTTACTTTTCCATCTGTGGTTAATAGTAATAGACCTTCAGAATCTCTATCCAATCTACCAATAGCCATAATTCCTTCGGGGAAATCATATAAATCGCCTAATAATTTGTGACGCTTTTTCTTTTTTCCATTAACTATAAACTGACTTAAATAACCATATGGTTTATGAAGAATAAAATGACGATGTTTTTGTGTTTCAGTCAAAAAATAATTATTTAAAATAACAATTTCGTTGCCAAAGTTACAGAAAGCGATTAGAAATTCTTCTTTAAACTTATCTATAAACTATTTATTAAATCTAATTAGCTATATTTAAAAAAAATAAATTGATTGGTTAAGACCCGTTTAAATATAATTTCAAAAAATTAGAATAACATGAAACATTTAGATGTAATTGGTCCAGGAATATTTTTAATATTTCTTTGTTTATTTTCTTACTTATTATTAGGTAAAATAGGACCTATAGTAATTGGAGGAGCAGGCACTGGTGGATTCGTTCTGTATTTAAAAACAGGATATAAATGTAATTTTGATACATCAAAAGTCATTATTCCTTACTTGTTAGCGGTAGTTTTCTTCATCATTCATGTCTATGAAGAATACTCCTTTGGTTTTGCTAAAATAGCTTCTGAATTAAGCGGCAGAGAAATTTCACAGCAGAGTTTTTTAACTTTTGCTGGATTCTTTGCTCCTGCCATGTGGGTTACTGGAGCTATTCTAATTATAAAGCGCTGGTCAATAGGTTACTATTTCTTGACTTTTTTCTTTGTTGCCATGACGGTTGCAGAACTTACCCATTTCATTTTTCCATTCATCTTATATGGTGAATGGAAATACACTGCAGGTGTAGCTACTGCAGCACTTCCTTTAATTCCTGCATGGTATGGACTAATAATAACTATTAGAGAAACACAAAAATTAAAAAATGAAAATTAAAACAGTTTGCTTCTACATATCTTTTCTAACAATACCTATACCTGTTTTTGCTCATACAAGCTTTGAGTCAAATCAAGGGCTTATTTCCAACTTAATTGCACTAGGAATAGTTTTAATTTCAATTGTTTTATTCCTTGTAATAGATAAATTTCAAAAACTAAAGAAAAAAAATACAAAAAGAAATGAAACGCATTGAGGTAAATTTAAAATATTATTTTTTATTTTTTAAGTTATTCTTAAGTTCAC